>Ga0182030_10000826_pt1 | contig 60866 bp, 54 predicted proteins | sample 812S3MmetaG_FD_121299 | JGI IMG/M metagenome (GOLD analysis project Ga0182030, IMG submission 121299) | Permafrost microbial communities from Stordalen Mire, Sweden - 812S3M metaG (Illumina Assembly) | ecosystem: Environmental > Terrestrial > Soil > Wetlands > Permafrost | place: Sweden... | reverse complement strand
GACTGATCTTGCATAAGCATGAAACCGCAAATAGTGATCGTCATTTCGAGCGGCGGCAGGACGGACTCACGGCTACGGCGTTTCCCTGCGCAGCGAGAAATCCCCAGCCGATTTTATCAGTGGGGGATTTCTCACCCCGCGCAGCCAGGTTTTATTTCATGAGTGATTGAGGCGGGGTTCGAAATGACGGACCCTGAGCAACTGTATACAGTTTTCGCTAAATTGCCTTGCCAAAACAACATGTGTTATGAAAAAATCAGCCCTCATTTTTATTTTCTTTATTGTCCATGCAATTTCCTTTGCTCAACCACTGACCAGCAAAGAAATTGATGATCTGGCAGAGCGCTCAATGAAGGCATTTGATGTGCCGGGCATTGCGGTGGCGGTTATCAAAGATGGCAAAGTGATACACTCAAAAGGTTATGGGGTGCGCTCGCTGAACACCATGCAGAAGATGGATGAGAATACTTTGTTCGGCATTGCCTCCAACAGCAAAGCGTTTACTGTTGCTGCTCTTGGAATATTGGTAGATGAGGGCAAAATAAAATGGGATGATAAAGTGAGAGACTATATACCAGAGTTCAAATTGTACAGTCCCTATGTCTCAGAAGAATTTACGATCAGAGACTTGCTGACACACCGCAGCGGTCTTGGTCTTGGCGCAGGCGATCTGATGTTCTTTCCTGATTCCAGCGATTTTGTGTTGAAAGACATTATCTACAATCTCCGGTTCTTGAAACCAGTCTCCGGATTCCGCACCAAATACGATTATGACAACAACCTGTATATTGTTGCCGGAGAAGTGATAGCACGTGTGAGCGGCCAGAGCTGGGATGATTTTATCGATGATAGGATACTGAAACCCATCGGCATGTCTCATAGCGCGGCAAGCTTTGATCGTTTAAAAGATAAATCAGATGTGATTGACGGGCATGCTCCGGTCGATGGCAAAGTGCAGGTGATTGCGAGAAGCACTTCGAAAGTGGATCATGCCGCAGGCGGTATCTATAGCAGCATTGCCGACCTCAGCAAATGGGTGGTGTTGCAATTGGCAAAGGGGAAGTATGGAGATGGATCAGGCACACAATTGTTTTCACAGGAAGTGCATGAAGAAATGTGGACTCCGCAAACCATTATTCCCGTGCATGGCCCAAGTCCTTATAACACCCATTTTGCGGGATATGGCTTGGGTTTTTTTATTTCTGACGCGAAAGGATATAAGCAGATAAGCCATACGGGAGGGCTCGAAGGTATGGTAACGCAGATCACGATGATACCTGAATTGCAGTTAGGGATCATTGTGTTGACCAATCAGCAGGAGGGAGGTGCATTCTCTTCCATCACCAACCAGATCAAAGATGCTTATTTCGGTATCAAAGGCACAGATCGTGTTGCTGAATATTCTGCGCGCAGAAAACAATCTGTTGATGCAGAAAAAAAGCTCATGGATTCAATATGGGATGAAATCAATGAAGCGGGCAAAAAGGTGACCAACAAAGATTACTCATTATATGTCGGCACATTCAATGATAAATGGTTTGGGGATGTGTTCATCTCCATAAAAAACGGGAAGCTCTGGTTCGACTCGAAAAGATCACCTAAACTGACAGGAGAGATGTTTGCATATAAAGGAAATACATTTGTGGTGAAATGGAGGGATCGGAGCATGGATGCGGATGCGTTTGTTTCTTTCAGCCTGGATGAAAACGGGAAAGCTTCTTCCATACTGATGAAACCCATTTCACCATTGACAGATTTCAGTTACGATTTTCAGGATCTGGATCTGCATAGGGTAAAATAGCCTTCCTATAATAAGAGATAGCGATGCTCAGGGTGTACCTGTCGCTTCTCGCCAAACAGGAATTCCATTATTCAATTTTCATGACATCGGAGGTGGGATGCCTGCCGAAGTGGGAGCAATATAATTCATTCCTCCGGCTAATTGAAGCCAAATTGAAAAACAACAAAAAGTTGAAACATAGTTTCGGTCAGCCCCCATTCTGGCAAACCCCTTGTTATGCGTTCGCCCTCCTTCTTTTGGGGCTTGCAATTGGGTTTATATATATGGGCTCTGGTTCAAATAATACTGATTGCTTTAAAAATCCTTCTGCGTCTATTTGCGCATTTTTGTCGAGCTGTAACATTTCGTATTTTGGTCTCACATCTTCAAACGGTTCTTTATCTAAAAAACGTAGAACAGAAGCGGACAAGTATTGATGGTCTAATTCAAAAGAAAGCCATTTTCTGTTATGTTGTTGAGCTGTCCAACCAGTAGTATTTGAGCCGGCAAAAATATCAAGAACCAAATCGCCTTCGTCTGTCAAAAACTTAATAAAGAATTCAGGCAATTTAGATGGAAACCTTGCCGGGTGTCCTTTAATGCCTAAATCCTTACAGTATTTTAAATATTTTGAGTTGCTCTCTGTATTTGGAATCTGTAAAAGATTTGAAGGGATTGCTCCGCCATTGTCATTTCCAAAACTGTCACTAATATCGTGTCCAGATGGTCGTTTCTTTGGCGTATAATATTTGGCACTGTCTTCAATTAATTTTTTCATTCTGTCGGAATACTCTGTTAAAACTTTTTTTACATCAGCTTTTGGAAAGTCTGATTTTGAAAGCCACCAAACTGTATTCACAGAATCCTTTGTTCTTATTTTTCTTTTGTTCACCCACTCAATTGGTGATGGTAATTTTGCAGGGTTATACCAAAAAAATTCTTCCGCTAATTTCCATCCTTGTTCATCGCACATTCTAATTAGTAATCGAAAGTTATATAGGGAGCGAATTGGTGTGCCTTTTTCGTAAGCACCGCCTAAATCAATTACAAAACTGCCGTCATTAGTGATGATTCTCTTAACCTCTTTTGTAAACTCTAAAATCCAGTCAATATAGTCTGCTTGGTCTTTATTGCCATATTCCTTAGGTCTTGACAGAGCAAAGGGTGGCGATGTCATTACAAGGTTAACTGAATTGTCAGGCATTGATTTCATTAATTCTAATGAATCGCCAACAACAGCTTTTCCTTTTTTTGTTTTGTATAAAAAATTCGTTCCAAACATATTAATATTCTTTAAGGTCGTGAATCCAGCTTGTCATTATTTTCCATAGAAGTGTAACTGCAAAATAGACTTCTGGGTCTTTGCTTTTCATCTTTTCTATTTCAGCAATATATCTTTCTTCTCCATGTGTACCTATGATAAATGAAACCCAATGCCGTGAATCTAGATCTTTGAGATTTAAAATAAGTTGGTCAAGATTAATCGAAGTAGATTTTGTTAAAGCCCAGGCAATTCCTGGCTTTTCAGTTGATGTAGCGTTTTCAAATGTTTTGAGAATGTCATTGCTGAAATTCTTTGTGAGTTTGGCTAATGCTCTTGCAGCTTCAATTTTGATAATTGTATCGACATAATTGAAACTATTTACTATTGCTGTCAATGCAGATTTGTTTTGCTGTTCTCCAAGTCCCCAAGCTGCACCTGCTCTTATTTCTGCATCAAAACTTTCATCAAGTAAAATGTTGCAAAGCAGTTTACAAGCTGTGTCAGTTTTTATTTCAGCAAGAACGATTACAGATTCAAGAACATTTTGAAGGTAGTTGTCCTTTAGGCAAACTTTGATAAAGTTGTATCCATACTCAATTCCAAATCTTGATAGGCTTGCCGCTGCTTCTAATTTTACATAAATATGTTCGGCATCGTCTGCAAGTTTTGCTTGCAAAGCTTTTATAACTTTTTTCTCATTAAAGTAACTCAATGCTTTTGCCGCAGCGTATCGGTCACTCAATGCCAAATTTGAAAGATTGGCAAGAAAAAAATCAGCGTCTACTTTGGCTGTCGGAATTGTTTGTTGGGCTTTAATAACAGAAGCTAAAATTTGATTGGTGAAAACTTTGTCTCCAACCTTCACTAAAGGGGAAAGTGCTTTTCCTCCTTTTGTCAAACGGACAAAGTTTGTTCTGCCGCCGAGAGTTTTATATTTAATAGTATTGCTAATTTCTGTGACAGTTCCTTCTGACGAGGCAAGCCCTGCCGGCCAATTTATTCTTGCTTCAAAACCTTCTTGTGCTCCTTTGGCTTGAATAAAAATTACTTTGTCTTGCTTTTCAGCTTCTCTTAATTCTTTTATTGAAATAAACTGAACAAGATGTTCTGCTTTCCAGTCAATTGGTTTGTCGCCGAATTTTTCGCAAACAACCAAAGCAACATAGTCGTTGTCTTTCATTCCAAAATCCCAGCCTCTTTCGGGGTCAGAAGTTGAATGAGACATTGAAATTTCAAGATTTGTTTTGGCTCTTGATTCAATTCGTATTCCGTTATCAACACAAAGTATATCTGGAACTCGGATTCTTTTGATTTTAATCTTCTTCCAAATTTTATAGTTCATTGAACCTCTTTCAAGTTCAATAGGCTGATGCCCAAGTTGTCTTAGCACTGAAAACACTTGCTTAGTCCCAACTGCTCCAATTGAAATTTTCTCTAAAAAACTCTCGTCTGTTTTGAATGATGCCATTAATCAATATATTCCTGTTAATTGCTCAAAGTTAAGTTTTTAATGCTCGGGATTGGGTATAAGTTGCGCTCAAATTGTCAACTGTTAGCAAGTGAAGTTTATAATTGTTTTTGTCAACCGTTGAAATTACATAGTGTGTCTAATAAGGTGAGGCATAACGTTCATTACAGGAGATGAGCTTTGCGAAATGGTGCATCTTGAAGAAAAATTTTAGTTTGCATATCACTCTGGGGAAGGCAGGAATTCCACTTTGCAACTTTAATGACATAAGTGGTGGTATGCCTGCCTGCGCACGCATGACGGCGAGAGCGTGAGCAATTTCAAACGGCATGCATTAAGGGAGATGCGTTTTGCAAAATGGGTGAAATTCCAGGAATTCTACACTATTTTTTGCTGTTCGGCTATTTTTATCTCCCCATTTCCTTTTCATACTCTTCATCCACCAGCAAATCTTTTCCATCTGCTGCTGCGGTAGCGAGTTCATCGCAGCGGTTATTATACGGATTGGATGCATGCCCTTTTACCCATACAAAACGAATATTGTTTTTCTGTGCCAGATCATGATAATGCAGCCAGAGGTCTTTGTTTTTTTTGCCGCCTTTGAAATTGGTCGCCACCCAGTTCTTTAACCAGCCTTCCTGTGCTGCTTTCACTACATACTGGCTGTCTGAGTAAATCGTGATGTTCAGGCTTTCTTTTTTTAGCGCTTCAAGGCCTGCGATCACAGCCATGATCTCCATGCGGTTGTTGGTCGTGTAGCGATAGCCACCGGATAACTCTTTCTTTGTATTTCCCCACATAAGTATAGTGCCATAGCCGCCAGGGCCGGGGTTTCCGCGGGCCGCTCCGTCTGTGTACATGATAAGATGTTTATCCAATGGCATAGAAATTATCAATAAGAAATTAGAAACAACGAATGCTGAAATGAAGGGTTGCCGCAAATCACAAATTACAAACTACAAACTTCAAACCTGTATCACTCCGGTTTTAAACTCCTTCATTTGAGTATTATGGCTCGCAGCTTTCAAACCTTCTGCGATCACTTTGCGTGTATGTGCCGGATCAATGATTGCATCTATCCATAACCGTGAGGCCGCGTAATAGGGTGTCGTTTGCTTTTCATACCTGCCTTTTATTTCATCCAATAATTTCTTTTCATCTTCCGGAGTAATTTCTTTCCCCTTTGCTTTCAGAGAGCTTACCTGTATCTGCAATAATGTTTTTGCTGCCTGATCTCCGCCCATCACGGCTATTTTTGCACTTGGCCACGCATAAATAAACCGGGGGTCATAAGCTTTGCCGCACATGGCATAATTGCCCGCACCGTAAGAGTTGCCAATAATGATCGTGATTTTAGGCACTACCGAATTGGCTACCGCGTTCACCATTTTGGCTCCGTCTTTGATGATGCCAGCATGTTCGCTTCTGCTTCCAACCATAAAGCCCGTTACATCCTGCAGGAATACCAATGGTATTTTTTTTTGATTGCAGTTCATGATGAACCTTGCCGCCTTATCTGCACTGTCATTATAGATCACTCCCCCCATCTGCATCTCGCCTTTTTTGCTTTTCACTATTTTACGCTGGTTGGCCACAATGCCAACAGCCCATCCTTCGATGCGGGCATAGCCGCATAAGATGGTCTTTCCATAGTTTTCCTTGAATTGCTCAAACGCTGAATTGTCAACAATGCATGCAATCAGATCCAGCATATCATATGCTTTAGATCCATCAAAGGGCATAATACCATATAATTCTGTTGCGTCTTTTTTGGGAGCTAACGGTGATGTATGATTGAAAACAGATGCTTTGCCATCGTGTCCCAACTTGCTGACAATTTTTTTTACCTGATCAAGACACTCCTGTTCTGTTTTGAATTTATAATCTGCAATACCTGAAATCTCCGTGTGGGTTACTGCACCGCCGAGCGTTTCGTTATCAATATCCTCGCCGATTGCAGCTTTCACAAGATAAGGTCCTGCCAGATAGATGGATCCGTTGCCTTCCACCATCAGTGTCTCATCGCTCATGATTGGAAGATAAGCGCCACCAGCCACGCAAGCGCCCATCACCGCGGCAATCTGTGTAATGCCCATGGCGCTCATCTGTGCATTGTTCCGGAAGATGCGGCCGAAATGTTCTTTATCCGGAAATATCTCATCCTGCATGGGAAGAAAAACGCCTGCGCTGTCAACCAGATAAATGATGGGCAGATTATTTTCAATGGATATCTCCTGCATGCGCAGATTTTTTTTTCCTGTAATCGGGAACCATGCACCTGCTTTCACGGTCTGGTCATTCGCCACAATCACGCATTGGCGACCGCTCACGTATCCGATACCGGCTACTGTACCTCCGGCTGCGCACCCGCCATAGTCTTCATACATCTCGTATCCGGCGAATGCACCAATCTCGATGAACACCGAATCCAAATCAACCAGATAATTTATTCGTTCCCGGGGCGTGAGCTTATTTTTTTCATGTTGTTTTTCAATGGCTTTTTTACCCCCGCCCAGCGAAATCTTCTCAAACCTTGTCCTGAGCTGGCTGAGCGCCATTTTCATGGCATCTTCGTTTTTGTTAAAATCGAGGTTCATGGCGAATTGTTATAACATGCAATTTAACATGGATGCATTAATATTGGCATATTTTTAAATGGTTATAGGCATGGGTAAAAAGAGAAATTGGATAATATGGCTTGTGGTGGCTGCGTGCATCAAAGCATTTTCATTTTTCCCTGAAACCGTAGAGAAATATTATTCAACGGGTGTTTATAAATATATCGCAAGGTCATTGAGAACAATTTTCGGATGGATCCCATTTAGCGTGGGAGATATCTTCTATGCTGCGGCAGGCACTTATCTTATTTATCAACTCATATTGCTTTTTAAAAAGCTGTTCCGCAAGCAGCTTGATACGGGTTATTTTTTTTCTTTGTGCAGGAAATTGATTTTTGCAGCCCTTGTTATTTATGTTGTGTTCAATTTGTCATGGGGATTAAACTATAACAGGGAAGGCATTGCATACCAGCTTGGCTTGCATGTGCAACCTTATTCCACCAAAGAACTGGAGGGGGTGTTACAAATCATCGTAGCCAGATTGAATGACCTGGATTCTGTATCGCGGCTAAACAGGGATGAATTGAAAAAGAAAGACCTTTTATTTTCAGGCTCTGCAGACGCGTATAAATATCTTGCTAACACCAATGCAATTTTCGAATACCCATCGCCGTCAGTAAAACCTTCTATCTTCAGTTATGCCGGAGATTATCTTGGGTTCACCGGTTATTACAATCCTTTTTCAGGGGAAGCGCAGGTGAACACGACAGTCCCTGTTTTTGTGCTGCCATTTACCACATGCCATGAAATTGGCCACCAGCTTGGATACGCAAAAGAGAACGAGGCTAATTTCGCCGGTTACCTTTCGGCAAAATCATCCGATAATAAAGCATTTCAATATTCTGTTTATTTTGACTTGTACTTATACGCTGCCAAAGAATTGTACATGCGTGATTCAACGCTTTTGGTTCCATTGAGAGAATGCCTGAGGCCTGGCATCAGAAAAGATTATCGTGATCTGCGGGCTTTTTATAAGAAATATGAAAACCCTTTGGAGCCCCTTATTAACAAGCTATACGGAAATTATTTAAAAGCGAACCAGCAGCCACAGGGAATGATGTCATATAATGAAGTGATTGCATGGCTGATTGCTTATGAAAAGAAGTTTGGGAGAGAGGCGGTTTAATGTGATAATGAGATAATGTGCTAATATGCTAATGGGGTAATGTCTAACGAGATAAGGCGTATGAGTTATTGATGTTCAGAATTAGCATAATAGCGAATTATCCAATTAACTAATTAAAACTTGTTCTTCCACATCATGCTCTCTACCGGCTTGTTGATCTGACCGCTGTATTTCGCGTCTTTCTTTTGATTGTATTTCACTTCTATTTCACCGACAACGGGAAAATAAATCAGTTGGCCGATGGGCATTCCTTTATAAATCTTTACCGGCTGCTTTACTGAAATCTCCAACGTCCAGTTGCCGCAGAAACCCACGTCGCCTTTTCCGGCTGTTGCGTGAATGTCAATGCCGAGGCGGCCTGTAGAAGATTTGCCTTCCAGGAACGGGACATGTGCATGCGTCTCTGTATATTCTTCCGTAACGCCCAGATAAAAAATATGCGGGTAGAGCACAAAGCCATCTTCCGGTATTTCAAAGTGATCAATCAGGTTGTGTTTTTTTGCGTCGAGTATATGCTCATTATATGTTGCCAGCCATTTGCCCAAATGCACATCGTAGGAATTGCTGCCCAAAGACGCTCTGCTATAAGGCACAATCTTGATTGTCCCTTTTTCCATTTCTTCCAATATCGTTGTGTCTGATAAAATCATTTTTCGTCTCCCCGTTTATTTGTTTATTTGTGGTGCTTGCTACGAAATCACAAGCAGGCGAATTTCGCATTTCAGGATTTTATCATGCCATTATTTTATCAACATAATATCAACGAATCCACAAAGCTTGGCATCTGGCATATTGAAGAGAATGAAGCATTTTTTTTAAAGAAAGTGCCTTTGCATCGCAGCATCACTCACCCGCTCAAGCGCCTGCAGCACCTTGCAGCAAGGTATCTGTTGCCAACACTGTTCTCTGATTTTCCGCTGGAAGAAATACTGATTGCGGATACCAGAAAACCTTTCCTGCCTGATGAGAAATATCATTTCTCTGTCTCGCACAGCGGAAATTACGCTGCTGCCATAGCCAGCCGTGATAGCAGGGTGGGAGTGGACGTTGAGACCATTACGCCGCGGATACATCGCATTGCTGATAAATTTCTGAGCGATGACGAAAAAGATTTCTTCAATGAAGACTATAAAATGTTTTTAGACCAGTGGAACCTGAAAGATAAAGTACATACCGAATATCTTACACTGATGTGGAGCGCCAAAGAAGCTATTTACAAATGGCACGGGGGTGGAGCAGTAGATTTCAAAGAGAATATACAATTGCTGAAGTTTGCCGGCATCACGCACGATGAGGAAATCAACCTGCCATTTGTGTTTGCGAAAAATGATATCATTTCGCTTGCAGTGAAAGGGAAAATTTTTGACGATGTGGCGCTGGCATGGGTGGTGAGTTGAGGGAGTTGTTAGTTCGGAGTCAGAAGCAGACTCTGAACCAAAATTAATCTAACACTAAACCATCACTTTCATCCAGCAAATGCATGTCAATCGAATCCTGACCGGAGATGCCTTCAATAGATCCTGATATGTGCAAAGAGTTTTGAATTATGAGTTCAATTTGCTTTTCCTTTTTCTTCCAATTTTTTTCAAAATCTTCTCTTTCCTTCTGCATCATGGCACGCAAGTTTCTAAAACCCTCACGCATCGCATTCATGTTGCCTTTAAACTCCTGGCTTGTCAGATAGCTATACAATACCACCATTTTTTCTCCTTTGTTGTCCTGGCTTTTTCTAATCTCACTAATTTTTAGAATCGCATTTCTTAAAATAGTTGCGACACTCGCCGCTTCTTTAAATGTACATATATAAACACCATTCCTCTCACCAAATTGAGTCATGTCTTTCGGCATAGCTTTAGTGACGATAATTGCAACATCCGCACTCTGACTTTGCATATCGACTTTCAATTTTTCAATCCAGTCGCTGCTGAAGTTTTCAGTCCGCTTGCTTTCATAAATAATCTTGCCGCATTCCTGCCCAAAATTATTCCTGATCGTCTGGATGCAATCGGCTCCGCGTTTCCCTTTGCTTACTTCACTGATTTCATCGAAAGGGAAAGCGGTTTTCAATAATTCCTCCAGCGCCAGTTCCTGCACTTCTCCCTGCAACTGCATAGAGCCCTGTTCTGCCTTGCGTTTCATCTCATCTACTAATTTCTTCTGGTCTTCCAATTGTTTTTCCAGTTCTTTTTGTTTTAGCTGATATTCTGATTCTTTGGCTGATGTTTTTTGTTCTTCTATTTTCCTGATCTCGTCTGAAAGTTTACTTCTTTCTTGCTGCAGTTTGCGCTGAACGGAGATTTCTAATTCCTCCTCCCTGTTTTTCAGTTCCCGTTCTTTCTGTAAAAACTCCAGTTCTTTTTGTCTGGATAGTTTTAATTTCTCTTCATTGTCTTTATTGGATTGCTGCAGCAAGCGAAGCTGGTTCTCGAAATCGGCGCTGATGGATTTGCGGAGGTTTTCCTCAAGGTTTCTTTGGAGGGCTGTTTTTTCTTCCTGTAATTTTTTAGAGAACTCAGCATCTTTATTTTGCACTAATAACTGGAAATCTCTTTCTTTTTTCAGCAATTCGTCATCCTTCTGTTTTTTATAGATCAGCATTTGTTCCCGCAATTCCTTTTTATATTCTTCCGAAACCGCTTCTTCCATGGGGAACTCAGTACCGCAATTCGGGCATTTTATATTTGTGGACATGAAACTTTTTTTGGCAATTTAAGAAAATAAAAAGCGAAGCAGGATGCCTCGCTTTTTGTGCGGAAGAAGAAAGGTTTTGAATTGGAGAAAAAAGCTTTGACAAAAAGGTATTCGTTTGCAATGACAAAATCAGACGAAGTACCATTGCATATATTAATCAACAATGGAAAGCCCTAAAAACCTGCAGCGTAAAAGGTTTGATACAAGGAAATAGCTGATCCAAGAATTTGACTTTATAAGCATCACACCTTTCGACGTATCAAAAATTCTATGATTGGAACATTTTACATACTTGTGCAGCTAAGAATGCCTACGGCTATTATTCACAAAAGGCCTAATTTATTTTTATTATTGAGATTTGATCAGAAACCAGAAATGAATATAAAGCCAGGTGGGGTGAAGAGCAATTTGTCCTTACGGGAATGACGATTTTATAATAATATTCCCGGGATATTGCATTCAATTAAAATAAATAACCCAAAAATGAAAAAACTTCTATCTGGCCTCATGGCATTAGCTATTAGTGCAGTTGCATGTTCTAAAAGCAGTTCAAGTACCACCAACACCTCTGTCACCTCCTCATCTCTCTCAGGGAAATGGTCAATCGTAAATACTATTGAGTGGTTCACGCCTATTGGTCTTGCGACAGTTAAGGATACTACTGCCGCTTATCCTGGAGAATATGTAGATTTTGAAGGACAAGGCAAAGCATATTCCTATATATGGGATGGGGTATCCTCATTTGTTACCGATACAGCAACTTATGTAATTAATGGCACCCAACTCATTGTTACAGATATCAAGAATTCGGAGATAGATACTTCAACAATAAAAAACCTCACAAGCAATAACCTGACAATTTATTCAACGTTCATGGATTCGACCGGAACAACGCAAAGTTGGGAAAATTTTACAAAATAAGCTTGAAGCAACGTAAGATGCCCTGTGAAATGCATTTTAAATACAAAATAAAAGCATTGATTTACAATGCTTTTATTTCTAATAATGTGCGGAAGAAGAGATTCGAACTCTCACAACCTTTCGGTCGCTACCACCTCAAAGTAGTGCGTCTACCAATTTCGCCACCTCCGCAATACAGCTTCCAGTTTTCAGTTTGTAGTTTCCAGTTTTCAGTTGAGGTGAGTGCAAATGTAAAAAAATATTTTGGTTATTGTTGCCTTCTTGTGCCTTGTCTGTTGTTCTCTTATTACTACTTTTTCAAAACTATCCTAAACGTAGTGCCTTTCCCTATTTCAGACTGCTTTACGAATAATTGGCCATTATGATATTGCTCAATGATTCTTTTCGAAAGGCTCAATCCCAGTCCCCATCCGCGTTTTTTTGTGGTGAAGCCGGGCTTGAAAACTTTTTGCAAGTTGTATTTCTGTATGCCCTTGCCTGTATCAGCAACATCAATATGAATTTCTTTTAGCTGCTCTATGATATCAATATGGATTTCACCCTTTCCTTCCATCGCATCCAGCGCATTTTTCAACAGGTTCTCAATCACCCAGTCAAACAATGGCGGGGATATCAAGGCAATCACCACCGGGTTATCATGCGTGCTCATGGTAAAATGCACTTTCCCCGTGGCCCTTTTTTTGATGTAATCTACCATTGTCTGCACCTGTGATACGATATCATTCTCTTCAAGCTTTGGCTTACTGCCAATTTTCCCAAATCTGTCTGATACCAGTTTTAATCTGTCCACATCTTTTTGAATTTCGTTTACTGTTTTCGGATCGGTATTGCTTTCTTTCAGCATCTCCACCCAGCCTTCCAAAGAAGAAACCGGCGTGCCAAGCTGATGTGCTGTTTCCTTCGCCATGCCCGCCCACAACTGGTTTTGCGTGGCCTTGTTTCGGATGGAAATTGAATACACGGTGAAGAAGATGAACATTGCAACAATAAACAATTGTATCAACGGATAATAACGCACTTCCTCTAACAGTGTAGTATGACCGTAATAGTATCTGTTGGCAGTGTAAGGCGTATCGGATAACTTAATTTCAATGGGCAGGTGCTCACTTTTAAAATCGTTCAGTTTTTGATAAAGAAATTTTTTGTCGTTCACTGCATTTGCCGAATCAAGATTCACGAAACCGCTGATGCTGTCTTTCTCGTTGGTCTCTATGATAGGGATCGATTGCTGTTCGTTCCGGATCAGGTTCGGTAGTGTCAGGTCAGGCGTACTAAGTATAGCTTTGCTGGCGGCGACCCATTGCTCTACTTTTTGCTTTTCTTCTCCAGCGATTTTTTTTGCCAGATATTGGGAGTAAAAAATAGTTCCTGTTACAATAAATATAGCAACTACCGTAATAAGCGATCTCCAGTTAAGCAATGGCTGAATCATGAGATGAATTTATAAAATTATTTCTCCATGGGCTCAAAACAAATACCACAGAGCCACTGAGGTTTCTACCTGTATGTGTTTCCGTGGCAATATTTAAACAGCTTATGACACACTTCTCTTATTTTTGAATAATAATCTATTCAAACCTCGTGCCTCCAAAAGTAGCAATTGTTATCCTGAACTGGAATGGCCGCAAGTTTTTGCAGCAATTCCTGCCATCTGTATTGCTAAGCACTTATGCTAACAAAGAAGTGATCGTCGCAGACAATGCATCTACAGATGATTCTGTGAAATTCCTGCAAAAGCATTTTCCTCAGGTCAGAATTATTTCACAAGAAAAAAATCATGGTTTTGCAAAAGGCTACAACGAAGCATTGGGTAAGGTTCAGAGCGATTATTATGTTTTGCTGAATTCTGATGTGGAAGTAAATGCCCGTTGGATTGAGCCCGTCATTGAATTAATGGAGAAAGATAAAACTATTGGTGCTGCACAACCGAAAATACTTTCTTACCGCAACAGGGAATTTTTTGAATATGCAGGGGCTGCGGGCGGATGGATAGACTATCTGGGCTACCCATTTGCCAGGGGAAGGGTTTTTGATACCTGTGAAAAAGATGAAGGGCAATATGACGATGTTGCGCCGGTATTCTGGGCAAGCGGAGCGGCTATGTTTGTAAGAGCAGATGCCTATCATCAATTGAAAGGGCTCGACAATTATTTTTTTGCGCACATGGAGGAAATTGATTTCTGCTGGCGGCTGCAACTGGCTGGCTATAACGTGTATGCATGTCCGCAGTCGAAAGTTTATCATGTAGGCGCCGGCACTTTGCAAAAGGAAAGCATCCAAAAAATTTTCCTCAACTTCCGGAACAACCTGATTATGCTGGCAAAGAACCTGCCTTTGTATCAATCCATCTGGAAAATACCTTTTCGTTTTTTGCTCGATGCTGCTTCTGCCTGCAAGTTTTTGCTGGCGGGGCAGCCGGTTTATTTTGCAGCTATTTTAAAAGCACATTTCGCTTTTATCTATTGGGCGCTGTTCAAAAGAAAGGAAAGCATATTTACCGATTCGAAAAAAACAAAGCTGCAGGGATGGCTGCTGAAAAGCATAGCATGGCAATATTTTGTAGCCGGGAAAAAAACTTTTAGTGAAATTGTTCAGGCCAAAAACTGATTTTTTGATTCTATCCATTATTTTTGCGTTGCAATTATAAACAATATGGAAGCAACAGAAGAAATAAAAGACCCCAAACTAAAAGATTTTGCCTACAACTGGGTGAATTCATCGGTATTCCTTTTTTACCTGCAGGTATTTTGCGTGATCGCGCTGTTTCTGGGTGGATGTTATGGCCTTTATACACATCGGTATAAAGGCAAGCCTGAAGTGAATGTGCCAGGCAATACCTTGTACACGCCTCAATACAAATAGGGAATAAAAATTTTTGCAGGAAGGCCGTAAACCTTATTTTTGCAATCCCATAAAAGTTCTTTGCGCAGATTGTTTGCATTCAATAGCAACAAACAGCTAAAATAATAGACACGCGAAAGTAGCTCATTTGGTAGAGCGCGACCTTGCCAAGGTCGAGGTGGCCGGTTCGAGCCCGGTCTTTCGCTCTGAAAAATTCCATTCTGAATTATAGGGTGGAATTTTTTATTTAGCCTATTACCGGATCAGAGGCATGCCCCGGTGGTGGAACTGGTAGACACGCAGGACTTAAAATCCTGTGACCCGCAACGGTCGTAACGGTTCAACTCCGTTCCGGGGCACTTAAAAAAGACGCTTTGTAAACTAATTGTTCACGAAGCGTTTTTTATTTTGAGCATTTACATAAAGCTAGAGCTATTCGCATAGAAAGCACCTTATCAAGGCATTGCCAAAAGTGATTTGAAATCAAAATAGATTCTTTGAAAGGCATTCGATTTCTCAAATCCAAAAAGCCTTCAAACCTGATAAAATCAGTTTTCTGTCTTTATTTTATACATTTGAATAACATCAAAGTATCGGCATAATCCTGTTTATGATAAAAGGGCTAAACTCATTCCGTTTTTTCTCTTTTCTTGCTGTTTTTCTTTTCCATAGCACAAATCATTTTGAAATTGGATACTTGGGTGTGTCAGCTTTTTTTGTGCTTTCTGGTTTTTTAATCACGCCAATACTTGTGAACATGAAAGGAGAGAGAACACCTGACTACTTTACTAAATTTTATGGAAGGAGGTTTATCCGCATTTTTCCACTTTGCTATTTTTACCTGGCAGCCATGTCCATTTTATTGCTTGCAACCCAAGCACATGATGAAGATGCTATCAGATTTTTTGAGCAACTGCCTTTTGCCGCATTATACATCTATAATTTCTTCCATGCATCTTCTGCTTACAGCCATACCTCCTTATTGACTCATTTCTGGTCGCTGGGTGTCGAGGAACAATTTTATTTAGTTTGGCCACTGATCATATTTTTTGTTCCCGCTAAGAAATTAAAAAAAGCCCTGATTCTTACAATCATTTTATCAGTAGCTATGAGAATACTTTTCTTGGAATTTATAACTCATCAGCAATGGCATATCCTTAATCCTGATCCAACTCTGGTAATATATGTTTTACCAACTTCGCATTTCGACGCATTTGCAATAGGAGGTTTTTTTGCTATATTCATAAAAGACCAGAAGTCCATTTGGGCTTTTATTTTGGCTGCTGCATTTGTTGCTGTCGGATTGATCACTTACCGATTTGCCACCGGGACTTATTACTTTGCAAGCATGGGTTACCCATCTTTCATGGGTGATTCATATAAGTCGATCTGGGGTTATTCGTTTGCAAATCTGGTTTTCGCTTTCATTATCTTAAATATCAGGCAAGGCATATTCTTCCCCCGCATTTTCAATAATAAGGCGATTGATTATCTGGGGAAGATATCTTACGGTCTATATGTTTACCATTATTCGGTATTGCATTTTATGCACAAGCTTACACTTCCAAATCCTGTTTACATTTTGCTAAGCCTGATGCTGACCATAATTATCAGCTTATTGAGCTACGAGCTAATAGAAAAAAAGATTTTACTGCTCAAGGACAGGTTTTTCCCAGTCCGGCGAACTGTCCAAGCAGCAGCTTCGCAATACTAGAAATTTAAAGAAATATTAGTATTTAGGAGTAATGTATATTACTTGAACAATTTTTCGAAGAAAAGATTCAGCACTTCTACAAAGATCAATACGATGATGATCCATTCGAGCAGGTTGCTGTTGCGGTATTGCATGATGTCCTTGAATAGTTCAAGATTCTCTTTTATAATGCCCAGGCCTTCCTGAATATTCCTGAACCTTTCCTGCAGATCGAAAGTGCGTTTCAATCCCATATCAATCTTGTTCAGGTTCTCATTCTCCCAGGTCTCGTCAGGTGAATCGAATATATACAGGTTCTCCGTGATCCTGTTTTTGAGGTTCATGGTCTTCCCAATATATTTTGTGAGCCTACGGCCGGATATATCGAGCTTCCCTTTCCGTTCCAGGATCTGTGTATGATAGTTTGTTTCTTCAAGCAGTTTGTTGGTCTGCTCATAATAATAATCAAGTGCCACAGACTGCGAGACGTTAAGCATGATCAGCCTGAATACCTCCACATCGGTATCTATGATCTCGATTTTATTATAGCCGAACTTATTTTCTTTTGCATCGGTCTCTATCTGAAATTCTTCGCTCAGTTGTTCTTCAAACAGGTTCTTGCAATACGGTGTTATTAACTGAAGGAACTGACCGATTTTTGTTTCATCATAATTCAAGAAACAGACAACCCCATATTTGAAAACATAAATAAATTCTTCGTTGTTTGTTTTGTAAAATAGTTCGTCTGCATCAATATGATACAATTCCGCTTTGAAAAAAGACTTGAATGATTTGATGTCAATACTGTCCGATATCTGGTATGATAAAACCTGTAACATAATAGCGTCACTAACTATAAGCAGTTATAAACTTACGTTCGCAAGATAGAGCAAAGCCATTAAACCCTGAAACGATGCTATTAAATGCAACTTTGGCGTGATTATGATAAACGCAAGCTACAGGCTGATCTTAAAGCCCAACGCCGGGAAGGGCTGAACAGGTATGCCGGAAATTTGCATTGGTATTGTCTTCTCCATTTCCAGCGATGCAGAATATCTGATGGCTCTTTTATACATCACTCTTGATACTATAAATAAAGGGATGCTTCCTAATGACGAAAGAACCCCAAAGTATAAAAGCACAGCTCCCGCAGCCTGTTGCGAATTGATTGTACTATAACCGTTGTTATAATTATTATTGTTCTGAGCGTTGGTTCCCTCAGCAAAAAGCACAACTCCAGCAGCAGTCAGTCCTATTCCGCTGCCGAGCAAAATCCAGCCAGCGGTTTTGAGATGTTGGCTTTTTATCATGTACACATCAGAAATTCTCATCCGTTCCGACTGATACCTTTGTTGACAGAAGCATGAGGCAGACATAAAAACTAAAATACCGGCGGCAATGATTTTTTTCATAAAAAAAGTTTTAGGTTTTTAAAAGTAGTCAAAATTTATTTTATAAGCGTACTGGCGATTTGTTCTTTTATTTCCATTCAACTTCACCCACAATAAACACACTGCCGCAAACAACGATCATATCTTTTGGTGAGGCTTTAGCAATGGCTGCCTGTAACGCTGTGTTTACCTCAGGATAAGGCTGGCCGGATAAACCACTTGCAATTGCTTTATCGCAAAGCTCATCTTCGGGCAAAGCACGTGGTATCTGCGCTCTGGTGAAATAATAATGTGCATGCTTTGGCAGCAACGATAATATTTTCTCAATCTCCTTATCTTTTACCATTCCGATCACAATATGCAGTTCTTCATGATCGGTGATCTCGATTTGCTCTGTCAATTGCCTGATACCGTCTTCATTATGCCCCACATCCAGCACAATAAAAGGGTTTTCCTGTATCATTTCCCAGCGGCCATGCAAGCCCGTTAATTTTTTTACATGTGCCAATGCTTTTTGCAAATGCTGATAGGTGATATCCCAACCCTGTTGCTTCATGACATGAACCGATTCCAGCACCGCAATCAGGTTTTTTGTCTGGTAGATGCCCGTTAAGTCAAGATGATAATATTCCTTTTCATTTGTGTGAGACAAAGTGACTTCAGCAATGAGTTCATGCGTGCTCATTTTCCAATCAGCTACAAACCGCTGCCGGCTTGCAAAACTTATAGGCGCGTCTTTTTCCAAGGCTTTTTGCTCAAACACAGCGTGCGTTTCAGACTGGTATTCGCCTATCACCACGGGCACATTGTTTTTTATGATTCCTGCTTTTTCAAAAGCAATTTTTTGCAGCGTGTCTCCGAGTATATTAACGTGATCATAACTGATATTCGTGATGATGGAAAGCTCCGGCATAATGATATTGGTGCTATCCAGCCTACCGCCAAGCCCGACTTCGATGATAGCGATATCAACTTCTTGTTGCGCAAAATATTCAAATGCCATCGCCACGGTGATCTCAAAAAATGAAGGACTGATTTCTTCGATAAGAGGCCTGATCCTTTCGACAAAACCAGTCACGAAATCTTTGCCCACCATATCACCATTCACTTTGATCCGTTCGCGAAAATCTTTAAGGTGCGGAGAGGTATAAAGCCCTGTTTTATATCCGGCTGTTTGAAAAATGGCTGCCAGCATGTGGCTGGTAGATCCTTTGCCGTTGGTGCCTCCAATATGAACCGATCTGAATTTCGTATGTGGATTACCGATCGTTTCGCATAGCGCGATGGTGTTTGTAAGGCCCTCTCTCATAGCCGCAGAGCCAATACGGCTAAACATGGGCAGGCGCGTAAAGAGATAATCAATCGTTTGCTGATAATCCATAAGGCACGAAATTATAAAAACAAATTTTCACGGGGAGAGATTTCACACCACGGGGCAAAGAACACAAAGGAGACAAAGAAGAGCCATTGTATTTCTTTGCCTCTTTATTTGAAACAAAACTTAATTATGTACTTTGAAATTAAAAATCAGTGTGCCGATTGATTCCTGTGAACCAGCATTGAATTTTACCTGCAATGCTTTGCGTTTCGCAATCTCTACCAACGATGATTTAGAGGTCGTAGAGCCTCGTAATTGATACTCAGCACTGGTTACATTGCCATTAGCATCCACATGAACATCTATAGCTATATGAGCATTCTCATTAAAATCATCAGTAAATGAGGGTGTACCTACAATCCTTCTTCCCTGCAGCCCTCTTGAAATAGCTATACCGGAATGACCTGTCCCACCACTTCCATTATAATTATCTGAGTTGGGATTACCACCGGGGCTACCCTGATCTCCTTTGACCCCTGCAATGCCCTGATTGCCTCCTGGCTTGTACGTGTCTGCATCATTGCCTCCATTGCCACCGCCGCTCACGCCGTTAAAAACTGCTTTGGGCCTTGGTTTCACTGGAGCCGGGTTTTCGACAGGTTTTGTTGCTTTCACCACTTTCGGCGTAACATCTTTATCCGGGATTTTTGTAGCGTCTGGTTTTGTTATAGCAGGCTTTTTCACAACAGGTGCTTCTTCTTTATCATTATCATTCGTTTCAACATCTTTCAATGCGGCTTTTTCAGTAACGGTTGGTTTCGGCGGTGTGTATTTTTGCTGATCATGAGCAGAAGGCTTTCCTGGTAAATATGCCTGATCTGTGCCAAGGCCTCTATCGCTGTTGCCAAGATTCACTTCAATGCCTTCATCAACCGGAGGCTGAGGCGGCGCAGGCAGCGTCCAGGTGATCAAAAAAAGCAATAGCACAATGGCTATGCATATCGCTAGCGTATATGCGGAAGCTTTTGCGTTTTTCTGAGATTCAAAATGATCAACTGTATAAGCCATGTATGCCATACAAAGTTATTGATTGTTGCCGATAACGTTGCAAATTAACCGCTAATTGTATAAAGGAGGGTTGAGGAAATGTTAAGTTTTGAGCTGTGAGGCTTTAGCTGCGAGCTTCGAGCAGTTAGTCACAGCCTGCGATATTAGTCATGATTTTTTTATCCGGCAGTTGTCCGAATCATAGATTTAATGCGATTATTCTGATTTTGAATTGCTATAGCTAACAGCTTTTTTCACCCCACCCGATGATAAATAAAATCGGGCATCCATTTCATCATCTTTGCTATGATCCACCATCGTTGCGTGATGTAGACCCTCCACTTTTTATTTCCAATAGCCCGAAAAATTTGCTCAGCAGCTTTTTCCGGAGGGGCTACCCAAAAAAGTTTATTGCCCTTAGCCATCTTTGTATCAACAAAACCGGGCTGAATATCTGTAACATGAATATCGGCTTTCATCTTTTTTGTTTTCATATGCAAACCCTCAAAATACACGCTCTGAAAAGCTTTGCTGGCGCTGTAAGCTGCCGCATGGCTGTTCCCGCGTATCGAAGCGATCGAAGACGTAGTTGCAAGTTGTCCATACCCTTGCCGCGCAAAATAGTTGAAGGCAAAATTCACTATCCTGATGAAGCCATTCACATTGGTATCAACCGTCTTTCGATCCAACTCTATATCCAGTGTCTCATTTATATCGCCATAGCCAGAATTATAAATCAGCAAATCGAGTCCGTTGAGCTTATCAATTAAAGATTCAATATGCGCAATGCTTCCCTGGCTTGTCACATCAAAACACTCAGTGTCAATATTGTTGGGATATTCAAGATGAAGTGTGTAGAGCAGATCCTGCCTGCGGCCTGTAGCACCCACAAGCCAACCATTTTCAGCATATAATTTAGCAAGCGCTCTTCCTATGCCGGACGTAGCACCGACAATGATAGCCTTTTTCATATCAGCAATTTTCAGGTAAGCAAAGGTGATCTGGGATTCCGGATTTTAAGATTAGCAATTATCAGTCCAATTATCACCATAAATAAACTCAGTATATGTATAACCGTTACTTTCTCATCCAGGATCCAGGCTGCTTCCAAACTGCTGAAGACAGGTATCAGATTACCGAACAAAGCGGTTCTTGCTGCACCAAGCCTTGCGATAGCCGCGTTCCAGCAGATATAGCAAATAACCGAATTGCCCAGCCCCAGATAAATTACAATAAGGAACATATTCCTGTCCCAATGAACAGGAGCGGAATGCTGTTGTTCAAAAATAAAAAAAGGAAGCAGCATCAGTGTGCCGGCTGTAAAAATTACGGAGGTAAAAGCAAGGGGTGAAATACCTGATGGTTTTTTACGCACTAAAATATTGTATATAGCAAAGAAGAAAGCACCAAGCAAGACCCATACATCCCCAATTGAAAAGCGCAACAGGATGATTTGCTTTAAGCTTCCCTTACCCATAAGGAATAAGATGCCGAAAATGCAGAGGATCAGCCCAATGACTCTCAGTGATGTTATTTTTTCTTTCAAAAAAATACGTGCCAGTATAACAGCCATGATAGGGGACGATGTGGTCCCGACAAGCGCCAGATTGATGGCGGTAGAATAATGCCCTGCAACATACACACAGGTATTGAATAAAGCTATTCCCGTTAACGAAGCCCAGAACAAATAAGAGGCATTTTCGCTCAATAGCTTTTTTTCTTCCCATACTTTTTTACATCCAAAAGGAAGAATGATGATGCTGGCTGTTAGCCAGCGATAGAACGCCATAGAAACCGGAGGCATTAATTTGAATGCAGCTCTGGCAACAATAAAATTACCAGACCAGATGAGCGTAGTCAGGACAGCTAATAAAATGCCGGCATAAACTGCCCTTTGCGGCTTGAGGTTCATGAAAGGAAGATAGGAAATATTTAAGCGACAGATTCACAGATTCGTTTTACCAAGGGGTAAAGGAATTTTGCCCATTTTTGTTCTGTGTCTTCGTGCCTCTGTGGCAACTTGTTCTAATGCGCAAAATCTATCTCAAAATTTCCATTGATTCGCTCAATAGGTGGGTTGAAATAACCAAATTTTAATCGTGGAAATTCCTCGTGGATGAGTTCCATCAATTGCTTCACGCCTAAAAATTCCCCTGTTTCTGTAACCCCAATCCTTCCCAGATACCAATCGGGGTCAATATTGAAATTCCGCCATTGAATCATCGTAAGGTCAGTTTCAATAATCAATTTCCTCAGCGCTTCATATTCTTCCACGCTATCGCTCATTCCCGGGAAAACAAAATAATTGATGGACGCCCATCCACCGAAAGACCTGACTGTTTTAAGGCTCTCAATAATATCCTCAAACTGATAATTGTTCGGGCGGTAATATGCTTCGTAAATATCTTTCCTTGCCGAATTGGTGCTTACCCGGATGCTGTCTAAACCCGCTTCGCACAAAGCTTTCACGGCATCAGGCTTAGATCCGTTGGTATTGATATTTATACTCCCGAGATCGGTGTGCTTGCGCATTTCAATAATCGCTTCCCGGATAGTTTCCCACATCAGCAAAGGCTCACCTTCGCAGCCCTGACCAAAACTCACAATAGGATAAGGGGCAGTTTGTAAATGCGGCACGGTGAACTCCACTATCTCTTCTGCGGTAGGCTTGAACGCTAAACGATCCTGCGTTGAAGGAATAGACTCTTCCTGCGGCTGAAAAGAAATGCAGCCGATGCAATTGGCATTGCATGCAGGAGAAGATGGCACAGGGCATTCCCATCTGCCCAATGAAAAGTTTCTTGCAGCAGGACAATTATATGTCATGCAGCAATTCTCCATTAAGTGTTTTACGAGGCGATTATGCGGATAACCCTGCAATAAATGCTGCACACCGATTTTGATTTTTTCATCATCATATCCGGCACATTCCTGCCTGATGTCCTGCTCAATACGAACAGCAGGCACATAAAACTTATTATTGCACCAACCAACTGCCGTGTAACAAAACAAAGGAAGCGTCGGAGCGTCTTTTTCTGTTTCATATGCAGCCAGGTATAAGCCTGTATGCGCAGGAGGGAGGAACGCGGCAACCGCGAAACCCTTCATGCACAAACGCATTTCGCCTGAGATAACGTCAATGCCTATCCCGTGGCGGCCGGGCAGTTCATAGAGAGAGCCCCCATCCGGCAACTCAATCCAGTCTTCTGATGACACAGGAAGCGCATCCCAGCCGCTCCGGCCTGTTACATACAAAGACGTGTCCTCAAAAATGTTTCCCTTTCCGTCGGAGTAGAGAATATATGGAGAATGTTTGAGCATTTATAATTTGTTGTTTGTTGTTCGATGGCCGATATGGTGCAACTTGCTTTTTATTTTGAATTCAGTTTTTGATGTCCGGTATTGGTCTTAGCACATTACACCTCAGTTTTTGCCTGCAATATTCGTTGAACTCGTCCTCATCCGCATCTGGTTCATCATCATCCAAAGTTTCTTTCTGGAAAATTTTATTGTTCTTGAAATCCAGCGTCAGCAACCCTTCTTTTAAAATAATATTATTGAATGATGACCAACTGAATCTTCTTTTCATCAAAGCATTGATAACAACCTCGTCATCTGTAAAGCCAACTTCCAACGGGTGTTTTGCCTGGTATTCAAGGAAAGCGAGAAAAAAGAAAATGATGGAAACCCATGACAAATATGGCATTATGATCCAGTAAACACCAGCAAGGAACAATATATTTTTATAACGGACAGGCTTGTCTTTTTTTGCAAAAAAAATATTAAAAACAACACCGCAGGCAAGCATAACGGCGAAAATGCTGGACAGATAATTAAACTTCGATTCCCTGAATTGCTCAAAAACAAAGGCCAGCACAGAAAAAATACAAAGGAAAATACTTATCAAATCAACCTGCCTGTCGCTGTCTTTTTTTAAAGTAACTACGTAATCGTAGCGCATTGAAAAAATTTCTGCAAAATTAACTATTGCCCGCCACTATCAGGTTGCATAATTTCCAAAGCACCCTTGCGCCCACGTTTGCGTCCCAATCTGTATCGCCAATTCCGACCTCATCCAGATCAAATCCGATGAATTTCCGCCCGCTCAGAATTATTTTCTTTATCAGATAAAAAATCTGTTCAGTATCAAACCCACCAGGCACCGGCGTTCCAGTGTTTGGGCAAAGCTTCGGATCGAGGCCATCAATGTCAAAACTGACGTACACTTTATCGGGAAGCTGACCAATAATCTCATCAGCGATCAGCTTCCAACTCTGACCTTCATATTGCCTTTCTTTAATATTCTTATCAAAATAAGCAATCACCCGATAATTGCTATTGCATATATATTCCCATTCTTCCTGACAATAATCCCGAATGCCCAGTTGTATCAATTTTGTAACCTGGGGTATTTCTTCGAGCACATTCAGCATCACGCTGCCATGGCTATATTTAAAGCCTTCATACGATTTACGCAGATCGCAATGCGCATCAATCTGCAATATGCCAAACGCTCCATGCTTCTCTGCAATGGCTTTCAGATAGCCAAGCGGCACACTATGGTCGCCACCCAGCAGAGCTACCAGTTTCCCCCTGTTCAGCAAGTCCATCGTTTGCTCATGCACAAATTTGTTAAGACCGGCGCTGCCTTCGTTTATTTCTTTCAGCGATTTGCACATGAAAGCATTTTTCTCAAGGACTTCACCTTTGGATGTGTAATCAATGTAGAGCTCCGCCTCTTTGCGCAGGTAATCGCTCTTCATTAAAATCTTTTTATCAAGAGGCCGTATATAAAATCCCTTTTTCCAGGCATTGCTGAACTCTGCATCAAAAATATCTATCTGCCTGCTGGCGTTAAATATATGCTCAATACAACGGGAAGTGCCGGAGCCATAACTCACCGTGACTTCCCAAGGTACAGGCATGATGACTAGTTCAGCATCTTCTTCATTAAAAGGCAGGCCAAAAATATTATTCCGTGGATTGCCAGGCCCATTCGGGTCAAAGCGCGAAAGATCAGCCATGATCGGTGGGTGTTTTTTATTTTATAAAAACGGGATGTAAGTTAGCTCAGTACGGATAAGCAGCAAAAAAAAAGGAATAAAAAATCTCGTCTTATAAACTAAGTTTTGCTCAATTAAATTAAGGCACTGTTTTGAAAACAATTTAGCAGTGGCAGAATTTTAAAATAAATACATATGCTGCTTTTTAACATTCATGAGGAAAATCAGATGTCAAAATGATTATGCTCAAGTGATTTTTATGCGCCCGACTGCGACAGCTTTATTATTCGATTTGGTTGATGTTAAACTAACTATTTGATTGTTTTTGGACTAACTTTGCACTGAAATTTTAATTACATGAAAAGACTCCATATTGTCGCGCTTGTGCTGATTGCTATATCTATCGGAGCTCTCGTTAGCTTTATGGGAAACCTTTCGACTTACGAGACCATCGCATCCGCAAAACAAAAAGAAGGAAAAACTGTTACCTTGTATGTCCATGTTGATCATACAGGGCAGGTGGAATATGATCCTGCAAAAAACCCGAACTATTTTACATTTCATGTTGCGGACACGTTGGGAAATAAAGCAAAAGTGATTTGCAATTTTGAAAAGCCTTATGATTTTGAAAAGGCAGAGGGCATTACGCTGAAAGGTAAAATGAGAGGAGATGTTTTTGAGATTACTTCACGAGATGGCATTCTGTTGAAATGCCCTTCCAAATACAAAGATGACCCGAACATGGCGAAGAAAAACCTAAGCCAAAATTAAATATCAGGCATGGACTATATTGGTGAGCATCTGCTGCCCGGAAAGATCGGGCATTTTTTTGTAACGCTTTCTTTTGCTGCTTCTTTTGTTGCGACCATTGCCTACTATAAAGCAACAACATCAAAAAATATCGAGGATGAAAATCGCTGGAAACGCCTCGGAAGAACAGCTTTCGCGCTGGACTTCATTTCAGTTTTCTCCGTTTTTGCCACTGTTTACTATATTATTTCTCACCATTTGTTTGAATACAATTATGCATGGGAACATTCAAGCAAAGCGCTTGACATGAAATATTTATTGAGTTGTGTGTGGGAAGCTCAGGAGGGAAGTTTCTTATTATGGACAATGTGGCAATGCGTACTCGGAACTATTTTGATTTTCAAATCAAAAAAATGGGAAGCACCGGTGATGACCGTAATGAGCTTCGGCCAGTTTTGCCTCGCGACCATGATATTGGGCATTTATATTTCCAATTCAAAAATCGGTATCAATCCTTTCTTATTAGTCAGGCAAATGGAGGCATTTGCGAATGCACCTATTTTTAATAGACCGGATTATCTAAACATTCCCCAAATGCAGGATGGGCAGGGATTGAATTCTTTGCTGCAGAATTATTGGATGGTAATCCATCCACCCGTTTTGTTTCTTGGTTTTGCTTCCACCATTGTGCCTTTTTCTTTTGCTATCGCAGGGCTCTGGAAAAGGGATTATGCGGGATGGGCCAAGATGGCTATGCCATGGACTCTATTGTCGGCATGCGTGCTTGGAACCGGAATTATGATGGGAGGAGCATGGGCCTATGAGTCGCTGAGCTTTGGTGGTTTCTGGGCGTGGGATCCTGTAGAAAACGCATCACTCGTGCCGTGGCTCGTGATGGTTGCGGGGCTACACACGCTGGTTGTTTTTAATACAACCGGCTACTCGCTTCGTGCCACTTACTTTTTTTTGTTACTTAGTTTTATATTGATTTTATACGCCACTTATCTGACTCGCAGCGGAAGGCTGGGAGATACTTCCGTACATGCATTCGTTGATTCAGGAATGGATCTGCAATTAATTCTTTTTATACTTGTATTCCTTGCTCCGGCTTCCATTTTTTTCATAAAAGAATACAAAAAGATTCCTCATATTGAAAAAGAGGAGAGTACCTATTCCCGTGAGTTCTGGATGTTCATCGGATCGCTGGTTTTGTTTTTATCGTCCATGTTTATAATGATTGCTACATCATTGCCAATCTTAAATACAATTTTCGGTACAAAATGGTCAGTGGGAGAGGATGTGACTTTTGCATACAACCGGATCGAGGTTTTTATTGCAATCATTCTGGGATTTCTGACTGCAATTACCCAATATCTAAGATATAAAGACACTGCAAGAAAAATTTTAATTAAAAAGTTAGCAGTTCCCACAATCATTGCGCTGATTATTTCTGTCCTCGTAAGTATATTCGGCAATATCCACTATGATAAATATGGTGCTGGCTTTCTTACTGCCATTCATCTGGCGATATTTGCTGCTATGTATTCAGTTGTTGCCAATGCAAGTTATATATGGGTTGGGTTGAATGGAAAACTTAGGGCTGCAGGTTCTTCCATCGCACATGTTGGCTTTGGGCTGATGCTGGTGGGTATTTTATTATCTACTTCAAAAAAAGAACTGCTCTCATATAACACCACGGGCATCAACCTGAATTTTGACCCAAAAGATAAAGACAAGAACCCGCTGGAGAATATCACCTTATTGAAGAGGGTGAAAACAGATATGGGAAAATATTGGGCAACCTATACTGGCGAAGACTCAACCAACGCATTTGGCAATATAAATTATTATCATATCCAGATGGTGAGAAAAAGTGATGGCGAAGTTTTTGATCTTTACCCTGACCTTATCAAAGCAACTAAAGGCATGCAAGGCGTCTCTCAAAACCCGGATAAACACCATTATTGGGATCGCGATATTTTTTCTTATGTGAATTATGCAAGCAATCTGGAACAGCCAAGAGATACGGCCCGTTTTAAACTATATCCGGTGGGACTTCACGATACCGTGTTCTACTCAAACGGGTTTTTGATATTGAATAGCACGGTTAAGAATCCCAACAATGCCAAATACCATTTCAATGATACTGATACTGCACTAATGGCAGACATTACAGTATTCAGCAAAGACAGTATGCGATACAAGGCAACCCCTGTTTTTTATTTAAAGGACAACCGGCTCAATTCAATTCCTGACACCGTGTTTGCTCAAAACATCGCAGTCATATTGAACGGAGTGGTAGGAAATAAACTGCAGATCGGAGTAAAAGAATCTGCTTCTTTGGTCCCTTTTATTTCACTTAAAGTCTACGAATTTCCTCAGATAAACATTTTATGGATTGGCACCCTCATCATGATCTTGGGATTTATCATGAGTATAGTTAGAAGAGCCAAGATGAAGTCTTAATATTAATTTATTAAAAAATCAGAGGTTTTTGAACAACCATTTAAGCGGAATCAACGTATATATAATATCAAAATTGATATTATAAAGTTACCGGCAAATGAAATCAATATCTTTCCTGATCCTGCCTTTGTTCTTGTTTTCTTCCGTTCAATGGCACACCAATCTGGATGAAGCAAAACAAATAGCGCAGAAAGAACACAAGCATATCCTCCTCAATTTTTCCGGCTCTGATTGGTGCGGCCCATGCATTAGGCTGCACAATGAAATTTTTGAGGCTGATGTTTTTAAAAAAATGGCAGACATCCAACTCGTCCTGGTGAACGCAGATTTCCCCAGAAAGAAAAAAAATCAATTAGCAGCTCAGCAGCAGGCAATCAATGATAAAATCGCCGACCAGTATAATTCGCAGGGCAAATTTCCTTATACTATATTACTCGATGCCAACGGAAAAGTACTGAAAGACTGGGATGGATTTCCAAATGAGACGCCGGAAGCTTTTACAACAGAGGTCAGGAATAGTATTTATGCCGACAGATAAAACGAATGAGCAAAAAGACTGTTTTTAATAAAACCCTGAAATTAATGGGCAACAGTTTTCAGATAAGCGCTGTTGCTGAAAATGAAGATTGGGCCAATATAAGGATTGATGCAGCGATCAATGAAATACGGCGTATAGAAAACCAGCTTACTACGTATAGTGATGACAGTGAAACTGCGCTGATCAATAAGAATGCAGGCATAGCACCGGTGGCAGTAAGCGAAGAAACATTCAGTATCATTGACCGTTCCATCCGTATATCAAGAGTCACCCAGGGAGCATTTGATATTACATATGGCTCTGTTGATAAGCGGCTCTGGAATTTTGATACTACCATGAAATCGCTTCCTGATAAAAAGACTGCAAAAAAAATGGTGCGGCTGATCAATTACAGGAACATTATTTTAGATCAGGCGAAAAGGACAGTGTTTCTTAAAGAAGAAGGAATGCGGATTGGTTTTGGCGGGATTGGAAAAGGTTATGCCGCTGAAAAAGCAAAACAAGTGATGAAAGAAATGGGAGTTGGGAGCGGCATTGTAAATGCTTCCGGAGATCTGGTAACCTGGGGTTATCAGCCTGACGGCAACCCCTGGACGATAGGAATAGCTGACCCAAACGCAAAAGTGCAGATATTCTCTTACATGAATATTACCAACATGGCTATTGCCACATCCGGCAACTATGAAAAATATATTATTGTAAACGGAAAGAAATATTCACATACGATTGATCCGCGAACAGGGCTTCCGGTGAGAGGAATCAAAAGTGTGACCATCATCAGCCCGAACGCAGAAATTGCAGATGCAATGGCAACTCCTGTGATGATCATGGGCATTCATGCCGGTTTGGATATGATCAACCAGATGAAGGACATTGAAGCAATTATTATTGATGATGACGATAAGATTTACAAATCCAGTAATATTCATTTCAATTAAAAGTCGCTTATGAAAAGTAAGTTTTTAGTAAAATATTGTTTAGCAGTGCCGATTGCGAGCCTGATCTTTACTTCTTGTGCACACGTAAAGGAATATCAGAAAAGCAGGATCAATGATTCTGAAATGATATTGGCAAACCGAAAGGTTGAAAAGACAGAGCTCAGTGCTCAATCTTATCGTGAGGGATCATCAGGCGCTAACGGAGGCAAGACAGGTGGTGGCTGCGGTTGCAATTAATTTTATACTAACTGAAAACACTACATGAAAAAAATATGCCTCACAGTTATTGGGATGTACATGATGCTGTTGCATGCATTTTCTCAATTTTCTGCTAAAGACACTTCTGCCTATAAGCCAAAAAAGTTAAAATTAGATGAGATAAACCTGGTCTCAAGCTATTATAATCAAACTGCCGACAAATCTGCCGTAATGGGTGGAAGAACCGATGCCAAAGGCATTGGAAATGTTACCGACCTCGCGAACGGGCTTGATTTGAAATTCGTTTCATGGGACCGAAAGAATCGCAAGAACTCCTTTACGGCTGGTCTTGGTATTGACTATCACACGGCTGCTTCACAAGCTTATGTTGATTCCAACGGGCACGCAAAAAATAATGGCACGAGGATTTACCCAACGATGGACTGGACAATTGAGAACGAAAAAAAAGGAACTGAATTTGGGATGGGCGCATATTATTCGGCAGAGCACAATTACTATCATTCAATAGGACTGAATACATCTTTTGCAAAAAAGACAGATAACAATGGTGAATTCAGTTTTAAGCTTACAGGTTATTTTGATAATATCAAGATGATTAAACCTTCTGAATTTGTTCCTGTTGATTCCGTAAAAAATGTCTCGCCAACTGATAGTGTGGTTTATATTACGACTGCCAGTGGCCGGACAGAGGCTGTAGTGTATCAAAATGGAGGAATCGTCAGCCAGAGCGGGAAACATTCCCAGTTACCTTCAAAAACCAGGGACACCTATACTGCATCATTTGGTTTTTCGCAGGTAATCAATCAACGGATGCAGGGGAGCATTGCGCTGGATCTTGTGTACATGAATGGCTATCTCGGGCTGCCTTTTCATCGGGTCTATTTCAATAACGGAAAGGATACAATTGAGAATCTTCCATCGCAGCGATTCAAATTCCCGATTGGCATCAGGTTAAATTATTTTCTGGGTGACAATATCATATTGAGAGCTTATTATCGCTTTTATATTGACAACTGGGGGCTTAAATCGCATACAGCAAGTCTGGAAGTACCAGTGAAGATCACCCCATTCTTTTCGCTGTCTCCTTTCTACAGGTTTTATGTGCAAACTGCAGTGAATTATTTCGCTCCATATGAAGGACACTCTCCGCAAGATCAGTACTATACCAGCAATTATGCACTGGCGGCTTTCACCAGTAATTCCTTTGGAATGGGGCTCCGCCTCGCTCCACCAAAAGGTGTACTGATAAAAAGCCTGAATGCTGTTGAAATAAGATATGCGCATTATACACAGACCACTGATTTGATCTCGGATGTGATTTCAATGAATTTGAAGTTTAAGTAAGAAGCCCGGAAGTCATGAGTTCGAAGTGAGCTGTCCTTCAGACTCCTGACCTCCATCTTCAAACTAATTTGATATTAACAAATTTACAAGCAAGCGTTTGGGTTACTTCTGCTGTCTATTTGTATGAATAGTCAGGTATTTTATTTAATTTTAGTCATTGTATCATGCGCCAGCATATTAATAAATTATTAATACCAGTTTTATCCGTGTTCTTCGCGTTGGCGCAGCATGTTTCTTTTGCACAGCAGGCGCCTTCCAGTTCCCCATCGTCCCGATACGGGCCTTATGACACGCTGATAGTTCCTGCTCAGGTTTACAATGGTGACACGCTGTCTGCCCGAAACCTCACTATGGTATTTGTCTCAGGCCGTATGCCCGCTGCTATGCGCAAACGTTTGGAAGAATGGACAAGGCTTCGTAATGCCGTATATGTAACATATCCTTTTGCTAAGAAAGCGGGCGCAATTATGAATGATATGAATGCCAAGCTGGCTAAGATGAGTGATGAAAAAGAAAAGAAAGCATATATCAAATCCCGTGAGAAAGAATTGAAAAAAGAATTTGCCGACCCGATCACCAACTTGTCAGTTTACCAAGGTCAGGTATTGATGAAACTCATCAACAGGCAAACAGGCAATAATTGTTACGATATCATAAAAGAATATAAAGGCGGGTTCACTGCACGCTTCTGGCAGACTGTTGCGTTCTTTTTTGGGAGCAGCTTAAAACAGCCGTATGATGCACAGGGAGACGACAAACAAATTGAGGCGTTCGTGCAGGAAGTGGAAAGAATGTATCATGGATGAAGCATTACTATTCCTTATGCCATGCCTTGCAATTCTTTTCTCTTGAATCTTGATCTGCTTATTCTATCAACATCACTTCTTCCTGCCCGTCTTTTTCTTTCCAGAACACTTTTACTTTTTGCGAAATAATGGAATCTATTGCTTTGCCAACATAGTCAGGCTGAATGGGCAATTGGCGGCTGAATCTTCTGTCTATCAAAACGCATAGCTCAACTTTCGCAGGCCTGCCAAAATCAAGCAGCGCATCTAGGGCAGCACGTATGGTTCTTCCGGTATACAACACATCATCTATAAGCACCACATTTTTATTCTCAATTGAAAAAGGGATATCCGTCTGGTTCAGCGTATGCAATCCCTGCCTCACATCATCCCGGTAAAAAGTGATATCCAGTTTGCCGTACAAAGCTTTTTTGGGCGCAATCTGTTTGCTCACTTCTTTTACTATCCTGTCTGAAAAGTAAATGCCTCTTGGTTGAATGCCGATCAGCACGGTGTCTTTCAAATCAAGATGGTTTTCCAACAATTGATTGCTGAGCCTTTGTATAGTAATAGCTAATTGCTGCTCGGTAAGTATCGTTTTCAAAAAAATATTTTTATAAAAGTAAACTCAAACCATTGAATAATAAAATCACTGAGAATTACAAATAAAAAAGCTGCCGGTCTTGGGCAGCTTTCAGTATAATGATACACTCAAATTATTTTAGCCCTGAATCTCCAAGCACATAAAAAATACCGATTTGAATCACACCATTCTTAATGCTTGATCCGGCAGTTTTTGAGATGTTGATGAAACTTAAATTGTATCTCGCATCTATGCCAAGGTTAAACCGGGAAAGATATCCGATCCCTAAACAGCCCGCGAAATCAACTGTTTTCAGATACGATTTGAAATCTGTGGTCGCACTTTGACTTCCTTCGGTATCTTTCGCTTTTGCACTTAACAGAAAACCAACCTGTGGCCCTATTTCCGCAAAAAGGCCGGATCCATGTTGGTATTTAAAAAAGATAGGGACGTTTATGTAACCAAGGTTTACTTTTTCATTGACTGTCGCATTTGAAGTATTGTCTGTGTATTTGTCTTTTACACCCTGACCGGAATACATGACCTCGGGTTGTATCCTGAAATTTTCCAATACAGGTAATGATACTAAAAGCCCTCCATTGAAATCTAATTTCATACTGTAAGAAGTTCCATCGCCGGGCTTCACGCTTAAATTTGCGATATTAAGCCCGGCTTTTGCTCCGAATTGAATTTGCGCACTGGCAATGGCCGCTGCTGCAACTGCTGCGGTCAAAAGAATTAAACGCTTCATAAGTTTTAAGTTTTAGGTTAATGAATTAACAAACGTAAAACTTAATTCTAAAAATGGCAATACCGCAAATGGAGTATTGTTTTGTGGCTACCCCATCTATTTTTCTAACATGAATAGATATGCGTAATGTGTTGGCGGGTTAAAAGTTTCTTTAATCGTTCTTGCGCTGAGCCAGCGGTATAAATTTAAAATAGATCCGGCTTTATCATTGGTGCCGCTTGCTCTTGCACCACCAAACGGCTGCTGACCCACAACTGCACCGGTTGGCTTATCGTTGATATAAAAATTGCCAGCGGCATTGCGAAGCCTGGCCGTCGCAAGCTCTACGGCATTCCTGTCTTGTGAAATGATTGATCCGGTCAAGGCATAAGGAGAAGTTGAATCAACAAGTTCCAGTGTTTTCTCAAAACTGTTTTCCGGATAAACATGAACAGTCAACACCGGCCCGAAAATTTCTTCACACATGGTAACGTACTCCGGATCTTTTGCCTCAATAACTGTTGGCTGAATGAAATAACCAACCTTTTTGTCGCATTTACCGCCAACCCAAATCTCTGCTTTAGCATCTTTCTTTGCGTTGTCTATGTAAGATTTTATCTTGTCAAAACTTTTTTCATCGATCACTGCATTGATGAAGTTCGTAAAATCTTCTACGCTTCCCATCTTGAGGCTTTTCACTCCCGCAATCAGTTTCTCTTTCACTTCTTCTGCAATGTTCGAAGGTATGTAAGCCCTTGATGCGGCCGAGCATTTTTGCCCCTGATACTCAAATGCTCCGCGCAACAAAGCGGTTGCAACCACATCTGCATCTGCAGTTTTATGAGCAATGACAAAATCTTTACCACCGGTTTCGCCAACAATGCGCGGGTAGGATTTATAATTTGCCATATTTTTTCCGATCGTTTCCCACATATTGTTGAACACGCCGGTTGATCCCGTAAAATGCACGCCGGCAAAATCACGATGATTGAAACAAACTTTTCCCAAGGTCGGGCCATTCACATAAATCAGGTTGATGACGCCATCCGGCAGCCCCGCTTCTTTTAATACCTTCATGAACATCTGGGCGCTGAAAATCTGCGTGTGCGCGGGTTTCCAGACAACTGTATTCCCGCACATCGCAGCAGAAGTTGGCAGATTGCCGCCAATAGCCGTGAAGTTAAAGGGAGTAATCGCCAGCACAAATCCTTCCAGCGGGCGATATTCCAAACGGTTATGGATACCCGGAGAACTGATTGGCTGCTGTTTATATATCTCGGTTAAAAAATGAACGTTGAATCGCAGAAAATCAATGATCTCACACGCTGAATCAATCTCTGCCTGATAAGCATTCTTGCTTTGCCCCAGCATGGTGGTAGCGTTCATATAAGAACGATATTTTGTTGAGATGAGATCCGCAGCTTTCAAAAAAATATTAGCGCGATTCTCCCAACTCAGGTTCGCCCAGTTTTCTTTTGCTTTCAATGCAGCATCAATAGCCTGCTGTATATGCTTTTCATTTCCTTCATGAAAATACCCGATCGTATGAGCAATCTCATGAGGCGGATGCAAAGCGATTTTTTTTCCGGTGCGTACTTCTTTATTGCCGATGAACATCGGAATATCGTGCTCTGCTTTTTTCAGTTCCTGCAGTGTCTTTTTCAGGATTTCTTTTTCCTTTGATCCCGGCGCATAGTTAAGCACTGGCTCATTAGTGGGTAGTGGGTAGCTGAAATATCCGAGGCTCATAATAAGAGTTTTTAGCCGTTAATAAGAGTTTTTTTATTTGACTTCTGATTCTTTCTCACTCATCAGATAGGCTTTGATAAATCCATCCAGTTCCCCATCCATCACCGGCTGCACATTGCCCACTTCGTAATCGGTCCTATGGTCTTTGATCATTTTATAAGGATGGAAAACATAGGAGCGTATCTGAGATCCCCACTCAATTTTCTTCTTGCTGGCATTATTGGCGTTTTTGATCGCATCGCGTTTGCGCATTTCTTCTTCATACAAACGGCTCTTTAACATGGCCATTGCTTTTTCTCTGTTCTCGCCCTGAGTGCGTGCCTGCTGGCATTCCACGATAATCCCACTTGGTTTGTGTGTGAGACGCACTGCAGTTTCCACCTTGTTTACGTTCTGCCCGCCTGCTCCGCCGCTACGGAAAAAAGCCCACTCTATATCGGCGGGACTCACTTCAATCTGAATAGTGTCATCAATTAACGGGTAAACATATACGCTTGCGAAGGAAGTGTGCCTTCTGGCATTGCTGTCGAATGGGCTGATGCGCACCAGGCGATGCACTCCGCTTTCTGCTTTCAAAAAGCCATATGCGAATGGACCATCAAACTGCAGCGTGCAGGTTTTGATCCCTGCACCATCGCCATCTTGCCAGTCAAGCTCGGTAACCGTGTAATCGTGCTTTTGTCCATACATGCGATACATGCGCGCAAGCATCTCAGCCCAATCCTGACTTTCTGTTCCACCTGCACCGCTGTTAATCTGAAGCACGGCAGGCAATTCATCTTCTGGCTGGTTAAGCGTACTCTTAAATTCCGCTTCATCCAGACTTTGCAATGCTTTATTGTATGCTTCTTTTGTTTCCTCTTCGGTCGCATCTCCGCTTTTCCAAAACTCAAAAAGCACAGCAAAATCCTCCACTGCAGTCTCTGTCTGCGTATACAATTTCACCCAATATTCATTCAGCTTGATGTCTTTTAAGATTTCCGTGGCACGCTTGTTATCGTTCCAGAAACCTGGAGATAAAGACAATTGCTTGTCCTCACTTATTTTATATTGACGGTTAGCGACGTCAAAGAAACCTCCTCAGCCCCGCAAGACGCGGCCTCATATCGTTCAGTTTTTCTTGTGTCATAGCGGGCAAAGGTAAGGAGTTTCGGGTTTGTAATTTCATGCAGAGATAACCGGGTTCGCAGCACGGGAGCCAATAAATTTTCTATACATCGTCAGCTCACTATACAAGTGGTTTTTTTGAACGGGGATTTGTAATCCGTTCGATCATCTTTGGGTCACTCCATTGTGTAATTGAATTTCTGCCAAGCTTCAGTTTCAAAGCGGCTGCCCTAAAATTAACCTTAAGCTGCTGTCTTTCAAAAATTGCAAACTGCTAAAAGACTGATAGCATATCAGAATCATCACCTGCAATGTTGCTTAAAATTTATTTTCAGCAATTACGTGAAATGGTTTCTCATTTTTTAGCCCCAAATTTATAGCCAGCAGGTACTCCGGGCTCCCGATTGCGGACTTTCCTACTGTGCATAACTAGGTGCAAAACGGGTGCAAAACAACAACATTTAAAATTTGGAGAAGGGTATCTCGGAAACGTATCTTCATTTTGCAATTGAGATGAGATAATCAGTAAAACGAAAAGTCAAGTTTCAATCGAAAGCATCGGGTTAGTAAGAATGTTTGAACTTAAGCAATTAAGCAAATACATTAACAAACTTGGTGCTTTCTTCTTTTATGTCACTTCGCTCATTTCCCTTCCGCAGTTTTTATTTAAGTTTGGCACTTATAAAAAATCATGCTTTATTTCAACAAGACAGTTTTGGTCACCGCCATTTTATTTTTACTGCAAAATAGAATATCAGCTCAAAAAGCATACACGATCCCTGCATTTACAGGATATGCTATCCCGTTAGAGAAAAGCAATGAAGAAGATGAAAGCGTTTTGTTCAGTGAAAAAGATGGCTTGCATAACTGGGATAACAAAAATCAGCAGATCCATTATTATTTCTATTTAGAAAGCAAAGGCGTGTTACAACTTCGTTTATACATGAAAAGCGAAACTGCCGGAAATGAAATACGCGTGAAATTGGCAGATAAAAAATTCACATTGACTGTCCCTAAAAGCATTCAATTCAAAAAAGTAATAGTCGGTTCTGTTAATATTACCCAGCCCGGTTTTTATTCAATAGCATTGCATGCTATAAAAAAGACAGGTAATACAATTGCAGGTATACAGTCGCTCGAATTAAGCGGGGAAGCATCAAAGAACATGCGCTTCAATACCAAACCGAGGCGCAATGCAGCTTCTGTCCATTTGCTTTATCCTTTGCCAGATACCACCAAAGCAATTGGTTTCTATAATGAAGTGACTGTGCCGCCAAACGCCGACCAGTTATATACCTATTTCATGGCTTGCGGTTTTGCAAGAGGTTATTTCGGAATGCAGGTGAACAGTGCATCAGAAAGAAGGGTTATTTTTTCAGTATGGGATGCAGGCAATGAAGCCATTGACCGGAATAAAGTGGATGATGAAAATAAAGTTCATTTGAATGGTAAAGGCGAAAGTGTCATTGCTGAAGGTTTTGGCAATGAAGGCACCGGCGGTCACAGCCATTTTGTTTACAATTGGAATCCAGGAAAAACTTATAAATTTTATGTAACAGCTTTGCTAGACAGCGCATCCGGCACAACAATCTATACTGGCTATTTTTTTATCCCCGAAACGCAAAAATGGAAGCTGATTGCGAGTTTTAAGGCACCAAAAGACGGAAAATATCTGCATGGTCTTTATTCATTCGTTGAAAATTTCTGGGGCGTGAACGGGAATTTATATCGCAAAGCAAATTTTAGCAACCAGTGGATACGAAATGAAAATGGAGAGTGGAAAGAGTTAATTGAAAGCAAATTCTCCTGCGATGCAACCGGCAAAGCCGGCGACAGGATTGACTTTGGCGGAGGAATGGAGAACAATTCATTTTATTTATGGAATGGCGGTTTTCAAAATGCGAATGCAAAATATGGTGATCTGTTTTCAAGAACTGCAACGAATCAAAAGCCAACCATCGACTTATACAGAAATGCAGATAGCTCTGCTCAGGCAGAAAAAGATAAAAGGCAGATTTTTGATTCTATAAGTGCCGGAAAGCTGGATACAACAGGATCCATTAATGGTGTGTATTATAAAATTTTGAAAGAAGGAAGTGGAGATTTTGTGAATGTGAGCGATACACTTACTGTAAATTACAAAGGTTGGTTAATCAATGGGGAAGTCTTTGATCAGTCAAAAGACAAGCCGGTAACTTTCCCGTTGAGCAGATTAATAAAAGGCTGGCAGATTGGTTTAACAAAGTGCAGGAAAGGAGGGAAGATAAGGTTGATTATTCCTTCTGCGATTGCATATTCCATTCGGGCCCGGTCGGAAAAAATTCCACCGAACAGCATATTGCTTTTTGATGTGGAAGTGCTGGATATAAAAAAATAGCTTCACTTTCAATTTGAAAACATGAAATCATTGCATAAGCTGATTGCGATTATTTTCCTGGTGCAAGCACAACTTTCTTATTGTCAAACATCTTATTTGCTAAAGCCTGCAAGAGTCTTTGATGGAGATAAAATGCACCAGAGATGGAGTGTTCTCGTAAAAAATAATAAGATTATTGCCGTTGGAGAGAACGTTATTGCAGAAAAAGACACCAAAGTGATAGAGCTTGTAAACTGCACTTTGCTTCCGGGCTTGATTGAGGGCCATAGCCATTTGTTCCTTCATCCTTACAATGAGACTTCCTGGAATGATCAGGTACTTAAAGAATCAAGAGCAGAGCGGGTTGCAAGGGCAACAGTTCATGCGAAAAAAACGTTGATGGCAGGATTCACCACAGTTCGGGACCTTGGCACGGAAGGCGCCGGATATGATGATGTGGGCTTAAAACAGTCAATAGAAAAAGGCATCATTCCCGGCCCCAGGATGATAGTCGCAACAAGAGCAATCGTCGCAACAGGAAGTTATGGCCCTAAAGAATTAAGCTACGATATTGATGGCATTATTAAAGGCGCTGCAGAAGCCGACGGCACTGATGCGCTGATCAAAGAAGTACGCATGCAAATTGGCAAAGGTGCTGACCTGATAAAAATCTATGCAGATTATCGCTGGGGATTGAATAAAGAAGCAGCGCCCACATTTACTTTAGATGAATTGAAAAAAGCAGTGGAAGTAGCAAATAGCAGCGGGAGGGAAGTAGTTGTTCATTCTTCTACCGCAGAAGGAATGCGCAGGTCAATACTTGCAGGCGTTTCAACCATTGAACATGGTGATGATGGCACGCCTGAGATTTTTAAATTGATGAAAGAAAAAGGCATTGCTCTTTGCCCTACCATTTCAGCAGGCGAAGCCATTGAGCAATATCATGGATGGCGTAAAGGAATAGATCCGGAGCCGGATCGCATTAAATCAAAACGAAAAAGTTTCAAAGATGCGTTGGATGCCGCCGTTACTATTTGTATGGGTGGTGATGTGGGCGTGTTTGCTCATGGAGATAATGTTCGTGAAATGGAAGCGATGGTTGACTACGGAATGAAGCCGATGGATGTTTTAAAATCTGCCACATCAACAAATGCGGATGTGTTTAAAGTCAGTAATAATATAGGCCGGATAAAAATTGGATTGCTTGCTGATATTATTGCAGTGGAAGGCGACCCTTCTGAAAATATTTGTCAGCTTAGAAAAATAAAACTGGTAATGAAAGAAGGGGTTATTTATTGAAGCTGTGAACCGGAAGCCTTGGACTGCGGGCATGAGCAATGCTCAGTGCTAACGGCTTCTATTTTGTCAATTGCTTTATTAAGGTTTCATGATGAGGGAATTCTTCAATCAGCTTTTTTCTTTCTGCTATTTCGAAGTCTTCAAAATCAAAACCAGGCGAAACCGTGCATCCGACAAGCGCATATCCTTCTCCGTCAGAAACGCGTGAAGCAAACCAGTTGCCTGCTTTTATCACTGTCTGAAAGACCTCTCCTGTTTCTGCATTGCATCCCAATCTATGCTGAACCAGTTTCCCATCTGATTCTATTTCGTAAATACTTAACCTGTCGCCATGGTAAAAATGCCAGATCTCGTCTGATGCAATGCGGTGGAATGCGGAAAACTGATTTTTCTCCAATAAAAAATAAATGGCTGTGCAACTATTTCTGTCACCGTGAAAATTATCGGGCAGGCTATTTTTATTTACGGTTATACGTGACCGGTATATTTCCCTGTAATAGCCGCCTTCAACATGTTTGGCCAATTGCAGTTTTTCAATCCAGTACGTGGCGGCCTTTTTCATGGCATTTATTGCTCAATCGTTGTTTTAGTGGCATAAAAACTATTCAGAGAGTCCTTTATATGCAATGTGTCTTTAGGCGATGTGTGAATCACAAAATAGACTTTGAATATAGATGAGTCTTTTGTCAGGATTTTAACTGAATGAGAAATAGAGTCCAGTTGCTTATATCTTCTCAGCGCATGGTTTTTGCTTTGAGTTGTTAGTATTACAAATTTGTATAAAGAAGAATCAGATCGTTTTGAAATCAATATGGAGCTGTCTTTCTTCTTTGCCAAAAAAGAATCAGTTTGAGCCGCAGCAGGGGAAACTGTATCATGACTTACCTGCTGTAATGTATCCTCCCGATTCACCAGAGAGCCATTTTCATTCTCGCCTTTTGTTGTCGCTTTGTTTTTATACAAATTGTATCCTCCCCATGCAATCAATGCAATACCTCCAATGATGCCAATTACCAACAAGATTTTTTTTGCAGCTTTCGATTGAGGCGAATATTCTGTTTGTGGTTCATCAAATGTCTTTTTTCGTTTATCACTGCTATCAGTTTTTGCTTCGCCAGGCAGGCTGAGCTTCGCCGTGCTAAATTCGCCGGGTTCAAAATCATATCTGTCTTCTTTATTCTTTATAATCGACCCAATCCCTTCAAAATAAAATGGCTTCCCGATATTCAGTAACTGAATCCCAAGCCGGAGGTATGAGTCCAGATCAGATTCTGCCAGCGGCTTCATTTTGCCAGTGTATTTATGGATAAACTCTACCAGAGAAGGGTCTGGTTTCAGAACAGGTATGTATTCAAAATGAACACCATGCACATTCAGGGGCTGTTCTTTTTCTGTTTCTTCCGGGATAACGATGGAGGGGTCTAAAGTAAAAACACCAATTCCTGGCAGAGCGAGGGTTTTGTTCTCGTAAAGGAAATAGGCCAATAGCTGAGGTAATTTCAAAATGAATGGATTTATTGTGCAATTTAATCATAATAATTTTCAGCCACAACACAATGCAAAATAAATTATTATGCAATTTACGTGTTGCTAATCATACTATCTTTTCAGTTGTATCTTTACGTCTCAACTTATATCATGCTCACGCAGCAGGAAAAAGATTTTATTGAGTATTGGGAACGTAACCGGGATAAGCAAAAAAGGATTTTTAAACAGTTCCTGATTGGCATTCCTGCGGGGTTATTGTTCGCAATTCCTATTTGCATAAATTTTTTTTCAGGATGGTACAAACGGGCAGCTATGATGACAGGCACTCCTGATTTTAACCCCCTTGTTTTAGTAGTCGCAATGATCGTGATTGTTTCTTTTATTGCTGTTTTTTCAAAACAACATCAATGGGACATGAGGGAGCAGCAATACAAGGAACTTATTGCGAAACAGTCAAAAGAACCTGTCCATACCGGACAGGAAAAAAAATAATTTCTGCTTGCAGCAATTATGAACTACCTGTTGTCTATTAACATAACCATATTTCTGAGAAATTTTTTGCATGCGGAAAATAATATCGCTATCGTTTTTAACCGTTTCCCTTTGTTTTTTTTCATGTTTTAAAAAAGATACTGGTTGCAGCTATCAGAACGACACTTCGGTAGCTCCGGCTGCTGAAACACAGACTGTTAAAAATTATCTTGATTCTGTAGGAGTCGCGGCCACATTGCATTCCGGAGGTTTTTATTATAATATTATTAACGCGGGTTCAGGCACTGCTCCAGGGCCTTGTTCAAGGGTCACGGTGAGTTATACAGGTAAATTAACCAATGGGAATACATTTATACAGCAGACCAATGCCCTGTTTACTTTAGGTGGGTTATTACCCGGATGGAAACAAGGCTTACCTCTTATTTCAAAAGGTGGTCAAATTGAACTATATGTGCCACCATCATTAGGCTACGGCTCAACGCCGCAGTATGATAACAGTGGAAATCTTTTAGTGCCGGCTAATTCAATTTTGATTTACAATATTGATCTTGTTAATGTTCAGTAACCGTAACTATTAACTACCTGCTAAACCGCCCCGAATCTACATTCGGGGTTTTTTTATCGAATGCTTCTTTGCTGAAAAGCATGATGGGTCGGCGGTCAAAACGAACAATCCTATTGACCTCCATCTGTTGAAGTCATCTCATCAATTGCATTTCATGTAATTTTGATTGTAAACTCATCAATTTGCCACACGAAGCCATTTCTGTATTTGACATTTTCAAGATAGGCATAGGGCCGTCAAGTTCGCATACATTAGGCCCATGGAGAGCAGCTCAGCGTTTTCTTTCATCTTTGCAAAAGAACAAACACCTGTCTGATGTGCTTAGGGTGGAGGTATTATTGTACGGCTCACTTGCAAAAACAGGCAAAGGGCATGGAACAGATATCGCGATACAATTGGGGCTATGCGGGGATGACCCTGTGTCTTTTGATGTAAATAAAATCAATGAGAAAATCAATGAAATAAAAATCTCAAAAAAATTGTCGCTGAACAATCATCAACAAATAGATTTTAATCCGGAGGAATGCATTCATTTTCTGTTTTCTGAAACACTTGCTTACCATCCTAATGCAGTAACCTTTTTAGCTGATTACAAGAACGGTGACAAGATAGCTGAAACATACTATTCGGTTGGCGGAGGCTTTGTGAAGAAAGAAGGAGAGGAAGAATCGGGGAATGCGAATATTCAATTGCCATTCCCTGTCGATAATGCAAACGGACTATTACACTGGTGCATGATGACCGGTATGAGCATCAGCGAAGTGGTTATGGAAAATGAGATGGCATGGAATAAAGAAGCCGGTATAAGGTCTGGTATTATTAATATCTGGCGCGTGATGAAAGAATGCATGTATCGCGGATGCCATGCGCAGGGCATACTTCCGGGCGGCCTGAATGTAAAGCGGCGGGCGGCCGACCTGAATAATAAACTTTTACAGGGCAAAAAATATACTGATTACAATTCATGGATTCATTGCATCCGGGAGGGGGGCAACGACTTCAAATATACCCTTGATTGGGTAAGCTGTTTTGCATTGGCAGTGAATGAAGAGAACGCATCTTTTAGCAGGGTGGTGACAGCTCCAACAAACGGTGCGGCAGGAGTAATACCCGCAGTGCTGCAATATTTCGCGGTGTTTTGCGAAGGTAACCATGATAATAAAATAGTCCAATTCATGCTCACGGCCGCAGAAGTGGGCAGCATTTTTAAAAAAGGTGCAACAATCTCTGCCGCCATGGGCGGATGCCAGGCCGAGATTGGCGTTTCTTCCGCGATGGCTGCTGCTGCGTTGACCGAATGCATGGGTGGAACGCAACGACAGGCATTGATGGCGGCAGAGATTGCAATGGAACATCATCTTGGCCTTACCTGTGACCCAATCGGCGGGCTTGTGCAGGTGCCGTGCATAGAGCGCAACACAATGGGCGCAATAAAGGCAATAACAGCCAGCCAGCTTGCATTGCAGAGCACACCCGATTTTGCAAAAGTGTCACTGGATGCAGTGATAAAAACCATGTGGGATACTGCACTCGATATGAACAGCAAGTACAAAGAAACCTCCGATGGAGGGCTTGCAGTTCATATTCCCATCAGTCTGAGCGAATGTTGAAATTAAATTAGTTTTGATAAATTATTTGTCTGTGTACTCATTTTTTGTATTTATTGATATTGTCAAAAAGTGAAATAGTGTTCTGCCTGATGAGAATTCATTGATTTCAGAGTTATAAATTTGCTTTAATGAAAGAAGTTGATAAAATATTAAATCTTGTAGAAGATTGTATTAAAAATAATTATTACAAATCTGTTGAGACTGAAAACATAGAATTAAAACCAACACCCCCAACCTCAAAGGAATCAATCTCGCTTCTTCAAAGTGTTTGTGCGTTTATGAATACTAATGGAGGGATTTTAATTGTCGGAATTAAAGACAACAATAATGTTCAAAATAAAAATTATGAGTTAAAAGGATATCATGAAGATTTTGAACCCTATTTAAAGATTATTGGAAAAAAATTTACTGACAAAGATTTGAATCCTATAGACGTAAGTGAATACATCGTTAATTATGAAATCAGAGATTTCATGACATCCAGAGTTTGTATAATATATATAGATAAATTACCCGATGACCTGAAGTATATCTTTTTTGAAAAGGCTGCTTATAAAAGAGAGTTAACTGGCGACCATAAAATTGCTGAGAGTCAAATTGCATCTCAGGAGGAATTTAAAGAAGAAATCAGGAATGCAAGAGAATTAGAAATTGTAAGAGATGCGACATTAGATGATGTTGACATTGACAAACTAAATGGTTATATACAATTATTAAACCGTGAAACAAAAATTGAGACAATAAAAGCCGGTATAGAAGACGCAAAAGCCTTCTTGACCAGAAAAAAATTTCTTATTAGTAATCAGGTTACAACGTTAGGCATGCTGGTATGCGGTAAGCACATTAAAGATTTTTTAGGTTGGCGTTCACAGGTAGACGCTTTTGTTGATACTCCGTTTGCAGTAGCGCAAGATAAAAAATCGCTTATTGACAATGTAATTCCACTCATGGAAAAAAGTTTAGGTTATATTTTGAAAAATATACAAATTGGAGTATCGATTGAGAAAGGGGGGACAAGTAAACCTGAATATCCTGAACAATTACTCAGGGAAACTATTAATAATGCATTAGCTCACAGAGACTATAGTATAGATAAGTATATCAACATCAATATCAAACCAAATGAGCATATAGAAATCAGAAATCCAGGGGCTTTCAAAAAAATGCTGCTTATTGAGGAATTGAGCAGTGAAATACCTGTGAGAAAAATAATTCCTGATTCTAAACCCCGCAATCCAAAGCTAGCAGACGTATTGAAGGTCTTTGATAAATGGGAAGGCAAGTCAAGGGGTATGAGTAATTTAGTTAATGACACACTGGATAATAAAATCGATTTGCCTTTTTATAAATTTCAGTCCAAAGATGATCTTTCACTTTTTATTAAAAAAGGAAAGCTTTTGGATGAAAAAATGGAATCTCTTTTTACTGCTTACAACGGTTATATCAAACGCAAATTAAATGGAGAGGATATATCAACTGAGCAAAAACTTGTGTTGTCGTACTTTTATAAGTCTGAGTTAGAAAATAAAAATGACAGATATACTATTCTGCTAACTAAGGATAATAATCACTTGGCCGCAATAAATTCTTTGGAGGATAGTGGCTTAATTTTCAGGCATAAAATAAGCAATGAACTTTATCCAGTATTCATAATTGATAGACAGTTATTCAAGAAAGATTTTATTGAAGAATTAAGAAAACTATTTGGGGCAGACTTTGATGCACTATCTAAGATCGCAAGGGATATTCTTAATTGCATTTATGAGTTTAATACTTACTCTGAAATTAAATATCCCAGTGCCAACATGGTCGGTAATGCTTTATGGGCAAAGGCAGGTAATGCAAACATTTTAACAAACTTTGAAGCTTTTAAAAGGACGGTTCGAAGAGCTATAGAACAAATGCGGACAAGAGGAATTCTTTTAAAAAATGCCGATAAAAAGCGTTACGAATTAAATAAATCATTCAATAGAAGACCATCTATTTATGATGAAGAATAAAAGCCATCGTTGTGATGTATCTATTACTATCCCACAATAATTTGATTCACCACTAATCCCACAACTCACAATTCAGGCAATAATTTTTATATTACAGCTACATTTTGCACATATTGGATTTACCTTACAAAATATTCCCTCTTGGAGATGCTGCTGCTTGTATTGATCTTGGCAACAGGATTGATGCAGGGCTGAACAGGAAAGTGATAGCTATGAACAATTGGCTCAGAAGGAATCCTTTTGAAGGGCTGAAAGATACAGTGATTGCCTACAGTTCGCTTTCCATTTATTATGATCCCATTAACCTGCGAAATAAAAATAAATCTGTTTCAACAGCTTTTGAATTCGTTAGACAAAATTTAGAAACCGCATATCAGGAATCCGTTGCTATCGAAGAAAACAATAATGATATCATTCGTATCCCGGTTTGCTACTCAAACGATTTTGGGATTGATATGGAATTCCTTGTAAAAGAAAAAAATATCAGCAGGGAAGAAATCATTCATTTGCATACATCAAAAATATACCGGGTTTACATGATAGGCTTTCTGCCTGGCTTTTCTTATCTCGGCCAGATAGACGAAAAACTGATGATGCCACGAAAACTTAAACCTGTCCCTGTGGCTGCCGGCAACGTCGGCATTGCAGGTAGTCAAACGGGCATTTATCCATTGGACACGCCGGGAGGCTGGCAAATTATTGGTAGGACCCCTTTAAAATTGTTTGAAGCAAATGCCGCATGCCCGGTTGTTCTGGGCATCGGCAATCAGGTTCAATTCTATGAAATCAGCAAGGAAGAATTTGAAAAAATAAATCTTACGTAAACTTAGCAGAGATATATGTCATTATCAATCATAAAACCCGGCTTGCTGGACACCCTGCAAGATCATGGCAGATATGACTATAGTCATTGGGGGATCAACCCCGGTGGCGCAATGGATGCTTATGCAGCACAGGTCGCAAACCGGCTTGTGGGCAACAATGATAATGAATCGGTAATAGAAATCCACTTCCCGGCCCCCCAGATATTATTCAACCAAAATGCATTGATTGCAATCACAGGCGCCGATTTTTCACCTTTGCTAAATGAACAGGCACTTAGTTTGTGGCAACCAAACGTGGTGCGAAAAAATACCGTGCTTCAATTTCCAAAACTTAAATACGGAGCTATGTGTTATCTCGCCGTTCATGGCGGGTTTTGTATTGACAAATGGCTGAATAGTTACAGCACCAACCTGAAAGCATCGGCCGGCGGTTTTTTCGGGCGTCAGTTAAAAAAAGGAGATGAGCTATTCTTTAAGGAGAACTCCATTTACTTTGCAGGATTGCTCAAAGATGAGGATACACTGGAATCGCTTCCCTGGCGTGCAGATGTAAGAAAAGTATATGAACATCCGCATGAAATTTCTATCATAAAGGGTAATGAATGGGAAAGGCTGACAGGCAAATCACAATATGACTTCATAGAGAATAATTTCATTGTTCATCCTTCTTCAGACAGAATGGGATACCAGTTGAGAGGAATTCCATTGAAATGCGATAACAACTCAGATATGGTTTCATCAGGTGTGAACTTTGGCACAATCCAATTGCTTCCCGACGGGCAATTGATCGTTCTGATGGCGGACCACCAAACAACTGGTGGCTATCCGCGCATCGGCCACGTGATATCTGCGCATTTGCCCAAATTTGCCCAATTGCGGCCAAGCGACAGCGTGCATTTCAAGCTCACGGATTTAGCTCTTGCAGAAGCATTGTTGATATCACAACAGAATGATTTACATATTTTAGAAAGAGCCTGCCACGATCATTTAAATGTGATTGTATGCTGAGCATTGATCTGAACTGTGACATGGGGGAAAGCACTGATCTTTGGCCTTACAGTATTGAAAAAGATTTTGAGCTGTCAAGATATATGAGTTCGATCAATATTGCCTGTGGTTATCATGCAGGAGATAAAGGCACCATGAGGTTATTAGCAGAAACTGCCATCAAAAATAAAATTTCGATTGGGGCACATCCATGCTTCCCTGACAGAGAAAACTTCGGCAGGAGCAATATGGACTTGCCACCTCAACGCATACACGAAATAGTTTCAGAACAGATCAGTTTATTGAATGATATAGTGAAAGCCCTGGGAGGAAAACTGCATCATGTGAAACCACACGGCGCTTTATACAATATGGCTGCAAAAGACAGGCTGATTGCTGATCCAGTCTGCAAAGCAGTTAAGGATACCAATGCAGAAATCATATTGTATGGATTGTCAGGAAGCGAGTTGATGAAAGCCGCTGATGAAACGTCCCTGAAATGCTGTAGTGAAGTTTTTGCGGACAGGACTTATCAGGATGATGGAAGCCTCACACCAAGAACCGCCCCCAATGCCATTATTGATGATGCTGAGCAGTCAGCGAAACAAGTCATGCAAATGATAAATAATGGCACTGTGGTCACTTCTTCCGGAAAAAGAATTTCTATTAAAGCCGAAACCATCTGCATTCATGGAGATGGCAGCCATGCTATTGAGTTTGCAAAAAAACTACATCATGCTTTGCTGCAAAATGGAACATTCATAAAATCGCCCTGATTTCTTTTAAGTTTTCTTTTGCAATTTCCCTGAAATTTTGCCGTTCTTTGAATTGTTCCCACTTCAACCATTGTTCTGATTCTATTATTTACTTAATGAAAAATTATGGCTGCTAACAACAATGGCAAGCTGAATGGCTTGTACACCTACGACTCATTTGGAGGGAACGCTAAAAAAGGCGAATCGCATTTTTTATGGTGGTGCGCAGGCGCACATCAGCAATTGCTTAAAGATTATCCTTCCGAGCACACAAAATACGCCGGGCTTGGCGGAGTTATACTCGCCACCTTTGCACTGGCCTCTTTATCTGCAGGCTATGCTATTTACAGTGTTTTTAACAATTGGCTTTGGGCATTGGCATTCGCCGTACTATGGGGATTGATCATTTTTAATTTTGACAGGTTTCTTGTTTCAACAATGCGTAAATATGGGGTAAGCATTCGAAAGCAATTGTGGATGGCGATGCCCAGAATAGTGCTTGCCTTGTTGATTGGGATAACCATTGCAAGGCCACTGGAGCTAAAAATATTTGAAAAAGAAGTGGATGTGAAAGTAGCTGAAAATATGCACAAAAAGGTTTTGATGAATGACAGCCTTTTGCAATTGGAGAACAAAATTGTTTTGCAAAATGCGGAACGGGAGCGTAGTGCACTTATGAATAGGAAACTATCTGTTGAAGATACTTTGCACCGGCTGCAAAGATCTTATGTGGAAGAAGCAGATGGCACAGGGGGTTCGTTGCATAGAGGAATTGATAAGCTGACCCGATTGAAACAGGATGCATACACCACAGCACTAAATCAGTTCTCGCCAGAGTTGAGATCAATCGCCGATAAAATAAATTATCAGGACAGTATCCTCAATAATTCAAAAGCAAACTCAGATGCAAAGCATAAGCAATACGAAGCAGAGGTTGCAACGAAGGTTGGATTTTTGGAAAAAAATAAAGCCTTATCAGATTTGTCATCTCAGGAGCCAAGCGTTTTCTGGGCGGAATTGTTTATTTCACTACTCATTATTTTGATTGAGATCGGCCCTGTTTTATCTAAATTGATCATGAGCGTAGGGCCTTACGATGTCGCACTTGCAAAGACAGAACTTATGCAAATGGCTGCTTCCGAAAATGAAATGCGCCGCGACAAGCAAATGCATTTTGATAAAATGGAAGCTATTTATAAGAACAAAAAAGAAATGACAGACGAGCTTATGCAACAAATTAAAACTTCACAACAACAACATATAAAAGAAACATTCAGCAATTGGCAAGATGGCGCTCCGATGAACGGCAATAAAAAAGCATCCATGGATGCTTTGGTGAAAAATATAAAGGAGCAATTTGATTACAAGGAAGAGGATGTGATGTGAGGAAAGCTGCGGGCTATTAACTTCGGGACAGATTCGTTGCTTATAGCCCGCGGCTCAAAGCTTCATTGTCATTGCTGCACTCCCTGCATATTATTCTGCATATTATCCATGTCGCCTTTCAAATTTTTGCGCTTAAATAAAGTTGCATCAAATTTTCCGAAGCGATAATTGAATTGCAGGCGGAAGAATTGAGGGTCTCTTTTCCTGTAGACTTCCTGAGTGAATTGGCCGGGAGAGGTTGTATATACATCGCTTACACGTGTCCTGAAAATATCACCGCAACTCAGCGTAATTGAAGCGGCCTTATTTTTGAGGAACTCATATTTAACAGAAGCATCCACCCCGCCTGTGGGCTTATTATATCCCTGAGCATTTCCACTTACAGTCGAACCAAAACCCCTGCCGCCGGTATTGCTTGATGTTCCTGCACTGCCGCCCGGAGGCAACACAGTTTTCGAGGTATAATCCCCCGTGATTTGTAAGGTTATTTTTTTAGTCAGTTTGAAAGTATTGTTGATTTTAGCAAACCATGCGTAAGTACGACCTATTGAATCAATTTCTTTATTGACAGTTCCGGTATCAACCACATTGATCTTTGACATGAAAATGTTGACATTACTTGTTATATCCCACCATTTAGTAATAGAGTTTCGGCTTATGATCTCAAAACCGCCAACGTATGCTGATTGAGCATTAATATATGATTGGACTAATATGGAATCCCCATTATTGGGGTTGATTGAGCCAAGTGAGGTTCGCGTGATGAGATCTGTTGTGTATTTATAATAAACAGATGCTATCAGCGTATTATTTTTTGGGAGTGTTAGCTGGTAAGCCAACTCAAAAGAGTTGGTGAACTGGGGTTTCAGGTTCGGGTTACCGCGACTTATATTTGAAGAATCAGAGTAGTCGGTAAACGGAAAAAGTTGGAAGAAACTCGGCCTGTCGATACGCCTTGTATAGTTAAGGGTAAATTCGTTACTGTTGCCCAATTTTTGAGAAAGAAATACGCTCGGGAATAGGCTAATAGGATAGTTATTACTGAAATTGCCAACTGTATCAGGATTATCTTTGACAGCATAATTAGAATTTCCATTATATTTTGAGCTCTCTGCTCTTAAACCCAATTGGAAACCAAAATCTTTAATAGCGTTTGAATAAGTCCCATAGGCAGCATAAACTCTGTCCTGATAACTATAATTTGAGGACGAAAGCGGGAGTTTATTGAACACACCATTTTCTACAATCCCCAGGTCACTTATACTGGTTATATTTCTGGCAGCAACCCTTGCACCTGTTTCGAATTTAGATTTATCTGTAATAGGATTTGTAAAATCAGTTTGTGCTGTGATATATTCATTCGTGCCGGAGCCAATCTGTTGCTGATTGTAAACCCCATATTCGGTGCCTCCTATCTGGTCGTAAAATGTAGATGATATGAAGTTGTTATTTGAGTTCGTGCCCTTACTATAATTAGCATTGGCGGTAAGTTCTTTTCCTGCTTTAGGAAAATTGTGCTTATAACTCAACATGCCATTTAAATTATTAAATATAGCAGTAGTGTTTGAAAGCCGTCTGGTGTAAGAAGAAGTGATTCCGGTATTGTTAAGCGTATCAACAAAAAGATCGCTATTGATATATGGGGTAAAATTGCCATGCACAATTGTTCCTGAAATAGAAATCGTGTTTCGGTTATCAAGAAAATAGTCCAGCCCAAACCTTCCAAAAGCAAAATAGCCTTTGCTAACACTATAATCGTTTTCATTAAGGTTTGTGAAAGGTGTATCAATAAATGAGCTTCTGGTGGTGTTATCGGGAGAAGTTATAGATTTACGCTGGTTGAAGAAAGCACTGGCAAAGACATTTACTTTCCCTTGCTTTACATTCAGGTCTCCTCCAAAGTTGAATTTGCCACGCTCATCTATACCGGCTCTAACATTTCCATTATAACCCGCTTTGCGGTTCTTTTTCAAAACAATATTCAGGATACCGGATGTCCCACCGGATGCATCATATTTAGCGCCGGGGTTAGTTATGATTTCAACACTTTCGATAGCATCCGCGGGTATTTGATCCAATGTAAGTGTCGTAGGCAATCCATCTACAAAAATTATAGGCGTGCTGTTTCTTAAGGTAACATTTCCGTCTATGTCCACTGCAACAGAAGGGATATTCTTCATGACATCCAATCCAGAACCACCTGCAGCAGAAATATCTTTTTCGACATTATATATCTTTTTGTCAACCGCAAGTTGTATCAGAGGTTTAGAAGCGCTCACGGTTACTTCAGCGAGTGTTTGTGCATCGGCATCCAGTTTTATGTTGCCAAGGTCTTTGTCAACGCCTGCCAATGCCTGTTGCATATCCGCAGCCTGGGCATTCTGCACCCCGCCTTTGGGCATTTTGAGATCAAAAGCAACTTTCTGTTCATATTGTTTGTAGCCAATCGCAGTAATGCGCAATCGAAAATTGCCAAATATCGGCAGGTTTTCCAAACTGAAGTTTCCCTTGTTGGTTATCATCCCTGCAATTGGCACTTCTTTCATTTTTTTTGTAGCGGTGTCAAACTTGGTAGTGATCAGTTGCACAGACACCCCATCTATGCCTTTATTGGTTTTGGCATCCACTATCTTCCCATAAAAATGGCCGATACTGGGAACCTGACCGCCGGACCTTCCCTGGCCGCCCGGATATTGGGCAAAAACGGAAGATGCGAACACAAAAACCAGACAAAAAAATACAATCCTTTTTAAGTACATATTATTCATAATTGCTGCAAATTTCGATGCAAAAAATCAAACTAACCGCCCTTATATACAAACGGTTAAATAAATTGGTTGGAAGGATAAAAAATAAACCTGCTTATTTTGCTAAAAGCGTGAGAAATATCTGAAGCAGGCCAATGAAAAACCCAAGAATAGCACCAATCACTTCCACGAACCGAAATTCCTTGGTGAGTATCTGGTTTAGCATTTGCTCCAGTTTGTCAGAAGAAAAGTTGGCTATTTTTTCGACAACTATTTTTTCAAGGTCAAGATCATTTTTCAGATTGCTCACATAATTTTTCATGATTGCCGGAAATAATTCTTCCAGTTCTTTCATAAAAACAGTTTTGAGCTGGGTGATTGTTTTGTCACCAATAAACATGGAAACGATGGGCATGCTCTCTTTCAATTTAGTTCGGAGAAAATGGTCTATATGCTCTTCGGCCAACGGCAGAATTTTTTGAACATTCTCAGGATTGGTGATCGTTTTTTCTATATCACCAAATGACAACAGTTCCTGTCCCACAATCCGGCCAAGGCTTTCTGCGATCTGCTGTTGCCGCTTCGGGAATACCCCATGGAATGTAAGCCCGAGAAATTTGCGGGGTTTGCGCGGATGAAACAGCATCTTCAATGCCATCCATATAGTTAGCCAGTGAATAAAAGCAGATATCACAGGGATCGTATAAAACCACCACTTCATTTAATTTGTGTTTTGAGTTTGCAAAGAAAAGCCAAATAACCGCTCTTTCAGAATTATTGATATTGTTTTTGAGGTAAAAGAGATTTCAGTTAATTTCGCGCTTTCGAACGGTGGTTGTAGCTCAGTTGGTTAGAGCACTAGATTGTGGTTCTAGGGGTCGTGGGTTCGAACCCCATCATCCACCCAAAAAAACTCCGCATTATCGCGGGGTTTTTTATTTCCATCCGTTTATATAATAATGGCAAAGCCAATGTTAATATTGGCCTTCCTTTGCAACATACCACCTGTTTTATCGTTATTTTTGATTACACATGATTAAAGTCTTAAAAAATATGATCACAAAAAGGAATTTGCCGATACTGGTGCTGATTTTTGCTGGAGGGGTATTGTTTGCTTTCCGAAGCCTTGGTTTTGGCGGTACCCCGCCGTCAAAATATGAAAAAATACTCCATAACGTGGGCGAGATGCTGGAAGAAATCCATTACAGCCCAAAAAATATTGACGATAAATTCTCACAAGAGATCTTCACAAAATACCTGAGCGAGGTGGACGGGGAAAAAAATATTCTCCTGCAAACTGATATTGATGGCCTTGCTAAATACCAAACAACCATTGATGACGAAATCCTTGGCAAAGTGCCTATTGAATTTGTGCCGGCCGTGACTGCTATCTTCAAAAAAAGAATGCTCGAAGCAGAGGTTATATACAAAGACATTTTATCAAAGCCTTTCGATTTTACGACAAATGAAGAGGCTAATTTTGACTTCGACAAAGCCAGTTTCCCCAAAAACGAAAACGAAAGAAAAGAAGCCTGGAGAAAGCGATTGAAATACCTCACACTTGAAAGGTATTCGGATTTGCTTGACGTGAGAGAGGCAAATAAAAACAAGAAAGATTTTGTTTCAAAAAGCGATGAAGATCTCGAAAAGGACGCAAGGGCAAAAGCTTTAAAAACAATGGATCATTTTTTTGAAAGACTGAAATTGAAAGCCAATGATGATGATGACAGGTTCAACATATTTGTTCAGACCATTGTACAGGCAATGGATCCTCACACAGATTATTTCCCTCCGGTAGATAAAAGATACTTTGATGAACAAATGAGCGGCCATTTTTTTGGCATTGGCGCTTCATTGGTGCGCGATGAAGACGGCAATATAAAGATTGCAACACTCGTGTCGGGTAGCCCGGCATCAAAATCAGGGCTGGTAAATATCGGCGATGTGATCACAAAAGTTGCGCAGGGAAATCAAGACCCTACAGACCTGACCGGTTTTTTTGTAGAAGATGCCGTTAAACTGATCCGTGGCACAAAAGGCAGTGAAGTAAGGCTCACACTGAAAAAATCTGATGGAAGCATTAAAACAATATCTCTGATCCGTGATGAGATCGTCCAGGATGAATTGACGTTTGCAAGAAGCGCCATCATCAACAGTGATAAAGGTAAAATCGGATATATCTTTCTCCCGGAATTTTATGCCGATTTTGATAATCCCAAAGGCAACAGGTGTTCTATTGATGTAGCCCATGAAGTGATGAAGCTGAAAGAGCAAAAAGTGGATGGCATTGTTATTGATCTTCGCAATAACGGGGGTGGTTCATTGTATGATGTAGTGCAGATGGTTGGCCTGTTCATTCCGCAGGGGCCGGTAGTGCAGGTAAAAGACCGCGACAGCAAAACCCAGGTTCTGAGTGATCATGATAAATCGGTTTTGTACGATGGCCCTCTTGAAGTGATGGTGAATGAATACAGTGCGTCCGCTTCAGAAATCTTCGCTGCAGCAATACAGGATTATAAAAGAGGCATCATCATAGGCAGTACATCTACTTATGGCAAAGGAACCGTTCAGCGGAATATTGGCCTTGACAAATCAAATGGATTTATGGATTCCAACGGCGACCTGGGTTCGGTAAAGCTGACTTTGCAAAAATTTTATCGTATAAATGGCGGCTCTACCCAATTGCGTGGGGTGTCTTCTGATATCGTGCTGCCTGATTTGCTTGAATATTATAAAGTGCGTGAAAAAGATAACCCGGATGCATTGCCCTGGGACGAGATCCAGAAAGCGGATTACACTCCATGGAAATATGCTTACGACGTTTCAGTGATAAAAAATGCAAGTAACGAGCGCATGAAAACCAACCCTACTTTCAATCTGATACGCAATGATGCAGAATGGATCGAAAAACAAAATGATAAGACATATCCTTTGAATTTAGATAAATACCGGGAGGAGCAAAAGCAAATTAAAGCCACTCAAAAACAAATTGAAACACTGAATAAACTTCCTAAACAGATGAATGTGGTCGGCTTGCCACAGGATGCAGATAAATATGCTGCAGACAAAGAAAAGCAAAAACGTTATGATCAATGGTTGAAAAACCTGAGCACAGATGTGTATCTGGACGAAGCTGTGAAAGTGGAAGATGACATGGTGACGCAGAAGAATTTGGTTTACAGGCAGTAATCTTTTTGAAATAAAAATATTTTATGAAAAGGCCCTTCAATTGAAGAGCCTTTTCGTTTTTAAGAAGACTATGAATGGCATCCCTTTTGCAAATTCGTTGACAACAATTTGGGTCAATATTTGCGTTCCCTGACCAGGGTCAATGAATAAGTCCCATTCTCGCTACATCCAGCCCCTATGCAAAGCCCTATTGCATTACTGTCTATTTTAAAAAAAGCAACATGAAAAAATTCCTGGCAATTGCTCTTTTGCTACCTGCCATGCTTCATGCGCAATGGCATGTTAATTTATTTGGCGGCTTCTCCAACTATTCCGGCGATCTCCAAAACAAAATGTTCACTACTGACGAGTCTTATGGTGCCGTTGGGGCGGGTCTTCAATACGATTTTACAGGGCATATCTCAGTCCTTTCAGGGTTTAATTACGGTCATGTGGGCGCAGCGGACAAATACAACAAACCTGATCTGCAGGCAAGAAACCTCAGTTTTCAAACAAATATTTTTGAATGCAACGTGATGGCCGAATACAATATTTTCGATATTTCTGAAAAAAGGTTCACCCCCTATAGCTTTGCCGGCATCGCCGTTTACCATTTCAATCCCTATGCCTATGATACACTTGGCAAAAAGGTGTATCTGAAGCCGTTAAGCACCGAAGGGGAAGGACTGCCTCAATATCCCGACAGCAAGCCATACAGCCTCACACAATTAGCGATTCCTTTCGGAGCAGGGATCAAATTCCGAATTACAGATAATGTGATCCTTGCTTATGAAGTTGGCTTCAGGAAATTGTTCACTGATTATTTAGATGATGTCAGCAACAGATATGTGGACGAAACTATTTTGCTGAATGCGAAAGGGCCGGAGGCAGTGGAAATGGCTTATCGCGGCAATGAAGTGAAGAATGGCAGCCAGGCTTACCCTGTGGCCGGCACTGTCAGAGGTGACCCAAAAAGCAAGGACTGGTATTATTTTTCAGGAATCCGTATAAGTGTTGGCATTAATAATTCAAATCATAAATCGATAGATCGCAAGGGAGTGATAGATTGCCCTAAAAGGGTTATTTGACCCGATGATTAAACATTTATTTTTTCGTTATATATTTAATTGGAAAATGTGCTCTGCCGATTTTGTTCTTTCTGCCCGCGTCGGAAGTTTTTAGAATAATAGGTAAATTATTGTCAAATAATAACTTACGGCATATTTCCTGCATATAAAATTAAATTATTGCTTTGGGGTTAGGTCATGGACACTATGAATATCATTGTATAGCCTAAAGCGTGCCTGGGGTATGGCTGCCTTCCAGTTAAAGCGTACCTGAAGTATAGCTACAGTATGGTTAAAGCGTACCTGATGTATAGCTATAGTATGTTTAAAGCGTACCTGAAGTATGGCTGCAGTATAGTTAAAGCGTACCTGATATATGGCTACAGTATGGTAAAAGCGTACTTGGAGCATAGCTGCGGTATAGTTAAACCCTGGCTGGAATATGGTTAAGATATGGCAAAGGGATGTCTGCTTAACTTCCAAAAAGATTGTCTTTTTAAATAACAGGATGTGAACAACGGCTCACTGCTGCAACCCACTATAGCAGCGGCAAGAAAGACTATGGCAAAATAGGATCTTTTGTCGATCGGATTCCAAGGCATGCGCTGACTTGAGGGATTCACCCCAGTGCCTAAATCAAAAATGATTCTGATTTAGCCCATATAAATTAATAATGCTATTTTTAGCGAGCATCTTTATTGTTTGGAAAGCTATAGATCAGAGACTTAAATCTAATAAACTTTTATTTTTATACCCTGAAAACCAAAGACAACCAATCAATGAAAAATAGCGTAGATAATTCGAAATTTATTCAGGCTTTACGGCCAATCACTGAAATGGGAAAAAGCAACATGAGAAAAGCAAAACTGCAGACAATCTATTTGATGGTATTTTTAATTTCTTTGGGTGCAAAGCTCACAAGCTGCACTAAAGCCGGATCTGGCGCTGTTGTAACAGGCCCTGCTTATAGTTTTATCTCAACAATGAATCTTGCGCCTTACGGTGACTCTGCGAATATTTATTTTGGGGGCAACGAATATCCCGGAGGCGCAATTCCTATCGGCAGTTACTCTAACTCATATTTCAAAGTTGCATCAGGCACCTATGATGTGGATTTCAAAACCCCAACTACTGACAGCCTGCTGGCAGAAATTCCTTCCTCAACATTTGATTCTCTCGGGTTTTATACGATTTTAACATATAATGACAGCGCCAATGGCGCTGTAAAAGCAGCTAAAATAACCGAAAATTTTTCTAATATCACCAATGACAGTGCCTATTTTCGGTTTTTTAATATGAGCCCCGACGTGGCTTCTGTGGATCTTTATATAAATGGCACTAAAGTTCAGTCGTCCAGAGCTCCTGCAGATAATATTCTAAACACTTTTTTAAATAATTTTCAAGGAATCCCTGGCGGGTATTACACTATTGTAGCTAAGCTGGCAGGTACAAACACAATGGTTGGCACAACTCTGACTGTCAGCTTCCAGAGTGGGCAGGTATTTACCATTTTTCTGGAAGAACTCCACGGGGCTGCAGGAAACTCATTCAGCCTTGCTATATTACAATTTACTGATTAGGGATAAATCTTATTCCATTCCATCAAAATTGCTGAAGCTTAAACTTATTCCTGCATTTACCGTTTTACTTTTGCAACTGAAATTATCGAAATGGCATATCGCAACCAGCAGGAATTTATCAACGCATTGGAATCGGCGGGAGAATTGCTTCGCATTAAGGCTTATGTGAATCCGGTATTGGAAATCTCAGAAATAACAGACCGCTTTAGTAAAAGCGGCAACGGAGGCAAGGCATTGCTGTTCGAAAATACCGGCTATGAATTCCCTGTGCTCATGAACGCTTATGGAAGCGAAAGACGCATGTGCCTGGCACTTGGTGTAACCCATTTGGACGATGTGGCAAAAGATATTGAATCCCTTTTCAAACTATTATCATCTCCCAAAGAAGGTATTCTTGACAAACTAAAATTGCTTCCTAAACTGGGGCAGTTCGCAAGCTGGATGCCTAAAGTGAAAAGTGGGAGAGGAGAATGCCAGGAAGTCGTCATGCCATCGCCCGACATCACCAAACTTCCTGTGATCACTTGCTGGCCAAAGGATGGTGGGCCATTCGTAACACTTCCTTTTATTCATACAAAAGACCCCGGCACCAATACGCGCAATGTAGGCATGTACCGCATGCAGGTATTTGGCCCCGTGCTCACAGGCATGCATTGGCACAAACACAAGGTGAGCGCAAAGCATTTCAATGAATATAAAAAATTGGGCATCAAAATGCCGGTGGCAGTTGCGTTGGGCGGGGATCCGGTATATGCCTACAGTGCAACTGCACCATTGCCAGAGAATGTTGATGAATACATGCTGGCAGGTTTTTTAAGAAAGAAAAAAGTGGAGTTGGTGAAATGCATCACCCAACCGGAAATCGAAGTGCCTGCAGATGCAGATTTCATTATTGAAGGATATGTGGACCCCAATGATGACCTGGTGTGGGAAGGGCCGTTTGGAGACCATACGGGCTATTATTCTTTGCCCGATTGGTATCCACGATTTCATATTACCTGCATTACGCACAAAAAGAATGCGGTTTATCCTGCCACGATTGTAGGTATACCGCCTCAGGAAGACGCATGGCTTGGTAAGGCTACGGAGCGGATCTTTCTTGCTCCCATCAAGATGACGATGGTGCCTGAGATCATTGACATGGATATGCCAATTGAGGGCGTTTTCCATAATCTGGTGATCGCAAAAATAAAAAAAGAGTATGCAGGGCAAGGGCAAAAAGTAATGAATGCCATGTGGGGGGCCGGGCAAATGATGTTCAACAAGATTTTGGTGATAGCAGATGAAGGCGTGAGCATTCAGAACTATGAAGCGCTTGCTCGATATGTTTTTAGGAATTTAAATCCTGCAACGGATATCTATTTTTCACAAGGGCCGATGGATGTGCTTGACCATAGTTGCAGCAAACTGGGCTTTGGTGGCAAAATGTGCATTGACGGAACAAACAAATTTGTTGAAGAAAAGGATGAAAGTTTCCAATTTTCAGTTTCCGGTTTCCCGTTGGCTGATAAAGCAATTACCGAAAAATTCGATGAAGTAAAAATTGTAAACGCTTCATTATTGAAAAAAAATATCCCCTGCCTGATCATATCAGTTGAGAAAAACAGGGTAGGGCATGTCAGGGAACTGCACAACAAAATCTGTGAATCTGTGGCCGGGGTTGACAAAGTGAAAATGATTTTATACGTTGAGCATACAGTAGATGCAAATGATCTGGGGACGGCATTGTGGCGTTTTTGCAATAACCTGGATCCCAAGCGTGACCATATTATATGGCAAAGGCCATTGGCTAACGGCCATCATTATTCGATCATCGGTTTTGATGGAACGCGCAAAACAAAGGAACTGGATAATTTCCAGCGCGACTGGCCAAATATCATTGTAGCCAGCGGGGCAACGATTAAAACAGTTGATGAAAAATGGAGTACATTGGGAGTAGGGCAATTCATTCCATCACCATCATTAAAATTTAAGGGCCAGATATATGGAGAGGATGCTGTGGTGAATTGAACTCTTAGGGTCAGCGATTTAAATAGCTGATAAGGTTTTTCACAAAGTTCTCATCCACATCTTCATGTTTGTGAAGGGAAAAATAGGCATCCACCTTTGCAGCTTCCGAAGCGAACGCTTCTTTGATTGACTTTTTCTTCAGCTCAAAAATGCCAGCCTTCT
>Ga0182030_10000825_pt1 | contig 60948 bp, 35 predicted proteins | sample 812S3MmetaG_FD_121299 | JGI IMG/M metagenome (GOLD analysis project Ga0182030, IMG submission 121299) | Permafrost microbial communities from Stordalen Mire, Sweden - 812S3M metaG (Illumina Assembly) | ecosystem: Environmental > Terrestrial > Soil > Wetlands > Permafrost | place: Sweden... | reverse complement strand
TTTTGGGGCAAACTCCGCTTGGGAAAAACTCGGCTGATGGGTCATGCCTCGAGTTTAGGAAATACCAGCTTCGGAGTCGCTACTAAATCCATGACCACCGGATTAAATCAGCGTTTCCCTAGGTGAAGGTCACAGGCAAGAGGGCTACAAGATGTTTGATTATGTGGGGCTAAAGAAACTGCCACATTTCCAGCTAACAAAACGTGGAAAGAAAATGGTATGGGAAGCTGGTTTGCCCGAAGTCGCGAAATGAAGAGTCATCGTTTCTGACTTTGTGGATGTTCAAATCTGCAAAGCGAGGCAATCACCGTATGTTAAACTGTGGCGTGCCTTTCATTGGAAGAGGACATTGATTCGTTCGAGATTGAGCCGGAATGGTTCCAGTGCTTTTTTGCCAAGGCTTTCGGCGCGTTCGAACTCATCGCGTCGCATTAAATAGATGATGGGTTTTGTATTGCCAAAGTTTTCATCGTCTTCTTTGAGAACGACCAAAACCACTCCGTCGTAGATTTCTGGAAAGCCTCGTCTCGAAAAACTCGGAATCTTCCTTGTTTTTACTTGGAGAGCGCGGAATTGCCCCTTGCGACAGGCAATCAGGTCGTTACCGCTGTCACGAATCGGCGGTGCTGCCTGCACGCCATGCGCAAGAAGATAGACCTGCACAAGCAACTCACCCATAGTGCCGCGAGTAACTCTGGACGTTAAATTATTTCCCATATTCTTTGCCTATGTTAATCGTTTTCCCTGTTTTGGCGGACGCCCGTAGCCGCCGAGCGCGTCAATCATCGTGTGCCAGACCGAGGCGTAAGCGTCATGTTTGGCTTGCTGGTCGGGCGTGCGCGCGACGGTGTCCTTGAAGTCGGAATAGTCCAGCGAGTCGCCGAGAAACTGCATCACCTTCAGCACGTCGCCCTTGCTGGTGACGATGCGAAACGAATAGTCCGCCGTCTTGGTGGCGTGGATTTCCGCGCCGGGCAACGGCACGCGCGCGACGAGGTTTTCCAAATCCTGCCGCACGCGTGCGCGGACGTGAAACTCGCCCGACTGCTTCTGCACGATGGAATAAAATCCGTGTTTGGTCATCAGCCACATAAATTCGCCTTGGGTTGGTTCAATGTTCGTCGTCGTCCTCGGTTGGCTCGTCATCTTGAAGCATGTCATCACGAATCGAAATTCCCAGCATCACGTTGGTAAAATTTCCAAGCGTCGCGTCAATGTTCCAATTCTTGTCTTCTTCAGCGAGGTTGGCGAAGAGGAGCATGTCTTTCAAATATGCGGTCAAGACGTTGGCAATGATCCGTTCAGGCGTTTCGGCGGCAACCTTGAGTTCTTTGCATTCTTCGGCAAGCCATCGGTCAATTTGGCCGGGAGAATTCCAAGGAATCATCGGCGCGTAGTCGGGAGATTTGCCGAGAAATATATCTGCCATTGCCGCCGCTTGGCTATCGTCACAGATGTTGGCCTCTTCATCATCCATCCCCGAAGCACGCCGCCGCAAAGCTTCCGCGCTGAAATCACTCAAAAGTTTGCTGACGACTTTGGGATCGCCCAGATAATTTTCTTTTGAAGCCTGATCGAGCGCCGCCATGAAACCCGCCGGGCCTTTGCTCTCGCTTTTTGATTCTGACAACATCGCCTTTCCGACTTGGCTCCATTGTTTGATGGGCACGACATCGGGTGATTCACCCTCCTTCGATGGAAACGGTGTTTCCCGCCCCAGCAGCAGCAAATCAAGGATGTAAAAGAACATCTTGGCGTCGTAAGCGTCATCCTTCTCACTGTATTGCCTCGCATTGCGATTGGCTTCGATAAGGTGGAGAATGTAACCGTCCCGCCTGCGTTTGAAGTGCGCCACATAAACACAAACCGCCGTCCAACTGCGGTGAAAGTATAGACGATTGCGCTTGAAGAAAATAAACCATTTTTCCTCCATCTCCATCGGAATCAAGCCCTGCCTGATGCGATTCATTTCCGCCGGAGTGAATTGCCGGTCAGCCGGAATCAAGCTGCGCTTTTTCGGGAGCGGCTTGTTTTTCCAGTCTTTGCTGGTCGCTTTTTTCATTTTCACTTTTCTGGCGCACTGCCGCGCTTTGCCCTTTTGTAAATTTATTTCAACGCCTGATAGCGCTTCCAGATTTCGGCGGCCCATTCCTTGACAAGTTTGTTGGTCGGCGCGTCCACCAGCGTCATCGCCGTCTGGCCGAACGCCATCGCGGTGCGCAGTTTTTCGTGGATGAGATAATGGCTGAACACCAGCCGGCCTTCGTAGTTCGGCTGGATATTGTGCGTGGTGAACAGCAGCAGCGGCATCCCGAACTTCACCGGCTTGCGGTAGTGGCAGATGTTTTCCACGACGGGCATGAACACGCCAAGTTTCATCGCCTCCTCGACCGGCAGCACTTCGAGCATGATTTCCAAACGCCCGCGCTCGAACCACAGGAAATAATTGGAGTTGTGGATGACACCCATCATGTCCGTCTCGTGAAACGCCGGCTGAATCGCCAGCTTGCGCTTGATGAGCCGGCCTTTGGCGTGAGGCGATGGTTTCAACATACGCCGCTGAAATTACATTTCGTCGAGCTTCACCGTCAGGCTCTTCGGCATGATCGGCGGCATGGAAATCGAATGCACCACCGCGCCGTCTGCCGAGCCGACGCGGAATTCCAAACCGGAAAACGCAATTTCCAGCGGGAGCAAACCGAGCGCGAGCGGCTGGTTCAAAACATAAGAAATGCAGTCGGTCACAACTTCGCCAACTGGTTTGCCTTCGTGGAAAATTTGTGCGCCGGTCTTCAGCGTCCTGCAATTTGCATCGGCTGCGAGGCCGATGATTTTTTGTTTCAAGCCCGCCGCGCGGCGTTCCTTGATGGCCGCGCTGCCGCTGAAATTTTCTTTTTCCAGATCAATCATCCATTGCAAACCGAGCGGGAGCGGATCGCGCACGCGTTCGCCCTCGCGGAAAATGTTGAAGAACCGGCCTTCGAGCCGCAACGCGTCGTGGGCATCCGCGCCGACCAGCCGTCCGCCGCGTTCCTCGACCTCGGCCTTGAGCGTGTCGAACAACTGCGCCGCAATTTTCACCGGCGCGATGAGCAGGTAGCCGAACTCGGAAGTCTTGCCTGCGCGAATGAAACGGATTGGCTCGCCGGCGAACTGGTAATTTTCAATCGAGAGATACGGTAGGCCGATGACATCCGCACCGAAAATCTTCTTCACGATTTCCCATGACTTGAATCCGTCAAGGCTCAAGACGACGTGATCGGCGGACAAATCTTTCAGCGCCGGTTCGCCGCCGTTGGAAGCCAGCAGCGCATCCAGTTCGGCATCGGGCAAAATGCTTTCGCAGATGAAAACAAATTCATGGTCGTTGTTGGCCACGAAACAATCCGCCGCCAAATTTCCATTCTTGTCGGCGAGAAACGTGTGCAGCACCCGGCCAAAACGGATTTTCGGCACGTTGCCTGCGAGCAGCGCGTCGAGGAAATCAATGCCCGGCGTCTCCGGCAGCGTGAAAATGCGGACGAAGGAAAAATCCGCCAGTGCCGCCGCGTCGCGCACAGCGCCACATTCGGCCTGGAGATTTCCAAAATGCGAAACGATCTCGACGCCGTGTCGTTCGCGGAAAATGGCACCGGCGGCAACCAGTTTTTCTTTGAGCGGGGAAGTTCTCACGCCTGGCCTCCTTTCGCGTCCTGCTGTTCAATCACGAAATCCACCACGGTGTTGATGGAGCGCAGCACGGAAATGTTTTCATCGGGGATCTTTATTTTGAAACAAGTCTCCACGCACAAAACGATTTCCAGCGCGTCGAGCGAGTCCAGGCCCAGGCCGGAGCCGAGCAGCGAAACGTCTTCGTGCAAATCTTCCGGGACGTAGGGCAAATTGAGTCGGCGAATCAATTCCTGCTTGAAGGTGTCGATCACCTGGCGCCGCCGCGCGATTTTCTGATGCGTTAGTTCAGACATTATGGCTTTGCTGTTGCGCGAGATTTTGCAGTTACGCGGCTGATTATCAACCCGAAACTGGCTTAATTTCACTTTTTGAAAAATCGGGCAGCCCGCGCCGCAGGACAACAGCGAAGTTGTAGCCGACATCCGAGCTGGCAAGCGCCAGGATGAATTCCGGCGACGTAGTCAGCGGACGATTGTCCAGTTCCGCCAAGCCGGTGCGCTGCGGCCAAAGTTCCGTGCCACCGGCCAGCGCGGACAAGGCGGCCGCCAGGCTCACCAGGATCGAAGCGGATTCGATGTAACCGGTGTTGAACGTCGTGGTGACCAGCGACAGTTGCGCGAAGCGTTCGCCAAAAATTTCCGCGCCAACTTGGAGAACTTTTTCATCCTGCCGGTTGCCCTGTGGTGCCCAGACGAGCAGGCCGATTTGTTCTGGCATGATGCCGGCGCGCGTCAACGCGAGCTGCACGGCGTGCCGGAGTCCGTCGGTGCCGAGATTCGCCGCGAGAAAACCTTCGGCGTCCATGCTCATGCCATAGCTGACAAACTCGGCCAGGATTTTCGCGCCGCGCGCAGTTGCCGACTCGGCGGTTTCCATGACAAACATCGCCGAACCTTCGCCGAGAACTTTGCGTTTCTCGGATTCCAGACGGAGTTGATAATTTTTTTCCTCTTCGCCGGAAAACAAAAAATTCATTCCGTCATAATTGTAAAACGTCTGGCCGTAAACCTCGTCCGCCGCGCCGGCGAGGATGGCGCGGGCGCGCTTTTCCGCGAGCGCATCGAAAGCGTAAGCGAGGCCTTGCAGTCCGGCGTGCGGCCCGGCGCAGAGCGACGAGTTCACGCCCTTGAGATAAAGCTGCATCGAAACCCAGCCGGCGGTGGAATTGGGCGTGATATTTGAAAAGCTCGGAATGTTCGCCGCAAAATTCTCGCTGGTGAACACGCTGTCCATGTGGCCCATTTCGGACGGGCCGTTGCAAACGCCCATGACCACGCCGATGTCGTCGCCGTTGGCGGGCGTGATTTTCAGGCCGGCATTGTCCAGCGCCAGCCGGCCGGCAGCCACGGCGAACTTGCTAATCGGGTTCAACACGGAAAAATCCAGCCGCCGGTCCACCTGCGCGGCGGGAAAAATCGCCACCTGGCCGGCGAGCCGCGAGGTCTGACCGGCCAGCGGAAAATTCGTGACAGGCGCAATGCCCACGGTGCCGCGCCGCAGTTGCTCCAGCGTCGCCGCCACGCCCAGACCAAGCGACGTGACCGCGCCGACGCCGGTGATGACGACGCGCTCGGATTTTTTTTGGCGCGGTGGAATGGCGGCGTCCCATTTGCAAACCACCGCCGCCGCATTGTTGCCGCCGAAGGCGTAATTGGCGGAGATGAACGCGTCGTATTTGTTTTCTCGCGGCAAATTGGGCACATGATCCAAGGTGCAGCCGGGACGTGGTTCGGTGAAGTTGAGCGTGGGTGGGATGAAATTTTCATTCATCGCCAGCAACTGGCAGGTGGTTTCGAGAATGCCGGTCACGCCCATGCAGTGGCCGAAAAATGATTTTGTCGAGACAACGGGCAAATTGTGTCCACCGAGAAATTTGACGATGCCTTTGGTCTCCGCCCGGTCGTTGGCCTCGGTGCCGCTGCCGTGGGCGTTGACGCAACCGAGATCGGTGACGGCCAGCCCGGAATCGGCGAGCGCATTTATCAAAGTGCGGGCCACGCCCTGACCGCGCGGATCGGGCGTGGTCGGATGATACGCGTCGGAAGTCGTCGCGTGGCCGATGAGCCGGCCACGACAATGCGCCTGGCGTAAAATGGCTTTCTCCAAATCTTCAACCACCCAGAAACACGCGGCCTCACCGATGTTCAATCCGGGCGGCACGGAGAACGGCGACATCCGCGTGGTGGAAGTCGCCTTGATCGCGTCGAAGCCGGAGACGTTCGCAACGCACAGCGCGTCCGAGCCACCGACCAGCACGGCGTCGTAATAGCCCCGGTTGATGAGCGTCTGCGCGAGGCCGAGCGCCACGGTGGTCGAGGAACAGGCGGTGGTGACGACCCACGCTTCGCCGCCGATTTTCAGCGCGCTCGCCAGCGCCTTGCCGAAGCCGTAAAGCTGCGCCTGCAGATTCATCACCTCGTCGAACGGCCGCGAGCTGCGTCCGTGTTTCCAAGCATATTCCGCCTCGGCGGAGGCGAGGCCGCCGTTGCAGGTGCCGAGGACGATGGCGATGTTCCGGCGGATTTCACCGTTCTGCGGCGCCAGGCCGGCGTCTTCCAAGGCGCGGCGCGCGGCGACGATGGCATAGCGCAAATATAAATCTTCGTATTCGGCAATTTCGGCGGGCGTGAACCAGTCGGCGGCGTTGAAATTTTTTATTTCGCCGAACAGGTTCGCGCGAAAATGGCTCGCGTCAAAGCGCGTGACCGGCGCAATGCCGTGCCGGCCGGAGCGCAATGCGGCGGTGATGGTCGCCGCATCGTGGCCGATGGGACTGAGCAGGCCGATGCCGGTGATGGCCGCCTCGTCGCGCGTGCCCTGGCGCTGGAGCGGTTTGCCAAGAACTTGAATGCCATCCTGCCAGGTTGCCGGTTCGAGCGAGGCGGCGTGTCGGTTTTTTTGCATTTGAAAAAATTCGCGCCAGAGGCGGATAAATTGTTCGCGCAGTTGATCCGCTGTCATGTTTTGCGGCGTGGCGACGACGTGTGAGCCATTGTAGCGCGACCATTGAAAATCAAAAATGCGTTTCTGGCTCAACATCCGCTCCCAGTGCGGCGAACCGGGAAACGGCGTGAAAATAAAAAATTCGGCGGTGTGGATGTTTGCCGCCGACAGCAGATCCAGCGTGCGATCCACGAAGCCCAAGTCATCCCAGTCGCGGCCCATGCCGACGGAGGCGAAGAAGCGGATGTCGCGGTCCTGCGTGGCTTTTACGAGGTCAATCAGGATTTGCCGCTCGCGCTGGCCGCCTTGCAGCGCGCGGATAGACACCGGCTCGACGTTCATCGTGCAGTAGAAATTTTTCACGCCGGCACGCGCCGCCACGTCGAAAAACGCCGGCTCCATGTTTAGCCCCATTGTGGAATTGACGAAATATTTTTTGCCCAGCGGTGCCAGCGCCTCGAACAGTTTTTGCGAATACTCGCGGACGTGCCGGTGCGGAAAAAAGAGCATGTCGTCGGCGAGATAGACGTTCTCGTGCTTGAGCGTGCGCATCTCGGCCACGACGTTTTCGATCGGGCGGAAGCGGATGCGGTCGCCCATCTGCTGCGGCAGCGGACACATCGGACAGTTGTAAAGACAGCCGCGCATCACCTGGATCAAATCTTCGTCCCAGTCGTAATGCTCGTTCCGGTAAAAAATTTCACGGCGGGCGGCGGGAATTTTTGCGGCATCCATCGAGCAGCCGCCATCGTAGCGGCGCTGGAGATTTCCGGTTTTGAGGTCGGCGAGAATTTTCGGCCAGCTCGGTTCGCCTTCGCCGACATTTACGGAATCGGCGTGCTTGAGACATTCGTCCGGCATGGTCGAGGGAAAAATTCCGCCCATGATGACTTTTTTGCCGCGCGCGCGAAAGCTGTCCGCCAGTTCAAACGCCCGCGTGGCCTGCGGCGTGAAACAGTTGATGGCGACGAGATCGGTGTCGGCGTTGAAGTCCACCGGCTGCCCGCTGTTGTCGTCCACCAGTTCAATTTCAAATTCCTCCGGCGTGAGCGCGGCCAGCAGCGGAATGCCGAGCGACGGCGGCGTGGTGTAATCGCCGAGAAAATAATCAATCAAGCCCACGTTCAGCTCCGGCACGCTGCGCAGGAACTTTTCAAACCGCGGATAGACAAAGGTGATTTTCATGGCTGGCCGGAACCGCCGCGCGTCGACAGCCCCTGCCTCTGCGTTTAATTTTCAACGGCGGCGCGGTGCGTCTCAAGCTTAATCATTGCCACTGGGAATAGAAAATAAAGGTTGCCGTCAAAAACCATCGGTTGTCAACGCCTGCAATTTTCTTTGTTTGGGGAATTCAAAATGAAAAAAGTTGACGCCTTGTCGGCATTGACGCTGATGGTGACCGGCTGTGAACCATTACTGCCGGTGACTGGTTGACACCATTTTCTGGCTGTTTTAATCTGTCTTCCATCAGCCACAAACAGGAAAATGGTTCTTGTAGTATGCTGGATTGCAAACCAACCAATAAACAGAATCAAAATGAAAAACATCAAACTTCCAGTCAGATTGTTCGGGTTGTTGTCGCTCGTTCTCGTCAGCGCGCTGTTTTGCGGTTGCGCCCCCATATCCAAGACCAGCAAGTTTATGACGGTAGCGTTAAGCGCCCCAACGTCGCCACCCGCAGGCAAGGCGCTGGTATGCATCCATCGTCCAAAAGCATTTTCGGGTCATCCGCTTTATACCAAGATTTGGGATGGCACCAAGTTCATCGCTGATCTTGGCAACGGCCATTCAGTTGCCTATGTTTGCGATCCCGGCGAGCATTATTTCATGAATACCTCGGCGCAGGCGGAAGGTTGTGTTGAAGCCCAATTGCTTCCGGATAAAACCTATGACTTATGGGCTGACACCCTTGATTGGACCTTCATTGTAAGTTTCAAAATAAAACCGCTGCATCAGGATGACAAGACGCGGCAGCAAGTTGCAGAGTGGACCAAGCAGAACCGTTGGGTCGAGGCCGCTTCACCGACAACAGTTTTCATGCAAGCCACCCAAGATGATATCCAGAAATTGCTTGAGGAGTTCACTTCCGGAAAACGACTCGATAAACTCCAGCATCTTGCTCCCGACGACCATCGGTGAAATGGCGGTTTGACTTATTGAGCCGGCTTGGTTGCCACCACCAGCACGTTTGAGCCCAGGCCGGATTCAGCCCTGATTTCGACTTTTTCAAATCCCGCCTCGCGCAACAGTGCGAGGTGGGATTTTTCGTCTTCAAAATGCAGGCCGTGCTGCGTCCGGTTCTGGCCAAGAAAAACGGCGTTTTTTTCGGAACGAATCACGGCGCGGTGGGCGGAATCCTCCTTGGCCATCGCATCGCGGATGACGAGGCAGCCGCCGGGACGCAGCGCGGCAAAGATTTTCCGCAGCACGTCCGTCTTGAGTGCGTGCGGGAAATAATGCAGCACGTCGCACAGCAACGCGCTGTCGCACGCGGGAAATTCCGGCCACTCCAAAATGTCGCGCTGCTCGAAGGTCACCTGTGGATTCACCCGCGCCGTGGCCTGCGCCACGCGGATTTTGTCGGCGTCGAAATCCACGCCGCGCACGCGCCGGTCAGGATTGAACAGTGTCAGCCAGTGCGCCACCAAGCCGAAGCCGCAACCGACATCCAGAATTTCTCCGCGCGCCGGCACCGCCTTTTCGACCGCGCAAAACAGCGGATCGGTTTTCATTTTCCAATAAACAAACTGCGAGACATACGGCCCTTGAAAACGGTAGAGCCGGCCGACGGCGCGGCGCGTCTGTGCCACCGTCGGATTGGATATTTTTGTGCGCTTCAAATTATTTTTCGCCAGCCAGCGCACCGACAGCGGCACGAGAAACAGCGTCGCCAGCAAACTGAAACTGATGCCGAGCAGCGCCGTCAGGCCGACCGAAAACAGCGCCGGGTGATGCGCCAGCACCAGCACGCCCGTGCCGAGCAGCGCCGTCAGCGCGCAAATGGTCACCGCACCACCGGTGGCCGCCGTGCGTTCCGGGTGGCCGCGCAACGGCTCCAGTTCGCTCAACACAAGAAACAAACTGTAATCGCCGCCCACGCCAACAACGAAAATGACGAACACAAAATTCGCCACGTCAATCGGCAGGCCGCAAAGTCCGAGCGTTCCCAGCGTCCAAAAAATTCCCGCCGCCATCGGCAGCAGCGTGACCAGCACCAGTTCGATCCGGCCCAGCAGCAGAAAAATCAGGAACGCATTCAGTGCCGCCACCAGCACGCCGAACACTGGCAGCGCCCGCCGCGCGACGCGCGTGATTTCGTCCGCCAGCGCGGTTTTATTCAGCAGGCGCGCCTCGGGCACCGCCGCCTGCACCGCCGCGCGCAACTGACGGAAGCTCGCGATGTCGCCGGCTTTCACCAGCGTCGTGAGATAAAACCGGCCGTTGCGCTCGTTCCAAAAATCCGCCGTCATCCGGCCCAGCGCGGAATTGGTGCCGCCGGTTGCCGACAAATCGGGCGATGCGATTTTTTGCAAAAATGGCTGGAACGACTCGTTGCGAAAACCCAGTTTTGCCGCCGCCGACGCGAGCGAATTGCTCAATTCCATCTGGCGCGCTGGCGTCCAAAAAATTTGCCAGTCGCGCAAATTCGCCCGCCGCGTCTGGCTGGACGGCAGCAGCGGGGCGACAGACGAAAATGTTTCAACGGTTTTCTCGGCGCGCAATTTTTCCAGCGCGGCGCAAACCAGTTCGTTTTTTTGCAACACCTCCTCGCGCGTCGCGCCGCCAACCACAATGGTCGTGAGCGAAAGCGCGTTGCCCCAGCTTTCGCGGATGTTTTCTTCATCGCGCTGCGTGCCGGCGGTGATGCCGTTGAGCCGCGCTAGGTCGCCATCGAATTTCACGCGCACAACACCGACGGCGCAAATGACGCTGAACAAAATCATCGCCGGCAAAACGAATTTTTCATTCCGCGAACGCCAGACAAAAATATTTTCCATCAGCGCGGTCAGCGGCAGCGGACGCGCACCGGCAAAAGTTTTTACCGGAATGAACAGCGGCAAAATGACCACCGCAAACAGCGCGGCGAGGCCGACGCCGACGGCACCAAACAAACCAAGCTGCCGGTGGCCGGAGACGGGCGACATGAACATCACGAAAAACGCGGCCATCGTGGTCAGCGCGCCGAACGTGAGCGCCGGCAGCAACCGGGCCACGGCGCGGGCAAGCTGTTCGCGCGTGGCCGGCGGCGAATCGTCCAGGTGATAAATGACGTAAATGCCGTAGTCCACCGTCACGCCGATCAACATGCTGCCGCAGCCGAGCGCGACGGCGGAAACGAGATCGCCCGTCAGAAAAAAAACGGCGATGCCGCCCAGCGCGCCGAAAATGGTCGGCAACAATCCGAGCAGCGCCAGCCAGCGTCGGCGGTAAGCGGCAATCATCAACCCGGCGATGGCGATGGTGGCGATGATGCTCGTCCGCGTGGTGTCGGCGCGGATCATCGTGGCGTTGTCGAGCGCGGCGCGATGTGCGCCGGTGACGGAAATTTTTACCGCGCCGGCGGGAAAATTATTTTCAACCGAGCGCGCGGCGTTCAACACGGCGGCGATGAGCGCGGCGCTTTTGCCGGTTTCAGACGAACGGAATTCCGGCGTGGCGTTGATGAGCACATGGCAGCCGTCCGCGCTGGTGATGCGTCCGCCGACGATGCGCGCGTCGCCCACGCCGGCCTGCAAGGCGCGCAATCGCACGGAAACGGTGTCGCTGATGCCGGCGGGATCAGTTTGCGCGACGTCTTTGAACATCAGGCCCTGCGGCTGCATCATGGATTTTTTCAGCCACGCGAGCCGGGCTTCCAGATTGGTTTCGGTCAGCCGCGATTCGAGCGCGCGGAGTTCGTTGGAATTCAGCAGCGACGGCAGTTGCGCCTGCAGTTGCGCATAAGCGCCGCCCAGATCGGCGAGGTCAATTTCGCCGCGCAGATCGGTGAGTTGCGGAATTTCGCGGAGTGCGGCGGTCATCTGCGTGGCGGCGGTAGCGAGCTGTTCGACATTCGTCGTGGTGGTGGCGACATCAATGTAAAGCCGGTCCGCCTGCCGGATATGTTTGAGCGCCTCGACCTGTTCCGCAATCGCCGGCGCGGACATCGGCAATATGTCCGTGAAATCTTCGTTCAACTTCAGCCGGCACCCCATGAAAATGGCCGCAACGACAAACGCGGCGCACAGCAGCAAAACGACGAGGCGATGCCGCGCGAGGAAAAGATGCAGTTGGACAAAACGCTCGGTCATGCCGGTGAATTATTTTTGCCGGTGAACAGCCGGCTGATGAGCCAGGTGAGCATCGCGCCAACCACGCCAACCAGAATTCCCAGCGCGATGCTGCCGAAAAACCACTCGGCGAAGCGCAAAGGAATTTCCTTCAGCAGCGTGGTGGCGTTGAGCGGCAGCAGCGCGCCGGTGTGCAGAAAATGGCCGAACAGCAGCCCGCCCGCCAAAACAAACGGCGTGGCCAGCGGAAAGGAAATGTTGCTGGCCGTCACCGCGATGGCCTTGTTCATCCGGAACCGGTGCGCGAGCGCGGCGGCGGCGATCATTTGAAAACCCCAGATGGGCGCGATGCCGCAAAAAAATCCCAGCCCCACCGCGAAGGCGAGCTGGGCCGGCGTGTCCGTGTATTCCGAAAACAGCAGGCGCAAAATCGTCTGCACGCGCCGGCCGCGCGGCAGATGATGCAGCTCGCCGGTGGCGGAAATTCTCCGCAGCAGCGCCGGCACGCAAAAGCTCTGGGTGGAAAGCCGCGAATGCAAAAATGAAATCCGCACTATGTCGCGCCACGGGTCGAAGTGCGAGAGCCGCGAGGTCGCCGCCGCGTAATCGGCGGACACCGGCTGCGCGACGAGCGGCACGCCGGCCCATGCGGCTTTGACCATCACTTCCAGCTCGTAGGCGTAGCGCTGCGATTTCAACCGGAGCCGGTTGATCGTCTTGAGCGGATAACTGCGATAGCCGCATTGCGTGTCGGCGAGCGCCACGCCGGTTTCCACCTTGAACCAGAAAGTCGAAATGTCGTTGGTGAGGCGGCGACCGCGCGGCGCGTTTTCCTTCACCAAATCGCGCACGCCGATGACGAACGCGTCCGGCTGTTTCCGGCTGGCGGCGGCAAACGCCGGCAGTTCCCGCGTCGCGTGCTGGCCATCGGCGTCAATCGTGATGGCGTGCGTGAAGCCCCTTTTTTCGGCCTCGGCAAAACCGGCGCGCAACGCCGCGCCCTTGCCTTGGTTCTGCGGCAGCGTGATGACGCAAATGCTGTTTTCCGCCGAGAGAATTTTTCCAGTGCCGTCCGTCGAACCGTCGTTGACGACGATCACGGGAAAATAATCCTTCGCTTCGCGCACGACACGGCCCACCGTCAGGCCGTGGTTGAAGACCGGAATGACCACGCAAATGTTCGGTTCGCCGGGCATATCAGTCGCGCAAATCCACGAAATAACGGTGCTTCCGCGCGCCGTCGGGCAGTTGCAACTTTGCGATTTCGGCGGCGGAGGCGGCGGTGATTTGCGGCGACACTTTCACCGCGCCCTGAAATTTTTCCTTCAGCGCGGAAATGATTTTCGCCGGGTCCGCCGGGCTTGAAAATTTTATTTCCACGGCGTCGGACAAATTATTTTCGCGCCGCGCGATGATGGCGTAGCTGAAAATTTCCGGCGTGGCATCGAGCACGGATTTCAGCGTCGAGGGAAAAATGGTCGTGCCCTTGAGTTTCAGTTTTTGATTTTTGCGCCCGACAATCGGCCCGATGCGCAGTGTGTTTCGCCCGCAGCGGCACGGCGCGCGGTGAATCGCCGCGAAATCGCCGGTGCGGTAGCGGATGAGCGGCATGGCCTCGACGCCGAAAGTCGTGGCGGTGAGTTCGCCAACCTCGCCGTCCGGCACGGCGCGGCCCGCTTCGTCGAGCGCTTCGAGAAAAAGCATTTCAGGATGCAGGTGGCCGCCAAGGCCGGCTTCACATTCGCAAAGCGACGCGGCGAGTTCGGTGACGCCGAAGGTGGAAAAAACTTTTGCGCCCCAGCTTTTTTCCAGCGCCAGCCCGGCGCGGTTCAGGGAAAAATCTATTTCGCGAACCGGTTCGCCGATGCACACGGCCTTGCGAATGCCGGACGCAGCGAGATCAAATTTCGCCTCCGCCGCCTTGTCCGCGAGATGCGACAAAAACGACGGCACGCTGACCACCGCCGTCGGCTGGGCGCGGCGGATCATGTCCAGGTGCATCGCCGGCGTGGCCGGGCCGACGCGGATGACGGCGCAGCCGAGTTTGCGCAGGCCGAGAAAATACGCCATGCCCGCGATGAAACAGCGGTCCATCGCCACGGCAAGCAGCACGGTGTCGGCGGCGGTGAAGCCGGCGCAGCCGAAGGAAAGCTGCTCGCCGCGCGCGAGCCGGTCGAGGTCGTTTTCGGTGAGCTGCCAGACGAGCGGCTGGCCGGTCGAGCCGCTGGTGGTGACGATGTCCACGATTTTTTCGCGCGGCACGCAGAGGAATTTCTCCGCGTTTTCGGAGACGACGGTTTTGTCAATCGCCGGGATGCGGCTGATTTCCGCCAGCGGAAATTTATCGCCCGCCGAAATTCCGGCGCGGGCAAAATGTTCGCGGTAGAACGGCGAATGGTTGCCGGCGTAACGAAAAGTTTCAGCCCACGCCGCCGCCTGCCGGAACTGGATTTCTTCGGGTGAAAACGTCGCCTCGGTCATGTTGTCGGATTTCAACGCCCAATTCTCGGCTAAACAATTTCCTCAACACAAGCAGATAAATCTGGCCGAACCCGGAAATGCCCGCGTGAAATTGATTGCCGGAAGAAAGGGCCGGCAAATTTCATTCGATGAAAGTTAAATGGAGTTGCCAATGCCGGACGAAGCTCGTTTTGAAACATCTTTTTGTGGTAGAACAATACCCCATGGCGCGCGGGCGGTTTTGGGAGTAGGATTGCGCACATGAAAGTGCTTCTGCTTTATCCGGAGTTTCCCGACACGTTCTGGAGTTTCAAACACGCTTTGACGTTCATCGGAAAAAAAGCTTCGCTGCCGCCGCTGGGCCTGCTCACCGTGGCGGCCATGCTGCCGGAAAACTGGTCGAAGCGCCTCGTGGATGTCAACGTGCGCAAACTGCGCGAAAAAGATCTGGCGTGGGCGGACGTCGTCTTCATCAGCGGAATGATCGCCCAGCAGGATTCGGCGCACGAGCTGATCGCGCGCTGCCGCGCCGCCGGCAAAATCATCGTGGCGGGCGGGCCGCTGTTCACGCTGGGCCATGAACAATTTCCCGACGTTGACCATTTCGTGCTGAACGAGGCCGAGGTGACGCTGCCGGAATTTTTGCGCGACTTCGAGCGCGGCGCGGCGCGGCGCGTGTATGATTCGCCGGAATTTCCCGACCTCCGCCAGACGCCGGCGCCGCTGTGGGCACTGGCGGATTTGAAACGTTACGCCTCGATGAGCGTGCAGTTTTCGCGCGGCTGCCCGTTTGACTGCGAGTTCTGCAACATCACCGCGATGTTCGGCCACCGGCCGCGCACCAAGACCACGGCGCAAATAATCGCCGAGCTGGACGGACTCCGGCGGGCGGGTTGGCGCGGCGCGGTTTTTTTCGTGGACGACAATTTCATCGGCAACAAACGCGCGCTGAAGGAAGAGTTGCTGCCGGCGCTGATTCAATGGCAGCGCGGCCGGCACGGCACGCCGCTGTTCACCGAGGCGTCCATCAATCTGGCCGACGACGCGGAATTGATGCGGCTGATGGTCGAGGCGGGATTCAACCAGGTGTTTGTCGGCATCGAAACACCGGAGGCGGCGGGATTGGCCGAATGCAACAAGCGCCAGAATCAAAAACGCGATCTGGTCGCGGACGTAAAACGCATCCAGCGCGCCGGGCTGGAAGTGCAAGGCGGATTCATCGTCGGGTTCGACAGCGACACGCCCACGATTTTTGCGCGGCAGAGCGAATTCATCCAGCAAAGCGGCATCGTCACGGCGATGGTCGGCCTGTTGCAGGCCATTCCCGGAACGAAACTGCACCAGCGGATGAATCGCGAGGGCCGCCTAATCGGCCAGACCAGCGGCAACAATCTGGATGGCACCACCAATTTCGTTCCGCGCATGAACCGCGAAAAGTTGCGCGAAGGTTACGAGCGACTCTTGGGCCACATTTATGCGCCGGGGCCGTATTATCGGCGAATCCGCACTTTTTTGCGCGAATATCGGCGTCCGAAAATTTCCAGCCCGGTGAACTGGAACGGTTTTTTGGCGTTCCTCCGGGCGAACGTGCGACTCGGTATTTTGGGCCGCGAACGGTTTCAATACTGGCGCCTGCTGCTCTGGACATTTTTTCGCCGGCCCACGCTGTTTCCGCTGGCCGTCACGCTGTCCATTTACGGCCACCATTTCCGCAAAACCTGCCGCGCGTTGGCCCGGTGACGCGCAAGCTGGCATCTGTTTTTCCGGGCTGGGCCGGGTTTCACCCCGTGTTGGTCGCGTAGTTTGTCTGGCTTGAAAAGAACCCGCAGTAATCAAAAGCGGTTTGCCGCATCCGGGGACGGTCGCGCTCCGGAAAAATTGTTGGCCGGCGATCTTCGTCGAAAAATCTCGCAGCCAGGTCATTTCCATTTATTTTCTTCGCGTGCATCTGGCCCATCTCCGACTTCGTGACTTCCGTAACTACGCGCGGTTGGACGTGGATTTTGCGCCCGGCTTCCATCTGCTGCTCGGCGACAACGCGCAGGGCAAGACCAACATTCTCGAAGCAATTTATCTCATGGCCACGCTGCGCTCGTTTCGCGGCGTCGGCGGTGCGCAGATGATCCGGCACGGCGCGAAAGGTTATTTTGTCGGCGGCAATGTGGTGGGGCAGGGCGACCATGAAATCAAAATCTATTGGTCCGCGCGCGAACGGAAACTCGCGCTGGACGGCCAGCCGGTGAAAAAGCTCGCGGATTATTTCGGCGCGCTCCGCACGGTGGTTTTTTGCACGGAAGATTTGCAGCTCATCAAAGGCACGGCGCGGGCGCGGCGGCGCTTCTTGGATTTGCTGCTGGCGCAGACGCAACCGGGTTATCTGCCGTTGCTCCAGCGTTACATGCACACCGTTCGCGCCCGCAACGCGCTGCTCAAGCACCGCACCACCGACGAGGCCGCGCTGGAAAGTTTTTCCACCGAATTGGTGAAGCTCGGCAACGACCTTATCCGCGCGCGCCGCGAGCTGGTGCCGAAATTTTCCCCGCTCGCGCGGCTGGCGTATCGGCGCATTGCCAACGACGCGGAGGAGCTGCGCATTGAATACCAGCCCAGCGTGAAAAATGATTTCGCCGTGGAACTCGCGCAGTCGCGCGCGCGCGAAAGAACTTTTCGCGCCACGCTGGTCGGCCCGCACCGCGACGACTTGCAGTTGTTGCAGAACGAAAAATCCGCCGCGCAGTTCGGCAGCGAAGGGCAGAAGCGCACGCTGGCGATTGCGCTGAAAATGGCGCAGGCGGAATTTCTCGCCGGCCGTCACGGCTCGCCGCCGATTCTGCTGATTGACGACGTGATGGGCGAACTGGACGTGAAGCGCCGCAGCGGCTTCCTGCCGCTGCTGGAGTCGGCCCGCCGGACGAGCGGGCAGGTGTTCATGACCTGCACCGAGGAAAACTGGCCGCGCGAGCTGGGAAAAGATTTGCAGCGGTGGCAGGTGTGTGCCGGCGCGCTGCACCCAGGCGGGAATGGTTGATGCGCCGCCAGCGCCGCTCTTCGCCGGCGATCAGTTTTCTTTTGTCCGCATATAAATGCGCCGCATCGGCGGACTGTTCGGATAGGTGGCCAGCAGGTCGGGGATGTGCATGATCATCCAAGGCTGGCGGTAGTTGTTCCCGTTCTTGGTGAAGACCAAGTCGTCCGCCAGATACACGGCGGAGTGCTTGATCTCATTTTTGTCATTCATCAGGAGCAGAATGTCGCCGCACATGGACGGGGCGGCAATCTGATAATAATTTTTCTGGATGAACTGCACCGCAAAGGTCGGGTCGTTGAACCGGTTGTCCGGCGTATCGTTGCTGAAATTGAACGTGGTCCAATGGCAGTCCATCGTCGGCTCGCCGGCCTGCGGCGGCAACGGGAAGGTGTAAAGCCGGTCGCGCGCGAACTTGGGCAGGAGATAGAACAGGCTCAAATTGCCGCCTTCGGGCAGCGCCTTGAGCGCCTCCATCAACGGCCGGATGTTGGTGAAGCGGACATTCGGAAGGTTGCCCCAGTAGGCGGCGATCTTGTCAATGTCTGTGTCCGGCTTGATGACCAGCCCGGCAAACACGGCGGGCTGCCGCGAGAGCGCGCGGGCCAGGGCGATGCGGCGTTCCACCGTCGGGATGCGGCCCAGCAACGCCGGGTAATCGGCGAGTTGCATCGCGCCGTCGTTCGCATAAACCAGCTGTTTCAGCAGCGCGACATCATCGGGCTGCAGCCGGGGATTTTCGTAAATGGCGTGGATGCCGCCGGCGGGGAAAATATAGGGATAATCCAGATACAAATTGACGCCCAAGCCGGCCAGCGCCGGGTAAAGTTTTCCCCGCGTTTTATTGTCCAGCGACAGCAAAAACTCCAGGGACGGCGTGAGCGTCGTGCCGGACTGGTTGACGGCAAAGGCACCCGGCGCAAACGCGGCGGCTACCTGTGCGGTCGTCAGACCATCCTTGGCCAGCAGCGCCTTGACCGCCTCGGGCTGGAAGCCGTTGAACGTCCATTTCTCCGGCTGCGGATGGGCCACTTCCTCGGTCAGAAACTCGGCGGGCCGTTCCAGCTCAATGTCGCGGGTGATGAGTTCGCCCCACGCGCCGACGTGGACGGAGCGGGACTTGTCCTTGGGATTGACCGCAAACGTGTCCTCCGTGAGATTCGGCCGGCTGCGCCCGGCAATCTTGCAGGCAATGAAGGCGGAACCGCCCATGAGCGCAAGGCTGAAAATAATCAGCCCCGTGAGGGTAAAACGAAAGACGTTGCCGGCATGACTGGCGCCGGGCTTGGGCGGACGGCTCATAAATAAATTTTCGGCCTCATAACTATAACTATAAACGGAAACCGCCGCCCCGCAACTGGCGGGCGCGGCGGTGAAATGACACCGGCGGACAGTTTAGTAACCGGCCGGTTACTTGACAAGCTCTTCCGCAATCTGCACAGCGTTGAGCGCCGCGCCCTTGAGCAACTGGTCGCCCGAAACCCAGAAGCACAAACCGTTGTCCAGCGCGCAGTCGAGGCGCAGGCGGCCCACTTCGCAGTTGTATTTCTCGGAGGTGAAAAGCGGCATGGGATACTTTTTGTTCTCCGGCTCGTCCACCACGTCGAGGCCGGGTGCTTTTTTCAAGACGGCCCGCGCGGCTTCGAGCGAAACGGGCTTTTCAAATTCCGCGCTCACGGCGATGGAGTGCGAGCGATAGACCGGCACGCGCACACACGTCACGCTCGCGCGGAAATTCGCATGGTGCATGATCTTGCGGCCTTCGTTTTCCATCTTCATTTCTTCCTTCGTGTAGCCCGTTGGCAAAAACGAATCCACATGGGGAATCACATTGAACGCGATCTGGTGCGGATACACTTCCTTCGTCACCGGCTGCTTGTGGACAACCTGCGAAACCTGGCGTTCCAATTCTTCAATCGCCTTCGCGCCCGTGCCGCTGACGGCTTGATAGCTGGATGCAAAAATGCGCTTCACGCCGAACGCCTGATGCAGCGGATACAGCGCCATCAGCGTGATGGCCGTGGTGCAGTTCGGATTGGCGATGATGCCTTTGTGCCACTTCACGTCGGCGGCGTTGATTTCCGGCACGACGAGCGGGACGTTCGGGTCCTGGCGGAACGCGCTGGAATTGTCCACCACCACGCAGCCGGCCTTGGCCGCAATGGGCGCGAATTCCTTCGAGATGCCGCCGCCCGCGCTGAACAGCGCGATGTCAATGCCGGCAAAGGAATCCTTCGTCAGTTCCGTCACCGCGATGTCCTGGCCCTTGAATTTTAATTTCTTTCCGACCGAGCGGGCGGAGGCGAGCAGGGTCAGCTTGCCCACGGGAAAATTTCTTTTCTCTAGGGTCTTGATCATCTCGATGCCCACTGCGCCAGTGGCACCGACAATTGCGACATGCGGATTACGATTCATAAATAAACGGCCGGGTAATCTAGCAAAAAAGACGCCTGCGTCAATCGCGCGAAAAATACCGGCAGTGTCCTAATCTGGGAAAAACCGGTGGGGCGAGCGTCCTCGCGAGCCGGCGTGAGCCTTGGGTTTGCGCGGCTCGCGAGGACGCTCGCCCCACCAAATTAGGACACTGCCAAAATGCCCGGCCAAAAAACTTATCATTTCCGATTGACCGGCAACGCGCGTTATGTCGAAATGATAGAACATAGTAATTTTGTTCAGATGCCGAGAACGCCATTCAGAAACGGGAACGGGACGCCGCGCACGGGCGCGAGCAAATACGACGCGCACCACAAGGTTTTGTCGCAGACCTACGGCGCGTTTGCCGACCTGCGCCGCGAACTGTCCGACTCCAAAACCACCGTCAACGAGCGCGACGAAATTCTGCGCACCTTCGCCGCCTGCCCGGATTCGCAGCGCGCGTGGCTGGCGCTGGAGGATTATTTCGAGAAGCTCTCGCTCTCGCGCCGCGATTTCCCCGCGAACGACTGGTGGCCGAAGATGCTCGCCGTCACCGGCAACGCGCGGCTGGAGGAACTGGCGTTTTTGTTTCTGCGCGCCAAACGCTCGGTGCCTCCGGAATTGCAGCCGCACGCCAGCCCAGAGCGTTTCGCCCGCGCGGAGGAAGCCGAGCAGGAAGTCCGGCTCGTGAAGGAACTGGAAAACTGGCTGTCGCCGCCCGCGCCGCTGCACCTCGACACGCCGCGCGCCACGTTGCGCGTGGTCTGCAAGCCGCAACCGGACGAACAGGAGCCGTCGCGCTTCCGCCTCGCCGTGCAATTTCTTCTGCTGCGTCCGCGCACGGGTGAAAAGGCGCGTTCGCTGCACGATCTCGTGGACCTCGTCGTCCGCGCCGCGCACGAGCAGGAATTGTTCACGCCGTGGGACTGGGAATTCATCCAATGGATTTACGACACGCACCGCGAACGTGCGAACAACGAGACCACGCTGCTGCTTTCCGACGCCGAACTGCTGCAATGGCTCGCGCGCTGGGGCCACACCAAGCGGCTTGAATCCGCTGCGAATGGCCAACCGATTCATTTCCACGGCCACATCGTCGCGCTGGCACCGCACTTGGAAAACGGCGACAAGGAACTTTCTTTCACGCATCGCATCGCGCTGCCCGGTGGCGAAAATCATTCCGTGGCGGACGCAAAGTTTTTCAACCGCCAGTCGCCGGTGGCGCTGGTCGGCAACGAATTTTTCCTGCTGCGCAACGCGCCGCCCGCTGGCGTGCTGAAATATCTCGCGCAGAAACCGTCCGTGCCCGTGCGCAAGTTGAGCCACCGGCTGCTGCTGCATTTGCGCAAGTCGCAGGCGAATCACGGCGTGGATTGGGAACAGCTTTGCGTGGCGCATCCGGCGGCACCGCAGTTTGTTTTTGAATTGCTCGACGACACGGTGCGCTTGCGCCTGCTGGCAAAAAGTGCGCGCGACAAGAGCACCTGGATTTGGAACGGCCACGAGTGGAAACGCAATGATAGTGGCACAGGCGTCTCGCCTGTGAGTTTCGACAGGAATCCAGAAACACACCGGCAGGATGCCTGTGCCACTACGAAGCCGGAAATTCTCGACGACCCGCGCCTCGATCCCACCGTGCAATGGCTGCGCAAACTGGACTGGTTTATGCAGGAGCCAGGCTTGTGGATCGGCGATGCGAATGAAAATTTTCTCGGCTCGCTCGCCGAAGCCTGGCACACGCGCCCGGCGGAAGCCGAATTTCTCGGCAACGCGGCGTTTCATCGTTTGTTCCTCACGCCGCACCGGCTGAAACCGCGGCTCGTCGTCAAAGGCAGTGGCATTGACTGGCTCGCCGTCTCCGCCGAATGGGAAGCGGAAGGCATGAAGCTTTCCAAGGCCGATCTCGAACGTCTCGCCGCCGCGACGAGCCGTTTTGTAAAATTGCCGAACTCCGGCTGGGTGGAACTCGACACCAACGCCGTGCAAGGCGCGCACGAAGCAATGGCGGAAATGGGCGTCGAAGGTCTCATCGCCGTCCCGCAAAAAGTCGGTCTGGAACATGTCGCGCACCTTGATGAGGAAGGCTTGGCGCGCTTTGTTGATTCACCGGAAGCGATGGCTCTGCGCGAACGCGTCCGCGATTTCAAGGGCGTTCCGTCCGCCGATTTGCCGAAAATTTTGCACGCCGATTTGCGGCCGTATCAAAAAGAAGGATTCGATTTTCTCGCGCATCTCGTGCAGGTGAAACTTGGCGGCATTTTGGCCGACGACATGGGTCTTGGCAAAACGCTTCAGACTTTGACGTGGCTCGCGTGGCTCAAGGAACGCAACGGGAAAAATCCCAAGCCGTCGCTGGTCATCTGCCCCGCCTCCGTGCTGCATAACTGGCGGCGCGAGGCCGAGCGCTTCACGCCCGGCATGAAAGTGCTCGTGCTGGAAAGCGGCGCGGCGCGGCACAATTTGCGCAAGCAAATTCCCCAGCACGACATCATCGTCACCAATTACGCGCTGCTGCGGCGCGACCTCGAAGAGTTTCACAAGTTTGCTTTCCGCGCCGTCATTCTCGACGAAGCGCAGTTCATCAAAAATCCCGGCGCACAGGTCACGCAGTCCGTGAAGCAATTGAAGTGCGAAAATAAAATCGCCCTAACCGGCACGCCGCTGGAAAACCGGCTGCTCGATTTGTGGAGCATCGTGGATTTCATCCAGCCCGGCTACCTCGGCAACCAGGAGCATTTCCTCGAAACCTACGAGCCGAAAGGCAACGGCGAAAACGGCGAGTCCGTCCAGCGCATCGCGCGCAAACGGCTTTCCGCCAAGCTGCGTCCGCTGCTGCTGCGCCGGCTGAAAAAGCACGTTGCGAAAGATTTGCCCGACCGCATCGAGGAACGCCGCGATTGTCCGCTCGGCGACGAACAGCGGAAATTGTATCTCGCCGAATTGCGCCGCAGCCGCGAAACCATTGAGCAGGCCGTGGCCCAGCAGGGCCTCAACAAAAGCAAGATGCACGTCCTCGCCGCGCTCACGCGGTTGCGCCAGGTGTGCTGCCATCCATCGCTCGTCGGCAGTGACACCGCCAGCGGCAAGACGGACACGCTCTTTGAACTGCTTGACACGCTCGTGGCCGATGGCCAGAAAGTTCTCGTCTTTTCACAGTTCGTGCAGATGCTGAACATTCTCGAAAAGGAATGCCAGGCCCGGAACATTCACACGCACATCCTCACCGGCCAGACGAAGGACCGGCAGCAGGTCGTCAGCGATTTTCAGAAGGAAACCGGCGCCTGCGTGTTTTTGTTGAGCCTGCGCGCGGCGGGCACGGGATTAAATCTCACCAACGCCAGCTATGTGGTGCTTTACGATCCGTGGTGGAATCCGGCGGTGGAGGCCCAGGCGATTGACCGCTCGCACCGCATCGGCCAGACGCAAACCGTGAACGCCTATCGTCTGATCGCGCCCGGCACCGTCGAGGAAAAAATCTGGGAACTGCAGCAGAGCAAGGCGAAGACGATTGCCGACGTGCTGGGCGAAGAAGGTTTCGCCCGCAGCCTCACGGCGATGGATTTGGAATATCTGTTTTCGGAGGATTGAATCGAAGCATAGCCGCGCTTCCGTGGATTCGCGTTCGTAGAGAGCGTGGGCAAATCCTAAGTTGAAAAACTTCGACCCCATTGGAGGTGTCATCCATCCCCATTTTCCGGGTCAACTTCCCCAATTGGGGCTTGGCTCTCCCCACTTTCCGCGTGACGCTCCCCAATTCCGAAACCATTTTCCCCAATTTTTCTGCTGCACTCCCCATTTTCCCGATGGCTCTCCCCAATTTTTTCAGGCTTTTCCCCCTTGACTGAGGAGCGTTCCCCAATTTTTTTGTCGTTTTCCCCAATTTCCGAACAGCTCTCCCCATTTTCTCTGGCCTTGAAACCGGCTGAAAACCCGCTAAAAACGCAGATAAATGCCAAAACCGGCCTTTTCCGATCAACGCCAGCCCGCCCGCCTTTCCAAGTGGTCAAAAAAAGACAGTTCAATCGCCCGATCCGGTTCGGCGAAAGGAGTCAAGCCGGCAGACTCTGCTTGCCTTCACGCGGTCCAAACTTGGCGGCGGCCAGCGCGCAAATGGCTCCGGCCACCAGCCCCAGAAAACCGCCGGCCACCGCGCCGAGGAAAATGTTCAGCGTCTTGTTTGGCTTTACTGGCGCACGTCCGGGTTCAGCTCGATCAACGATTTGAACTGCTGCATTCTTTGGAAGTTGCGCGTCCATTTTCACGGCCTCGATTTTTGAATTGAGCAATTCATGAAGCATGATCAACTGCGACAAATTGCGTTTCTTGTCCCAATAAGGCTGTTCTTGTGGCGATTGACTGGCGGCGGCATCGCCCGCGATTTTTAATTGCTGGCGCAGTGATTCCAAATCGGATTGAGCCGTCTGAATTTGCGCTGCTTGAGCTTGGTATTGCTGCTGCAACACATCAATTCCATTTGCCAACAATTTCGCGCGCGAGCTGACGCGGTAATCCCGGTAGGATTCGGCGATGGCGTTGGCGATTTGCGCCGCCTCGTTTTTGTCGTCGCTATAGACCGTGATGGCGATGAGCTTGGTGTTGCGCACCGGCGCGAGTTGCAGGCGCTGCTTGAGGATTTCCAGCGTCCGTCCGGTCGTCAGCGGTTCACCGGCAAAATATTTTTTGCCCCAGGCCACATTCAGTTTCAGCTTGTCTATGACGGAATTGAGCACGAGTTGCGACTGAATGATTTCAAATTCCGTCTGGATGAAATACGGATCGTAGGACGGCTGAGCGGCGACGGATGCCGCATCTGATTCCACCTTGACGCGCGCGGTGCTGGCATAACTCTCCGGCAGGATAAAGGTTATCGCCGTGGCGACGATCAATGTGATCAAAAACACCGCCAAAAAAACGCGGATGAAAATGGCGGTCGGCGTCGTGCGGTCGTGGGTCAGGCTGGCGAGTTTGTCATTCATAGTTTTTCTTTCGTTCAAAGCGGCGAGCCGTTCGCGAATGGAGGTGCTCACCAAATCCGGCAGCACGCGCAGCCACAGCTTGAACAGGCTCCAGCCTTTAGATTCGTTCCACGCATCGCGGCCCTGGTCGCGGAAAAGCTGCGCCATCGCCGGGCCGTAGGCCGCGCGATGCGCCGGCGGATAAGCCCGCAGCAGCCAGCCATAGATTTTTTGCGAAACCGCCAGCGCCCGATTGTTGAAATTCTTGGTCATCGGTCACGCGGGTTTGCCGATCAATTTCTTTCCGCGTGCCAGTGCGACAATTTCCGCGTAGCGCCGCGCCTCCGCCCGGACCACTTTTTCACCGACGCCGGTCAGCCGGTAATAGCGGCGGCGGTCATCGTCCAAATGCGGGTCGGGGCGTTCGTCGGATTCCTCGATCAACTGCGCTTCGAGCAGCCGCTTGACCGTGCCGTATAAAGTGCCCGGCCCCATTTTGATCTGGCCGTCGGTGTGCTCAGCCACTTCCTGCATGATCGCGTAGCCGTGGCGCTCGCCGCCCGCCAGCGCGAGCAGCACATGAAACACCGCCGGCGTGAGCGGCAGCAAACTTTCGGGATCGGTCTTGGGCTTTGCCATTTTAACGGATATATCGGTTACGGATATAATGAGCCGAAGTGGTTTTCCGGTCAAGCTGTTTTGAAATTATTTTACCGCCCAACCGAATTGGCCGAATCACTCCACTGATGGATCCAGCCGCTTGTCGTTCACGAGATATTTGCGGACGTAATCGAAAATGGAATTTTCCAGCGACGTGACGGGCGCGGCATAGCCGGCGCCGCGCAGCCGCATCAAATTGGCCTGCGTGAAATACTGACATTTGTCGCGGATGACTTCCGGCATTTCGATGAACTTGATGCTGGGCTTTTTTTTCAGCGCGATGAAAACGGCGTTCGACAAATCAATCCACGTCCGCGCCTGGCCGGAACCGATGTTGAACAGCCCGTTCGCCTTCGGCGTCGCCGCCAGATGCAGCGTCATGGCCACGCAGTCTTTGACGTAAAGAAAATCGCGCTTCTGCTCGCCATCCTTGTAATCCGGCCTGTAGCTTTTGAACAATTGAATCACACCCTTGCCTTGCACCTGCGCAAAACTTTTGTGAACCAGCGAGCGCATATCGCCCTTGTGATCCTCGTTCGGGCCGAAAACATTGAAAAATTTCAGCCCGCAAATCTTGTTCAGAAAACCGGCCCGCTTGGCGTGCAGATCGAACAAATGTTTCGAGTAGCCATACATGTTCAGCGGGCGCAAGGTGTCGAGCTGCGTCTCGTTGTCTTCCATGCCTTGCGAACCGTCGCCGTAAGTTGCGGCAGACGACGCATAGACGAAACGCACCTTGTTCGCCAGCGACCAGTGCGCGAGGTCTTTGGTGAACTCGTAATTATTTTTGGCGAGATACGTCGCGTCTTTTTCCGTCGTCGCGGAACACGCACCCATGTGCAACACCAAATCAAATTTTCCGAGCGCGCCACTTTGCAAGCGCGGCAGCAAATCGGCAACCTCGACGTAATCGGCGAAGCGCAGCGGCGTGAGGTTACGCCATTTTTCGTTCGTGCCCAGAAGGTCGCAGACGACGATGTTGTCGCAGCCGCGCCGGTTCAGTGCCCAGACGAGCGCGCTGCCGATGAAGCCCGCGCCGCCGGTGACCAAAATCCGTGAATCAGAAAAATCGTTCGGTTTCATTTTATTTTACCAGCCCAAAACGTGGGCGAAAATCAGCGGCGCAACTATTGTTGCATCCGATTCGATAATGTATTTCGGCGTCTTCACGCCGAGCTTGCCCCAGGTGATTTTTTCGTTCGGCACCGCGCCGCTATAGCTGCCGTAGCTCGTGGTCGAATCGCTGATCTGGCAGAAATAACCCCAGAGCGGCACGCCGGTGCGGCCCAAATCCTGATGCAGCATCGGCACGACGCAAATCGGAAAATCGCCGGCGATGCCGCCGCCGATTTGAAACATGCCGAGCGGACTTTTCTTCGTCGTGCGCGTGTAAAATTCCGCCAGCCACGTCATGTATTCGATGCCGGTGCGGACGGTGTGAACATTTTTCACGTCGCCGCGAATCACGGCGGCGGCATACATGTTGCCGAGCGTCGCGTCTTCCCAGCCGGGCACGACGATGGGCAGATTTTTTTCGGCGGCGGCGAGCATCCAGGAATCTTTCGGATCAATCTGGTAATACTTTTCGTATTTACCGCTGCGCAAAACCTGATAAAAAAATTCGTGCGGGAAAAATCTTTCGCCCTTTTTGTCCGCAGCAGTCCAGACTTCGAGCATCGCTTTTTCCATGCGGCGCATCGCTTCGCCTTCGGGAATGCAGGTGTCCGTCACGCGATTCATGTGCCGGTTGAGCAACGCCTGTTCGTCCTCGGCGGAAAGGTAGCGGTATTGCGGCACGCGCTCATAAAAATCGTGCGCCACTAGATTGAAAACATCCTCCTCCAGATTCGCGCCGGTGCAGGTGATGAGATGCACTTTGTCGCGGCGAATCATTTCTGCGAGCGACAGGCCGAGTTCTGCCGTGCTCATCGCGCCACCGAGCGTAATCATCATGCGTCCGCCTTTGTCGAGATGCGCGACGTAGCCCTTCGCGGCGTCCACCAGTGACGCGGCGTTGAAATGCCGGTAATGGTGCTGGATGAACCGGGAAACCGGCCCGCCCGCGAGTTTTGTCGGCTTTTTCTTGGGCATGATGATGAAATGACTGCTGTTACGATACGCAGCGTTGGCGCGATTGCCAATGCAAAACTGGCCCGTTCGCGGCCGGCGCGGGTATTTTATTGCGCCGTCAGCCGGATGATTTCGCGCAGGCTGGTCTGCGGTCTGAAATTCACAAAGCGTTCCAGCTTGTCCACGCGCGGTTTGCGGCGGCGCATGTCGTCAAAGCCCGGCGCGTAAGCCTGGTCGTAGGGAATCAATTCGATTTTGGATTTTGAACCGAGCGTGGCCACGACGAGTTTCGCCAGTTCCAAAATGGAAATTTCCTCCGTGCCGCCGATGTTGAAGATTTCGCCGCGAGTCTTTTCGCAACGCTGCAACCGCACCAGCGCTTCCACGACATCGTGGACCCAGCCGAAACAGCGCGACTGCGCGCCGTCGCCGAAAACTTTCAGCGGCTCGCCGCACTTCGCCGCCGCGATGAAGCGCGGCAGCACCATGCCGTAGCGGCCGGTCTGGCGCGGGCCGACGGTGTTGAACAGCCGTGCGATGGTGACGGGCAGATTTTTTTCGCGCGCGTAGGCGAGCGCGAGAAATTCATCCGTGAGCTTCGAGCAGGCGTAGCTCCAGCGCGAATGGCCCGGCGGCCCGATGAGCAAATCGTCGTCCTCGCTGAACTCCGGCTTGGCGCTCTTGCCATAAACTTCCGAGGTGGAAGTCAGCAGCAGCGGCGTGGAATTTTGCGCGGCGGCGCGGAGCAAAATCTGCGTCTCGTGGAAACTGGCTTCGAGCACATGCAGCGCGGATTTGACGACCAGTTCGACGCCGACGGTCGCGGCAAGGTGGAAAATAAATTCCGCTTCCGCCGCGAGTTCCGGCAATTCCGCGCCGGCGGAAATTTTCGCCGGCACAATTTTCAGCCGCGAATTCGTTTCAAACGAGCGGAGATTTTCCCGGCTGCCGGTCGAGAAATCGTCAATGATGACAACGCTTTTCCCGTCATTCAACAAGCGCTCCACCAGATGCGAACCAATAAAACCCGCGCCGCCGGTGACGAGAATGTGTTTCCCGTTTTTCATTTGAGCGCGCTGGCCACGGCTTCCGCCAGTTTCTGCCGGAAGGCGGCGGTTTCAATCCGCTCCGCTTCGTGCGGATTGGACAAATAGCCGCCTTCAATCAGCACGGCGGGCCGGTGCTGGCCGTGAAGCACTCCCATGAACCGCGCCCGGCGGACGCCGCGATCCTCCTCGCCGCTGGCCCGCAGCAAAGCCCGTTGCAGGCGGATGGCGAGCTGCAGATTCTCCGCGTCGAAGCCATTGTTCGGAAAATTTTCGGACCACAAATCGGAATAGTTGCGCGTCAGCGTGGACGGCATACCCGTCGGCGTGAGGCAGTAGGTTTCGAGGCCGGCCTGCTTGGTGTCCGGCGCGGCGGAATTGAAATGCAGGCTGACGAACAAATCCGCGCGCTGCGCCTCGGCAAACGCGACGCGGTTCGAGAGCGAAATGTCCGTGTCGTTCGTGCGGGTCAGGAACACGCGCCAGCCGTTCGTCTCCAGCAACGGCTTGAGCCGCCGCGCCCAGTCGAGCGTGAATTCCCGTTCAAACCGGCCGTCCACGACGCTGTGCGTGCCGACGTTGATGCCGCCGTGGCCGGGGTCGAGAACGATGACGCGGTTGGTGCCAAACGCGAGCGGTTCGCCGAGGAGCAGCGGCTCCAAATTTTTTTGCAAATCGAGTCCATAGACGAAAACCTGGTCGTCAATAATTTCCGGCGCGAAGCCGAGGTGCATCGTCAGGCCATTCCAAGTTACGTCGCGGCTGCCGATGTCCAAAACCATCACGCCGTTTTTGGAAGTGATGGCGTAGGCCGTCACCGGCAAATGGGCGAGCTTGCGCGGCGCGGCAAGTTTCTGTTCCGCCGTCCAGCGGTTGAGCGAGGTCCAGGTGAGGATGGGCGCAGGCCGGGAAATTTTCACCGGCGGCGGATTGGTGCGGACGATCGGCGGCAAATTGGTTGTGACGACGGGCTGGATTCGCGGAATTGGCGGGAAGCCGATGGGCTTGGCCACAGGGTTCGCGTTGGTCGCCGTCCATTCAGGTGGCAGTTCGCCGTTGTCGGGCGGCGCGGTGGCGCAGCCCGCCAGAAACAGGAGCGCGCCGGAAAAAATAATTGCCGCAGGCTTGAACACGCGCCAATTGTGCGGAACGGGCAGGCGGACTCAAGCATTTCCGATTTGCGATTTGCGATTTACGCGCAAACTGGTTCGCGGCGCGGAAATCGTAAATTCCCAGTTGTGCTTGCCGCGAGCGAATCGCGCCGCCATCATTGGCGAAATTGAAAATTCTCGTTGCCATCACCGGGGCCAGCGGCGCGCTTTACGCGCAGCGGCTGCTGGACAATCTGAATCCGCGCGAACACGAAATCCACGTCGTGTTGAGCAACTATGCGCAACAGGTCGTCGCCGAGGAACTGCCTGGCGGATTGATATTTCCCGAAGGCGTGAAGCCGCACGGCCTGAAAAGCATGCACGCGCCCTTCGCCAGCGGCTCGAATCCGCCGGACGCGATGGTGGTGATTCCCTGCACGATGGGCACGATGGGCCGCATTGCGCACGGCTACAGCGAGGACGTTTTGCTCCGCGCGGCGGACGTGGTGCTGAAGGAAAAAAGAAAATTAATTCTCGTCCCGCGTGAAACGCCGTTGAGTCTGATCCACGTCAAAAACATGGAGCTGCTGCTGCTCGCCGGCGCGATGATCCTGCCGGCGAACCCGAGTTTTTACGCCGGCGCGAAAACGATTGTGGAACTGGCGGACACCGTCGTGGCGCGCGTGCTGGATCACCTCGGCGTGCCAAACCGGCTCGCGCCGCGCTGGGCGGAAGAAAAGGAATAGAAGTTGGGAGATGGAAGTTAGGAGTTAGGAAAAAACAAACGCGATGAATCGAAACCTAATCTGCCATCTGCCATCTGCCATTTGCTCCGTCCTGGGCAAATGGGGTTCGTTCGTGCGTTTTTCGCACACGGTTTTTGCGCTGCCGTTCGCGCTGGCGGCGATGCTTGTGGCGGCGCGTGATTTTCCCCATCGCGGCTGGCCGGGCTGGAAAATCTTCGGGCTGATTCTCGCGGCGATGGTGTGCGCGCGGACTTGTGCGATGGCGTTCAACCGGATTGTGGACCGCAAATTTGACGCGCTGAATCCGCGCACGAAAAACCGGCATTTGCCCAGCGGCGAAATTTCTTTGGTGAGCGCCATTTTACTTTGCGTTTTGTCGGCGGCGGGTTTGGTGGCCGCCAGTTATTTTCTTAACCCAGTTTGTTTTTACCTGTCGCCGGTGGCGCTGGTGCTGGTTTGTTTTTATTCGCTGACAAAACGGTTCACGGATTTCACGCACGTTTTTCTCGGCCTCGCGCTGGCGCTCGCGCCCATCGGCGCGTGGCTGGCGGTGCGCGGCGCCAATGTTTCCGTCTGGGAAATTTTGCAGATGACTTCGCTGGCGCTCGCCGTCGTGTTGTGGCTCGTCGGCTTCGACATCATTTACGCGTTGCAAGATTACGAGTTCGACAAGTCGCACGGGCTGCGCTCGCTCGTCGTGGCGTGGGGACCGCAGAACGCGCTGGCCGCCGCGTTCCTCGCGCACATGATCATGTGCGGACTGCTGCTCGGTTTCGGGCTGCTGTGCCGGTTCCGCATCGCGTATCTGATCGGCTGGCTCATCATCCTCGGCTGCCTCACGCTGGAACACTGGATTGCTCGCCGGCGCAGCTTGAACTGGATTAACATCGCGTTCTTCCGGCTGAACGCGCTCGTCGGCGCGGTGTTTCTGGTGGTCGTCGCGGCGGAAGTGATTTTTCAGGGCGGATTCAAATTGCGGTGAAACTTTCAATTCGGAGGGACGAGTTCCACGAGTCCCTGACTTTTTATTCGGCATGAACTGTGGGACTCGTGAAACTCGTCCCTCCGAAAGTTTTCTGTAACATCCGTCCGGTTTTGCTTCTGTATCGGTTGGAATGAAGATTACACTTGGACCCATGTTCGGCGCGCTCCTCGGCGGCTGGGAAATTATTCTCATATTGGCCGCGCTTTGCTTCATGGCCTGCGTGGTCGTGGGCGGCGTCGTCGCGATTGTCTATTTCACGAGTCGGCGGCCTCGTGCTGGCAAACAGAACGAAAATCCACCGGTCGTGCCCGCCGCCGCGCCGCCCGTCGCTCCCCGGCCAGAAATTTTTCCGCTCAAATGTCCGCACTGCGGCACGCCGCTGCCCACCGGCGCGCTGGCCGGACTTTGCCCCGCCTGCCTGCTCAAAATGGGCGCGGCGGCGGACACCATCACCGACGGAAAACAGCCGGCGTTCCAGCCGCCGTCCGTCGCGGAACTCGCGCCGCTGTTTCCACAGTTGGAAATTCTCGAACTCATCGGCAAGGGCGGCATGGGCGCGGTTTACAAAGCGCGGCAGAAACAGCTTGATCGCGTGGTGGCGCTGAAAATTCTCCCGCCCGGCATCGGCGATAATGCGGCCTTCGCCGAACGCTTCACGCGCGAGGCCAAGGCGCTGGCGAAGTTGAATCATCCGGGCATCGTGACGTTGTATGAGTTTGGCGTAGCGGCAGGCATCCTGCCTGCCGTAGAGCCGGGCGTCCAGCCCGGCGGAAAAAACGTTGGCACCAGTGAGCTGGTGGAAAATCTGGAATTCGCCGCCAGTTCGAGCGCCAATCCGGACGGCAAGATGCCGCCCTCTACGGCAGGCAGGATGCCCGCCGCCACATCACTTTATTTCTTCCTCATGGAATTTGTGGACGGTGTGAATTTGCGCCAGTTGCTCCACGCCGGCCGGATTTCCGCGCGCGAGGCGCTGGCGATTGTGCCGCAGATTTGCGACGCGCTGCAATTTGCGCACGACCAGGGCATCGTCCACCGCGACATCAAGCCGGAGAATATTTTGCTGGACCGTCGGGGCCGCGTGAAAGTGGCGGATTTTGGATTGGCAAAGATTGTCGGAACGGAGCGCGGCTCGGTGAGCCGCAGCCGCGACGAAAATGCGGACGCCTCCGAAAAATCCGAATCGTCCATCACGAGCGGAAGTGCTGCGGGTCACCGACCCGCGCTCCAAGAACTCACCGACGCCGGCAAGGTCATGGGCACGCCGCAATATATGTCGCCGGAGCAGATTCATGCGCCCGGCGAGGTGGATCACCGCGCGGACATCTACGCGCTGGGCGTGGTGTTTTACCAGATGCTCACCGGCGAACTGCCGGGCAAACAGCTCCAGCCGCCCTCGACCAAAGTTCACATTGACGTGCGCCTGGATGAAATCGTTTTGCGAGCACTGGAAAAAAATCCCGAACTCCGCTACCAGCAGGTTAGCGAAGTAAAAACGCTGGTGGAAACGATTGTGGCAACGCCGCCGGGTAGCAGCCGACGTGAGGAGGCTCAAGCTAAAAAAGCGGAAAGCGGAAAGCGGAAAGCGGAAATTGTCCCGCGCTTTTCCCGCACGGCCATCGTGGGCGCGTGCTGCGTGGTGATCTTTTTTTTGGTGATGTTGTTGTATTCTTTGGACAAAACGGCGCGCCAGATGCCGCCCTATCCCGCCGGCCCAGAGCAGTCTTGGACCCGGTCACCGTTGGTATTTACGTTGGTGTTTACATTTGTGCCTTTGGGCCTGCCCGCTCCGTTCGTCGCCACCATTCTCGGCTGGGTGGCAGTCTCGCAAATCCGCCGCTCGGCGGGAAAACTATGCGGCTTGAGGCTGGCGATGTTCGATGGCTTGGTGTTTCCGCTGCTGGCACTGGATGCTGTGATTGTATTTTTGTGGCTTATGGCGGCGCAATTTTACGTTGATCTCTTACACCATACACCGCTCTCTGGTCTTCAAACATTCATACTTTGGTGGCTTTTGGTCGTGGGCAGCGTCGTTTGGGTGGATTATGCCATTGTCCGCCGCGTCTGGCGCACTGTGAATGTGGGAAGCGCGAGCGACGCGCATGGTTTGGCTGCGGAAAAAAACTGGCAGTCGCCCACCACCGGCTGGGGTTGGTTCATCGGGCAATTGTTCGGCATCACCTTCACCTCGCCGGTGGCTTTTCTGCTGGCGAATCTTTCCGCGCTCGGCTTTCTCGGCTTCCTCAGTTACTTGAGTTATGCGCCGGTGCCGGGAGCTCATTACTTCAAAATTTTCTCCGGCCTTTACGGTTTGTTCGGACTGGTGGGTTTTGCTTTCCTGGTGGAATTTGCGAAACGCCCCAAAGCCAAGACGCCGGGTCTGGCACCGCTGGCGGTTTTCGGATTCTGGTCGGCCTTGGAACGCGGAAATTACGCGCAAAGCTGGGAGGCCGCCGCGCCGTTGTTTCAGCAAAGCATCAGCAAAGAGGCCTGGATCGCGCACATGGGAAAAGTCCGTCGGCCGCTGGGTCTGGCCCGGTCCAAAAAAACGCGATCCATCAATATCACGCCGGACCGTGCGCTCATGGACGCCGTTTATGAAACGTCCTTCGACGGCCCGCTGACCATGGTGGAATCCGTGAGCTTCGCCATGCACCCGGACGGCCAATACAAGGTCATCCATTATTCCATCCAGCCCCTCGGCGAGAAACCGGCTGGTTCGCCAGCGGAAGCAAATGTCTCCACCAGCCGCACCAAGCGGGTGCTGCTTTGGTTCGCCGACCAAGTTCTGCTGCTGTTTGATTTCACCGCCTATGTGATGCCTTACGTCGAGCGCGACGGGCAGCGGCGCTTCAATATCTGGCCGTTCCTGCTGCTGTTCTGCTCGACGATTGGTTTCTTGTGTTACGGCGGCAACCTCGGCATCGAACTGGTGCAGAAGTTTTGGCACACGAAGTCGGCGTCCGAAAATCTTTTCACTCTCTCGCCCCAGGAACAGTCGATGCTCATTTGGACGGTGATTGGCGCGGTCGGTCGGCTGGCGGCCTTGAATCTCGGCTCCAACAATGCGAAGGGCACCGCCCGCGGCCCGGCGGATCAGCACATCACGGCGCAAAGATTATTTGTCGTGGGCCGACGACTGCTGCTGCTGGCCGCCTTTGCAGTCGGAGGCGCGCTCATTGGCAAATTGCTGGTTGCCGCCACCGAAGCCACGAATGATCCGAGTAAAATTATTCGCGGGGCGTGGGCGGTGGGCATCGGCATGGCGGTGTTGTTGTTCCTGAAAGTCGTCTGGTCCTTCATTCGTTTGTTTCGCGGCGTCCAACAAAAGGTGAACGAAACTATGGCTGCGGGAAAAGCGGTTCCGGCCGACCCGGTGAAAAAAAATTCCGCCCGCTCGCTGCTGCCGTTGGTTCCAATTTTGGTGGCGGCGGTTGTGCTGATTCTGGTGTCGCGGAACATTACTGCCAAGCGGGCGGCGGAAGCGCAGCAGCAGGCGCGCGGCGCGCTGCAAATCGAGCTGGGCGACAAGCTCGGCAAGCTGCTCATCAACGACCGGCGCATCACCTATGCCTCCGTCAAGTTTGACTGTGTGCCCGATGCGCCGCGGATTCTGCTTCATTACACCGGATTGAAAGACTGGCGCAGCAAAACGAACGGCGGGCCGCGCGCGTTGCACGGCGACTTGGTGCTGAATTTTGAGCCGCCGGATTTCTGGCGGGTGACGGGCGCGGGCGACCTCGCGGAAATAAACACTTCCTTCCAGACCGCCTCGCACGGCTACGTCTGGTGGGCGACCTCGCCCGCCAACAGTCAGCCGGTTGAAACAACAAAACCGTCCACGGTTCCCGCCGCCGCGCCCAATCTTTCCTTCGGCCCGGTGGTGGAGCGGACACTTCCGTTCAACACTAATGGGGCGACAGATGCTTTTTGCCTTGAATCAAATCAAATTGTAAAATTACCCCGCTCCGGCCGGCTGTCCGACTTTCTCATCTTCTTGGACGACCATGACGACAATGCGATTTACATCAGTGCCCAGCATGGAGTTTTTGTTATGCCGGTCAAAAACGAAAGCTGGGAAACCATCTCGACGACCAAGAGCACGGAAATGCTGGCCGCTAAATCAAACTTGCTTTGGATGACGCTCGTGAAGAAATCAAATTTGCCGGCGACTTATCTATTCACAACTCAGCGAGGAACGGCGGGTGTGTTGAAAATCACCAATCCCACGAATGCGGAAAATGGCCTGAACCTCAATTACAGGTTCCTTACGGAAAACGCCACCAACGCCGCGCTATATCCGCCAAAGGATTATTCACTGGCCAGTCCGCCGACTGCTTCCAAACCGATTTCCCCCGAAGCGGTCAGATTGTTTCAACAATCACGCGAATTGATAGCCACCAGATTTTCCCAATGGCCTGGCTCCGAAACCAAGGCTTCGTTGCTCGCATCAGCGAAGGTGAACTTGGAACTGGGTGACATCAATCGCAAGCTAACCCCTCTGCTGAAAGACACGCCGTTTGAAGTCGCGCAATGGCATCAAATAACGGCGTCCAAACAATGGGAACAGCTTGACCCAAACAAAGACAAGGAGAAATGGAATCAAGCGAGAAAGGAATTGAATATTGCCTCGTTCACCGGAGAGCGTCTGATGGCCGAAGCGGGCGTGGCGGAAATCATCCAGCTGGGCGCGGGCAAACTCAAATTTGGCCCGTGGATGGAATCCGTCGTTACGCATCCTGCGCTCGGCACGAATTGTTGTGTCAATTTTGACGCCGGAAAAACGCTGGCACCGCCGGCTGAAATCCTTGCCGCTATGACGGTGACAAACCGGCCCGGAAACGATTTCTTTGAGGCGATGCCTGAATCGTTTTTCTGGGGGAAATACCGTGCGGCTTCCAAGGCCACAAACGCATTGGCCCGGTGGATTGAGAATTCAAATGTGGATGCCGTGGCTCTGGGCACATACGGTGTGGTGGTGTTTTGCCCGGTGCGTTCCTCGATGAAGATTGACGAAACGGACGACAACCATGATTGGGAGAAGCAAATCTCTCCCGCATGGCTCCTCTGGAAATTATATTTTACGGAGAAAATGAATGCTGGTCCGAAACCCGCTAATACCTATGAAGTGTTGACATTGCCGACCGATACGTCGGCCTCGACCAATGATATGTGTTATTTTCGCACGCGCTCCGGCAATTTGGGGCTTATGCAAATCACCGGCTTCACCGACAATCCTCGCGGTGTGAAGATCCGCTACAAGCTGGTGCAGCAAAACGCAAATGCGCCAGCCGAAAAGGAAAATCAACTTTTGATCGAACAGCCACCCGTCGTCGTCGAGACGTTTCCGGTTTCCGGCGCGCGGGACGTGGCGCCGGGCGATGTGGAAATCCGCGTGCGGTTCAGCAAGCCGATGACCGATGGCTCGTGGAGCTGGGCCACCGCCTGGGAAAATTCCGCGCCAGAGCTGATCAGCCAGCCGCATTACGCGGCGGATGCGCGGACGTGCGCGGTGAAGGCGAAGCTGGCTCCGGGCCAAACCTATGCGTTCTGGCTGAACAGCGAAAAATTTCAAAACTTCACCGACCAGGCCGGCCGCCCGGCGGTGCCGTATCTGCTGATTTTCCAGACCAAACAAAAATAAAAATGGAGAAACCCAAAACATGAAAACTAAAACATGGTTCGCCCTCGTCGCCGCCAGTGCGCTGTGCGGCCTGACCACGCAGTTCGTCCGCGCGCAGGATATTGATTCCTTTGCGCCGGTCGTCGTCAAAACCGTGCCGGAAGCGGGCAGCAAGGACGTGCCGCCCGGCGAGATGGAAGTCAAAATCACGTTTAGCAAGGAAATGGCCGACCAGTCGTGGAGCTGGTCCACCGCCTGGCAGAATTCCGATCCCAAGTCGCTGGGCAAGCCGCATTACGAAGCCGACCACAAAACCTGCGTGCTCAAGGTGAAGCTGGAGCCGGGCAAAACCTACGGCTGGTGGATCAACAGCCAGAAGTTCCAAGGCTTCCGCGACGCGCAAAATCATCCGGCCATCCCGTATCTGCTCACGTTCAAAACGGCGGAGAAATAGAATCGCCGATGGAAACGGCGGAATTCAACGCCAAGGCGCAAAGTCGCCAAGACGCAAAGTGCCGGAAAGTTTTCATTGCACCTTCGCGTCTTTGCGTTAAAGAACAGCGAGCCGAGGCGGTGCTCGGCGTGCCACTGATTTGACCTCCGAATATTCCACGCCAGACTCGACCGCGCCGGGCGACCGTTTCGCCACGACGCATTGGACGGTCGTGCTCGCGGCGGGTCGGCGGCACACGCCGCAATCGGACGGCGCGCTGGAGGAGCTGTGCCGCGCTTACTGGTTTCCGCTTTACGCCTACGTCCGGCGGCGCGGGCACAACAAGGAAGACGCGGAGGATTTGGTGCAGGCGTTTTTCGCGCGGCTGCTGGCGAAAAATTTTCTCGCGGGGCTGGACAGCGAAAAAGGAAAATTCCGCGCCTTCCTGCTGGCGTCGCTGAAACATTTCCTGGCGAACGAATGGGACAAGTCGCAAACACAAAAACGCGGCGGCGGCCGTCCGCATTTCTCGCTGGACTGGCAGACGGCGGACACCAAGTTCCAGGTCGCCGCGACGAACGCGCCGAGTCCCGACCAGATTTTCGACCGCGAATGGGCGCTGGCGCTGCTGGCCAAGGTGATTGGACGGCTGGAAAAGGAATGCGCGGCGGACGGCAAGGCGGCGCTGTTTGCGCAATTGAAAATGTTTCTCACGGCGGGCAAGGGCGAGGCCGCGCAACGCGACGTGGCCGACGCGCTGGGCCTGGAGGAAGGCGCGGTGCGCGTGGCGGTTCACCGGCTGCGGAAGCGTTACCGGATTTTGCTGCGCGAGGAAATTGCGCAGACGCTCGCCAACGCGGCGGACGTGGATGAAGAAATGCGGTCACTGTTCGGGGCGTTTGGAAATTAATTCGCGGCGATCCAACCTTTGCCGCCGCGCGGTTTGCTTCTGGCCGCTGGCGGAAAAGACCGACAGGTTGTTGCAACGGTCGGCCCAACGATTTCTCGCGCAACACTTCGGTCCAGGGATCAATTCATCGCCGTGCTTTGATCTGAATTCCTTCCAAGCGCAATTTTCAAGATCCGGTGGGTGCGCGTCCATTTCGTCAGTATGCGCGGAATGATTGGAACAGGCCGCCGCAGCTAAAAATTTTCATGTTTGTTTGAGCCTTCAATTGTTCGGTAACATATGCAATATAAAACGATCATAAATGTCGCATATTAGGCAGAAAAGATTTTACGCTGTTTGTCATTTTGGAAAAATCTTTGCAAGGCAGGCCAAAAATCATTTGTTAAATAAGAATATTACGAAGAAATCTGATTGGCAATTCAAGCAAACTATTTGCCAACAAAGGGAGAGTGCTGATGGCGATTAAAAATATAATAACGACATTATAAGTCGTCTATATTGACCAAAGCAAAGGCCGCATGAAGCCAACAGAGCAGTCAGAATTGTATCGTGATTTGACTTGCCGCCGCCATTTGGCGCAGGCGCGCGCGGCGGGGAATGTGCCAATTGAATTTACCACCAGGCAACTGGATCAATAAAACAACAACAAAAATAATTAAACAACGCTGACCGGACGACTGGAGGGTTGTTGATGAAAATAAAAACCAAAATGAAAACCGATCAGAATGTCCGTTCACTCGAAAAGTGTTCCTCAAACTACGGTCCCGCACTGGCCGCGCTGTTGGCGGTGGCGGTGCCGGCCACGGGTTTGAGCGCCGAAGTCACCACCAATGCCACACCCGCCGCCGCAGTTGCGCCGGCCAAGGCGGAAAAGCCCGCGCCACTGCCGTTGCATCAGATTGAAGGCAGCGGTGGTATTTTCTCCACGCTGTCGGCCTACATCGTTAATCCGCCGCGGGACGGCGAACCGGTGGGACGGCCCAGCGTGGGGTTTGCCCATGTCAGTCTCGGCTACGATAAAAATCTCGAGGCGCTGACCATCACGGAATCGCCGTTCAAGCGTTTGGAACTTGGCTACGGTTGGGATTATCTTGATCTGGGCGATTTGCCGCAGGCTTTGAGAAACGCCGGCATCACCGGGTATCATCAAGATCAGGTTCAACTGCATAACTTCAACGCACGCTACCAAATTTTGAAGGAAGGCGAGTTCGACCAAAAATGGATTCCGGCGCTGACCGCTGGCGTGCATTACAAATACAACGACGGCATCAGCGAGGTGAACAACGAGGTCGGCGGCGCGCTGGCCAGCGTGGCGCACATTCCGAATCACGACGGCACGGACTTTACGCTCTACGCCTCAAAGTTGTTCACGCAACTGCCGCGACCGGTGCTGCTCGAACTCGGCGGACGCGCCACGGAAGCGGTCTGGGACGGTCTCGGCGGATTCACCGACAGTTACAATTTTGTTTTTGAAGGCAACGTGGTCGTGTTCGTCACCGGCAGTCTCGCGCTGGCGGCGGAATACAAGCAGCAGCCGACCGATTACAATGCCATTGGCAATCTCGTGCGGGTTGAGGATGACTGGTGGACGATTGATGCCGCCTATGTCGTCAACAAGCACCTGACCCTTGCGGCGGGCTACGGCCATTTCGGCAACGTGTTGAACCACGAATCCAACGGCGTCTGGGGCATCACGACGAAATGGGAATTTTAGCCCGCCCGCAGGCTGGTGGCCGGCGCAGTAAAAAGTTTTGCGGCGTGATGCCTCCTCCGCATTTCGCCGCAACCCGCTGTTGCGCCGGCTGCCAGCACTATTTACAATTCACAGAATCACCACCAATAAAAGAACATTACCGATCATACCATGAGCACTCCAAACAAAGGTCTTAGCACGCTGGCGCTGCACGCCGGCCAAACTCCCGACGCCACCACGCTTTCGCGGGCGGTGCCGATTTACCAGACGACGTCCTACGTCTTCAAAAACACCGAGCACGCGGCGAATCTTTTTGCGCTTAAAGAATTCGGCAACATCTACACGCGCATCATGAATCCCACCACCGACGTTTTCGAGCAGCGCATCGCCGCGCTGGAAGGGGGCACCGGCGCGCTGGGCGTGGCGTCCGGCTCGGCGGCGATCACGTTTGCGCTGCTCGCCATCACGCAGTTGGGCGATGAAATCGTGGCGGGCAACAATCTTTACGGCGGCACCTACCAGCTTTTTCATTACACGCTGCCCAAGCTGGGCCGCACGGTGAAATTTGTGAACTCGCGCGATCCCGAAGCGTTCCGCAAGGCCATCACGCCGAAGACTCGCGCGCTTTACGTGGAGACCATCGGCAATCCGAAGCTCGATGTGCCGGACTTCGAGGCTCTCGCCAAAATCGCTCACGAAGCCGGCATCCCGCTGGTCGTGGACAACACGGTCGGCGTCGGCCTCGTGCGGCCGATTGATTTTGGCGCGGACATCGTGGTGGCTTCCGCCACGAAATACATCGGCGGCCACGGCACCAGCATCGGTGGCGTCATCGTGGACTCCGGCAAGTTCCAATGGAACAACGGCAAATTCCCGGAATTCACCGAACCCGATCCGAGCTATCACGGTTTGAAATACTGGGACGCGCTGAGCAACGTGCCCGGCATGGGCAACGTGGCGTTCATTTTAAAAGTGCGGGTGACGCTGCTCCGCGACATCGGCGCATCGCTAAGTCCGTTCAATTCATTTCTCTTTTTGCAGGGACTGGAAACTTTACCGCTTCGTCAAAAGCAGCATTCGGCGAACGCGCTCGAAATCGCGCAGTGGCTCAAAAAACATCCGCTGGTGAGCTGGGTGACTTATTCCGGTCTGCCGGACGATCCGAACCATGCGCTCGCGGTGAAGTATTTGAAGCGCGGCTTCGGCGGACTCGTCGGCTTCGGCGTGAAAGGCGGATTGGAAGCCGGCAAGAAATTCATCAACTCGGTGAAGCTGCTCTCGCACCTTGCGAACATCGGCGACGCCAAGTCGTTGGTCATTCATCCCGCCTCGACCACGCACTCGCAGTTGTCGCTTTCTGAACTGGCGGAAACCGGCGTGACGCCCGACTACGTCCGGCTTTCGATTGGCTTGGAAGACGTCGCCGACATCAAGGCCGACATTGAACAGGCGTTGCAGGCTTCGCAAAAATAAATACTGAACTTCGCGCGCCGGCGGAAATTTTCCAGTCCGCCGGTGCCGCGAAAGTTGTTCGCAAAACCGTTTCAATGGCCAAAGATATTTTTGAAAGCAGCGACGCGATTCGCACTGCGCAGCCGTTGCGTTACGCGCAGAGCGTCACGCTCGAACAACCGCTGCAGCTCGAATCCGGCGGCACGCTGCCGGGCGTCACGGTGGCTTTTGAAACTTATGGCAAACTAAATTCAGCGGCCGACAATGCCATTCTGATTTGCCACGCCATCAGCGGCGATTCGCATTGCGCGCGGCACAATGACGCCGACGATCCCGGCTGGTGGGATATTCTCATCGGACCGGGCAAGCCGGTGGACACGAATCGCTTTTTTGTCATTTGTCCAAATCTGCTGGGCGGCTGCCGTGGCACCACCGGGCCGAGCAGCCTTAATCCAGAAACCGGCAAACCTTACGGCCCGGATTTTCCCACCACCACCATCGGCGACATGGTGGAAGTCGAACGCCGTTTGCTCGATCATCTCGGCATTGGCCAGCTCGTCGCCGTCGTCGGCGGCTCCGTCGGCGGGCATCAAACGCTGACGTGGGCCACGCGGCATCCCGACCGTTTGCGCGGCGCGGTGGTGCTGGCCAGTTCACCGCGCTTGACCAGCCAGGCGCTGGCATTCGATGTCGTGGGCCGCAACGCCATTCGCCGCGATCCGCATTATTACGGCGGCCAATATTACGACAAGCCGCACGGTCCCGGTGTCGGCCTCGCGCTGGCGCGAATGATTGGTCACATCACTTATCTTTCGCCGGAAGCCATGAGCCAGAAATTCGAGGCTGACCGGCTGCAGCCGCGCGAAGTGGCGATTGAATTTGAAAAAACTTTTTCCGTCGGCTCGTATCTCGGCCACCAAGGCATGAAGTTCGTGGAACGCTTTGACGCGAACAGCTACGTCACGCTGTCGCTGGCCATGGATTTGTTTGACCTCGGCGGCACACCGGAGCAACTCGCGGCCAGTTTTCAATCCGCGCGTTGCCGCTGGCTGGTGTTGAGTTTTTCGAGCGACTGGCTGTTCCAGCCCCGCCAGTCTCGCGACATCGTGAACGCGCTGATCCGCAACAACGCCTCGGTCAGCTACTGCGACATCGAGAGCAACTGCGGCCATGACGCGTTTCTGCTGCCGGACGATTTTGACCGCTACGGTGAAATGGTGCGCGCCTTCATCCAAAATCTAGCGCCGGTGCCGCACGCTGCCGGCGTCGAAAAAGACGAGCACCACGGACGGACCAGCATCTTTCACGAACACCGGTTGGACTATGACCGCATTATTGAACTGATTCCGCCGGGCGCCAGCGTGCTGGATCTCGGCTGCGGCACCGGCCGGCTGCTCGCACGGCTCCAGCATCGCGGTCCCGGCCGGCTGGTGGGCATCGAGTTGGACGAGCGAAAAATTCTGGGAGCGTTGAAACATGATCTGGATGTCATCCATGCCGACTTGAATGAAGGCTTGCGCGCATTCGCCGACAAACAATTCGACTGCGTGGTGCTCTCGCAGACCTTGCAGGCGGTGAAAGATGTCGAGGGCGTGATTGCCGAAATGCTGCGCGTGGGCGCGACGGGCATTGTCAGTTTTCCCAATCTGGCGTTTCACAAGCTGCGCCGGATGCTCGCCGAGGAGGGCCGCGCGCCGCGCGCCTACGGCTGGCTGCGCGATAAATGGTATGACACGGCGGACATCCGGTTTCTTTCGATTGCGGACTTTGAAGATTTCTGCCGCGCGAAAAATCTGCCCATCCAGCGCCGCATTGCGCTCAACACCGAGACCGGCCAGGAAATCACGGACGACGTCAATCGAAACGCCGACCTGGCTATTTTCGTGCTGGGCCGCGCCGGGGAACGCTGAACCAGCCCCAGCGTCAGTTCACCAAAAAGTGTTCGTTTGAAAGAGTTCCCGGCTCAAGGCTTCCATCAGGAAATAATCGCCCCAGGTCGTGTAGGCATTCACAGCCGTGCCGGGGCCGTTGGGCCCGACTTGGCCAGCGCGCAAAACGCCGGGACAGGATTCGTCGAAGTTCAAAAACTTGTCGGTGCAAAGATTCTGGAGCAATGAAATTTTGGTCCGGGTGATCGGCGTGTCCGCCGTGCCGAGTTTTTCCAATTCCTGATAACCGCAAACAACCACGGCGGCGGCGGAGGTATCGCGCAAAGGCTTTTCGCCGGCGGGCAATTTGAAATCCCAGACGGGCAGGGCGTCGCCGTTCAATTCCTGGTTGAACTTCCGCGCCAGCCGCAGCGAGGCAGCCAGATATTTTTGGTCGCCCGTGTAACGATAGCTCAAGGCGAAGCCATAAATCGCCCAACTCGTGCCGCGCGCCCAGTGCGAGTCCACCGAGCGGCCGCAATAATTGTCGCCGCCGATGGGCTGGCCGGTTTTCAAATCGAAACGGTAGGCGTGAAACAGGGAGTCGTCCGGGCGGATGAAATATTTCAAGGTCGTGTCGGCCTGCTTGATCGCGGCCGCGCGGAATTTCGGATCGCCGGATTCGCTGGACGCCCAGAAGAACAGCGGCAGATTCATCATGCAATCAATGATGGCCATGTTCGCCTGTTCGTCCGTGCCCAGGCGACCCCACGCGCGGATGAAGTTGCCCGTGGGATTGAAGCGTTGAAAAAGCGCTTCCGCCGCCGCCAGGCCGGCTTCGCGGTGCGGTGGTTCGCCGGTCAGCTTGTAAAGCGCCACGGAAAACAGCGAGTAGAGAAAGCCCATGTCGTGGTGCGAGTGGAAATTGGCGGTGAACGCCTTGGCGCGATAGGCGGGCGCGAGGCGGCGCAGTTGCCGGAGGAAAAATTCGTCCTGGGTTTCGCGCCACGCGATGATCGCCATGCCGGTGAGGAACGAAGTGGTCCAGTTGCCAAGCGCATTGAAATCCTCGGGATGCGCGAAATAATTTCCGTCCACCGCCCAGGCCGCCGCCTTGGGTTCGTCGGCCAGGCGCTTGATGTTGGCGCGGGTCTTGCGCACGCAGAGGTCAAAGGCGCGCGGCAGTGGATTCCCGCCGGACGATTCAGCGGTCTTTATGGCACCGTCCGTTTTTTCAAAATTATTCATCGCTTGCGGTTCAAGGATTGACCTTGGGCGGGGTTTTGGCAAAGGGGCTTTCAGTTAAACATTTAACTTATTCTTGCCAAGCCGTCGCCACCCGGCGAATTTGCCGCCCATGCAAACCCGCAGGATTACCCAGGCTGACATCGCCGCCAAGCTGGGCGTCTCCCATGCCACCGTGGCGCTGGCGTTGAAAAACCATCATCGCATTTCGCCGAAGCGGCGGAAGGAGGTGCAGCGGATGGCCAAAAAGATGGGCTATCAGCCCGATCCTTTTCTGGCCGGCCTAGCCGCGTATCGCCGGGGCATCGAGCCTTCGAAATTTCACGGGGTGATCGCCTGGATCAATCACTGGGCGCAGCCCGAAGGCCTGCACCAGTTGAATGAATTTGAAGGCTACTGGCTGGGCGCGAAGGCCGCCGCAAAACAATTTGGCTATGTGCTGGAGGAAATCCGCTGGCCGGCGGACTGCCCGGCCAAACGCTTTGAACGCATCCTGCTGACGCGCGGCATTCTGGGCGTATTGATTCCGCCGCACCGGCAAACTCCGGACTGGGGGGATTTCGACTGGAGCAAGTTTTCGCTGGTCCGCTTCGGGATGTCGGTGCCCGAACCGGATTCCAACGTGGTGACCTCGGACCAGTTCCGCGCGACCGTGATGGCGATAAAGAACATCCACCGGCTCGGCTATCAGAATATCGGCTTCGTCATGCACCGCGAGCTGGACGAAAAAACCGGCGGCAACTACACGGGCGGATTTTTTGCGGCGCAAAAATTGTTTGGCGTCAAGGCGGCCGGCGCGCTGCTGATCGTGGACGTGAAGGAATACGAGCAGCAGTCGGCGCGCGCGGAGAAAGAACTGGGCGCGTGGCTCAAGCAAACCCGGCCGGACGCCGTGCTGACCACGTTGCCGGGATTGCCGGGCCTGTTCCGCCGGCTCGGCTACCGTATTCCGCAGGATCTCGCCGTGGCGGGCACCTCGGTGGCGGATATTTCGCTGGACACCGGCGTCAATCAGCGCGCCGGGGAAATCGGCCGGATTGCCGTGGAAATGCTGGTCAAACAGATCAACATCAACGAACGCGGCGAACCCTCCGCCCCGTGCCGGATGCTGGTGGAGAGCACGTGGCAGGACGGCAAATCCCTGCCGCGCCGGCGTTAGCCTCATTGGCAGAGGATTCGCTCAACGCGCCGGGACGGACGGCAAAGCAGGTTAATTGTTTAACCTGAATTGCAGTTGAACGGGTGGGCTTTCAGGTTTACAAGTGGAGCATCAAAGCCCGCCCCATGCGTGAAACACCGTCATTAAACGAAAGCTGCGTTCGGAATAAACCGGTTATTCCGTCGCCCATGCAAACTCCTGTCCCATGAAACCAACCACTTCAAACTGTGTGTCCTCAACGCCTATGAATCATCTGCGCAAAATTACCGCGTCGTTCGGAATCCTCCTGGCCGTCCTGCTCGCCGGGCCGGCCGCCTTCGCGCAAACAACCTCCACTTGGACCTTCAATACTTTATCGCCGACCTTCACCACCACCGCTGCCAGCGCGAATCTGGTGATGGCCAGCGGGAAATACATCGTCGGCCAGTTGGTTACGCTGCCGGCGGCGGGCGGAATTGCGGCGGGCACCTATTACATTGTTTCCGTGGGCGGCACCGGCAACCTCACCATCACGGTTTCCGGCAGCCCCGGTGGAACGGCGCTGGCCGCCACCTCGACGACCACCGGCAATACCGCGACCTACAAATATGACTGGACGGATTCCACGCAATGGTCGGCGGGCGCGCCCAACTCGAGCAGCCTGCTTGCGAATTTTGGCTCGGATTCGGGCGTCGGGGTCAGCGTCAGCGGGAACCAGACGACCTACGGAATCACCTGGAGCGGTGCTGGCAGCACGGATTTGAAATTTGATGGCGGCGGGAATGGAACCTCGGTTGGCGGGCTTACTTTTGCCACGTCCGATGCCACAACCCCTGTGGTTACGATGAATGGCGCCGGGACCGTCTATACGATTATGTTTGGAAATATCAAGCAGATCAATCTGGCCGGTTCCCAAGGGTTGATCTTTCGTTCAGGGGTTGGGACGGTGACCGGTTCCGGTCTGGCCGCCACGGCGACCGACCCGACCAAAAATATCCGTCTTTACAATGCCACCTGGACCGGGTTTGGCGGTGCCGTCACCATTGACCGTGGCACATTGCAAATCCAGAACGCCAACCAGCTCCCCACCACGCTGGATTTGACCGTGGGCGGCAGTTTTTCGAGTGCTAACAGCGTGCCTGCTGAATTAAGCCTGAATGGCAGCCTAGCCCAAACGGTTGGCAACTTGAATGGCAACGCTTGGGGCCGCATCCGTTCGGGCGGAACACTTACTGTTGGCAATAACAATGCCACGGGCGGCAATTATGGCGGCATCATCGGGCAAGACATGAGTGGTGCGGTTGGGGTGGTGAATCTTAGTAAGACCGGCACCGGCACCCAAACCATTTCCGGGCTTATCAAAGGCACCGGGACGGTGGCAGTTGGCGGTGGCACTTTGATCCTTTCGGGCGCGAATTCTTACAGCGGGGCTACGACGGTCACGGCGGGCGAACTGGTGGTCAGCTCGGTGCAAACTGGCACGGGCGCTTTCACGATCTCCAGCGGAGCCACTTTGGATGTGACGGCTTCCGGCACCAGCCAGTTGAAGCCAAGCACGCTCACCATGAACAGCGGCGCCACCACGCTGGATTTCGACAATCTGGCCGGCACCGCCTCCGCACCGCTGAATCCCGGCACGATGGCCTTAAATGGAACCGTGACGGTCAACATCAACAGCGGCACCCTCGCGCCCGGCAACACTTATCCGCTCATAACTTGGACGACCATCAGTGGCACGGGCGGTTTTGTGCTGGGGAATTGTCCGTTCAAGGCGACTTTGTCCACCAATAGCAGCACCCTGCAATTGAATATCGCGACGGCGACAACCAATGTCTGGACCGGCGTCAGCAATGGCAACTGGGACACCAACACCACCGGCAACTGGACCGGCGGCACCGGTATTTATGCCGATGGCGGCGTGGCTTTGTTTAACGACACGGCTTCGGGCACGACCACCGTGGCTGTCAATCAAGCCTTGGTCAAGCCGGGCCTCGCGTTGTTTAACAACAGTAATCTGACTTACTCCGTCACCGCCATCACCGGCACCAACATCGGCGGAGCCGGCAGCGTGAGTGTGAGCGGCGGCGGCAAGGTGACGCTGACCGGACCCAACACCTACACCGGCGGCACGACCCTTTCGGCCGGCCAGTTGAACCTCAACTACGGCGGTTCCAGCAGCGCCAATTCCGCCATCGGCACCGGCCCGTTTACCATCAGCGGCGGCGCGCTGGACAACACCAGTTCCGGCGACGTTTCGCTGGCTCCAGCAATTGTTCAAAACTGGAATGGCGACTTCGCCTATGTCGGCTCGGTGCATAATCTGAATCTTGGCAATGGCGCAGTAACGCTGGGAGCCCACCGGCAGGTCGCCGTGACCAACAATGCCTTGACCGTCGGTGGCGTCATTGGCGACGGCGGTGCGGGTTATACTTTGACCAAGACCGGCGCCGGCACGCTCGTGCTTTCCAATGCGAACACTTTCAGCGGCGGCACGACGCTAAGTGCGGGCACCATCCAAGCCGGCAGTTCCTCGGCGCTCGGCACCGGGCCGTCGCAACTCGGCGCGGGGGTGCTGGATCTCAACGGCAATTCCCTCGCCAACAGCAACAACATCAACAACGGTTCGTTTGTGCTGACCAACAGCAGCGCGTCCGCCGGCGCGTGGGCGGCAAATTCCAAGGTCAACAACAACTTCACCATCGGCGTCGGCACCGGCAGCATTTCCGTGGCCCGCTTGATTGACTACGGTTCCCCGCTCACGGTGACGAAAGTTGGCGCGGGCACGCTCACATTTAACGGAGCCGGCTACAACAATTTAATGGGCGTGACGGTTAATGGCGGCACGGCCTTGTTCGCCAACACGACTGCCACCACGGCGGATCGTGGCGTGACCCTCAATGCCGGCACCATCAAACTAAACGCCGTTGGCGGGGGTTCAGGAAACAATGCCCAGTTGATCAACACCACCCAGCCGTTCACCGTCAATGGCGGCACGTTCGACTTGAACGGCTGGAATGAAACCGTGTCCACGATTGGCGGCACCGGCGGTGTGATTCTGAACAACGCCGCTGGCACAACTAATACCTTGTCCGTCGGACCTGACAATCCTACCGGACCGGTATTTTATACCAACAACTATTACGGCAACCTCCAGAATGGCAGCGGGGTTCTGGCCTTGACCAAGGTTGGTTCCGGCACCCAAACACTGTCCGGCACGAATACCTATACCGGCGGCACCATCATCACCAACGCCGGCATGCTCCAGGCGGGAAACCCCAATGTGTTTCCGACTGCGGGTGGCGACATGACCGTGATCAGCGGCACGCTGGACTTGAACGGGTTTAACAACGCCATCAATGGTCTGAACGGCGCCGGCACCGTGGACAACGTGACGAACACCGGTGCGGCGACCCTGACCGTGGGTTACAATGGCGACAGCGGCAACTTCAGCGGCACCATTCAAAATTCCGCCGGCACCTTGTCCCTGACCAAGGTTGGCGCGGGCGCGCAAATTTTGTCTGGCACGAGCAGTTACAACGGCTCGACGACCATTAGCAACGGCACGCTCGTCATCGGCAGTTCCTTGAGCGGATCGGGCGCGGTTACAGTCTATGGTCCGGGCGTGCTGAATGCCTCCAACTCGGTATCCATCGCCGGACCGGTAAGCTTGGTTGGAACCAATGCCACCTTTTCGCTGTTGGATGGCAACATTGGCACGCTGACGTTGAGCGGCAACCTGACGTTGACCAGCAGCAATGTTCTCAAGTTCGACATTAGCGGCACCATCTATCCCTATTTAGATGCGATCAGTATCGGTGGCATATTTGCGCAGTCCGGCAAAGCAATCATCAACATCAATTCCGTTGACGCGCCCAATGCGGGAACTTACCCGCTGATCAGCGGGGCGGCCGGCATCTCCGCCAACAATTTTGTGTTGGGCAACGCCTTGCCCGGTTACACGCTCTCGTTGAGCAATGACACCGCGAACCTTTATCTAGTGGTGGGCTTGAACGCCCCGACCTCCGCTTATTGGCATAACTATGTTGGCACGGCCTGGAATGGTCATGCGGGAATCACTTACAACTGGGACACGGATCAAGGCTCTGGCATCAATGCGAACGCATTGCCGTCCTCCCCCTCGGACGTATATTTCGCGGCCAGCGGCGCCAGCAATTTCAACACCACGCTGGGCACCGATTTCATCATCAAGAGCCTAACCTTCATGGTGGCGAGCAACGTGACGATCGCCGGCACCAACACCCTCACGCTCAACGGCGCGATTACGGTCAATTCCGGCGCCGGCACCAACACCATCAGCGTGACCAACGTAGTTCTGGGTGTTGATCAAAACATCAACGTGGCCGATGCCGGCAACACTTTGAAAATCATTGCGCCTATCAGCGGTGCGCACGCGTTCAACGTCAATGCTGCCGGCGCGGGCACGGTGGCGCTCTTTGGTTCCAGCACTTATACCGGCAACACGACCGTCTCCGGCGGCACGCTCGCGCTGAACAATCCGACCAATACCTTGCCGGACGGCGGCGCGGTGAATATCAACAATGGCGCCACCTTGAGCCTTGGCACCAACAACGGCACCGTGGGCGCGATCACGCTCACCAGCGGCAACATCACCGGCTCGTCCGGCGTGCTGAAGGGTTCGTCTTACAATTTGCAAAGCGGCACGGTCAGCGCCAGCTTGGGCGGTCCCGCCGCGATGACCGTGAACGGCGGTTCGGTGCTGCTGGCCGGCAACAGCACTTACTCCGGCGGCACGACCATCAGCAGCGGCACGCTGCAATTGGGCGCGAGCAACGCCTTGGGCAGCGGCAGCGTGACCATCGGCGCCAACATTCTTGATCTGAATGGCCAGACGATTCCCAATTTGATCAACTTCAACGGCGCGGGCACGCTAGAGAACAATGGCGGCACCGCCGCCGCCGTCACCACCGACGCGAATGTCACCAGCAGCTTCACAATTGATACCACGGGTGGAAACATCACGACGGCCCGGTTGATCGGCACTTCGGCCACGCGCGCGGTGACCGTGATCGGCGGAAACACACTCACGTTCAACGGCGCGGGCCACAACAACCTAGTTGACCTTGTGGTGAATGCTGGCACGGTCATTTGCGCCAACAATGGCGGCTATTCGGCGGACCGCGGCCTGCAAATTGGAAATGGTGGCACCGTCAAGCTGGCCGGGCCTGGCAGCGGCGGTGCTTATCCTAATTCCAACCTGATCAACGACGGTCAAGCTTTCGATGTTGATGGCATTTTTGACCTTAATGGCTGGAACGAAACGGTCGGCACCATGGTGGACACAGGTGGAAACGGTGTGATTCAAAACAGCGCGGTCGGCACCAACAGCACCCTGACGGTCGGCGGTGACAATGTGACCGCCACGTTCAACGGCACGGTTCAGAACGGCGGCGGCGTGTTGTCTCTCGCCAAGACCGGCACCGGCGTGCAGACGCTTTCCGGGGCGAGCACTTACAGCGGCAGCACGACGATCAACAACGGTCAGTTGGCGGTGGCGGCGTCCGGCGCTTCGCCCAGTAGCACGTTCGTCGTCAACACCAACAGTGGACTGACGTTCGTCACCGACTCGGCGTTCCTGCTTGGCGGCTTGTCCGGCACGGGCAACGTCTCGCTGCTCAACGACAGCAGCAGCGCCATCGCCTTGACGGCCGGCGCGAACAACGCCTCGACCACTTACTCTGGCGCACTGCTCGATGGCGGTGCGGGTTCAACTTTGACGAAAGTCGGCACGGGCACCTTGACCTTGTCCGGCACCAATAATTATTCGGGCTTCACCACGGTCAGCAACGGCACGGTGATCATTTCGCCGAATTATATCGCCGGTTACAATTTCACCGTCAACGAAGGCGCGGTGCTCGGCGTCTCCGCCAACACGGTTTCCACGTCCGCGCAGATCGGGACGCTCACGCCTGGCATCAGCGGTGCGGGCACCAGCACGCTGCTGTTCACGGGCCTGCCCGTGCCAACCAACGCGCCGCTAACCGTTGGCACGCTGACGCCGGCAGGCGGTGCGAACTCGGTGCTCATCTCCAGCACTGCCACGCTGGCGGTCGGCACCTACAACCTGATCAATTATACGACACTCGCCGGCGGCGGCTTTGGCGCGTTCACGGTTGGTTCGTTGCCGGCGGGCACGGCGGCGCACCTGCTCAACAACACGGCGGCCACGCCGAATGTGATTCAGCTTGTCGTCACCGCCGTCGCCCCGCAAATCTGGAGCGGCGCGGTGAACACAAACTGGGACATCGCCACGACGGCGAACTGGAAACTCAACGGAGTTTCCACCAATTACCACGACTTAAGCCCGGTGTTGTTTGACGACACCGTGGGCGGCGGCTACACGACGGTCAGCTTGGTGACCAACGTCCAGCCGAGCAGCGTGACGGTGAGCAACAATGCGAAGAACTTCACCTTCACCACGAGCAGCGGCAGCGGCATCAACGGTGCGACTGGCTTGACCAAGAACGGCACCGGCACGCTGACGTTGGTCAACCTAACCAATAACTTGAGCGGCAGTGTGACGATCAACGCCGGCGCGGTGGTGCTTGCGTCCGCCTCGTTCGGCAGCAATAACATCACGGACAACGCCAGTCTCGTCTTCAGCAACGGCGCGCAGTTGGTTTCCAGCGTCATTTCCGGCAGCGGCTCGGTGACGCAAACTGGCAGCGGCTCGGTGGAACTGGCGGGATTGAACGCTTACAGCGGCGGCACGGTGATTAAAAACGGCACGGTGCAAACCGACAACACCAACGCGCTCGGCACCGGCACCGTCACGCTGGGCGACGGCGCTTCCGCGAACAACGCCACGCTCCAGGCCGTGCCCAGCACCAGCTTCGCAAACACAAATCCAGTTGTGGTCGCCGCCGGCGGCAGCGGCAGCTACTCCGTCCAGGCAAGTGGCAGCGGGGATTATACCGTGGGCGGCAATGTGGCGCTGAACAGCGCGGTCACGCTGCGCACGACGGCCAACGGCGCGCTCTGGATCGCCGGCGTCGTTACCAGCGGCGCGGGCAATCCGGCCGTGACCGTGGACGGCGGCAACACGACGACGAAATTTGTCAGCTTCACCGCCGACAACTCGACGACGTTCGCCGGCAGCCTGGTTATCACCAACAAGGGCGATTTCAAGGCTGGCAACACGAACGCATTAAGTGTCACCAACACGGTTTTTGTGGACAGCACGTCCACTTTTGACAACGGCTCGCGCAACGTGGCCATTGCCGGCCTGAATGATTTCGGCGGCAGCGGCGGCACGGTGGCTGATGCTGGCGCGGGCGTGAATCTCACGCTCGGCGGCGTTGGCAGTTACTCGTTCGCCGGCGTCATCAATAATGTTGGCGGCATTATCAAGACCGGTTCCGGCCAGCAGACTTTGTCCGGCGCGAATGTGAATTCAGGTCCGACCGTGGTGAGCAATGGCACGCTCATTGTCAATGGTTCGCTCGCCGGCGGCGCGGTGACGGTGGCCGGCGGCACGCTCACCGGCAGCGGTGTGCTCACCGGCGCAACCATCGTGCAATCCGGCGGCACACTCTCGTCGGGTGGCACCGGCATCGGCACGCTGACGGTCAGCAACAATCTCACGCTGGCGGGCAACGCGCTGGTCAAACTTAACAAGCCGCTCTCGCCGGCACAGTCCAACGACGTGGTGAAAGCAACCGGAGTGTTGACCTATGGCGGCACGCTCACGGTCACCAACATCGGTGCCAGTTCGCTCGTCGCGGGCGACGCGTTCAATTTGTTCACTGCGGGAACTTATGCCGGAGCGTTTGCCAACATTACCCCGGCGACACCCGGTGCCGGTCTGGCGTGGAACACCAACACGCTGACGACCGATGGCACCTTGCGTGTGGCGTCGGCGTCCGCTTCGTTGTCAGGCTTGGCCTTCACGGCCGGTCCGGTGATTTCGGGAACGACCCTGACGATCTCGGCGACCAACACCGGGGCCGGCACGGTTTATCTGCTGACCAGCACAAATGCAGCGGCGCCCGTCAACACTTGGACGCCGATTTGGACCAATGTGTTGGGCGGCACAGGAAGTTTCACCACCAACCTGCCCAACGCGGTGAATCCGGCGTTGAACCAGCAGTTCTACCTGTTGAGCAACACGAATAACTGATGAAGCTAGGTTATGCCGCAAGTCATGGATGAATTATCGAAGCAACAAAACCCGGTGTCCCGGCGCTGGGGTTTCACTTTGATCGAGTTGCTGGTGGTCATCGCCATCATCGCCATCCTGGCCGCGATGCTCTTGCCGGCGCTGGCGGCGGCCAAACGCAAGGCTTACAACGTGAATTGCACCTCCAACTTGAAACAGGTCGGGGCGGCCATTGCCATGTTTACTGCTGACCAGCAGGATGTATTGCCCAATGGCGAGCAAGGAACTAGCTCTGGAAAAGGTCTGACTGTGCCCCAGACATCTATCTATTGGAGCGGAATGTCTAATCCTGACCCCAACGATTTGTTGGCCATCTGGCTGATACCTTATGTCGGTGCTCCAGCTTTTAGTTCGACCCCAGTATTCCCGGCAGTTACAAATCAAATAAAAGTCTTTGTCTGTCCTTCCAATGAAAAATATGGCAACGCCGGAAGCCCGACGTTCAATCCTTCATTTACTTCCTACGAGGTGGTTGAAGGTGTCCCAGCGGGTAGCGGGTCGCCGAAATATTGTGGACTGACGGCTCGTCCCTTTGGTTACAATGGTGGTGGCGGCATCACGGGATATTTGCCCCCGCAAAAAATGTCGGCCGTCATCTCATCTACTGGTCGCGGCCTGGCTGACATATGGGCGTTGGTGGATTCTGATTTTGACGGGAATCCTGGATCAGGTGCCGCTGGTGCCGGCAATTCTGCCAACAGCACAGTCTCTTTGCATCCGACTCATGGCACCACCCGGAACTACCTTTGGTTTGATTGGCACGTGGAGCCGAAGAAGGTCAACTACAATGGTGCCTTCGGTGCTAATGCTCCCTATTGGGACAGATATTGACAGTTCAACCTTTCATCGAAACAAGGGCGCCATTTTATGATTGGAAGCAACCGGCAAGTTATTCAAATTAATTTGCCGCATTCTTGATTCGTTCATTTACTCAAGTGGCGAAAACAAACAATTGACGCAATCTCCGACTGACGACAGGCAAAAATTCAAGGCATTCGTCCACTAATCCAGTTAAATGTGTAACTCACCCTTCGTTTGCGCAAACTGGTGAAGTGTATTAACAGTCTTTCATCAAAAGCAAAGATTCCAACCAATTAAATGCCGGGTTTGAACCCGCAGGCAATAATATCATGCGACGAATTTTCGTTGATTACAGTTTCCGCTGGTTGCTGCTGATCCTGTTGAGCATGGGCGAAACGGCTGTCGTTGCCGCCGGCGGCAATTATTCGGACCGGATTAATTTCGGCAACGCGGCTTCGGAATCGGCGCACGGCTTCAATGCCGGCTATGGCGGCGTGCCGCAGGGCGGTGTCGGTGCTTATGGACAAACATTTCGCGCGCCGGTGGGCGGCGGACCGGGCGCGGGCAACAACACGCTGGCGTTCACGCTCGCAGTCAGTCCGACGCAGCAGAATTACCTGACCGTGCGGATGTTGGGCAATGACAAGACTACGATGCGGTTGTGGTTGCAGGGCGCAGACGTAACTTACTTGAGTGGCACCGAAACCATGGCGGGCGAAACAACCTTAACCAGTGGATTAGCGTCACTTGACGCCAACAATGTGGATGGCGGCGAGGCCGCACCGTTTCCTAATCGGTTCTATTATGATACTTATCCCATCCCGTATGTGATGACTTACAACCGGACGAACGTGACGCTGGTCCTCTACGAAAACACTACCGCGAACACGAACCTTCCGGCCGGCCCGGTTTACAGTGCCTATTCGCACCCCGACCCGCATTTTGTGCCGGACGGAAATGATCCTACCGGGACACCGCCACCGCTCATCGGCCAAAGCAACTTGGTCGCACTTACTTTGAATCAGGTAGTCGCCTTGATGCAAACCAACCGCCAGAACATTTTTGGAAACAGCGGTTATCTGACGAACATCATGCAGCGCCAGATATTACCGGGAACGGCCGACAATCCGCCGCCGGAAGTGATCGGGCTGGATATGTTGAGCACGGTCAGTTCCTGGACGAATTCAAATCCCAACGCCTCGCCGGATACCTGGCGCAATTACATGGCCACGCTGACAATGGGGCCGGGTTACACGGCCTGCCCGGACGAAATGTTGAGCGTGTTCATTAGTTCATTCACATTGCCGCCGTTCACAAATGCCAGTGGCAGCTTGGTGGCTGGGCTGGATCATTACCACGACACAAATCTTCTGACGCGGATCTTCTATGCGCTCGACGGCTGCACTTATTTGCAGGACAGCGACGGCGGCTATGTCGCGCAGGGCGGCGGAATCTCCGCAAACCAATACGGCTATTGGACCGGTATTTGCAGTTCGGCCCGGACCAACGGCCCGTGGCTTGGTCTTACCAACCGCGAGCCGACCACCTGGGGCGGTGGCGCGCTGGAAGGCGTGGACAGCTTCACCGTCGGCTGGACGGTGATTCAGACGTTAAACGATCCGGTGGCCTATCCCATCTTCACAAACTGGCTGGCGCAAAGTTACAACGTGGATTTCACCGGGACGAACCTGCTGCGCGCCTATGCCTACGAGCGGATGTTTAATAACTATATCACTTACTCGCAAATTAACACCGGCGGAACGGAATCGCAGAATAACTTTCAAGAACTCGGCGGTTATGCCGCCTGGGTGGCGCTGGCGAGGTTGCAGCAGATATACACCAACTCATTATATGTTCCGACCAACTCGCAGATAGCCTGCATGAAGATGGTGATGGGCTTGTATCCCGACACGTTGAACGGGCCGAACACAAGCAGCACTACCTACACTAACTACGGTCTGGACAACGCCGGTTTTGGCGAGGCGGATGGAATGTTGTCGTGCGGTTACGATGGCCGATACGGCTCAATGCTGCCGTGGCTGGGTCCGTGGTTCGCGCGGTTGGCGGCCTTGGATTCAAATCTGGACCCGGTGACGCTTTCCAATGTTCAGGCCAAAGCACGGGCGGAAATATCCGGTTACGACCAGTTTATTTCGACAGGTGAAAATTACCAGGGCAACGCGGATTACTTTACGCTGGCGCAGGAGGATTACATCACTTATCGGAAACCTTACAATCCAAATTCAGATGGTAATAACTTTTTTGTCAACACAACTTTTGTCGGCTCTGATCCGGCGTTGGGAATACAAAGTCCGCTTGCCCTGCGGTCCGCGTATCTGGGCGCGTTGTATGGACAGGTTCCGTCGGTCTATGAAACAGTCTATTCGTGGGGGCAGGGATATAACGCCGCCAGCCGCACAGACTATCTCAAGTCGCTTTCGTCTTATGAAGCTACTTTGCGTAGCTTGATTGGAGTTAGCCCGGCCAACCTGACACCATTACCTTGCGAACCGGGTCAGCCGAACCACGCGTTTGTGGATGTGCAGGCCGGGGTCACGGCGATTTACTACAATGGCGAGCGGTTGTTCGTGAATCCAAACTGGCGGAGTTATCTCAACACCAACAGCGTGACGGTGAGCGACTTGGCACGCATCCACGACACGACGGCCAGCCAAGACATCGCCGCGATGGTGCTCATGCCTTACAACGCGGCGACGGTGCAGTCGGATGGCAACTTGAGCGGCGGCCCGCAACAGCCGTGGGTCGTGCGGTTCGGCCAATGGCTGATTGCGGGAAATCCAACAACCATCTCAAGCGCGTTGCAACTGCCCGCCGGCAGCGGAACGGCCATTGATTTGATCAGCAGCAACAAATTCAGCCTCGGTTCGACGCTGACTTTGGCGGCGAATCAGGCGGTGGCCATTCACCTGCCGCTGGTGACGACCGTGCAGCCGGTGGCCAGCGGCACTTATTTCGTCAGCAATGTTTTAAGCAACCTTGTGCTGGATGATCCGGGCGGCTCGACCAGCGCCGGCACGCAAATGGATCAAGCCGCTGGCACCGGTGGCAATAATCAACAATGGATTTTCACTTGCAACGGCGGCGGCTATTACACGATTTCAAATGTGGCGAGCGGTTTGTTGCTCGACAATCCATCCAGCTCGACTAATTCCGGTTTGACGCTTGACCAGCAGCCCGCCAGCGGCGGCGACAACCAGCTCTGGCAACTGATTCCGTCCGGCAGCGGTTACAATCTGAAAAACAAGTTCAGCGGACTACTCTCGGACATAGTCGGCAGCGTGACCAACTCCGGCACGTTGCTCGATCTCGAAACGGATTCCGCCGATGTCAGTCAGGCTTGGACACTGGTTCCGGCCATGACCAATGCCGTCGCGCTGCAGCCGGTTCCCAACGGAACTAACTCGCTGGTTTGCGCGGTGAGCGGGCTGGCGCTCGCCGCCACGAACAATTCCGCCAACACGCAATTGACCCAAAGCGCGTCCAGCGGCGGCAGCAGCCAGAAATGGATTTTCAAATACTCGGGCGGCGGTTATTACACCATTCAAAACGCGGGCAATGGATTTTATCTGACTGATCCGGGTGGTTCCACCGGCACCGGCACGCTGCTGCAACAGCAGGCGTTGCTCACCGGCAGCAGCACTAACAACCAGCTCTGGCAACTTATTCCGACCGGCCCCGGATTTAACCTTGTCAACAAGGCGGTCGGTTTGGTGATTGATGATCCTGGCTCTTCGCTGGCCGCCGGGGTGGCGGTTGATTTGTGGACTTGGAACGGCGGTGCCAACCAAGTCTGGCTTTTAGCCGGACCGGCTGGCATACCGACCGCGTTGAATGCGACTGCGGGCATCGGCAATGTTCAATTAAGCTGGACGGTGGCCACCAATTTCCCGACCAGTTACAACGTCAAACGCTCGACCACGAACAACGGGCCTTACACGGTGATTGTGTCCGGTGTCACCGACACGACTTACATTGACACCGGCGTCAAGGTTGGCACGAATTATTTTTACGTCGTCAGCGCCACCAACACTTTCGGCGAAGGCGCGAATTCGAGCCAGGCCAGCGCGACGCCTTCCGGTTCCAGCGCGCTGACGGTTTGGCGCGGCAATGCCAGCACCAATTGGGACATCGCCACGACGGCCAACTGGTCGCAAGCCGGCACGGCGGCGGTTTATTCCGATGGTTCGGCTGTTTGGTTCGATGACACCGCCAGTTCCACCATCGTGAATCTTGCCGCCAGCGTCGCGCCGAGTTTCGTGACGTTCAACAATTCGGCGCAGGATTATCGGCTGACTTCGTTTGGCAGCTTTGGCATCAACGGAACCAATTCGCTCGTCAAGAGCGGCAACGGCACGCTGGAAATCGCCGGCACGAATACGTTCAGCGGCGGCATCACGATCAAAAATGGCGCGCTTCAAACCGACAACACCAGTTCCCTCGGCACCGGCGTCATCACGCTGGGCGACGGTGTTTCCGCCAACAGCGCCGCGCTGCTGGCATCGCCGGCGAGCGCCAGTTTTGGCAACAACAATCCCATTGTTGTCGCCGCCGGTGGCACCGGCTTCTACAAAATTCAGCTCACGAACATCAAAGACTATCACTTAAGCGGCGGCATTTTGCTCAACTATGCGCTGACCATCAGCACGACTTCGGGCGGCGCGATTTTTATAGATGGCATCGTTACCAGCAGCGGCGCGAATCCGCTCCTGACCATTGATGGTAACGGAACCACATCGAAATTTGTTGACCTCACGGCCAATAATTCTTCCGCCTTCACCGGCAACGTCATCGTGATGAATCAAGGCGATCTCAAATCGGGGAATGTCAATTCGTTGAGCGCGACGAACACGATATTTTTGGATAACACGGCGACGTTTGACAATGGCTCGCTCAATCTCACCATCGCCGGCTTGAATGACTACGGCCTCGGCGGCGGCACCGTAGCGGATGCCGGTTCTGGAAAAATTCTCACGCTGGCGGGCAATGGCAGCTACGCGTTCTCCGGTGTCATCAACAACATTGGCGGCATCACCAAGACCAACACCGGCATGCAAATTCTTTCCGGCGCAAATATTTTTACCGGCCCGGTTCTCGTGAGCGAGGGAAAGCTTGTCATTTCCACGCTGCATCTCGGAAACAATGTTTTCACCGTCACCAACGGCGCGACGTTGAGCGTCACCAACCGCAACAACGCTCAATCCGCAGTGATTTACAGTCTGACGCTGGGGGCGAGCGCGCCGACGACGTTGGAATTTCAAAACGTGTCGAATACGGCAGTGGCGTTGATGGTTGCAACCAATGTTTCGTTGAAAGGAGCCTGCACCATTCAAATCATTGGAACCAACAACCTCGTGAGCGGAGTCACTTATCCGCTGGTGAATTATAGCGGCACGTTCACCGGAAACTTTGGCAACTTCACGCTGCAAATGCCATCCGGTTGGGCGGGCAACCTCGTCAGCAATGCGCATCAAATCGCCGTGAGCGTGGTGTCCACGCCGGCGGTGCCGGCGGGTTTGTCCGCGACGGCCGGAGACGCGCGCGCCGTTCTGGCCTGGAATGCTGTCGCCACCGCCACGGGCTATTACCTCAAGCGCGCGACCACCAATGGCGGTGCTTACACGGTTGTCGTCGGCAATTACGCCGCTACGAGTTTTACCAACACTGCCCTGGCCAACGGCACGATTTATTATTACGTCGTCACCGCGACCAACGCGGCGGGCGAAAGCGCCAGTTCGCCGCAAGTCAGCGTTCAGCCAATTTCCAGCGCGCCGGTGGCAGTGAATGTTTCCGTGAACAATGGTTTGTTACAGATCAATTGGCCGCCGGATCACACCGGCTGGCTGCTTCAAGCGCAAACCAATCAACTCGATGCCGGTCTGGGCACCAATTGGCTGACCGTCGCCGGTTCGAACGGAAGCGATCAATATACAAACGTGATCAATCCGGCCAACGGGAGTGTGTTCTTTCGTCTCGTGCATCCGTGAATGACGACGTGCTCGCATATTTTCAAAACAAGAGATTGATAGTTTAACCAGGGGTGTGTTAACACTAACTGCCTTGGGCAACATTTGAATAAAATGCGCGGGTGGAAATCAATGAGCCTCAATAGTGATTGAAAATCAACTTATCCCGACCTGATGTTTATTGGTTTTGGTGCTGATAAGCGGGCGCGAATGTTGGGATGGAGTTTGAATGTTTGCGCGGTTTTGTGTGTCGGAGTCTGCAACAT
>Ga0182030_10000824_pt1 | contig 60982 bp, 56 predicted proteins | sample 812S3MmetaG_FD_121299 | JGI IMG/M metagenome (GOLD analysis project Ga0182030, IMG submission 121299) | Permafrost microbial communities from Stordalen Mire, Sweden - 812S3M metaG (Illumina Assembly) | ecosystem: Environmental > Terrestrial > Soil > Wetlands > Permafrost | place: Sweden... | reverse complement strand
TTCATCTGTTTTCTGTTTCTCATCGGCGGGGTTTCGCGGCTGGCGCGCTTCAACATCAGCCACGACGCCCAGCCGCGCAATCCGGGTCGGCCGAACCGGAAGTATTTTGTGGGCATGCCGATTCCCGCCGCGGCCGGCCTGCTGGCCTCGAGCGTCCATCTCTGCTACGGCTATCCGAACCAGGCCTGGTGGATCGCGCTCGTCTGGCTGGCCCTGGTGGGCACAAGCGGCTTCCTGATGGTCAGCACCTGGCGTTTCTGGTCCGGCAAGGAGATCAACCTTTCCCGCCGGCACCCCTTCCAAATTCTGTTTCTGATCGCGATTGTGCTGTTTATTATCCTCAAGTTCTCTCAAGTCGTGCTGTTTTCGATGGCCCTGGTTTACATGTTCAGCGGCATCTGGGCGCGGGCCGCCTACTCCTGGTCGCGCCGCCGGCGCAGGCTGCCGGCCGCCGCCGACGACGCCGCTCTGCCCACCCCAGCGCCGGATGAGCCGGAGCCGCTCAATCGTTCCTGATCTTTTGAACCGAACCACAAGGATGACTGTGTACAAGATTGCCATTGCCGGAGCCTCCACCCTGGTAGGCCGGGAGTTGAAGGAAGCGCTGTCGGAGTCGCCCCTGGCGGCGACCAAATTCGTGCTGCTGGACGAGGATGAGGTTGAGGGCCAGTTGGACCAGGTGGGCGACGAGGTCACCTTCGTCCATTCCATCGCTCCCGACGCCTTCGATCACATAGACTTCACGTTCTTCTGCGGTACCGAGGATCTGACCCGCAAACACTGGCGTCAGGCGCTCCGGGCCGGGTCCACGGTTCTCGACCTCTCCGGCGCTCTCGACCAGGAGACGGGCGTCGTGGTGCGCGCACCCTGGCTGGACTTCGAGGGGCAGGGCTCGGAAGCTTCCGCCGTTGACCTGTTCACCCCCGCCGTGGTGCCGGCGCATCCGGCCACGCTGGCTCTTGCCCTGGTGCTCGAACGACTGCAAAGGGTTGCACCGGTGCGGACTGCCTTCGTCACTCTGCTCCAGCCGGCCAGCGAGTTTGGCCGCGCCGCCATGGACGAGTTGCACCAGCAGACTCTGAACCTGCTCAGCTTTCAGGGGCTGCCGCGCAGCTTTTACGACGCGCAGGCGGCCTATAACCTGCTCTCCGGCCTGGGCGAGGCCGCCAAACTCAGTCTGGGGGCGGTCGAGGCGCGGGTTCGCCGCCAGTATGCCGCGCTCTCCAGGGGCCGCTGGCCCGCGCTGGCTTTGCATGTGGTTTCCGCGCCCGTCTTTCACGGCCACACGTTTTCGATCGCCGTTGAGCTGGAACGGCCGGTGGAGCTAGCCGCCGTGGAAGAGGCTTTGAGCGGCGAGCATCTGGATCTGGTGCTGGAAGACACCGATTCGCCTTCGAACCTGGCCGCGACGGGACAGAACGACGTGCTGGTCCGGCTGCGCCCCGAACTGTGGCCTGAAGGCGGTCGCAACTCCAGCCAGGTCTCTCGCCTGTGGCTTTGGGCGGCTTCCGACAATCTGCGCCTTCAGGCGCACAATGCCGTGGCCTGCGCCCTGGACCTGCGAAGGCTGCGTCCGCAGGGCACGGTGCAATAAGAGAAAACAAGGGCGCGCACAATCCAACTGTGGGACGCCGCAGATTCCACCTCTGGGCTTTGCAAAAATTGTTGAAAGACGCTGTGTGTGTCAAGGCACTGCTTCAGCCGGCGTCTCTTGCGCCCAGTTCGAGCTCGTCGAAACGGCGCCATTTGTAAATGGCGACCGACAAGATCCAACTGCCGGCAAAGAGCGCGACGATGCAGTAACCGAGCACGCCGAAGTTATCGTTGAGCCTGCCGACCCAGTCCCACAAACCGCCCGTAAGGTGAAGCTTGCCCACCAGCAGCCCGAGCGCCTCGATCCCGCCGACGGCCAGGGCCACTGCGACCGAGACGGCGGTAATCGTCAGGTTGTAGTAAAGCTTGCGGATGGGTTTTGCGTAGGCCCAGCCGTATGCGCCCAGCATCAGCACATTATCGGTCGAATCGACCAGCGACATGCCCGCGGCGAACAGCACCGGGAAGACCAGGATCGAAGCCAGCGACAGCCCCCTGGAGGCTTCGGCGGCGCTGATGCCCAGCAAGCCGATCTCCGTGGCCGTGTCGAAGCCCAGGCCGAACAGCAGCCCAAGCGGATACATGTGCCAACTGGAGCGGATCAGGTTGAACATGGGGCGGAAGAGGCGGGCCAGGAAGCCGCGATTGCCCAGGAGCAGGTCGAAGTCTTCTTCGTCGTAGGGTTCTCCGCGCCGCACCCTGAGAAAGCTGCGGTAAACCGACTGAAGAACGACCAGATTCACGCAAGCGATGGCGAACAGAAACAGGGCCGAGACCAGCGTGCCGACCACGCCGCCCGCTTCGCGGACCGCGTCCATGCGATGCTGCAGGGCGAGCGCGGTGGCGGCGATGGCCAGCGAGCCCACGACGACGATGGTGGAGTGGCCGAGCGAAAACAGCAGTCCCACGGCGACCGGCCGCTTGCCCTCCTGCATCAGCTTGCGGGTGACGTTGTCGATGGCCGCAATGTGATCCGCGTCAACCGCGTGGCGCAGTCCGAAGCTGTAAGCCAGAAAGGCCGTGCCCAGCAGCACGGGAAAGCGGTGAAAAGCCGCGAACGCCCAGGCCCAGGCCGCCAGATTGAAGCCCAGCAACAGGGCGTAGAGGGCAACGACCCTGCCCCGGACGCCGTCCGGCTCGTCGTGGACCCAGGTTCGCAGCAAGGAGGTCATCGGATTCCCTTTGTGCCGCGCGCGGCGGCTGCGGCGGCATGGAAGCGGCCGAGCGATGATCTGCACTCAGCAGACTCAGTCCGTAGCACGTATTCTAAAAATGTATCACTTCGGGCGGCGTCCAGCCCAGCCGTTCCAGAGCATCTCTCATATTGCTGTAGAGTAGATTTCCTGTCTCCCACCCTAGCCGCAAAAACAAAGACGCGGCGAGGGTGGGGCACCCAGAACTCTACACCATCGAGAGAGGTGCTCCAGGCCTGCGCGCGGCCCGGAGAATTTCTCCATCTCTTCAGCCGGGCGCGATCGAGTGGCGCGATCAATTGGCACAATCAATTGGCACAATCAAGGTGCACAAAAAAGGGCACGCTTGCGTGCCCTTTTTTGCCGAGAACCAAGGAAAACAAAACCGCTAAGAGTGCAAAACCAGGCTGGACGGCTTGTTCTTCCGGAACAGGAAGAATGCCAGACCGAGCAGCCCGCTGCCCAACAGCAGAAGGCTGGACGGCTCCGGGGTGGGGGTGATCGAGCCGCTTACCAATGGGTCATCGTAGTTAATCTCCACGCCGCTGGTATTGGCGGAATTGCCATCGTTATCGCTGAGGGCGAAGGTCACGGTGGAGGTGCCACTGAGCACGTAGGTAAATGCGATCAAGTTCAAATAATCGGCTTCGCCCGTGCCATCCATCAGGTAGGTGCCAAAGTCATCGCTATCAGTTGCAAAGTTTGTGCCTTGCTCATAAATCCAACTGAAGTAGTCGGTACTGCCGCTCTGGAAGTTAAGGTATTCGTTCCCGGAAACCCCGCCCCCGTAGGTGATAGGAGCACTAGGATCCCACGGAGCCGATATGTAATCGGTCAATGTCCCGCTTACCCCTGTGATTTGGCTATAGTCACTGGAAAAATTCAAGGTTCCAACAAACGTAGCCCCGGATTGAAAGGTTAAATTAACGTATTCCGTGTTGTCGGCCTTCGCGGGTGCAGACAATGACAGCGCCAGCATGACGCCCATAGAAATAGCTATCAAATTGCGAACGTTCATTTCTTCTCCTTTTGCTATCGCCTTTGTGCGATCAATTCGGCTGGGAGCGGCAGCAGATTCTGCGATCTTCAGCCTACATATAATCCGCGGCGTTCCTTCTTTTCTTTCCTGTGTCAGTACGGAAGCTGCTCTACCCGGATTCGAGACGAGAATCTGTAAAATTTAAGGACACAAGTTTTGTAGAACGGGACTTTTACATAACAAAGAAGATTCTGCACGGGAACTCACGCCATAGTCACAGAGATCTGCGCCGCAGTCACCACGATTCGCACCAAAGTACCCATAAAAATTGTCTATTTCAGGCAAGATTTCCGTAGGGCGTTTCAAACTCGCTCAGAACAGGCCTTCGACTTTCCACCTCCCGGCTGTGGAGGCTCAAAAGGGATTCCGATGCAGGCCTGTTCCAGGCGGGTGAATTCTGTTCAAGATTATTTTTTGGGCCCCATCGCCAAGGTTTCGCCGGAGTCCGTCTTTGACTCGGAAATATTGATCAGAGACCAGGGATTGCCGGATAGATCGTAGTGAAAGTCTCCCTGGTCATCGATCACCAGCTTGCTGGCCGGATACAGGAATCCTGTGCTCCTGGTGTTGTCGGTGTCATTCAGGTCGAATTGGCCAACCGCCAGGTCGAAGGACTGAGACGGGGAATCCGGGTTGGCCTCGGCGGATTGAACAGGGCGGGCGGTGATAAAGGTGATCTGCCGCCCGGTCGGCGTTGCAACCATTTGGATGAAGGTGACCTCATAGCCGAGGGCCCCTGCGATGGAGCAGCGCCCGACCGCTTTCGTCCGGTAGAGCGCGAGGGCCAGGGCTTGATCCCGGCCCTGTTCAAATGCCCGTGAAAGAGCCTGCATGTCTGCCGGGTTGGTGTAGTCGTCAATGGTCAGCGTGACGCTGATCATGGCTCCGGCTTGAGTGTAGGTGGCCTGAATCGTCTCAGGATTTGGGCTGGCGGACAATGCCAGGGTGGTTCCCAGCGCGAATGTGCCCACCAGCAGCAGACGGGCGAATCCCGGCTTGCGACCGGACCGATGCAGGCTCGTGAGTGTTCCCATGGTGTAATCCTCCAGGACACCCTCTTTTGTCAGATTGGTTGCGCCGCAAAACTCGGACTCATGCGACGGCTTTCTGTCCGATGGCCACTTGGGGCTGGAGCAGCTCGTCGAAGATGTCGCGGTAGCGGATCATGGCGGTGCGAAGCTCCTCGGTGGTGGCTTCCACTTGGCCGGGCCGGACGACAATGCCGTGCGCGAATCGGTAGTTTTCCATGACGCGGGGGTAATTGACGGAGATATCCGCGGCGCGCTGCTCGAAGTTGGACTGGGGATAGCCGCGCGCTTCGAGAAGCGCGTTGAGCAGGTCGTCGGCCTCGGTGACGGCGGCCTTGGGATGGTCGACGAAGCGAGATTGGACGGTCTTCCAGTCGGCGACAAAGCGATCCCGCTCGTGGGCGTCAAGATCGCGGGTCTTCAGAGCATCCACGCGAGTTTCGCGGTCGGACAGCTTGTTTTCGGCCTTTCGCGGAGAGCCCTGGGTTAGAACGGCGCGGTCGTATTCGGTTCCGAAGCGATCGCGGAGGGCCTTGGTTTTGGTTTTGCGATGTTCCAGGTAGGCACCGATGATGATGAGAACCACAACGATGAGTACAATCGCGCCTACGACGAGTTGGGTATTCGTCAAGTGATAGTAGGCTCCGCCGAATTCAAATTGCATGGCATTCTCCTGCGCGGGGCTTCCGCGACCTCAAAGGGCAGGTGGTGGGGGAGGGCCCTTCTGAAATCCATCTTGAACGGGGCAGCGGCGGAATGCTGGCCAGAATTGCACGCTTTTGAGTCCGTATTCAACGAAAACCCAACGTCACCGCTACCCGTCGCTTCGCCGCTTCCAGAGCGGAGCGGCTGCCGCGAAGCCAACCGCAGCTGCAGGCGAAGGCGGGGGCGCCGGGCAGCTTTCCCTTGAAAAGAAGCCACTTCCGAGACCCTCGGCAAGGCGGATTCGTTCTGCTTTCGCTCACCAGCCGCACCGTTCCAAAATAACCGGACGCATCCCCGGACGAGGTTTCCCACCATTGCCTGGGCGCGCCCGATTTGAGCGCTGCTTCCGCCTTTCACGTCTATCCGTTACGAGAACAGCGGGCGGGAACTGATACCCTGAATCCTGAGCAGAAACCCTGGAAAAAAGCTGGACCGGCTCGTCAGGCTCCCAACCGGGGCCGAATCGTGCTAACCCGGCGGGCAGAGGCATGGCGGAATTCGTAATCAGATTGGCCGACGAGCGCGGCCGCGTGCAGGAGCAGGTGCAGTCGGCGGCCACCGCGGAGGAATTGCGCGCCCGCTTTGTCCATGCCGGCTACCACGTCTTTTCCGTCCGCTCCCGCTCCGGTTTCGGCCTCAAGCGCGGCAAGATCAAGCTGGAATCGTTTCTGATCTTCAACCAGCAGTTCCTCACGCTCATCCATGCCGGGCTGCCCATTCTCGGCTCGCTGCTGATGCTGGCCAAGAACCAGAAGGACGCCCGCTTTGCCGGCCAACTGGACGACATCGCGGCCCGCGTGAAGACCGGGGACTCGCTTTCTTCGGCCTTCGAGGCGCAGAGCGGTTTTCCGGTCATGTACACCACCACTCTGCTGGCCGGCGAACGCTCGGGCAACCTGCAGGAAGTGCTGGAACGCTACGTGAGCTTCCAGCGCATCTCGCTCGCCTTCCGCAAGAAGCTGGTGGCTTCGCTGATCTATCCCTGCGTGCTGCTGACGCTGGTTTGCGGGCTGATGTTCTTCATGTTCGTGTTTGTGGTGCCGCAGTTTGCCGTTCTTTATGACGAAATCGGCTCGAAGTTGCCGGCCATGACCGTGGATCTGCTCAGCTTTGGCAAGTTTCTACACCACAACCTGCTATGGATTGCGCTTGCGCTGGCGGGCACAATCTTCGGAGGCTACCGCTTCGCCGTCACCGAGCGGGGCCGCGACTTCATCGACGGAGTCCGTATCCGGATGCCCATCTTCGGCAAAATCTGGCTGCGTTACCAGGTGGCCCTGTTCGCGCGCACGCTTTCCACGCTGCTGACCGGCGGCCTGTCGCTGGTGCCGTCGCTTGAAACCGCGGCCCGCTCCATCTCCTCGCGCCGGGTGTCGCGGGCGGTCGTCGACTCCATCGCCACGGTCCGCGAGGGCAAGAGTCTGGCCGATGCGCTCATCCAGACGAAGATCTTTCCCGACCTGGCAGCCGAGATGATCTCCGTGGGCGAGCAGACCGGCGCCCTGCCGCAGATGCTCAACTCCGTCGCCGAGTTCTTCGAAGAGGACGTTTCGACGGCCCTCACCGCGTCCCTGGCGCTCATCGAGCCGGCCATCCTGCTCGTCATGGGCGTGGTGGTCGTCTTCATTCTCATCTCGCTCTATCTGCCCATCTTTTCGATGGGACAGACGGCCGGAGGTCAGGGATAAATCATGGCTGATGCTCCATTGCTGACGCTCCCCATTGCGCCCCTTCCGGGCAGCGCGGAAGAACGCGCCCAGGCCGAACTGCTGGCCGAGCGCTATCACGCCGAGTTTGTGGATCTGAAGAACTTCAAGATCCAGCACGATCTTCTGCGCACGGTCCCGGTCGAGCTAATGTTCCGCTATAACTTCGTGCCCATCGAAGAAGAGCTGGACGCGCTGGTGATCGCCGTCAGCGACCCTTCGCGGCTGATGGTGCTCGACGAGATTGCCGGCCTGCTCTCGCATCGCATCATTCCGCGCGTGGCCACGCTGTCGCAGATCACCGAACTGCTGAAGAAGACGGAGCAATCGCAGCGCGTGCTGGACGAGGCCAGCGAGGGACTGACCTTCGACGTGCTCACCGGCGAAGACACCAGCGACGAGAATATCTCCATCGAGAAGCTGACCTCCGAAGAGGACATCAGCCCCATTATTCGCCTCGTGGACACGACCATCTTCACCGCCCTCGAACGGCGCGCCTCCGACATTCACATCGAAACCTATGATGATTCAGTGCATGTGAAGTACCGCATCGACGGCGTGCTGCAGGAGGCCATGGCGCCCATCGCGCGCGAGCATCACTCGACAATTCTTTCGCGCATCAAGATCATGAGCGAGCTGGATATTGCCGAGCGGCGCGTGCCCCAGGACGGACGCTTCCGGGTTCGCTACAAGACCCGCCTGATCGACTTCCGCGTCTCCATCATGCCGACGATTCACGGCGAAAATGCCGTGCTGCGCGTGCTCGACAAAGAGTCGATGAGCGAGAAGTTCCACAATCTCACGCTGGACGTGGTGGGCTTTGCCGACGACGACCTGAAGCGCTTTCGCGCCTACATCCGCGAGCCTTACGGGATGGTGCTGGTGACCGGCCCCACCGGCTCCGGCAAGACCACCACACTCTACGCCGCGCTCAACGAGATCAAAAGCGACGAAGACAAGATCATCACCATCGAAGACCCGGTCGAGTACCAGATTCGCGGCATTACGCAGATTCCGGTGAACGAAAAGAAGGGACTCACCTTTGCGCGGGGACTGCGGTCGATCCTGCGCCACGATCCGGACAAGATTCTGGTGGGCGAAATCCGCGACAATGAAACGGCGCAGATCGCCATCAATTCGGCCCTCACCGGGCATCTGGTTTTCACCACGGTCCACGCCAATAACGTGGTGGATGTGCTGGGCCGCTTCCAGAACATGGGCGTGGAGGTCTACAACTTCGTCTCCGCGCTCAATTGCATTCTGGCCCAGCGGCTGGTGCGCACCATCTGCGAGCATTGCGCGCACCCCGTCACCTACAGCGACGCGGAGCTCGTGGCCAGTGGCATGGACCTGGCCGAGTGGCGCGGATTCGAGTTTCGCGAGGGCACGGGCTGCATGGAATGCGGAGGCACCGGCTACCGCGGCCGCACGGCGATTCACGAGCTGCTGGATTTGACCGACCCCATCCGCGAGCTGATTCTGGAAAAGAAACCCACCTCCGAGATACGCAAGCTGGCCAGGAAAGAGGGCATGAGCTTTTTGCGCGAGTCGGCGTTTGACCGCGTCCGCCGCGGCCTGACCACGCTCAAGGAGATCAACAAGGTGACCTTCATCGAGGCGACAAGATAGTGAGATCGATTCTCAGCAAAGCCAGATTGGGTTCCCAACTGGGCGGCCGCCCGCCGGTAGCCGTGGAGCTGTCGTCCCCGGGGGTACTGGCCGCCTCTTCGCCGGGGTCCCCGCGGACGGGCTTTGGTTCGCGGGGTGGTTCGCCGGAGCCAGGTCATCCGCCCGTCTACGCATTTGAACCGCTGCCGGAGGGAGCGCTGGTTGGCGGCATTGGCGAGCCGAATCTGCGCGCGCCGGAGGTGGTGACCAACGCGATTCGCACCGCCCTCGGCCAGGTTGCGCCGCGCACCCGTTCTGTCACGCTAGTCGTGCCCGACACGGTGGTCCGCGTCTTCGTTCTGGACTTCGACTCGCTGCCCGGCCGCGCCGCAGAGGCGATTCCCATTCTCCGCTTCCGGCTGCGCAAGACGGTTCCCTTCGACGTGGAGCACGCCGGAGTGAGCTACCAGATTCTGGCCGAAACCAAAACCGAATGCAAGGTGCTGGCAGCCGTGATTCCCGGCCCCATCCTGCAGGAGTACGAGTCTGCGGTGCGTCAGGCCGGCTACGAGCCGGGAGCCGTGCTGCCTGCGAGTCTTGCTGCTCTGGGGGCCATCAATTCGCCCGAGCCGGCTTTGGCCGCCAACCTGAGCGCCCGGACGCTGACCACCTCGATCGCGCACGGCCAGGACCTGCTGCTTTACCGCACGCTGGAACTGCCCGCGGACCCCGGCCTGCGCCTTGAAGAGGTGCGGCGCGGCGTGAGTGTGGCCGCCGCTTACTATGAGGACAAGCTGGGCGCTCGTCCCAGCCTTCTGTATTATGCCGGCTGCGGAGTGGGCGGGGGCAGTACGGCGGAAGACTTTGCCCGCCTGCTCAACTCGCCCGATTCGCCTGATTGGGCGGTTGTCGATCTTGCGCCGCGCCCGGAGACCGGGGCCGCAACCCCGCTGGGTAACCTGGTGAGTCTGGCCGGCGTCACCGGCGCGCTGGCGGGAGCAGCCTGAGCTTATGCGCATCTCTCTCAATCTCGCCACTCGCCCCTACGCCGACATCCGACCGGCCCTCAAACGCCTGCGCATCGCCATGGGCGCTCTGGCCGTCATCGCCCTGGGGCTGGGGCTAGGCCTGCGCACGGTCCAACAGAAGGCCGGCGTGGCCCGCGAGGCCCAACAGCGCGTCCAGAACCAGATCGACCAAGTCAATCAGGAGCGGCTGGGTTATCAGAACCTGATGCACCAGCCGGACAACATGCAACTGATTGCCCAGGTCGGAACGCTCAACCAGCTTTTCGACGAAAAAGCCTTCTCCTGGACACTGGCCATGGAAGATCTGGAGACGGTTTTGCCCGCCGGTGTCCAGGTGACCAACCTGGAACCGGTGCGCGCCAAGAATGGACCGACGACCCTGCGGCTGCGCGTCGTTGGCCCCCGCGACCGCGCGGTCGAGCTGGTGGCGAACCTGGAACACTCGAAACATTTTCTTCTGCCTCGGATCGTGAGCGAAAGCGCCGAGTCCAGCGGCGGCCCAAGCGCGAGACTGGAGCCGGTGAGCGCCTCGAACCGGGTCAACTTCGAGCTGCTGGCCGAGTACAACTCGGCCTCGCCGCCGGAACGCAAGACGGAAGCTGGCCGGGAGGGTGAAAAGCCTTCGGCCGCCGGAGAGCACACCGGCCAACCCGCGCCACCGCTTGGCGCAACTCGACGGCTGCCGCCCCCGGCGAATCTCAGCGAGCAGGCGGGACGTCCGCCCTCCACCGGCCTGGCCCGGACCAGTCGCCATCCCCACCCCAGCCTGAATCCCGGAGGCCCGCAATGAGCAGCCGCATTTCTGCCCACTGGCGCGAACGATGGACCTCCCCGCTCACCTGGCATTACGCCGCTTTGGCCGTGCTGCTGGCGGCGGTGATCGGCCTCTCGGTCCGTTTTGCCATGGATTGGGCCGCCACCAGCAGCAGCTCCGCCGACGCGCTGGCTGCCCGGCAGCTTCAGTTGAAAGCTCTCACGCTCGAAACTTCTCCTTTGCACGGACTCGACCAGCGGGTCGAGCTGACGCGCTCCCAGGTGCAGACTTTCTATTCCAGGCGCATTCCGTTCAACTACTCCTCGATCGCCACCCGGATCGGCGATCTGGCTCTGAAAGCTCCTGTACGGCTCACCAGGGTGCAGTATTCACAAGGGCCCCCCGGCGCTGACCTGACCGAAATTTCGATGGACGCGGGCATTACCGGCGACTACCCGCAGATCATGCGGTTTGTGAACAGCCTGGAGCGCGATCAGACCTTCTTCGTCATCCAGGCCATGTCGCTGAACGGCCAGCAGGGCGGTCTCGTGAACCTGCGACTGCGAGTCTCCACCTGGCTCAGGCCGGCCGATGCGCGGGCGAGCGGATTGCCGCCCACTCCCAAAGACAACGGCGCGGACGCCACGCCCTCGGACCCCGATGCGCCTTCGGTCCCGATCGCCCAACAGGGAAAGGAGGGCGAATAGCCGTGGGAATGCCTCTGGGAACCGAAAAAAAAGGCCAGGTCTATCTGGTCATCGCCCTCTTTGCGCTGATTGTCTTGCTGGGCGGCTATGAGATCCGGCAAAACTTTTTCAGCTCTTCGCCGCACTCCAGCCCGGCGCTCGCTCACCCTTCGCCGTCCGTCGGGCGGACGGCGGCGGCGGGCGCGGCGGTCTCCGGCGGCGACGAGGCTCAAAGGCTCTCCAATGATGGCATTGACCCCACCCTGCACCTTGAAAGGCTGGCTTTGAGCGAGCAGGTGGAATACCTCGGCACGGGCAGGAACATCTTTTCCACCGATTCGATTCCGGTTGCGATCGAATCTCCGCTGAAGAGCGCCCGCAACGGGCTGCCCGGTGTGCATATGCCAACTCCGCCGCCCGGACCGCCCCAGCCGCCGACCATCGCTCTCAAATATTTTGGCTACAGCCAGGACAAGGACAAGTCGATGGAGGCTTTTTTAGCCGGCGATGGCGACATTTTCATCGCCCGCACCGGTCAGATCGTCGATCATCGCTACAAAGTTGGCGTCATTCGGCCAGCCAACGTCGAGGTTACCGATCTGGGCTACAACAACACCCAAACTTTGCCTCTGCAGGGAAACTGAGAAAAGCAGCTTTTAGCTATTAGCCTCTAGTTTTTAGCTCATCGCGATTGAAAGCGCAAAGTCTGTCGAACCGTCCCAACTGACTCTTGCAAGAATCAGCGAAGAGCTAGAGGCTCAAGGCTAGGAGCTAACAACTTAGATTTGAATGACAAAGCCCGCTCCAATTCGCCGCCCATCCCGCCCCGCTCCAGCCCGCGCGGCTGAGGAAGGGTTCATCCTGCTTGCGGTCATCCTCCTGCTGGCGCTGTTCACCATCGCGCTGGCTGTCGCCCTGCCGAATATTTCCAAGCAGCTTCAGCGCGACCGCGAGATCGAGACCATGCACCGCGGCTTGCAGTACGCCCGGGCCGTGAAACTCTATTACAAGCAGTTCGGGGCCTATCCGCCCACGGTCGATGCGCTGGTGAAGTCCACCAACAACATCCGCTTCCTGCGCAAGAAGTATACCGACCCGATGACCGGCAAGGACGACTGGAAGCCGGTTCTGTTTGGGCAGAACAAGGCTCCGACGGCCATGGGCTTCTTCGGTCAGCCGCTGGCCGGCTCGACGATTGCCGGTACCGGCCCCAGCGGCGGAAACGGGGTCGCGGGCGCGTCGTCGACCGGAAGCAGTTCGTTCTTCGGATCGGATAGCGAAGCGGGCAGCGCGGACGCCTCGGCGGGCTCCACTGCCGGGGCCACCAATTCCTCGAGCGCAAGCAGCGGCGCCAGTAGCACGGGAGCCAGCGGCAGCACCGGCTCGAGCGGGCAGACCTTTGGAGGCCTCGGCATTATCGGCTTCTCGCCAGGCAGCCCCAAGCAGTCAATCCTGGTCTATAAAAAGAAAGACCATTACAACCAGTGGGAGTTTGTCTACGACCCGCTTGCCGATCAGATGATGCAGAGCGGCAACACAGGCACTATCGGCCAGCCGGCTAGCAGCCTGAGCGGCAGTTCGACCGCTGGAACCACCACGACCACCTCCGGCAGCAGCAGCTTTCCGTCCACAACCAGTTCGAACCAGTGACAGAGAGCCGGGCCGGATTCCGATTGAATGCGCTCATGAATCGCGTCCGGGAATCGCGTTCACGAATGAAGCTCGGCAATCAAGCCAGGAAGCAATCCCTCTGAAGCAAGTCAAAGCAGCAAGGCCCATCCCTGAACAAGGAACGGGCCTTGAGTATCTGCGGACAAAGCCGAGAAGCGGTGCGGGGCGCAGGGCTTACGCGCTGAAGGACGATCCGCAGCCGCAGGTTGATTTCACCTGGGGGTTGTCGAACTTGAACCCGGCTGCTTCCAGGGTCTCGACGTAGTCCACGGTGCAGCCATTGAGGTACATGAGTGACGTGGCGTCCACGAAGACCTTGAGATCCTCGAAGCTGAAGACCTTGTCCATCATGCCGGCCTGGTTTTCAAAGGCCATGGAGTACTGAAACCCGGAGCAGCCGCCGCCGACGACGCCGATGCGCAGTCCGGCAGGCAGGGGATCCTGGGTTGCCATGATCTCGCGCACCTTGGCAATGGCCGGGGGGGTCAGGTTGAGGGGTGCCTTCTTGACGGTTTCCTGTGCGGGTGCAACGGTTGAAGTGGCCATGAATTCTCCCGAATCGTAAAATGCTTGCCTTTAAGCTACTGTACTGCTCGGCGGCGGAGGATTCAAGCTCTCCGTCCGCTCTGATTGATTGGATGCAACCGGGGAAGGGAAGGTCGCAGAAGCAGCCGGTCTGGCGAAGCCTTCGATTTCCGTCGCCGCGTCCGGATTGAGGCCGCCGGGGCCAACTTGGGAAGGGACGGAAGCTCTGGGGCCGGCCCACGGAAACCCTGTGATTTTTGTTCCCTCTACGGTACTCATTCAGAGGTATGATGTTGACGCAGACGGCTACCTGCAGGATGGGACCGCGTTCTCAGGCGAATCCACCAGCCACTGTGGCCAGAATATCTTTCGGAGGTGCAGCATGACGTTCGTTCCGATGATGTGGACTGTTTGGGGAGTGCTGGTGGCGATTACCGCCAGCGTTTATATCTATCGCTCCAGGCTGACGCGCGACGAGGAAGACCAGATTTTTCTGGACGATTCATTTCACCAGGAGCAGGAGGCCCAGGCAGAGATTGTCGCCAAGGTGAACAAGGTCGAGCCCGCGCTGCATCTACTGTTTTGGGTGGTCGCGGCAGCCACGCTGTTCGTGATCCTCTACTACATCATGGACATCGTTCATCAATTCAGATAGATCGGCTGTCCTCTCCACCTTTGATTCAGGCGGCTGGCCGGCAGACCTCGAAGGGCCAGCCAGCCGCCGGCGGATTTGCTCTGCGGCTCCGTCTCCATTAGGTCAACTGCTGAAAATTGAACCGAACGCGCGCCGGCAGAGGCTCCAGCGCACCCTTTCCGCCGTTACCTGCGCCCAAAGTCGCGTGGCTTGACCGGCGGTGCTACGGGCAGGTTGGTTTTCCCTTCGGGATAAACGGCCAGAAAGCGGTCATGCCCTTCGCCGGAACTGGCCGTCTCCACGCCTTCGATGGAGCGGAAGGCGAGATGCAGCAGGCGGCGCTCGCGGCTGTTCATGGGCGGAAAGGCAAAAGGAATGCCCGACCTGCGCACTTTTTCCGCGGCAGTTTCGGCTTGCAGGCGCAATTCCTGAAGGTGCAGCGCCTTGAAGTTGGCGGCATCGAAGCTGATGAGGCTGCTCTCGCGCTGATCCAGGCGCAGAATCTGTGCGGCGATGGTCTCCAGGGCCATCAGCAGCTCGCCATTGTGCTGGGTTGCGAATGCCACGTCAGGCCCTCCCAGCTCGACAGAGAGAGCGGGCGGCTGCTCCTCGGGGTCGAGCGCGCCTTCGCCGGCTCCGCTGCCGGAGGAGATGCGGTATTTCAGGCGCATACCGCCCAGCTTGTTGAGGGTGGAGAGGAATCCGGCGATCTTCTGGGCTGCTTCTTGCAGGTCATTGATAGGCATAACAAAACAGTATCGCAGAGCCGGGCTCGGAGTGCGCGTGGAAATCGACAGAGCCGGGCCGTTCAGGAAAAATTTGACTGGCGGAGGCGGTCGACAGCCGGAATTGCCCATCTTTGCGGGGCTTTCCTCGTTACAAAACCAGGCGGTTCGAGCCCTGGAAGCCCGGCGGGCGCTCGCCGGCCACGGCCAATCGCCTTTCGAGCGCCAGCCCCGCCTCAGCCAGCGTGCCTTCGTCGAAAAGCCGCCCGATCAGCGTGACCCCGTACGGAACGCGGCGCGGCGGAGAGAACCGGGGCAGCGGATGATTCGGGTCCGGCACCCAGTCGCTGCGCGCCTCCGAGACTTCGACAAATCCCGCGCGGAGCGTCAGCGAGGGGTGTCCGGTGCAGTTGGTCGTCACCAGCATCTCATCCCGCAGCGAAGGCACCAGAAGCAGATCCACCCCGGAAAACACCCGCTCCATCTCCTCGGCCACCTTGCGCCGGAACCGCTCCGCCTGGACCAGGTCCACGGCGGAAAGAAAACGCGACTGGCGGAAGCAATTGGGCCAGGCGTCGGGAACCTGCATCTTCAGCTCGTCCACCCGGTGGCTCAGAGTCAGTTGCTCAAAGGACGCGCTCGCCTCGGCAAAGAGAATCAGGTTGAGCGAGTCGTAAGGCCAGTCCGGAATGGAGACTTCGACAGGCCGCATGCCGAGTTCCTGGACTGCGTCGAGCGCCGCCCGGTCCACGGCCGTCGCGGGCGGCTCATTCATCCATGCGGGGATGTAGCCGACGCGCAGGCATTTGACATTTGCCGTCGCGTCGAAGGCAAGCTCGCAGGGCACACTGCATAAATCGCGTCCATCCGGTCCGGAGATCGCCTTCAGCACCAGCATGGTATCTTCCACGCTGCGTGCCATCGGTCCCAGCTTGTCCAGCGACCAGCACAGCGTCATGGCGCCGGTGCGCGGCACGCGGCCAAAGGTGGGGCGCAACCCCGTCACGCCGCAGCGCATCGAGGGGCTCACGATGCTGCCGCCGGTTTCGCTCCCCACGGCGAACCCAACTAGCCCGGCCGCCACGGCCGCAGCCGGCCCGGCGCTCGACCCCGAGGAGCCTTCCTCCAGCAGCCATGGATTCATCGTCTGGCCGCCAAACCAGACGTCGTTCAGCGCCAGGGCGCCCAGGCTCAGCTTGGCCACCAGCACTGCGCCGGCTGCGTCAAGCCGCTCGACAACGGCGGCATTCTCGGCAGGCACGCGGTTGCGGTAAGGCTCCGCCCCGTATGTCGTGGGAATGCCGGCGGTATCGAGCAAATCCTTCGCCCCCCAGGGAATTCCATGGAGGGGGCCGCGATACCGGCCCGCGGCAATCTCCGCATCCGCCTGCCGGGCCTGGGCCAGGGCGTGGTCCCGCGTCAGGGTAATGACGCAGCGCAGCTCCGCATTGAAGCGCTCCAGCCGTCGCAGATAGATTTCGGTCAGACGCGTTGAGCTCAGCTGGCGGCTCTCAATCCACCGGGAAAGCTGGACGACGGGAGCGAAGGCGATCTCGTCGTCCCCGGCCGGCAGGGGCAACTCTGCGTTGCCGCTGCGAACAAAGAGATTGCCGCCCCGGGGGAACTTTGCCATCCCGGGCAGCCTCGGATTCCATTGCGTCGCGGGCGCCAGAGTTGCTTCCAGCTCAATCTTTCGCGGTCCGGTGCGGCGTTCGAGGAGCGGCGCCATTTGCATGCGCCAGTTGCTGGCCGCGGTGGCCAGATCCGCCGGGGTCATCTGCAACTGCACCAGCTTTTCCGCCTCGGCAAAAGTCGCCGGCGATACCTCCGGCCCAACCGCCGGTGAGGTGCCGAATGCAGACGGCGAACCCGGCGGCAAGGACTGAGCCTGGCCTGCGGGCGACTGAGCTTCAGCCTTCACGGCCGCAGCCAGCAGGGCAAGAGAACTATAAGTCAGAAACTCTCGACGGGAAGAGGACATGATTCTCCTAGCCGATCCAGTTGTCGCTCCAGCGTTCTCCAGCTTCGGCGTTGAAACTGGATCGAACCCTGGCGCCACGACCGCGTGGATTCGTGGTTTCCCATATCTCGAAAACGAGACTTGGGAGAGCACGGGGGGATCATACCATGGAGTCTGCGTCTGAGATTTCTCAGGTCTGAAAATCCAGACCTGCGCCACTCGCCCGCCTGGGGCGCCCCAGGTTGGCCGGGATTCAAGCGCCCGGAGACTTGCCGCTTGAATCTTACACGCGGCGGGGGGGAATGGAGGTGCGGCCAGTCCATGCGGATCCATCGGCCGGAATGGCCGCGGCAGCCCAAGGTCTGGATGTCGCGGCCAGTTTTCGGGTTGGATGATTAGATTCCGGAACCCAAGATGATCCCGGCGGCCACAGCACCGCCTATGAAAGGTCCAATGACCGGAACCAGGGCATAGCCCCAATCCGAATCGCGCTTGCCTGGAATCGGCAGGATCAGATGGGCCAAACGCGGACCGAGGTCACGGGCAGGATTCATGGCATATCCGGTAGGACCGCCGAGCGACAGGCCGAGAGCCCAAACCAGCACGCCCCACAGCCACGGACCCCAACCTGCGGCCAGGCCGGTAGCTCCGCCAACTCCTTTGTTGGCAAAAGTCAAGCCCACCACGACCAGACATGTAGTGGCGATAATCTCCGTCAAGGCGTTCGCGGGGATATTCCTAATCGCTGGGCCGGTGCAAAAGACGCCCAACTTTAATCCTGCGTCTTCCGTTACCTTCCAGTGGGGCAGGTAAGCCAGGTAGACCAGAATGCCGCCTACAAGGCCGCCAGCCAATTCCGCCAAACAGACAGGAAGGAAGATGGGCCAGTTGGCCGGGTGAAGGATGCACACTGTGAGTGCAACCGCGGGGTTGATGAACGCAAAGGGACTGCCACACGCAAGCGCGGTGCAGATCCCCAAGGTTACGCCAAATCCCCACCCTGTCGTAATGACAATCCAGCCCGAGTTCTGTCCCTTGGACTTGTTGAGAAGAACGTTCGCGACAACACCGTCACCGAGAAGGATAAGTACCAGTGTGCCCATAAACTCGCCGTAAAGTAAGCCGTGCATAGAAAATCTCCTTGATCCTTTCGCTGCTTTGTGCGCCAGATTTCTCTCAGCGTAGGTTGACATATCCATGGGCGCGCGGTGAAAGCTGCGCCCTGGCGCTGCTGGCTACTCCTCCCACATTGCAGCGCCAATTTCGCCGCCGGCCTGAACGCAACCCAGATGGCCGCCGCGTTCAGGCCCGCGCGGTCTGCTTCCGCCGGCCAAACATCGGAAGCAAAACCAGGATGTAAGCGCCGATCAGGTAACAGACCGTCACCGACAGCAGGCAGACTACGCCATACTTCAGGTAGATGTTCCAGTCGCATCCTCGAACCATCAGATTGAAGAAAAATACGATGGGCATGTGGATGACGTAAATGGCGTAGGAGCCCACCGCAAGCCTTCCCAGCAGTGCGCCGGTGCGGTTCAGGTAGCGCTGGAACAGGCCCACCAGCGCCAGCGTCGAGCTGAGGCAGAAGAAGCAGTGCAGCAAGGCGTGCAGGGCGCGAACCTGAAACTCCGGCATCAGGAAGCCGGCCTTCAGCTTGTACACGAGGAAGACCGCACCGGTAACCACCGCCAGGGGCAGCCAGAGGGCGAATCTCGGCCTGTATCCATCGGTCGCGAACCACTGCTGGCGATACGCGTAGACGCCCAGCGCAAAGTAGAAAGCCTCGAGCGAAACCCGCGTCGGTTGAACCCACAGCACATAGTGCACGGGCACCCACTGGAAGTCGAACCAGAACCCGTTGATGACCACGAAGACCGCGCTGACCAGCAGCATGAAAACCGACCAGAAGAGAGCATCCGGCCGATCGCCTCTGGCGGCGATTGTGCCCAGCGGCTTAAAGAGCGCATACGCCAGCGACAGTCCCAGGTAAAAGACCGTCAAAACTCCCAGAAACCAGAGGGCTGCCTGCGTGTTGAATGTCTTGGTAAAAAACATGTGAAGCCAGAAGTAGGCAAACGTAGGCGGATGCTTCAACCGGCTGAGCAGCCAGAAGTAGGGATTCCATGGAGCGACCAGCAGGAATCCCAAGACCCAGGGGAGGACGATGCGCAGCAGCTTTTCCCGCCAGAAGGCCGCCTGTCCTCTTTTGACCATCGTAGCCAGCCCGAAGTAGCCGGCGATCATGAACATGATGGGCATGATCGGCACGTCGGCGAGCAGGACGAGGCCGGTGAAGAACAGGCTCTGTTGCGTGTCGACGACCGGCCACCAGACGGGCGCGAACACCATGTACGCCAGGGCCGCGTGAAACACGATGACCACAAGAATGATGAAGGAGCGAAGATTGTCAAGATAGTAAATGCGCTCTTTGCCGATGCGCGGCGCAGTTACAGCAGGACTTATAGCGGTTGCGCTCATGAATGATTCCCCCATGACGAAAATGCGAGGGATTGAAGCTGCGGCGCAACCCGCGGCTTCCCCCGCGCCTCTCGCAGTTACTTTGGCACGTTCTCGAAAACAGCGGATTGAAAACCTGTCAGCGGATTATCGGATAGCAAAGTGGTGGTGTGGTTCGCCAGATGATAGGCATACACCTGATAGACTCCCGACCGGTTGGAGTCGTAAATGATCGTCGACTCATCGGCGTTCCAGGCCGGATCTTCGGAAATCTGCGACGGATCCAGGGTCGTAATCGCCACCGGATGCGAAACAGTCCGGGTTTTGACGTCGAAATCGGCGTAGTACAGCACATTCTGGTTTTTCGTCACCATGTCGTCGGTGCCGTCGAGCATATAAACGACCTTCGTCTCGCTCGGCGACACGCTCAGTTGCTGCCAAACCTGGTTTTCCGGCACCGGCCGCGTGATCTGCTCATAGGTTGGATCGCCATTCGGTTTCGGCGTCAGCAAATAGGAGGTGTCCAGGGGATGACCGGAGGCCCAACTGATCCGGTCCATGAGGATTCTTCCATCCTTCAGGCCCGAGTAGGCGTGCTCGTAGCCATAACCGCTCGAAACCATAACCTCGCTCCCCACCGCGCCCTGCGCAGAGATCATGTGACTCAAGGCGTTGGGCGGGGAGACGAGGTAAATGTCATTGGAGGTATTGCCCCGCACCGCATACCGATTGAAGATGATCCGGTTGGTTCCGTCCCGTGTCCAGGTGGGGTCGAAGTCGGCATATTGCCCGCTGGTCAAAACCGTGGGCTGGGAGCCATCGGCATGGATGACGCAAATCGCGGTCTTCCACTGATCGAAAGTGTTTCCGTAGTACAAGCCATGAAAGTAGACGATCATCGAGCCGGTCTTGGCCCAGGAAGGGTTGAGATCGCCCATGTAACTCAGGTACTGCCTGGGTTGGCCTGCGCCGTCGATGGCGATTTGCAAGTTATCCGAGGCCACCCAGCGCGCCGTTTCCGCCGCCGTGCCGGCCGGGGAATTCGCGGGCTGTGCAGGATGAAAGTACCATGGCGCCGGGCCGCCGCCACATGCGGCCGAGGGCATGAACGGGCGGCTGGATTGCGCTTTGTCCGCGGAGCCGCCATGGCACCCGGCAAGAGAGACAATCATGGCTGCGCCGGCGAGCGCCCAGACTCCGATCGCGACTCTTGAATGAGATTTGCGGCCCAAGCCAGCTTCCATGCAAATGGTCCTGCCGAAGCACCGTTGCAAAGTATGCATCATGAGAACATCCTCCCGATCTCCACTGCATGTTCATCCTCTGTCAGGCGCCCGGGCAACCGAAACCCGGCGCAAACAGAGCGGACGCAAAAGAATGATGATTAATTCCAGAACGAAGTCTACACCGGCATCCATTCCCGTCGAGCAATTTTTGACCAACCGGATCGGCGGCCGGGCGAACCGTCACGGCCCGGACATCAGAATGGATTCGTGGCAAGCGCCCTGAGCCTGTCGCTGTAGATGCGGCCCGACTGCAGACGAACGCCGTTGGCAAGCGTGATCACGTACTCGCCATGCATGGCCGGCCGCAGTTCCTTGATGCGGCTGATATTCACGATCGCCGAGCGATGGATGCGCTGAAACTGTTCGGGGTCGAGGGCTTTCTCGAGCGTGGCCATGGTCACATGCAGCAGGTGCTCGGCGCGCCCGGCGTGCAGCAGCGCATAGTTTTCGGCGGCTTCAATCCAGTCGATCTCCGCAACCTCGACAAGAATGGTTTTCCCGGCGGACTGCACGGCAAGCCGCCTCAGAGGCTTCTGCGGCGCCGCGATTGTTTCCAGCAGAGACAGGATCCGGCTGCTGGGCTCATCGGCGGGCGAGGAGCGCAAACGGTCCTTCGCGCGAGCCAGAGCCTGGGCGAACCGCTCCTCGGTGACTGGTTTCAGAAGATAGTCGATGGCGTTGATCTCGAACGCCTGGATCGCGTAGCGGTCGTGCGCGGTCACGAACACCACCGCCGGCATGCGCTCCGCGCCCACCTCGGCCGTCACCGCGAAGCCGTCCATCTCCGGCATCTGCACGTCCAGAAAAACGATGTCGGGCTGAAAGGCGCGGATCGACGCCACCGCCTCTTGTCCGTTCTTCGCTTCCAGAATGGCCGACACATCGGGATCGCGCGCCAGCAGCATACGCAGGCCTTCGCGCGCCAGCGGTTCGTCGTCAACAAGCAACGCGGTGAAGGTCATGTGTCTCCAGAACTCCTTTCTCCGGGGCGGCAAAAAGCAATTGCCAAGGCAGAAAAATGGTCGCGGTCACGCCACCGCCGGCATCGTTTTCAATGGATAGTTCAGCCGCGTCTCCGTAAAGCTGGCTGAGGCGCGCGCGGGTGTTGGCCAGGCCGATGCCGCGCGTCTGCTCCATGTTCGACGGGACCAGCCTGGGGCCGTCATTGTGGACCTTCATCTCCAGCCTGTCCTCGATGCGGCGGGCGCTGATGCGGATGTGGCCCGGCGAGGCGCTGCGCCCGATCCCGTGGCGAATCGCGTTTTCTACCAGCGGTTGCAGAACCATGTGCGGCACCGCAGCTTCGAGCGTTCCCGGCTGCGGCGCGATCTCGATCCCGAGCCGGTCCTGGAAGCGCACCTGTTCGATGGAAAGATACAACTGCACGTACTCCAACTCGCGGCGCAGAGAAACTTCCTGGGCGTCCACGTCGTCCAGCACGCAGCGCAGAAGATCGCTCAAGCGGCTCAGCATCTGCTCCGCCTCGCCGCCCTTCTGCTGCCGCACCAGCACCATGATCGCATTCAGCGTGTTGAAGAGAAAATGCGGCTGGATCTGCATCTTCAGAGTTCTCAGGCGCGCTTCCATCAGCTGGCTCTGCAATTGGGAAGAGTGAAGCTCCAGGCGCAGCGCCTCCTGCTTGCGCTCCTCCGATTTGTGGTACCAGCCGAATCCATACTGGATGGCGAGGATGGTCCAATACATCCAGTATGCGTTGTGAAAGCTGACGATGATCACAAATGTCAGCGTGGCTCTGAAGCCGGTCATAATGTCAGGAAGAACCCCGAGCAGGGGGTAGATGACGCTCTCCATGGAAAAATTCAGGATCACCACGGCTGTGCCCAGGAACAGGTGGACCAACATCCAGCTGGTCCAATGCATTCGTTCGAAAGGGAATCGGCGCCCCAGCCAGAGCACCAGCGGGGTCAGTACGAACCAGATGCAACCGGCGATCAGATAGGTCGCCAGATGCTGCCACCACGGATACGGATCTTTCAGGTTGATGCTCAGGACGGCCCACTGGCTGAACGACCACAACCCGAGCACCATCCAGGCCAGAAAGCACCCAATGGATTGCCGGAGGGTAAACTTGAACGGACTGGTCATCGTCGAGTGCCTTTGGCGCGTCGAAATCCACGGGGCAGACTGGAAGTCCGCGTCACGCGAGCCGCCGCCAGTCGCGTTTGAGAGCTGGTTGGAAATCTGACTCGCGGCGCCGATAGAATATCTCATGCCGGCGCGTATCCGGCCGCGGAATTTGACGAACCGGCGCAACGCTGGGATGAATCGGCCGCCAAACGCATGCCAAACAGAAAGAAGCGGCGAGCGCCGACTCTTCGGCGGGGGCGGAATTTGGCCGAGTCAGCATTCAAGACACGAGACGGCCATCTGCGAAGGAGCAGGAAAGTTCCCCTGCGGAAGCGCATTTGAACCGGCTTCATCAGCTGCCATTCCGCGCCGACTCCCGGCCGCAGAATGGCATTTTCATGCCGAAATTTCCTGCGACGCCTGCTTCATTCTCGACAGCCGGTTCTTGTAGCTTGCAATGATAAATTCGCGGAAAAGAGGGTGCGGTTCGAGCGGCCTGGACTTGAACTCGGGGTGAAACTGGCAGCCCAGGAAGAAGGGGTGGCCGGGCAACTCGACGATCTCCACATACGTGGCGTCGGGCGTGGTGCCGCTCAGGCGCAGGCCGGCTCCGGTGAGCAGCGCTTCGTACTCGCGGTTGAACTCGTAGCGATGGCGGTGGCGCTCGCTGATTTCCGTCGCTCCGCCGTAAGCCCTGGCGGCCAGCGAATCTTCTTGCAGAACACAGGTCCAGGCGCCCAGCCGCATGGTTCCGCCCATCTCTTCGACGCCCAGCAGTTCGCGCAGCTTGTAAATGATGCGGTGCTGGCTGGAGGGGTCGAATTCGCTGGAATTGGCTTCCTTCAAGCCGCATACGTTGCGGGCGAACTCGATGCAGGCGGTCTGCATGCCGAGGCAAATTCCGAAATAAGGCACCTCCTTCTCGCGCGCGTAGCGGATGGCGTTCAACATGCCATCGATTCCGCGCTTGCCGAAGCCGCCGGGAACCAGAATTCCGTCGAATCCGGCTAACTGATCCTCATAACTCCGGTCGTCGGGAGTCTTCGATTCCAGCCCTTCCGCTTCGATCCAGGTTACGTTGAGCTTGAGGTCTTGCGAGACCGCTCCGTGGGTCAACGCCTCCTTGAGCGACTTGTAACTGTCCTCATACTCCACATACTTGCCCACGATGGCGATGGAGACTTCGTCCCTGGGGTGGTAGCAACGCTCGACCAGATCTTTCCACTTGCTCAGATCGCCTTCCGGCGCTTCCCTGTGCAGATATTTCAGAATGAGCGAGTCCAAGCCTTCGAGGGCGAAACAGAGCGGCACTTCGTAGATGAAAGGCACGGTCTTGGCTCCCACCACGGCGCGCTCCTCGACGTTGCAGAAGGCGGCAATCTTCTGCTTGATCTCGCGGCTCAAGGGGCGTTCCGAGCGGCAGAGCAGAATATCGGCCTGGATGCCGATGCCCAGCAGCTCCTTGACCGAGTGCTGCGTGGGCTTGGTCTTCAACTCCTGGGCGGCGGCAATCCACGGCACCAGCGTGAGGTGGACAAAGACCGTGTTCTCGCGGCCCAGTTCCTGACGCATCTGGCGGATGGCCTCGAGAAACGGCAGCGATTCGATGTCGCCCACCGTGCCGCCGATCTCGACAATGGTCACGTCGGCGCCGTTGGCGGCCACCTTGCGGATGGCGTTTTTGATCTCGTTGGTCACGTGGGGAATCACCTGAACGGTCTTACCCAGGTAGTCGCCGCGTCGTTCCTTCAAAATGATCTGCTCGTAGATGCGGCCGGTGGTCAGGTTGTTGTCGCGCGACAGGACCGCGTGAGTGAAGCGCTCATAATGGCCCAGATCGAGGTCCGTCTCGGCCCCATCGTCGGTGACAAAGACCTCGCCGTGCTGGAACGGCGACATGGTGCCCGGATCGACGTTGAGGTAGGGGTCGAACTTCATCATATTCACGCGCAGGCCGCGGCTTTCAAGCAGGCAGCCGATGGACGCAGCCGCCAGACCCTTCCCTAAACTGGACACAACTCCGCCCGTCACAAAGACATACTTTGCCGACATAAATGCAACCTCTCAAATGGATGGTTTCGATGGACGTACCAGGTGGGCACAGTCAAGTATGACAGAATTCCGGCCGCCGAGGAAAGAGAAAAACTCCGCCAAGGCCTCAGATGTGCAGGATAAGTCCAATATTCCTCCATTTTTTCAATCGCTTATCGAGAAATTCACAGGGGATTTCGAGACCGCCAGAGAGTTCTACCTGGGCTGGATTCGGCAGAACTATGCCGAGCGCGCCGCGCCTTGAAGGGCATACATAAGGATGCGTCTGCCCAGCGCGCGATCCACTCACCCCCTGCTTTTGACCTCCGAGCCCCGCTTGCCCGCCGTTGAGCCGCGGCCGCGGGGCAGGGAACTCCGATTCCCCTTACAATCGAAGCAGGGGACGGATTCGTGAAGCGAGTCTACATGGACGCCAATGCCACCACGCCTCTGCTGCCCGAGGTGCTGGAGGCGATGCGCCCCTACTGGATGGAGCACTTCGGCAACGCCAGCTCGATTCATCTGGACGGGCAGCAGGCCCACTCGGCCGTGGACCGAGCCCGCGCGACGCTGGCCGAGTTCCTGAACTGCCATGACGCCGAGGTGGTGTTCAACTCCGGAGGCACGGAGGGCGACAACACCGCCATCTTCGGCCTGCTGCGCCCTGGCGATCACTTCGTGACGACCTCGATTGAGCATTCGGCGATCCTCCGGGCGGCTGATCGCGTGGCCGAGCGCGGTGTCGAGGTGACCTTTGTCGCGCCCACGCCCAGCGGATTGATCGACCCCGAGGAGATTCGGCGCGCCCTGCGGCCCCAGACGCGGCTCATCAGCGTGATGCTGACCAACAACGAGACCGGCGTCCTGCAGCCGGTGGAAGAAATTGGGAAAATTGCTGCCGAAGCCGGCGTCTTTTTTCACATTGACGCGGTGCAGGGCGCGGGCAAGGTTCCGCTCGACGTGCGTCGCTTCGGCTGCCATCTGCTCTCCATCAGCGCTCACAAGATGCACGGCCCAAAAGGCACGGGCGCGATGTTCGTGCGCCGGGGAACTCCCATCGAGGCGTTGCTGGTGGGCGGCAGCCACGAGCGCAGGCAGCGCGCCGGAACCGAGAATGTGCCGGGCATCGTGGGCCTGGGCAAGGCCGCCGAGCTGGCCATGCATTCGCTGGAAGATGGAAGCCCCGAAGGCAATATTATGGACCGTCTGGCCCGGCTGCGCGATCGCCTGGAGGTGGGCATTTTGCAGCTTTCCGGCACCGGCGTGAACGGCGCATGGAGTTTGGGTGCCCCATCCTTGCCGCGTACTTGTTTTTGCGGCAAGGGTGGGATAGCTCAAACCTCATCCGGTCAAGTTCCTGGCGACGATTGCAATCCCGTTCCACGTGTGGCTAACACCACCAACATCTGGTTCGACCATCTGGAGGGCGAGGCGCTGGTGATTGCGCTCGACCTGAAGGGGGTGGCCGTCAGCGGCGGCTCGGCCTGCCACTCCGGCGCGACCGAACCCAGCCACGTGCTGCTGGCTATGGGCCTGGACAAGAACCGCGCCCGAGCGAGCCTGCGCTTCAGCCTGCTGAAGACCGCGACCGAGGCCGATGTGGACTATGTTTTGCAAGTGGTTCCGGAAGCCGTCGAGCGGCTGCGGGCGATCTCGCCGGTCGAGGCGGGAACGGCGGGATGAAAAGAGCGATCCTGAGGGGTTTTCAGGCTGGATTTTCAGGAATTGATGAGCTTTTGAGCAGACGAGTTTTGAAGCACAGAAGGTCTTCCCCATGACCAAGCCAGAAACCATTGCCGTAGCCATGTCCGGAGGGGTGGACTCCTCGACGGTGGCGGCGCTGCTTGCCCACGGCACCTCCGGTGCGGGTAGCGTCTCAGTCGTTGGCCTCACCCTCCAGCTCTGGGACCAGACGCGGTTGGCCGGCAAGCACGGTATCCCCGACGCACCCAAGGCCGGGCGCTGCTGTTCGCTCGACGACGTGTACGACGCGCGCCGCGTGGCCGAGCACCTGGGCATTCCCTATTACGTCGTCAACCAGCAGGAGCGCTTTGAAGCCGATGTGGTGCGGCCGTTTGTCAGCGAGTACCTGGCAGGGCGCACGCCGATCCCTTGCTCGCTGTGCAACAACCACCTGAAGTTCGATCAGCTTTTGAAGACCGCGCAGAGCATCGGCGCCAGCAGCATCGCCACCGGCCACTACGCGATGAATGAGTTCGACCCCGCGCGCGACGCGGGCCGAGGCCGCTGGATTCTCAAGCGTCCCGCCGACCTGGCCAAGGACCAGACCTACTTTCTCTTCGGCCTGACCCAGGAGCAGCTTGCCCACACCCTCTTTCCGCTGGGCCACTTGACCAAGCCGGAGGTTCGCGCAGTCGCCCGCGAGCACGGGCTGGCGCTGGCCGAAAAGCCCGACTCGCAGGAGATTTGTTTCATCCCCGGCGGCGACTACAAGCAGTTTTTGACGGCTTATCTTGAAGAGCAGGGCGAACAAATGCCGGAGACGGCAGGCGAACTAATGGCTTCAGACGGCACGGTGCTCGGCCGGCACGAAGGCATCTCCAACTTCACCGTGGGCCAGCGCAAGGGGCTGGGCGTCAGCTCACCCTCGCCGCTTTACGTGCTCCAGATCGACCCAGCCAGCCATCGAGTCACCGTGGGTGCGGACGAGGAACTGGCAACCCGCACCCTGCGCGCCCGAAATCTGAACTGGATATCGATTCCCGCGTTGCCCGCGCCGATGCGCGTGAAGATCAAGATTCGCCATCGTCACGAACCCGCCTGGGCCACGCTGGCGCCGGTCCATTCCGAAAAGACGGGGTCCGGCGAGGCTGATACCGAGGAAGTCATGGCCACATTCGACGAGCCCCAGCGCGCCGTCACCCCCGGCCAATCCGCTGTTTTTTATCACGGAGACGAGGTGGTCGGCGGGGGCTGGATTGTCTAGTACTATCGTTGTACTTGCTTCGGATCGCCCCGATCCGGGCTTAAAGGCCTCGATATTTGGCCCATTTTTCAGGGGGCTGAAGCCCCCCGCTCCCTCCGGAATCTTCGATCTGCAACTGTATTACTAGCCCGTTCAGCCCTGTCGCCGCCGCGCCGCCGCCGACCCGCGCAGCGACTCGACGACCGCCTTGGCCGCCCTTAACACACCCGAAACCTGCCGCACAGGCTTGCTGACAACTTCGGTTACGAAGCCTCCGGCGCGATCGACGGTGTCCAGAAGGTTGGAAAACATGGCGTCTAAACGGTTGCCCTGTTTCCGTACCCGCTCGATAACTTCCTGTGCCGAGGATTGCAACTGACCCGTTTGCACGAGCAGCTCATGCGTCATCTCCTCGAGGTCGGACGCGGCTGCCTCGATCTTGGGCGTCGTGCGGCTCAAGAATCCCTGGGCGCCAGCGAAAAACGCCTGCGCGCTCGTCAGAATATCCCGCGTAATGGCAATAGCGTCCCGCGCTTCATAGAGGACGGGCATGAGCGTAGTGTTTAATTTTTCCCTTTCTTCGCGGAAAGTGCGGGCCGCTTTGCGGAAGGCGAAGAAAATTGCCAGCAGGATGATCGTCTGCACCAGCGCGGCCAGGCCGGTTACAGCGATCAAGGCGATCAGAACGGTTTGATTGTCCAATTTTGGCATCGGAGTGGTCTCATACAGCCTGTCTCCGGCTCGGATTCCCGGGCTCGGGGTTGTGTTCCCTTCTGCGCTCGCCAAACCGGGCCGGAGTGTTGACTCCGAGCCGGTTATCGAGCGCAAACTTTCACCCATCCGCGGGCTCAGGGCGAATGATCAACCTCTCTGAGCCCGGTCCGGAATGCAGGCGGGGCTCAGAGCCGGGAGAATACGCCGCATCAGAGATCCGTGGGTTCGGTGGGAGCCGGAGGAGCGCTGTAAGCCTGCCGTCCGGCCTCCACGGCCGCGCCTACCCGCCCCGTCTGTTCGGAAACCAGGCTCTTGCCCCGCTCGACGAACTCTTCCCACTGCGCGCGCCCGCGATCCACATACTCGCCCACGTGCTCCTTGCTCTTGTCCACCATGCCGCCAACCTGCTCGGCAACTTGCCGGGTGCGGTTGCGCAGGTATTCGGTTCCCTCCCGGGCGCCCGTGATCAGGTCTTCCCGGGTCTCGCTGCCGCTCTTGGGGGCATAAAGAATCCCCACCAGCGCGCCAACGCCCAATCCGGCCACAAACCACGCCAGACCGTTGATCTTGTTTTCTTCTGCCATGATGAAAATCTCCTTTTCCTCAGCTTGAAGATTGCCTGAGCGTACCAAATTCCGCCCTACGCTGCAAAGTGCAAAACCGATCACTGTCTTTCATGAAAGATCGGCGATCATTCCAGCCAAAACGGCAAACCCCGCGTCAGCCTCGCCGTATTGGACGCACTTTCAGTATAAGGAGTTGCATCGGTAATAGCGAAAGCCGCGTCAACTTTCCGCCTTGCGCTCACCAGCGCCCGCCGCAGCTTGTTCAGCCCCGGAGCCGGCCTTCTGGTCTGAAAAGACACCTGTCACCTCGCCACGAAGGCGCGGCAGGCTCTCGGGGTGGTTCTTCTGTAGATACTCGATGAGCCTTTCGCGCACCAGGCAGCGCAGATCCCAGGCGTCGCTCGAATTGTTCGCGTCCATCAGGGCGCGGAGCTGAACGGTGCGCTCGGTGGCGTCCGTGACCTGAAGAGCGCAGACTTCTCCCCGCCACAGCTTGGTGGACTCGCAGATCCTGCGCAGCTCGGTGCGCAGTTCCTCCACAGGAACGGTGTAGTCAGCATAAAAGATGGTATTGCCGAGAATCTGGGAGCTGCTGTGCGTCCAGTTCTGAAAAGGGTGGTCCAGGAAATAGGAAAGCGGCAGCACCAGCCGGCGCAGATCCCAGATTCGGACTACGACATACATGGTGCCGATCTCTTCGATCCATCCCCATTCGCCCTCGATGACCACCACGTCTTCCAGGCGGAAGGGCTGCGTAAAGGCAATCTGCAAGCCGGCGATCAGATTCGACAGCGTTCCCTTCATGGCCATGCCGACCACCAGCGTGGCCAATCCCGCCGAGGCCAGAAGGCTCACACCGACCTGCCTGATCTCCGGGAAGGTCATCAGCATGATGGACAACGTGACGATCGCCACCAGCACCATCAGGATGCGCCGCAGCATCTGGAATTGGGTGTGAACGCGCCGTGCAACCAGGTTATCCGCAACGTCGATGCGATAGCGCTCGCCGAGAAGGTCGGAAATGACATCGATGAGGAGGAGCACGAACCAGGCAATGGCGGCGATCAGCCCGATGCCCGTGACGTGTTCGAGAAACGACATCACGATGGGGAGAAAAGAAAGGCTGGGCAGGACCGTCAACACCGCCAGCAGCGGGAAGACCCAGCGCGTCGGCTCGCGGCCGTATTTCAGCAGCGACTGGCCGAGCAGAGAGCCCGTCCGGAGAGCATAGCGCCGGAGCAGCCGGAAAACAACGAAATGGCCCATCAGCGCGATCAGAATGGCCGCGCTCACGATGAGCGCGGGATCCAGGAGAGTATGCCAGTCTTGCGCGAAAAACTGGATCACGCTATTGATCACGCTATGGATCACGCTATTGATCATGCTATTGATCATGCTATGGATCATCCTAGCAGAGCATTTGGCGCGTTCCCAACACATTCCCTTCCGGTCCGCTTCCCCGGTTGGTCTGCTCTGGCGGCGTATGACGCGCTTCTCTTCCTTCTCTCGGATAAGTTGAAAATAGCCGGATGGCGGGGATAAGTGATGAGTGGCGGGCGTCGCGCAGCGGTGATCCCCGCTGCGGCGAAGATCGGATGCCGTCCACGGCTCTGCGGCAGGCGGGCGTCACGGCGGAAGCGGATGGGCGAATGAGCGGGAGGCAAATCCACCGGGCCGGAGCGGGAACGATTGCAATTTCTTTTGATTCTCCTGAGGGTTTTCTTACGTTTTGCATGAAAGACTTGAGTTGTGATGCTGTACGAACCCATGACGACACTGGAAGCCGGAGATGCGCTGGACCACTACCACCTGGACGCGAGGGTCGCGCGCAGCGGCATGGCGACGCTCTTCAAGGCCACCGACCTGAAAGACGGCAAGCAAGTGGCCATCAAGGTTCCCCACCCGGAACTGGAGGCAGACCCGGTCCTGGTGGAGCGCTTCATGCGGGAGCAGCAGATTGGCCAGGAGCTGGACCACCCCGGCGTGGTGAAAACCTTCGACGGCGAGCAGCGCAGCCGGCTCTACATGGTGATCGAGTGGGTGGAAGGGCGGCTGCTCCGGTCGATTCTGAACCAGCAACCGCGGCTGCCGCTCAGCCGGGCCGTCAGCCTCACGCTCGGCATCTGCGAAGCGCTGGACTATATGCACAAGCACGGCGTGGTGCATCGCGATCTGAAGCCGGAGAACATCATGGTGGACGATCAGGACCGGATCAAGCTGATCGACTTCGGCATTGCGATGAAAGAGGACGCGCGGCGGCTCACCTTCACCAATCTTTCGGCCATGCTGGGCACCCCGGACTATATTTCGCCCGAGCAGGTGAAGGGCCAGCGCGGCGACCAGCGCAGCGACATCTACGCGCTGGGTTCGATGCTCTATGAGATGCTCACCGGCCAGCCGCCCTTCAGCGGGCCAAATCCGCTGGCGGTGATGAACGAGCGGCTGCTGGCCGACCCCGAACCGGCCCGCAAGCTGAGGCGGGAGGTTTCGCCGCAGTTGCAGGAGATTCTCAACCGGGCTCTCGAACGCGATCCGCGCCACCGCTACGCGACCGCGAGCGAGATGGCCTGGGAACTGGAGCACCAGGAGTTGGTGGGCGTGGACGAAAGTGCGCGGCCAACGGCGCTCGGCCGGCGCGGTTTTCCGGGAGGACCGAAGACGCTGCTCTACGCCGCGCTGGCGCTCGGGCCGATTGCGCTTTTCGTGCTGATGCTGCTGCTGGCCAGGCGGTAGCGTTTTTTATCGCGCTTGCGGCAGACGAATTCGGAGACGGATTCCCAGCTCACCAATCCGACACCGGGTGCGTCCATTTTTCTCTTACCCCTCAGACCTTGGCCACCCGCCAAATCCCGAAGGAATAATGATCTGCAAGGATTTGAAGGGAATTTATACCCCCTGGGGGTATAGGGGAGGGGGGGGCAGGGATCAAGGATCAGTTGCCCTGCTTTGCCGACTGATTTCATTGTGCGCCGGGGGAATGGAATTCTGTGCATGAATTTGCGGGAAGGGATGGTGGTTTCCCAGGTCCGGAAATTTGAACCGCCTGACCTTTTACATCCCATGTCTCAGAATCGAGACATGGGGCACCCCGTCGGCTGTGGATGGTCAGATGTGGGCCACCCGCCGATGAAACTGCGGAAGGATGGGGCACCCGGCACCCGGCTTTCGGCCTTGGGCTGCCCGCCAACTCGTTGAAACCGATTTGTCCGCCGCGCATCCAAGGGATTGTTATGACTACTACAAGCGCACTGACTCTTCGCACACTCGGCAATTCCGACCTTCAACTCACTTCCATCGGCTTTGGCGCATGGGCCATCGGCGGCGGCAACTGGGAGTTCGGCTGGGGCCCCCAGGAAGACAGCGAATCCATCTCCGCCATTCATCGCGCGCTCGATCTGGGCGTCAACTGGATTGACACGGCGGCCGTCTACGGGCTGGGCCACTCGGAAGAGGTGGTGGGCCGGGCGGTTCGGGAGCACTCCGGCCCCAAGCCGCTGGTGTTCACCAAATGCTCGATGCGCTGGCACCCGGACCGCTCCATCTACCACTCGCTCAAGGCCGGCTCGCTGGGCGAAGAGCTGGAAGGTTCGCTCAAGCGACTGGGCGTCGAAACCATCGACCTTTACCAGATTCACTGGCCCAACCCCGAGGAAGAGATCGAAGAGGGCTGGGAGGCGCTGGAGCGGTTTCGTCAGCAGGGAAAGATTCGCTGGATCGGCGTCTCCAATTTTTCCGTCGGGCAGATGAAGCGGGCGCAGAAGATTGCCCCGATCACCAGCCTGCAGCCCCCTTACTCGATGCTGCGGCGGACCATCGAGGCGGAGATTCTTCCCTTTGCCGAAGCGAACAAGATGGGCGTCATCAACTATTCGCCGATGTCTTCGGGCCTGTTGACCGGCGCGATGACGGCGGCGCGGGTGGCGGCTTTTCCGGACGACGACTGGCGGCGGCGCGCGGCCGAGTTCAACGAGCCGCGTCTCAGCCGCAACCTGCGCCTGGTGGAACTGTTGCGGGAGATCGGCAGCGGCCATGGCGTAGGCCCCGGCGTGGTGGCTGTGGCCTGGACGCTGCGTAACCCCGCCATTACCGCCGCGATCGTGGGCGGTCGCAGCGCGCAGCAGGTCGAAGGGCTGGCGCCGGCGCTCAATTTCAGGCTTAGCGAGGACGAGTTTGGCCGCATCAACGCCTTTCTCGCCTCCAATCCGGCCTGAATCCGGGCTCTGAAAAGGGTGGATATCGAGGAATCCCAGCTTGCAACTCAGGGATTCCTCGATTGTTCTTTCGAGTTAGGGAATCTCCGAATAAGTCTCCAATTTCAACCAACCCGTCCCTCAGGGGCTAAAGCCCAGTTGATTTTGCGGGTTTTACGGCACGGCTAAAGCCGTGCCCCTTCAAAGCAGCGACTTATTCAGAGGTTACTTAGATTTTCAATAAGTACCTGTATCTTCGGCTAACCTCAACGCAAAAAATAGCGCCCGATGACTTATAGCAAAACCAGAGTCGATGGTCCCCAAAACCACTGCATTCAAGTCGAGGCGACTATCAGGGTGCGGCGATCCCGGGCAGACTTCAAAGGGGCACAGTAACTCTGGTTTCGCTCTAGAGCGTTTTCAACCTGACTGTTTGCGATCAAGATGCACATCTGTGCTCTCCCATCCTTTATGCAAAGAACGCATAAAGGATGGGGCACCCAAAGTTTTGTTAACACTTGAATCGAAAATGCTCTAGCACAGTAACTCTGGATTCGATCTACTGGTATGACTCGTCGCGGTGAATTACAAACTCCGGATAGGCTCCTCCGCCTAACTCGTGCAAGTCCATGCCGATGCGCTCGCCGTCCGGGTCCACGCGGAAGGCAACGACGCGGTTGAGCAGCCAGAACAAGAGATAGACCAGTGGCAGCACCAAACCCAGCAGCGTGGCGATGCCGGCCAGTTGGGCGAGCAGTTGGCCCGTCTGCGGGGCGAAGATGCCGGCGGCCAGCAGCCCCCAGAGTCCGCCCATTGCGTGAACGGAGATGGCGCCGGAAGGGTCGTCGATGGAGAGGGCCAGTTCGAGCAGTTCGACCAGCAGTGGCGTGGCAATGCCCGCGACAGCTCCGACGAACAATGCCGCGCCCGGCTCGACGATGGCGGCGCAGGCGCTCGATGCGACCAGACCGGCCAGCCAGCCGTTGGCGCAGAGGCTGGCGTCCGGCTTGCCGAAGCGCAGGCGGGTGACGGCGAAGGTGGCCACAAGAGCGCCCGCGGCGGAAAGCAGTGTGTTGACCGCGGTCGCCGGAAGCGCGGCCAGCGGCGCATGGAGCCAGATCACGGCCCCGGCTACATTCCACCCCAGCCAGCCGACCAGCGCAAGCAGGCAGCCGAAGAGCACATAAACGGCGTTGTGGCCGGGCATCGCCGTGGAGAGTCCTTCCTTGGGAAACTTGCCCTTGCGCGGCCCGGCGATCCAAACCACGGCCAGCGCGCTCAAGCCGCCGAGCACGTGCACGGTGGCCGCGCCGCCGGGGTCCAGAAAGCCCGCTCCTAGCGAAAAGTTTGCGCCCAGCTGGGCCAGCCACCCGCCATTCCAGACCCAGTGCGCCAGCAGCGGAAAGACCAGAGCGGCCAGAAAAGCGGCGGCGGCGCAGCCGGCCGTGAGGCGCAGCCGGTCCGCTCCCGAACCCCAGCAGACCAGAGCGGCTAGGGCGGCTGCCAGGAATTCAAACAGCAGCGCGAGCTGAGAGAGAGGGGGCGCGGAGCCGAAACCGCCGAGCAGCAGGGGAGCTGCGCCAAGCAAATTCCAGTTCTTGCCGGCAAAGTGGAGGATATGGCCCGCGCTGCCAGAGGCTCCGGGCAGATTCCCGGCGATGCTGGAGCCCGCCAGGGCGAAGACGATGATGGCCACCGCCACCAGAACAAGGCTGCCCAGAAGCGCCTGGGCGGCTGACCGGCAGCGGCCCAACCCGGTGTTGATCAATGCAACGCCCGCGATGGCTAGCGGGGCGAGGAGCAGAAGCGCGAGGGTGAGCGCAAAGGTGGCTTCAGAGAGCACCAGCGGCGACGGCGGAGCGGCGGGCAGCATCGCGTTCATCGGCGGTCTTCCCTGCGCGCTTCCATGTGCCCGCGCACCGCGACGCCGAGTCCGAGAGCCTCAACGGCCAGGCCACAGACCACGAAGGCCGTCCGCGGGCCAGGAGAGGGAAAGAGCACGAGCGCGGCGATGGAGAGAAAAAATCCGGCTGGCATGACCAGCAATCCGGCGTATTTCATCTGCGTTCCTTTCTGATCCGCCCAACTCCGGCATGCGCAGCCTCGCGCGGGATGGACGGCTACCCCCCAGACCCGGTTCGCTTCCGGGGACTGCAATCCATGATGAAAGGTCGCTGAGAGCAATCGGCTGCAATGCCTTATCGCATTCTAAAGCATTTGGTAAGCGTTTTTTCTGTCGTCCAGCGGCAGAAGGGCGCCAAACCGCTCCGGTCGCTCTACAATCAACCTTTGCTCCCTGCTGCCCAACGCGACCTGCTCGACGTGGTGCTGGTTTCGCCGCGCAATCCCCTCAACATTGGAGCGGCGGCGCGCGCCCTGGCCAACTTCGGCTTCGAGCGCCTCTCAGTGGTTGCGCCTTTCCTGCCCACCTGGCGCGAGGCCCGCTCGGCCGTCGGCGCGCCCGAACTTCTTGAGAAGGCGACAGAATTCGCGACCCTGGCCGATGCAGTCTCTGGCTGCGCCCTGGTTCTGGGCACCGGAACCCTTACCTATCGCAAGCCCGAGCAGCCCGTGCTTTCACTGCCGCAACTGGCTCCCTTGGTCTCGCGCGAAGTTGCCCGCGGTGGGCGCATCGCCCTGGTCTTCGGCCCGGAGAAGCATGGACTGACCCGCGAGGCCCTCTCGTATTGCCATTTTCTGGTCGAGATTCCCACCGACGCAGGCCAGCCCTCGATGAATCTGGGCCAAGCCGTCGCCGTCTGCCTCTACGAACTGGCGTCCAGGGCGTTTCTGCCGGAAAATGGCCCACCCAAAGCCGAAACCGGGCAGAGGGGAACTGCGGTTGGACGCGATGCGGAGAACGAGCGGGTTGCAGCTTGGGGAGGTCGCGGTCATTGCCCGGAAACGCAAGCCCGCCCGGAGTTTGCCGAATCCGATGCCGGGGTTGAAGCGCAGCTTTCTGTCCGGAAACCCATTCTCCCCACCGAAACAGGGGGCCCCCCCGCGCTCTCCGGCCATCTGGACCTGCTGGCCGGGGTCGTCGAAGACGCCATGCGCGCTGCGGGCTACTCGCCTCGCTCGATGCAGGAGGCCAACCGGCGGGATCTCCGCCTGCTGCTGCGGCGGCTCTCGCCTTCCGAGCGCGATGCGCGCCGCATCCTCGGCCTCTTCCGCCGCATCCTCTGGCGGCTCAACCACATTCAACCCCGCCCGCGATGAATCCGGTTGAGGAGAACGGGCTGCTCTTCTTTCCGGGGCGCTCGATGGCCTTCGTCCGACGGCAGAAAACTCAATTTCCCGGAAAGTAGGGAAAAAAGATCGCGTCAGGATACCCCAGGAACGCTCCGTGAGGCTTGGGTGATGGTATTCCATCGCCAGATCCTCACCCTTTCGCCACGCCTTCGCAGTGCCCCGCATCTCGATTGTGCCGAATCTCCGTTGTGCTCCATCGCTGCCGCGCGTGCGATGGGGGAATGTCCCTGGGATGCTCGGGGGGTGCTCTGCGGGGTTGAGCTGTCCGACGGCGGTGTCTGCCCGTCTCGCTGTTGTCAGACGGCCGTCCGACAACGGTGAGACGGATGTAAGACAACCGAAAGGCAGCAAGACAAAGCGCCTCCTGCGCCCGAATTTTGTCCAACATTTCTTGTCTTACGCGCGTGCAGGGAAGAAAATCCCACAATTTTCCTCCAGAGACCGTGCAACTGGAAAAATTCGAGTTCAGCATTCTCCGCGAGAACTCAGCTCTCATCCTGCTCATTCTGGCGAATAAGCTTCTCGAGCGTAGGTTTATGCTTGGTTTCGCGGCCGGTGCGCGGTTCTGTGTCCACAACCCGCGACGGCTTGGGCTGGCCCACGAGTTCCCGAGCGTTGGCCTTGACCGCCTTGGTAACCGAGAATCTTCCTGGCTTGCGTTTCCTCATGGCAAGCATGAGTATGGAATAAATGCTGCCGGAACGGAAGTCCTGCAGCATTCCCACCGACAGATTTCAGCCGCTGGGATAGAAAAGGGCAGTATTCCCGATGGTGTCTTTTCGCCGCCGGGATGGAGAGCGGAAAGACCATGGAAGAACGGGATTTTTTCAGTGAAGCGACCGAGCAGCGCACCCATACGCTCACCTGTCCCAAGTGCGGGCAGGCGGGTGAGTACAAGGTCACCTGGGTGGTACGGCGCAAGCGGAGCCAGTTGCCCCGCGGGGCAGACGAGCGGGACCGCGCCAAATTCGTCAAGGCGCAGTCTTACATGGTAAGAATCGACGAAAAATTGTCTTGCGCGAATGTCCGCTGCCGTAAAGCATTCGAAATCAGCGCATTGCAGTCAGTGGCCTTCCTCGCGGACTGAGCCGATCCGGAGCCGCTCATTCCATCTCCGGATCGATGCCGCGTATTCGCAGATCGAGTTGTTCTCACGTAAGACGAAGACTCCGGCGCGGACGTCCGTGTGAATTTTTTGAGAGAATCATTTTTTTGTCGGGTTTCCGTCGCGCCCGCTAAAACCAGCGAAATCGCAAATGCACTCTGAATCAAGTTGAAAATGGATTTTAGTCAGTGTGCGCAGCGGCAGGGCTGGGATTTTGCCGTCCTTGGACGGCCGATGTATGCAAGAATTGCGATGAGATTTTTTGCTTTGGGCCCCTTTTATGACCAATGAGACGGAAAGCCGTATTCCTTTCAACGATCTTCTAGTTTTTCACCAGGTATCGCGCTCACTGACCTCGAGTTTCGACCTGGACACGATCTTGCGCACCATCATCGAGCACATGGAACGGTTTATCGATGCCGAGCTGTGGACGCTGCTGATGCTGGACGATGTGCGGCAGGATCTTTATTATGCGATTACATCCGGAGGGGAAGATTCCCCGCTGCGCGACCAGCGCGTGAAGTTGGGCGAGGGGGTGGCAGGCTGGGTGGTCGAGCACGGCGAGACGCTGCTGGTTCCCGAGGCCCAGGACGATCCGCGGGTTGCGTCGGCGCGTGGAGCCAAGCCGCGAACGGTACGCTCGGTCATCGCCCTTCCTTTGCGCGGACGCAAGGGAACGCACGGCGCCATCGAGATCTTCAACCCGCGCGCCGATCAGATCACCGACTATACCATCGCCTTCCTGCACATTCTGGCCGATCACGCCGCCATCGCCATCGAGAACGCGCGCGACGTGGCCCGGATTCAGCAGTTGACCATCACCGATGACACGACCGGCCTCTACAACGTGCGTTACCTTTACGAGGTTCTGGGCCGGGAGTTGGAGCGGTGCGGCAGCCTGGGGCTGCCGCTGAGCCTGATATTCCTTGACCTGGACCGCTTCAAGCTGGTCAACGACACGCACGGCCACCTGGTGGGCAGCGAATTGCTGGCGCGCGCCGGGCAGCGGCTTCAGGAATTGAGCCGCAGCCAGGATTGGTGCTTCCGCTACGGCGGCGACGAGTTCGTGATCCTGTTGCCGGAGACTGGAGCCGAGGCCGCGCTCGAACAAGCCACAACGCTCAACCGCAGTCTGATGGAGACCGATTTCCGGATGAAGAACGACCTCGAGTTGCGGGTCAGCGCCAGCCTGGGTGTGGCGACCGCACCCGCCGACGCCACCTCGGTCCATGCCATCCTCGGCGCTGCCGATACGCGCATGTACTGGGTAAAAGCCAATGGCCGCGGCGCGGTGCGCGGAGTGTAAGACGTTCCGCGTGCCGTAAGACGCTCCGCGTACCGGCGAACAAGCCGTCCTACTCGTCTTCGCTCTGCGGCTTTTCCGTGATCTGGCTTCCGGCCAGCCGCTCCAGCTGATTGCGCCAGTCCAGTGACTCCACGAAGCTCTTCGATTCGCGCCAGTTTGGCTCGACAATGACGTGCAGTTCCAGATAAACCCGGGTTCCGAGCAGCGACTCGATCTGGCGGCGGGCGCTGGTGCCGATCTCTTTCAATTTGGAGCCGCCTTTGCCGATCAGAATCGCCTTTTGCCCGTCGCGCTCGCAATAAATCGCCGCCGCGATGCGGGTCAGCGGGAGCCTGGCCGGAGCCTGATTTTTCTTGCGCGGCGGAGCTGGCGGCTCGGCCTCTTCAAAGCGCTCGATCACCACGGCGGAGGCGTAAGGAACTTCTTCGCCGGTCGCCACCAGAATGCTTTCCCGGATCAGCTCGGCGACCATGAAGCGCTGCGGCTGGTCGGTGTACTGGTCTTTGGGGTAGTAGCGCTCGCCAACCGGCAGCGCCTCGACGATCTTGCGCACCAGAATGTCCATGCCGTCGCGCTTGCGGGCGCTCACCGGGATCACCTGGGCAAAGCCGAACTGGCGGGTGAGCGTGTCGATCAGCGGCAAAAGCTGGTCCTTGCCCACGAGATCGATCTTGGTGAGCAGCAGAAAGACCGGGCAGTCCAGCTTGCGGATGAGACCGAATAGAAATTCGTCCTCGCTGGCCCAGTTGGTGCGCTCGTGCCGGGGAGCGGCAGCAGCGGGAGCTTCCGGGGGCGTAGAGAGACTGGGTGCCCCAGGTTCCGATTCTGGGACCTGGGATTCCACGCCTTCTCCCACCGCGGGAACCTGCTCTGCCGCCGTCTCCAATTGCACCCGGCGCGTCGCGTCCATCAGCACCAGCACCAGGTCGCGGGTTTCGAGAGCCTCGTAAACCTCCTGCAGCATCCGCCGGTCCAGATGCGATCCGGGCTTGTGCACGCCGGGCGTATCGACGAAGACGATCTGCGCCGCCGGGTGCACACCCTTCCGCGCCGGAACCTCGACCACTCCTTCGATGCGGTTGCGGGTGGTCTGCGGCTTGGCCGAGACAATGGCCACCTTTTCGCCGGTCAGAGCGTTGAGCAGCGTGCTTTTGCCGGCGTTCGGCCGGCCCAGAATGGCGACAAATCCAGATTTCAAAGGGTTTTCATACTCCTACCTGAGTTTACGGCATTTACGGCTGGCCGGTAAGGGTTCAGCAAGAGCACCCTGCATAAGTCAGGTCCGCTCTTGACTTATTTTCGTTTATAAACGATAATTCGACCGTGTACGAGATTCGCCATTACCTGACCGAGAGCGAGAGAGACGTCTTCATGGAATGGCGTCGCCAGCTCCGCGACACGAAAGCTAAAATCGCGGTTGACCGCAGAATCAACCGGATGGAGTCAGGCAATTTCGGCGACCACAAGTTCTGCCGCGATGGTGTATGGGAGTTGCGCATCGATATGGGTCCGGGATACAGAGTCTATTACGGCGTTGCCGGAGCGCAGGTGGTCTTGTTGCTCACGGGCGGCGACAAGCGAAGTCAGGATGCAGATATCGACAGAGCCTGCGCATACTGGCTGGATTGGCAAGGGAGAGCGGTGCAATGAGAGACAGAACCCACGACGAGGCTATGGCGGAGTTGCTTCGGGAAGACCCTGCCTATGCGCTCGAATTGCTGAACGGCATTCTCGAAGACGGCGAACAGGGCGAGTTGCTGATCACTCTGCGCCAGATGACCAAGGCTTTTGGCGGCGTGCAGTCGGTGGCGGAAAAGGCCAACCTGAATCCAACGCAGCTCTACCGCACTTTATCGGAAGAGGGCAATCCGGAGTTGCGCAGCCTCGCAGCCATCCTCAAAGCCATGGGGTTGCGGCTGGCTGTTGAACGGGTGCGCGCGGTGTGAATTTCATCAACTAAACAGCCGTGAATCACAAATCCTGCTTAGGCACGTCTCCTGTTGCAGGCGGGAAGACGCGCAGCCGCTCGACGCGCCGGTCGGTCGAGGCGACGACCTCCATGCGCAGGCCGGCCGATTCCAGCAGCACCACCTCGCCGGGGAGCGGGATGCGGCCTTCGATCTCGCTGACCAGGCCGCCCAGCGTGGTGGCTTCGTAGGCCTCGTCGAGATTGCTCAGGCCCGCCTGTTCGCCGAACAGGTCCGGCAACTGATCGACGGGAAAGCCGCCGGGGACCAGCCAGACGCCGTCCGGCTCGCGCTCGGGGTCTTCGACGGGCGCATCCTCTTCGTGCTCGTCCTTGATGTTGCCCACGATTTGTTCGAGCAGATCCTCGATGGTCACGAGGCCCGAGACGCCGCCGTACTCGTCGACCACAATGCGCATATGCTGTTTTTCGCGCTGCATCTCGCGCAGCAGTTCATAGCCGCGCTTGGTCTCGGGGACGAAGACGGCCTCGTGCTTGATGCTGGCCACAGTGCGGGTGCGGGCCTCTTCGTCGGCAATCTGCAGCAGGTCGTGGGCGAAGGCGATTCCGGTAATGCTGTCGATGGAGCCGGCGTAGACCGGCACGCGGGAGAAGTTGTGCTCGCGCAGCAGTTCGATGAATTGTTCGAGGGTAATGGTCTCCGGCACGGCAAAAATTTCAGGCCGCGCGGTCATCACCTCGCGCACCAGCATGTCGCCGAACTCGACCGCGGAGCGAACCAGATCGCGGTCGCTCTCTTCCAGGATGCCTTCCTCTTCGCCGGCTTCGAGCAGCGCCTCGACATCGATGGCGGCCTCCTGCTTGGGGCTGGCGGGCGCCTCGGCCAGCGAGGCTACGGAGAAGAAAAAGCGGGCAAAGACGGTGATGGGCGTCATGAGCCAGAGCAGCAGGCGGATGGGCCAGATGAGCCGCGCTGCCCAGGCTCCCCGGGTGCGGTTGAAAAGCAGCGAGGGCAGAAGGTGATTGCAGAAGACGATGACCAGCACCATGGCCAGAATGGCCTGTGCGATCTCGTCCAGGCCGGGAGCGCGATCGAAAAGAATCGCGCCGAACCCGAGCGCGAGAATCCCCAGAACGAGCTGCTGGAGGACGGAGGCGCACAGTTCCGCATGTTCGCGGCTGAGGCCCAGTTGCGGCTCGACCAACTCCTCCCATGCGTCGAGATTCTCCTCGATCTCCCCGGTCAGAATTTTGCCGAACTCGGCGTAGACGCGGCAGATGTATGAAGCCAGTGTCTCGACGGCGGCGAGGACTAGAAAGAGAAGGAGAAAGGCCGAGGTCATGGTTTGAGACCCCGTTTGTTGGTTGAGGTTCGAGGTTTCCCAGGTTCCTTTGAGAATTCCGAAGAACTTCCCTCAGGGGCTAAAGCCCGATTTGATTTTTTCTTCATGATGTACGGGCTGAAGCCCGTACCCTTCACGCCAGAGCCGGCGCGTTCGATGAGGCCTTGCGGGAGGTTGAGTTTGGCGCGCAGCCGGCCTTCGCGGCGGGCCATCTGGCCTTCATCGGCTTCGTGATCGTAACCGGCCAGATGCAGCAGCCCATGCAGGATGAGAACCTTGATCTCCGTCGAGAGCGAGTGATGCTGCTCGACGGCCTGTTTGAGCGCCGTCGGCACGGAGATGGCCAGATCGCCTGCCATCTTTTCCGCGCCCACTCCGCCGGCGGGAAAGGAGCCATCAGCCGGAAAAGACAACACGTCGGTCGCCTTGTTCTTGCCGCGAAACTGCCGGTTGAGCTTGCGGATGGCCGCGTCGGTGGTCAACTGCACGTTCACCTCGCCGCGCAGGCGGACGGTTTTTTGAGCCAGGGCGAGAAAGCGCGCCAACGTGCGTGCCGTAGGGATTTTTTTATTCTTGTCAGGGACCGAGGCAGGCGAAATCTTCGTCGCAGAAGCGCGCTGCGCGGGGTCGGGGTCCAAATCTGGGTCCAGAAGGATCATCGTGCTCGGAGCCGCAAGCAGCGCGGCCCCGGTAACTCTAATTCTACGCTATGTTTCGATCAGCGCCGCGAGGATGCGCATCGGGAGAATCATCCGCATCGACTCCGGAAGTTGCTGAAATCCATGCGCTGCGTAGAATTTTGCCGCTCGTTCGTCGATTGCGTCCGCGACGATCATCGAGGAGCCAACCTGCGCGGCATTCTCGTATGCCTTGGCGAGAGCTTTGGCCAGAAGAATCGCGCCCAGGCCCTGGCCCTGAAACTCCGAGGAGACGGCGAGCCGTCCCAGCAGCGTTGCGCTGACCATCGGATAGCGGGGAATGTGCTTTCGAGCGGCTTCGGGAACGGTTCCTGGGGCTAGTCCGGTTGCGCACAGGGTGAAGTAGCCGGCGATCCGGCCGGGCGAATCCTCGCTCGTCAGCACAAAAACCGCATTGGCCTTGCGGCGCATATCCTGCGAGGCCTGGGTCTTCAGATAGAGGTCCAGGCTTTCGACGCCGCAATGAAATCCGGCGCGGTCGTGATGCTTGGCGAGCGGTTCGAGATGAAGCAGATGGGCAGGCGCGCCCATCAGGCGGTAACCCGCTCCCGCGCCGAGCGGAAAGCCCGCCGGAGCCGCGCGTTTGGTTTGGGAGCGTGCACCAGTGCGTCAAAAAACGCTGCGCGGTCGCGTTCGCTGAGGACAAGGCTCTGGTGGCGAGCGATGGTTTCGCGGGACGCATCGGTGAGCGCGGAGAGGCAGAAGTCGGTCAAACTGCGCCGTTCGAGGGCCGCGGCGCGCTCCACCAGGCGCTTGGTTTCAGCGTCGACGCGAAAGCCCAGGCGATAAGCGCGGGCGCGGCGTTCGGTGGAAGTTGCGGCGGTGGCGGATTGCGGCATGGGAAGCGCTCCTCGATTCCTTACGATCTCAGTGTACGTCCAATGGGAGAACAACGCAATCTTGATTCTCCAGCGCGGGATCGTCGAATCCCAGGTCCCCAAGTGCGAGGGACCTGGGGCACCCGTCCGGCATACCCCCCTGGGGTATAGGGGGAGGGGGGGGTACAAAACAGGGAACAGGGAACAGGGAACAGGGAACAGAAAAGCCCGAATCTCTGGTCATTGTGCACTGGATGATTGTGCGCTGTCGGAGGGTATTTTTCTGCAACCACCTGCGGTGGGGCCAAACGCTCGCTATCCGCTCGCAGGAGGTTCGTACTTTCCCAGGTCCCCAAGTGCGAGGGATCTGGGGCACCCTCATTTGTGACTCTTGGGACCTGCGCTACCCGCTGAAGGACAGGGCACCCGGCTTAGGGTGCGATTCCGACCAATACAAGGGGAACCGCAGGCACCCCACGTCCTTCTCTAATCAGGTTGTATAGCTCGCCTTCGTAGTAGGCGACCCCAGAGGACATTTCCTCTTGTAATTCCTTCATGGGTAGAATCTCAATGCCCACGTCAATCGCGTTCCCGATGTAAAAGGCCATGTGCTTGACGAAGAGATCGTAGGCCACGAACGAGTATTTACCGAATTGCACTTCAACAGCCACGCGGCCTTTGACAAAGTCCGTTTGATTGTAAGAATAAATGGATTTCAGACCGGCGTTTTCTATCTCGGCCTTTTGTTGCGCTGTCGGCATTATCGAAGCGCAGTACAGGATGTATCTGGGTAGATAGTGTGCTCGTATCGAGAAGCTTCCTATACCTTAGGAGTGGGGCGAGGTCACCCGGAATCCATGCGCGGCGGTAAAGGAACTCGTGCGTTTATTTGCGCCCGACTCCATAGCGCACGCAATTAGCGCCTCCGCGCTCGGCCTATGGCCGCAGTCGGAGCACTGGAAAAACTTCTCGTATTCAAGCGTGTCAACATCGAGAAGCTCTAGGCTACCGTCTTCTTTCACAATCGGGTTTCGCTGCACGTATGCATCTGTATAGTGGCTCACGTCACTGCCTCCACATTCCGGGCAAACAACTTCCTTCATAAAGACCTCCCTTCATCATCTGTGCTTCGGTTCTATACGCGCGTATCTCCTCTGGCCACGCGCATATGCCAATCAAGGACATTAGAGTACTCAAGAAAACTTGTAAGCTCGGCAAGTCCACTTTTTCTGAAGGTGGGCCGATAGAGTTGCCGCGAGAAAAGGGCGCGTCTTGTCTCGTTTGAAACAATGGAAAACCGGGAAACTTTTGGGTCAGTCAGAAGTATGTCATTAAAGCGAAGTAGCCCCGAGTACACAGTAGTCGTGTGTTCCACTTCAAAGAGTCCTTCAATTGCCTCGCCACCGCGTGCTATCCATATCACGTCAATCTCTGACAATATTCCTTGAACTTGGTCAAACCCGGAGGGAATGCTACCTCTCAAAGCGAATTGCTCGGTCAGCGACCAGTCTAACTTGCCGGCGTCGTGTTCCGGTACGTATACTTCATATTTCTTGAAATGTCCGATTCCCGCAAGCAGCGTCTGTACTTGCGGATGGGTTAGTTCATGGGCCTCATGCAGTAGCGCGGAGTTAAGACTACGTGCAACGGGCTCCAATCCCACGTAACCTTCGACGTTAAAACGTCCTTGGCGGGCTACATAGAGTTCCAGCCCATCGTTTCGTGAAAGCAATTGCACCTTATATTGGCCGTCACTCGCCGTTTGCGCATTCCGAAAAATCTCTTCAAAATCTCCGTAGGGAACAAACAATGGAGCTGACCCGTCATCGAGTACAAAGCAGAGAAATGCGTTGTGCCCTTCTAACTGCCGTAGGTCAACTTCGCGTAATCCGAAGAAAGTGCGGCCATGTGGATGCACCTTCGAGTAGCGAATATAGATTCGCGCCGCGTCATCGCCAATCTTGAAGAGAGATTCGCTCCCACTGATCTTATGGAGCTCGCCAAAGCGCTTGCGGAGCGTTTCGAGGATTCCGAATTTGTGAAGATTTGGCATTTTTCGAAAGTCTATCAGGCTCTGTTGTAAGGAGGCGATGTCACGATCAACTGCATGGACCCAGCCTTCATATGCCTCATAAAAGACAGATTGTCCTGACATTCCATGAAGGCTTCTGTCTCGCGGTGAAACTTGAACAGTGTCGCCGGTCCCATAATTTCCCTTTCAGAACATCCTAACGCCATACTACAGCCAAAAAACGACGCAATGTGCCTGTGGGAATCAGAGCAGTTTACCTTCAAGATGGGAGCCGGCACAGATCGCGGCTGATTTCCCGAATGAGAACCCCCCAGTTTCAATGTTGCACGAATACTACCGTTGTATTTGCAGCGGAGTGCTCTGCTCCGGGCCTGAAGGCCGCGCTTTTTTCGGCAGTTTTTAGGGGGCTGAAGCCCCCTGCTCCCTCCGCAAAGACGATCTGCAACTGTCGTACTAAGCTATTGCGGTTTGGGCGGATGCGAGGGCTGCGGCTGGGGGCGATTTTCGCGGCTTTCAGCGCCGACTTCGATGGCTTCGCCTGCGCTGAGCGGAAGCTCCTGCTGCTGCGATTTGACCGACTCGTAGGCTCTCACAATGCGCTGCACGAGGGCGTGGCGGACTACGTCTATGTCTTCGAAGTGGCAGAAGTGGATGCCCTCGACGCCGTCGAGAATGTTGATCGCATCGAGCAGGCCGGATTTGCGCGGGTTGGGCAGGTCGATCTGCGTGATGTCGCCGGTGATGACCGCCTTGGAGTTGGCGCCCATGCGCGTGAGGAACATCTTCATCTGTTCGATGGTGGTGTTCTGCGCCTCGTCCATGATGATGAAGGCGTCGTTGAGCGTGCGGCCGCGCATGAAGGCCAGGGGTGCGACCTCGATGACGTTCTTCTCCAGCATCTTGTCGACTTTTTCCGGGTCGAGCAGGTCGTAAAGAGCGTCGTAGAGCGGGCGCAGGTAGGGGTCTACTTTGTCCTGCAAGGTTCCGGGCAAAAAGCCCAGCCGTTCGCCGGCTTCGACCGCGGGGCGCACGAGGACAATGCGGCTCACCTTCTTCGCGTTCATCGCGGCCACGGCCATGGCCACGGCGAGATAGGTCTTGCCCGTGCCGGCCGGGCCGACGCCAAAGACCATGTCGTTCTGCTCGATGGCTTCGACGTACTTGCGCTGGTTGACGGAGCGCGGCTGGACGGTCCGTTTGACGCCGGCCGAACGCTGCTTGCCGCTGTCGGCCAGCGACTTCAGCGTGGTAGCCGGGTCGGCCACCACCAGGCGCAGCATTCCGTTCAGCTCGCCGTTGTGCGGGTGGACGCCCTGTTTGCGCAGCGCTTCAAAATCCAGAAAAACCTGCCGGACGCGGGCAACACGCTCTTCCGGTCCCTGCACGTGCACGGCGTCGGAGCGCAGATCGATGCGCACGCCGAGCGAATCTTCCATGAGCCTGAGGTTTTCATCGCGAGTCCCGAACAGGGGCTCCAGATTGGGCGTGATCTCCAGAGCGATTTTCAAAGGTTTACCTAGCCTCCAGGAAAACATGGGGTTGAGGTGGGCTGAGATGAGGCGATGAACGGGACATGCGGGTGGGCGCAGAACCTGGGCGCGGCTCGATGGGAGAGCTGCGGGAGAGCTGCGGCAAGACTGCAAGCTGGAAGGAGGATTTTGGGGCGCGGAGCGAGATAAGGCCGCCGCTCCAGGCTGAAGTACGAAACCGCGGGTTGGAATGGGTTACCAAATCCGGTGTCAGTATTCAGTATCTGGGCTTGAGAGTAGCGCCATCCGCCTCTCGCGTCAATCCATTCGCGATGTTTTTTTGATGAAGTGTGCCGGGCCGGGCGCTCCGGGAGGCCGGAAGCCCGGCAATGGGCAGGCCCCCGCGGCACGCAAGATTACGGCGGGCAGAGACGGCCTTGCCTGGACTCTTCGGCCGCTTCGGCCTGTAAGGACACGTGTAAAATTCCGTTAGCAACGGGGGAACCGGATGAAGGCGGCAGAGCTTGCGAACAGATGCCTGCACTCGCTGGGCTATGAGCTGGTACCCTATCCGCCGAGCGATTGGGCCCGGTCGCGCGAGGCGCTTGAGAGAGTGCTCGGCAAGCTGGCCATCGATTGCGTCTTCGATGTGGGGGCCAATCGCGGCCAGTATGGCGACCAACTGCGCGACATTGGCTACAAGGGCTGGATTGTCTCGTTTGAGCCTGCGCGCGCGCTCTTCGACGATCTCTCCCGCCGCGCCGCCGCACGGCCTCCGTGGAAGGTGTTTCCCTACGCGCTGGGCTCGGAGAACGGCCAGGCGGAGATCAACGTCGGCGAAAGCGACTTTCTGACCTCGTTTCTGGTTCCGCTCGGGCCATCGAAGACGCTTCCGATGAACCGCGCGATTGGCAAGGAGACGGTCGAGATCAGGCGCCTGGATTCCATCTTCGAGCAGTGCATGGCGGGCATCGGTGCGCGGCGCATCTATCTCAAACTGGACACGCAGGGCTTCGACCTGGAAGTTCTCCGCGGCGCGGATGGGATTCTGGGCAGCGTTCTGGGGGCGCAGACCGAGCTCTCGTTCGTCCCGATTTACCAGGGAATGCCGGGTTACATGGAATCGCTGCGGGAGTTCGAAAAAAGAGGCTTCAGCGTGGTGGATTTCGTGCCGGTCACCCGGGTCTCGGGCGATCTTCTGATGATGGAGATGGACTGTGTTCTGGCCCGCTGCTCCGGCCCGGTCTGAGGCGGGCGGGGCGGGGCTCAAGAGGGCTGAGGCGGTTCAAGGCGGCTGCTCAGACCCATTCTTCAGCGCAAAAATGGCTGCGCGCAGCGCAAAAAGAGGCGCGCGCATTGACCCGCCGCCTTACTTCCCGTAGACTAAGGAATTGCAAGGGATGCGGATCGAGTTGCATTCCGAAACCCCATCATTTTCCCTGAGATAAGGGCCTGAGAGCAAGGATAAGCAATGGCAAACCATGTATCGTCGCTGAAGCGCGCACGCCAGACCGAGACCCGCACCGCATTGAATCGCGCCAACCGCAGCCGTGTGCGCAACAGCCTGCGCAGCCTGCGCGAAGCATTGGCCAAGGGCGATGTGAAGGTCGCCGAGGAGCAGTACCGGTCGACCGTCTCCACCCTCGACAAGAGCGTGCAGAAGGGCATTCTCCACGACAACACCGTCTCCCGCTACAAGAGCCGGCTGAACGCCCGGCTGAAGGCCCTGGTTCTGGCCAAGGCGTAGCGCCGCGAGAGCTTGAACGTGCAAGCTGGAACGAGAGTTTGCAGGAAATCACAGAAACAAAAGCAGCCGGGAATGCTCCCGGCTGCTTTTGTTTCTGTGCGCGACTCTCCGGCCTTCACAGCAGCTCGAAGATGGCCGCCGCGCCCATGCCTCCACCCACGCACATGGTGACCATGCCGTAGCGCAGTTGGCGGCGACGCATCTCGGCCAATAGCGTGGCGGTGAGCTTGGCGCCGGTCGAGCCCAGCGGATGGCCGAGGGCGATGGCGCCGCCGTTGACGTTGATGCGCTCGGGGTCCATCGCGAAGCCGTTCCGGTGCAGTTCGCCGAGAACGGCCAGCGTCTGCGCGGCAAAGGCTTCGTTGAGTTCGATGAGGCCAATCTCGGCCAGGGTGAGGCCGGCGCGGGCGAGCACTTTGGGAACCGCGGAAACGGGGCCCATGCCCATCTCCTCCGGCAGGCAGCCGGTGGCGGCGTAAGCTACCAGCCGGGCAAGAGGACGAATGCCCAGCTCGCGGGCGCGTCCGGCCTCCATCAGAACAGCGGCCGCGGCGCCATCGGAGGTTTGCGAGGAGTTGCCGGCGGTCACCGTTCCCTGGGCATGGAAGGCGGGTTGCAACTGGGCGAGGGTTTCGAGCGAGATCCCTGGGCGCGGTCCTTCGTCGGCGGCAAAGAGCGTCTCCGCGACTTCCAGATTTCCGGGTCCGTTTCCGGACGCGGTTCGGGGCCGAGCCGCTGTGACCGGGACTGGGATCAGCTCTTCGGCAAAACGGCCGGCGGCCTGCGCCGCCAGAGCTTTTTGGTGGCTGGCGAGAGCGAAGGCGTCCTGGTCGGCGCGGGAGATATGGTAGCGGCGGGCGACCCGCTCGGCGGTCAGGCCCATGGTGAGCAGCGAGGCAGGATAGTGCTCGGCAAGCCAGGGGTTGGGGCTGGGTTTGAGGCCGCCCATGGGCAGCAGGCTCATGGATTCAACCCCTCCGGCCACGACCACGCGGTCGCCGCCCGAGCGGATGCGCAGGTCGGCCTGGACAATGGCTTCCAGACCGGAGGCGCAGAGGCGGTTGACGGTGACGCCGGGAATCTCGACCGGCAGTTGCGCGCGCAGAGCGGCAAAGCGGGCGATGTTCCAGGCCTGTTCGCCCTCCGGCTGCGCACAGCCCAGGATCACGTCGTCGATTTCCGCCCGATTCAGCTCTGGAACCCGCTGCAAGGCGCCGTCGATTGCAAGCGCGGCGAGATCGTCGGGGCGTGTGGTCGAGAGGGCGCCTTTGGGGGCGCGGCCGACCGGGGTGCGAACGGCGCTGACGAGGACGGCTTCCGGCATGGGATGCTCCTTGATCTCCGAGCAAGTTTTTCTTGCGGGGTCAACATTCCCTCAGGGGCTAATACTACAGTTGTACTTGCTTCGGAGTACCCTGATCCGGGCCTAAAGGCCCCGATATTTGGCCCATTTTCAGGGGGCTGAAGCCCCCTGCTCCCTCCGGAATCTTCGATCTACAGCTGTAGTACCAAGGCCCCGTCAATTTTGTTGGCTTATGTACGGGCTGAAGCCCGTACCCTTCAAAGCCTGAACTCTTTCAAAGCATGAACTCTTTCAAATCATGAACTTTTTCAAAGCCTGAACTCTTTCAAAGCATGAACTCTTTCAAATCATGAACTTTTTCAAAGCCTGAACTCTTTCAAAGCATGAACTTTTCCGTGGTCCTCGCTGGCAGAAACTCATTCCGGCATTTCCAGCTCGGTCCACGTGCCCTTGGAGTAGAAATGGTAAATCGTGTCGGCGTTGATGATCGAATCGGCCAGGGCGTCGTGGTCCACGGGCGGCGGACGGTGCTCCAAGGGGGTCTGCGCCTGGTGAATCTGCTCTGGAGGGGCGGGATCGATGCCCCAGTCGAAGCCGAGAACGCCGGCCGGGCCGTGGGCTTGCAGACGTTCGGTCTCGGGCGCGGCGGAGAGCAATTGCAGTTCATCCGGGGCGCTCGAAAAGTAAACCAGCAGCGAGACCGTTCCCTGCGCTGAACAGAGGACCGCCCAATCGGAGGAGCCGGCGCGCTCCAGGCTGGCGCGGATCACATTTTCCGGCCCATATGCCTGATAAGTCTGCGGAATCAGGCAGCCGCGGCGGTTGAGCAGGGCGGCGAGCTGCGGGGGCAGATCGGGAAATGAGCTGACCGGCAGATGGCGAATGAGGTAAGGGGTGGAGCGGCCATTGACGAGAATCTGGCCGGATTCATTGAGCGGCGCAAGCGGTTGCTCCGGCTGTTGGGCAGGGAGCAGGGCGCAGGCGCAGAGCAGTGCGCCCTGCAGCAATCCGATCGTTCTTACCCCGGCGCCAAGCATAAATGTCGCATTCCCTCAGGGGCTAAAGCAAATTTCCTATTGGTATAGAAGAAGAAGCATCCCTCAGGGGCTAAAGCCCGCTGATGTTGCTGTACTTTAGGGCACGGCTAAAGCCGTGCCCTTTCAAAACAGCTCTACACCAAAAGTGAATTTGCTAAAGCCCGCGTATTCTTCTGCCTTCATTTGCGGGCTGAAGCCCGCACCCTTCATCCGAGGCCACATCCATCATCGTCCCATCGCGATCCAAGCGCAAAATCAATTCCGCAGCGGCTTGCCGGTTTTCAGCGTGAAGGCGATGCGCTCCTGCGTCTTCGGCTCGCCGCAGAGGGAGAGAAACGCCTCGCGCTCGAGGTCCAGGATGTACTGTTCGCTGACCAGGGTTCCAGCCGTCACACGGCCGCCGGAGAGAATGTACGCCGTCCAGCGAGCAATTTTCTGGTCGTGCTCGGAGGCGTAACCTGCTTCGCCCATCAGGAAAACGCCGGTTTCGAGCATGGCCAGGGCCGAAGCGCCGGGTGCGGGAATTCGCGTGCGCGGCTGCGGCGCGATATAGCCTGCGCCGGCCAGCACCGCGGCCTGGGCCTTCGAGTCCAGCAGCAGCCGCTCGCGGTTGAGGGTGATGCCGTCAGCGGGCCCCAGCAGGCCCAGGATGCGCGCTTCGGCGGCCGAGGTGGAGACCTTCGCCAGGGCGATGGTTTCAAAGGAGCGGCGGAGCGCGGTGGCCAGCTCGGCTGACTGGGCAAAGCGCGAGGGCAGGTTCGAATTGGGCACGCGCGGGTCAGGGGGCGCCAGGGCAGTCGCCGCGTCGATGGCCCGAAGCAGCATTTCCTTCGTTCCGCCGCCGCCGGGAATGAGGCCGACGCCCGCCTCGACCAGGCCGATGTAGGTCTCAGCGTGGGCCTGCCGGCGGGCGGCGTGGAGGCAGATCTCCGCGCCGCCGCCGAAGGTGATGCCGAAGGGCGCGGCGACCACCGGGCGCGGGCAGTATTTGATGGCCAGGGTCATCTGCTGGAAGCCGTGGATGACGGCGGCCAGCTCCTCCCACTCGCCCTCCTGCGCGGTCAGCAGGAGTTGCATCAGGTTGGCGCCGACGGAGAAATTTTCACGGTCGCTGGCAATCACGAAGCCGGCAAAGTCGCGCACCGCATCGGAGCCGGGGCTCAGCACCGCCGAGGCCAGAGCCAGAACATCGCCGCCGATGGCGTTCTTGAGCGAGTGCAGCTCGATGCAGCCGATGCCGTCGCCCAGATCGACGAGTGAAGCTCCGGCGTTCGACCGGACAATACCGCGCAGGGAAGCGTTGGCGCGGCGGAAATCGGCAATGCGGGCGTGGCCGGGGATTGCGGCGACCGGCTCCAGGGTGTTGTTTTCGGGCTGGAAGCAGAGTGCGGCCCCGCTTGCGCTATCGCGGGCGTACCACGAGGATTGGCCAGCGGCCAGGAGCGCCTCTGCACGCGGGCTGACCGGCAGGTTGAGGGCCTTCATGCGGCTGACGGTCGAGGCCACCCCGGCCGCATCGGCCATTTCAAAAGGCCCCATCTCCCAGTTGAAGCCGGCGCGCATGGCGCGGTCGATCGAGGCCGCGTCCCCGGCCACTTCGCCAATGCGCTCGGCGGCATCGTTCCACAGCGCGGCGAAAAAAGGCCACAAAAAGGCCGCGGCCTGGTCCTTTGCCGGGTCGTTGGCCAGCAGCAGCCGCAGCCGCTCCGCGAGCGAGGCGGCATTCTTGGCCATTTCGAGCGCCGGGAGCGCGGGCTTGCTGACGGGCCGGTACTCGTACGTGCTCAGGTCGAGCACCATGCGCGCGTCCTTTCCGTCCGCGCCGCGGAGTTTCTTGTAAAAGCCCTGGCCGGCCTTGTCGCCCAGCCAGCCGCGCTCGATCATCCGCTCCAAAACGCCGGAAAAGCCGCCGGGACGGATTCCCTGAGGAAAATTGGCGGCTACATGGGCCAGGATGTCGATGCCCACCAGGTCGGCGAGGCGGAAGGTGCCGGTGCGGGGCCAGCCGATCGCCTGGCCGGTCAGCGCGTCCACCTCTTCCACGCTCAGACCCTGCTGCTGCATCAGCGCCGCGGCCGAGAACATCACCGAGATTCCGATGCGGTTGGCGATGAAGTTGGGCGTGTCGTTGGCCAGAACCACCTGCTTGCCGAGGTTGCGGTCGGCGAAGGCCACAAAAGAGGCCACGACGGCAGGATCGGTCTCGGCGGTGGGAATCACTTCGAGCAACTGCATGTAGCGCGGCGGGTTGAAGAAATGCGTCCCGAAGAAACGGGTGCGCGGCCAGGCCGGATGCGCGGCGAGCCCGGCGGCAATCTGCCGGATGGGCAGGCCGGAGGTGTTGGTGGTGAGCAGCGCCGTAGAGGACAGATGAGGCAGAACGCGGCCGAGAAGCGCCGTCTTGATGGCCAGATTTTCGGCGACCGCCTCGATCACCCAGTCGCAGCCGGCCAGCTTCGCTAGATCGTCCTCGAAGTTGCCGGGAGCGATCAGTGCGGCCATGGAAGGCTCATAGAATGCGGCCGGCCTGGATTTGCCCAGGGCGTCGAGCGCGGCTTTCGCCAGGGACTCCGTGCTCTTGTCTTTTGGAGGGAGATCGAGCAAAAGAACGGGAATTCCGGCGTTGGCCAGGTGAGCGGCGATGCGCGAGCCCATGGTCCCCGCGCCCAGCACGGCGGCGCGGCGGACCAGAAGCGGCGGGACCGCGGCAGGAAGAGAAGCGGCAAGACCGGAGGCCGAGGGTGCGGACGGCAAGTTTGTGCTCATGCGGACTCTCCCTGCGCGGCTTCGGAGATCTGTTCCGGGGCCAGGCGGAAATGATGGCAGCATACGGAAGCGCGCGCCGGGCGGTCAAGGAGGAAAGCAGCCTCTTGCTCCGAAGGAGTTTGCTCCGGCTACGGTGCAGCCTCCAGAAGCGCGCTCAAGCCCTTCATGTCCTTTACGACGATCGGGCGCGCCTCCACCTCCAGAAGCCCTTCGGCCTGAAGGCGCATCAGGTTGCGCGAGATCAGTTCGCGCACCGTTCCCAGCTGATTGGCCAGCTCCTGGTGAGTCGAAGGCAACTGGAACTCGATGCCTTGCCCGGTGGGCGCGCCCTCGGTCTGCGCAAGTTTGACCAGCAGGGCGACGAGGCGCTGGCGAACGGTGGTGAACGACAGTTCTTCGATGATCTCCACCAGCCGCCTGAGCCGGACGCCGGCCACGGAGAGCACCTTGAGCGCGACCTGGGGATGCTCGAGGCAATAGGCGTGAAAATCGCGCTGCGAGATGAAGGCGATCTGCGTTTCTTCGATGGCGACCGCCGAGGCGGGGTAAGCGCCGCCATCGAAGACCGGAAGTTCGGCCACCGATTCGCCCGCCTGATTGACGGCCAGCACCTGCTCGCGGCCGCCGATCGAGCTTTTGAAGATGCGCACCTTGCCGCTGGCGACGATGTGCAGTCCACGGCAGGGCTCGCCCTCGGAAAAGAGCAGTTCGCCGGTCTTGAACAGCTTGCGCGTGCTCCTGGCCGCCAGCGCGCTCACTTCTTCCGCCGAGAGGCCGGAAAGCAAAGGCGCGCGCTCTAAAACTGCAACCATGTCAAAGCGCGGGGTGCTCATCCGTGCATTCTAGTCCCTTGACCGCGTAATTTCGTCGTTTCCCAGGTCGCAAAAGCGAGACCTGGGGCACGGAACTGTTGCGGTTCAATGACGAATTCACCAGGTCAAGGTAATAGCGCATTTTCGGGCCGGATTGGCTCTTGCTTCCGATTAAGCGTCCGGCGCTCAACGTTGCCTGCTCGCGCGGCGGGGCGCGATCTTCACATTTGCTTTGGCCCCGTGGCAGTGGTAGTCTGCATGGTTCATGCCGACCCGCACAGAAGCCCCTACGCAGAAGTTTCTGGAGCGGGCCGAGCAGCGGGCGGATGGGGCGTCTGGCAAAGTGCCTGAAAAGACGAGCCTGGGGCATTGCCAACAGAGAGATCGCGGATTGATGACGACTGAAAACGACGCAAAGTTCTTGCCCGAAAACGCCTACCAGCCCTTGCAGCCCGGCGAAACCTACCAGCCCATCGTTCCCGCAGCGGCCAAAGAGCCGGAACTGACGCTGCGCTCTGTCTTCTGGGGCTTGCTGTTCTGTGTGCTCTTCTCGGTCGCCTCGGCGTACTCGGGGCTGAAGGTTGGCCAGGGGATGGAGGCGGCCATCCCCATCTCGATTCTGGCTATCGGCCTGGCGCGCATCTTCAAGAGGCGCACCTCGCTGCTGGAAAACGTCATCATCACCGGCATCGGCGCCGCCTCGGGCAGCGTGGTGGCCGGGGCCATCTTCACCCTGCCCGCGCTCTACATTCTGCACCTCAATCCGCATCCGGTGCAGACCATCTTCATCTGCCTGGCGGGCGGCTGCCTGGGCGTTCTGTTCCTGATTCCCCTGCGCCGCTATTTTGTGCGCGAGATGCACGGGCAGCTTCCTTTTCCCGAGGCGACGGCCATCACCGAAGTGCTGGTGACAGGCGAGAATGGCGGCTCGCAGGCCAAACTGCTGTTGCAGGCCACCGCTGTCGGGGCCGCTTACGACTTTTTCGTGACCACCTTCCACGTGTGGAGGGAGTATGTGGACTTTCAGTTCGTGCCGGTGATGCGCACGCTCGCCGACAAGGGACGGATGGTCTTCAACTTTGACGCCATCGGCTTCATCCTCGGCCTGGGCTATGTGATGGGCCTGCGCAGTTCGCTGATCTTCTGCGCCGGCGGCATCCTTTCCAACTTTGTGCTGGTGCCGCTGATCTGGTTTGTCGGCGGCCACATGGCGACCGCGGTCTATCCGGCCACCCTGCCTGTTTCGCAGATGAGCGCGCTTGAAATCTACCGCAATTATGTGCGCTTCATCGGCGTGGGAGCCATCGCCACGGCCGGCATCGTGGGCATCCTCAAATCGATGCGCGTGGTTGCCGGCTCGTTCGGCATTGCGCTGCACGCCTTCCGCCACGGCGAGGCCGCCGATCAGGAGCGGACCGACCGCGATCTGCCAATCCTCACGATTCTTCTCGGCGTGGTGCTGGGCGCGCTGGGAGTGGCGGTTTTCTTCGGACACTTTCAGGTTTCCTGGACGATATTGCTCGTGGGCCTGGCGCTGACGCTGCTGTTCTCGTTTTTCTTCACCTCGGTGGCCGCCAACGCCATCGCCACCACGGCCAACAACCCGGCCTCCGGCATGACCATGCTGACGGTGATCGTCTCCGCGCTGGTGCTGCTGAACTTCGGCCTGTCCGGTACCACCGGAATGTTCTTCGTGATGGCCATAGCCGGCATGGTGTGCACGGCGCTGTGCGTCTCGGGGCAGTTCATCACCGACCTCAAGGCCGGCTACTGGCTTGGCTCGATGCCGGCGGCCCAGCAGAAGGTCAAGTTTCTGGGCGTCGCCGCGGCCGCCATCACCGCGGGATTGACCATCGTTCTGCTGGCTCACACGTTCCAGTTCGGCGAGGCCGCGCCGGGAGATGTGCGCCAGGTTCTGGCCGCGCCCCAGGCTTCCATCATGAAGGCTCTGGTGGTGGGATTCATGAGCCACCAGCCGGTCGCCTATCTGCTGTTCGGCATCGGCGCCATGGTCACGCTGACGCTCGAAATGCTGGGCAAGTCTTCCCTGGTTTTCGCGCTGGGGATGTACCTGCCGCTGGGGCTGACCACGCCCGTGCTAGCCGGCGGATTCCTGTCGCACCTGGTCAACAGGAGTTCGGAGAAAGCGGGCGGCGAGCGGGGCAGCGGCATTCGCGAGCGCGGGGTGATCGTGGCCTCGGGACTGATGGCGGGCGGCGCGCTGGGAGGCGTTCTGGGTGCGGCCTTGCGCCTGTTCCCGTGGTATCGCGAAGATCTGATCCAGACGCCGTTCTACACGAACGATCCCGTCTCTCAATCGGTTTCCGCGCTGCTGTTTGTGGGCCTCTGTCTCTATGTCTGGCTGCGTTCCGTGAAGAAGGAGAGGGTATAAAAATGGACCAAGCAGAAAAGTATATTGCCGACGCTGTGTTGGGCATCGACACGCTCTGGGGCGGCGATGTGATGTGTCTATCGGGCACGGGGCGCTTCATCGCCGATTCGTGGTTTTCCGATGAGCCGCTGCCTGCCGCCTACACGCACCCGGCGGCGGAGCGTTTGCGCCAATCGGGCGGCGTCGGGGGCAAGAACATCGACCGGGAGGCACTCGATGCCTACCTGCAAGCGGTGAATCTTCCCCAGGCCATCGAAGGAGTGCGCCGGGAAGCGGCCGGGATGGACGCTCTGCGCCGGGCTTATCTGACCGGGATGGCGGTCTCGCTCGATACCATGTGGGATCTGGCCATGGAAGTTGCCGGCAAGGGCGACCCGGTGCCTTACGCCCGCGCGGTCGAGGCTTCGACGGCCAAACAGCCCGAGCCTTCCCGTCCGGAGAAAAAGCGGGAGCGTGTGGCCGAGTTGCTGGCCCGCGCCGGTTACGCCGTCTCCGGTCCCGGCGGTTTGCTGAAGGCGGTCGATGCCTGGCGCGGGGAGCGTGTCAGTCCCATGGCCTCGGTGCGTGCGCTGGGCGCGGCCGTGATCGCGTATTTTGACCATCTCAGCGCCAAGAATCTGGTTCCGTACCTTCCCCCGGAGCTGGCGAAGGTTCCGCGCGCCAATATCGACTTCATGGCCATCAAGGACGCCTGGTTTTCCGGTTCGATGAACTACATCGGGCGGGCGCGTAACGCCGACGGCACGCCGCAATACGAAGCCAGCTACGAGATCAATGCCTCGCTCGAGATTTCCTATCCGGAGTTTGAACAGCTTGTCAGCCACGAAGTCGTTCCCGGCCACGTGACGACCTTCGCCTATCTGCAGGACTTGTATGTGCGCGGCAAGGCCGGCTTCGAGACGACGGTGCTCACCATGAACACGCGCGCCGCCACGCTGTTTGAGGGCGTGGCCAACAACGCGATTTTGATTGCGCACGGGGTCACCGAGGTCGACCAGTTGCCGGACGAGGACTTGCAGATCGGCGTGCTGCTGGCTCTGTTGCAGGACGACGCCAAGAACCAGTCGTCTTACATGACCTGGGGCGAGGAAAGGCCGCAGGCAGAGGTGGCCACCACGCTCAGGCGCGATTTTCTGGTCAGCGAGGAGCGCGCCGACAAGCTCTCCGGCGCCTGGGGACGCCATCCCCTGCTGGGCCGCATGTATCTGCCGGCCTACCGCTCGGGCACGGACAAGGTGGCCGAATTGCGGCGGACTTATCCTGCGGAGCGGGTGCTTCCGGCGCTCTATGGATGCAATGGATTGGTGGATATTCAGACCGTGGAGCAGATGCTGAAAGGCTGACGCATCTGCCGTTATTGATCCGCCCTTAAGATAGAAGCACCGTGCCCCCATCCATTGCGCAGGTTTTATCGCGCAATGGGTGGGAGACCACGGATGTCTGTTTCGACCGCAAACAGTCAGCTCAAAAACGCTCTATCCCGCGGCTTGCCGGTCTTACTTCTTCAGCGGCTTGCGCGCAAAGTAGTAGAGCGAGAAAGCCAGCGCCGCGAAGGCTGCCACCGAGACGCCCGAGCGATCGAGGAAGGTGTGCGGGAAGGCGATGGGGTTGTCTTTGCCGAAGGTGGATTCGTAGAGCTTGAGAGCCACGCCGAGCAGGCCGATGATGCCGCCGGCGGCGATCAGGCCGGATGCGTAGAGGGAGCCGGGCGAGACATCGCCTTCCGCCTCCGCATCGCCGCCCGCCTTTTTGACAGCCGCATCGACCATCCAGCGCACCACGCCGCCAGTGAAGATGGCCAGCGTGGTGCCGATGGAAAGATAGGCTCCCACGGCGAAAGAGAGCGAACGGATTCCCAGCAGCTCGACGGCGATGACCAGAAAGACGCCCATCATCACCAGTCCCCAAGGCAATTTACGGTTCAGGATACCGCTGATCACCGTGGCCATCAGCCGGGCCTGGGGCGCGGCGGCCTTCTCGCTGCCGATGCCGGGAATCCAATGCACCTCGATGCGGCCGGTGGCGGAATCGTAAAGGTATTTTCCATCGGCCAGCGCGGGCGAACCGATGGCGTTCAGCACAATGTATTCGCTCTTGTGGTGGACGGTGGTGGCCCCGTTCGGGGCGATGACAGGAAACTCGCTGCTGAGGCCGGTCGTATCCTTCTGGACAGCGACGCCAGGGTGAGGCGCGGAGAGATTCCAGGCCTGCGGAGCTTCGTGGAACTCCTGCAGCCCCTGGTTCATCAGCTTGAGCGTGAAGCCGATGGCGACGGTGGAGACGACGACGCCGATCATGAGCGCGATCTGCTGCAGACGCGGCGTGGAGCCGACGATGTAGCCGGTCTTGAGATCCTGCGAGGTGTCGCCCGCGTTGGCCGCGGCGATGCAGACCACGCCGCCGATGGTGATGGCCAGGGCGCCGAAGGCCGGACTGGTCCATCCCTTGACCAGAAAGATGGCGCTGGTGGCCATCAGCGTGGCGATGGTCATGCCGGAGATGGGGTTTGCCGAGCTGCCGATCAGGCCCACAATGCGCGAGCTGACGGTGACGAAGAGAAAGCCGAAGACCACGATGAGCAGTGACGCGGCCAGGTTGGCCTCCCAACCCACAAAAGCTCCGGGCACCGGCTTGAACTCCAGAAAGCAGAACATGCAGCCGACCAGCAGGACGGAACCGACGGCCACCACGCGCATGGAGAGGTCGTTTTCCGTGCGCAGGAGCCGGGTTTTGGCAGCGGCGCCAAGATTCAGATTCCTGAAGCCGGAGGCGAGCGCGCCGTAGATGGTGGGCAGCGTCTTGATGAGGGTGATGAGGCCGGCCGCGGCCACGGCTCCGGCGCCCATGGGACGGATGTAAGTGGCCCACAGGTCGCTGGGGCCCATCTGCGCAATGGGTACGGTGCCGGGATAGATGGGGCCGGGCAGATCCTTGCCAAAAAAGTAAATCAGCGGCATCACCACCAGCCAGGAGAAGACGCCGCCGGCAAAGATGATGCCCGCCACCTTGGGACCGATGATGTAGCCCACGCCCAGGTATTCGGGGGTTACGTCGGCCTTGATCGAGGCGCCTTTGAGAATGTGCTGGGGGCCGAAGTCGGGCTGATATTCAGGCGTGCCGGGCCAGGCTCCGAAGAGGTTCTCATTCTGGAAAAAAGTGTAGAGCGTGCCCAGGCCGAGGCCGAAAAAAACGCGGCTGGCAAAGGAGCCGCCCTTTTCGCCGGCAATCAGCACGTCGGCGCAGGCCGTGCCTTCGGGGTAGGTGAGGTTGCCGTGCTCCTCGACGATCAACTGGCGGCGCAGCGGAATCATGAACAGCACGCCCAGCCAGCCGCCGATCAGCGCCAGCAGAAAAATGCGCGAGTATTCGAGGTCGAAGCCCAGGAAGATGAGCGCCGGCAGGGTGAAGATGACGCCCGCGGCGATGGACTGGCCGGCGTTGCCAGTGGTCTGGACAATGTTGTTTTCGAGAATCGAGGCCCGGCCGAAAGCGCGCAAAATGCTGATCGACAGCACCGCGATGGGGATCGAGGCGGCCACGGTGAGCCCGGCGCGCAGGCCGACATAGACGGTGACGGCGCCAAAAATGATGCCGAACAGCGAGCCGAGCAGAAGGGCGCGAAAGGTGAACTCGGGGCGGGTTTCCCCGGCTGGAACAAAGGGCTGAAACTCGGGCAAGGTTAGCCTCCCAGTGGCCGCTGAAAATCCCGGTGGAATTTTCTTCTCTGAGAGGGAAGTGTAACAGCGAAGGGGTCTGGAGCAACAAAAGCGGCCTCCCGGGTCGTGGGTCAGTTTGAAAGAAGATTCCCTCAGGGGCTAAAGCCCACGGTGATGTTGCGGGGTTGATGTACGGGCTAAAGCCC
>Ga0182030_10000823_pt1 | contig 61131 bp, 54 predicted proteins | sample 812S3MmetaG_FD_121299 | JGI IMG/M metagenome (GOLD analysis project Ga0182030, IMG submission 121299) | Permafrost microbial communities from Stordalen Mire, Sweden - 812S3M metaG (Illumina Assembly) | ecosystem: Environmental > Terrestrial > Soil > Wetlands > Permafrost | place: Sweden... | reverse complement strand
CTGTTGGGACATGTCTCACGTGCACGTCCTGGAGATGAACGGCGACAGTTATCGCCTCAAGCAGAGCCGCCGCAAACGAACCCCATCGGCAGAACGCTAGATCACACCCCCGAAGGCACCTCGGGGTAGAAGGGCCTCTCTCGCTACGCTCCAGAGGCCCTTCTACCCCGCAATCCCACTACGACTACACGGCTATCCACTGGCCCACTTTTACTCCGCCACAGTGGCATGGTTTTGCTCCGCCCATGACACTTACGGTTATCGTAAGGTGGCTAGCGACTTGTCAAGCTCGCGGCTATGCGGTGTCGGATCGAAGGGCAAAATTGATCCTCGCCGATTAGCCAGGGTGCGTCAGCTCACGAGATTCCAGTCGTCATGCCGACTTTCCGTTACTGAAATCTGGCTAGTTGTTCTTGTCCTATTGCGCATCGGCACCGTATTCCCCGACTTACCATTGTGCGGGGCACCCGAGTTGGCTCGGTTAATAAACGACCAGTACTCCGTTGACGAACTTGAAGGTGTAATCGACATTCTTCGCGGCCAGAGTTCCGAGAGAAATAACGATCGGGTAAAGTCCCACGGGACTGGACTTGGTGGCTGTTGTAGTGCAGCAGGATGGCGCGCCCGTGAGCGCGTTGGATCGGTTGTCCTGGTTGACGAAGCCGAGGAAAGTGTATCCGAAGGACGGGTTAACCGAGCCGGTCTTTCGGGTGTAGGAGTTGGCGACCACATAGAGCGTGGCCGGGGTAACGGTCAACGTGCCATTCACATAAGTGAGTGAGTAGTTCTTGCCATAGGACGAGGTTAACGCGAGCGTGCCCTGAGTTATGTTGATAGGATAAATTCCGACTTTGCTTGCCGGAGTTGCGGTTGTGGATTCGGCGGGTGCGCCTGTAACAACCTGGCTCTGTGTCTGGCCGTTCACGAAGCCGGTGATCGTATATGCCAGATGCTTGTTCGCATTGCCGCAGCCATCGAAGTCCACTAACCCGTAGACATCGCTCTGGCTAGTGGCCGCTACCGTGAGAACAGCCGGAGTGACGCTCAGCGACCCCGTCTTGTAAGTAATGATGTATTTGGTATCGACCGCTCCGGAGCAGCTTGTGGTGTAACTGCCGACGTTGCTGATGCTGGTGGCCGTCGTGGCGCAAGTGGGCAGCACAGTCAGGCTGGCAGCGGAGTCGCCGGGAAGAAATCCGCTATAACTGGCCGTGATTACCGGCGCCCTGCTTCCGTAACTCATCGTCGGGCTACTGGCAGTAATGACGAGGTTGCCTTTGCTTGCGGTCACGTTTATTGACACGGTTCCGGTCACAGAAAGATAATCCGCGGTGTTGCTGGGGGTGAAGGTGACGCTCTCAGTCTGTGATCCTGCGCCGGGAACGAGAGTCGGCGTAGTCCACGCGAATGCGCCTGTGAGCGACGCTGCGCCGCCGGTCAGCGTTGAAGCGCTCAACGACTGGCCGGAATTGATCGCACTTGCCGTTGGCCACACAGAAACGGTTGGCGTTGCCTTGTTCACCGTGAGCGTGATGTTTGCCAAAGCTGGAGTGGTGTAGTCGATCGCATTGCTTGGCGTGAACGTCACGCTTTCCGTCTGTACTCCTGCACCGGGAATGATAGTCGGCGTAGTCCAGGCGAATTCGCCAGCGACCGAGGCAGTGCCGCCTGTAAGTGTCGATGCGCTCAGCGCCTGGCCGTAAGTGATTGGGCTGGCAGTCGGCCATACAGACACGGTTGGCGTGGCCTGCTTCACTGTGTAGGGAGCGGTGGTTGAGGCCGACGCGTCGACCGATGTGTTCGAGGGCGTGAACGCGGCTGTGATGGTGTAAGTGCCCGCCGGCAAGATGGTGCTACCGGCAACTAAGGCAGTTGAAGCACTGTTGACCGTTGTTTTGTAGGTGAAGCTGCCTTGAATCGGCGCGCCGTTTGCAGTCGCTGTTGCGTCGAGTGTGCCGGCGGCGATGGCCGTGCCGTACGTCTGCGATGCGGGCGATGGCGTAAAGCTGAGCAGTGTCGATAACTGGCCCACCTGGAACGTGCCGCTGGTGGCAGTTAGATTCAATGCGGGAACCAACGCCGGGTTCAGAGGCAGCGTGGCGGTCAGCTTGTCGCTGGCCTCGGCGGCGGTGAATTCGAGGTTGCTGAAGCTCACCTGGCCGGGATTGACATTACTGATCGAGTTAGTGGCCGTATTCGTGCCACTGCTGCTCAGGTCGTTATCCGCATCGATCATGGTCACCGTTGCAGTGCCCGCCGTCAGCGGCGTTCCGCTCTCCGAGATAGTTACGGTAGGCGCCGGACTTACTTCGGAGCCGAGTGTCACCACCGAAGGCACAGCCAGAGTTGAACTCATCGCGTAATTGGTTTGCACCGCGCCGATGTCGTAGCACTGCGTGGTGCCGTAGGTGGTGGGGATGGAGACGACGCGCTGGTCGGCGGTGATGGGAGTGCTGTTGATGGACTCGGCCACGCCCGCGCAGATGGCCGCGGAGCCCGGCAGAGGCAGCATGGTCTGTGTCGCGCCGCCATAGTTTCCCAGCACGGCCAGATTCGGGTTGCCGCTCACGGAATTGGTGTTGGTAGTGCAGCCATTGCAGGCATCGCCTCCGTAGAACAGGTTGTGGTCGGCGATTGCCCCGTTGGTTGCATTGATTCCAGGAGATCCCGCGGAGTCATTCGCAAAGATGCTGTTGCTTATTGTGGTAGACGAGGATTGCGCATCGATCGCGCCGCCGTTGCCGTCGATCGCAGAGTTGCCGGAGAATGTGCTATTGCTGACCATCAACGTGCCCGTCGCGAAAATCGCGCCGCCTGGACCGTCGAACGCGGAGTTGCCGAAGAATGTGCTGTTGTTAACCGTCAATGTGGAATTCGCAGAAATCGCACCTCCGCCGCCGTTTCCGTAATTGCCGGAGAAAGTGCTGTTCCTGACCACCAACGGGGAGCTAGCGGCAATCGCGCCGCCACCCTCGCTCGAGTAGCCATCGGTAATCGCCAGCCCGTTAATGCTCACGCCGGACTCGCCGCTGCCGACATTGAACACCCCATACTGCTTGTCGCCGCTCACGGTCACTCGCTGGGTCGGCGTTGCACCGGACCCGGTGATGGTGGTGTGAGACGGAATGTTCATCGTGCCCACGGTGCCCAGCGTGATGGTCTGCGCCGTCGCAAACACTGTGCCATCGAAGGTGATGTTGGCCGAGCCAAGCGTGCCCGCTTCGGCCAGCGCATCGCGCAGGCTGCAACTGCTGTCTGTGCCCGTCCCCGGCGTGCTTTGTTTGGTGCAATTGGAAGCCGTGCCCGCATCGTCGGCGGACGTCGTGACAACCAGATTCGGAATGCTGACGGCGATGCTGCCCGTTGTTACGGTAAGGCTGTTGGCGGAGTCGGTCGCGGTAATGGTTTGCGAGCCTACCGTGTTCAGCGTAGCCGTAAACAAGTGCGACCCCGCATCGGCTGCGGTGAAGGTGTAGTTGCCGGGCAGGCTTGCGGCCGTGTCGGTGCTGGTGAAGGCCATGGTGCCGGTGTATCCGGTGGCTACGTTGTTGAACTGGTCGTAGACCGTCACCGTAAAGTTGAATGCGCCGCCGAGATAGTCAGAAGACGGAGCCCCCGTGATCTGCACGGTGGTGGCTACCGGAGCCACTCCCAGCGAAATAACCAGATTGACAGCCGAGCCAATGTTTACGTTGGTTCCAGCCGCGGGATTGGTGCTGATCACGTCGCCGGCAGCAACGGTACTGCTGTAGGCGCTGGTTACGTTGCCCAGCGTCAGTTCAGCTCCGGTGAGCACCACTGTCGCACCGGCTTGGGGAACTCCCACAACATTGGGCACGGCGACCTGGGCCACAGTGACGTTGAATTTGGAGCTGGTGACCGACAAGGCGACCGGGGAGTCGAGAACCAGATTCGCGGTGAGCGAATCGCCCGTTCCCGCAGCACTAACACTCAGGCCGGAGTAGGTGGCGATACCGGTCGAGCTACTTGTGCTCACCGAACCGCTCGTGAGTGTTCCGTTTCCATTCAAGGTCAGAGGAATGGCGACGGGGTTGTTGAGGAACGGACTGCCGCTCTCCTTGAGCGTGACGGCGGGTGCCGGATTCATGGCGGTGTTAGCAAGCACGTTCGATGCGTCGGTTGAGAAACTGATCGCGTAGTTCGATTGCGCCGCGCCCGAGTCAACAGAACCGGACGGGCAGTTGGGGTCGAACGGCAGGCCGCGCTGGTCGGTAGTGAGGTTGGCCGCGGTCGCGTTGGCCTTCGTCCCTGCGCAAATGGCCGAGGAGCCCGGCAGCGGCAGCGCGGTTTGCGTCGCACCGCCATAGCCGCCGAGCGGCGCCAGGTTGATGCTGCCAGAACCGACCTGGTTGCCGCCGTGATCGACGTACCCCGCGCCGATATTGTTGTATGGCGTGAAGAGATCCCCTCCCTGGTTTCCAGAGACGATGGAATTGGAAAGCGAAACTACCGTGCCTATCCACACGCCACCCCCGCTGAAGCCGGCTGAATTCCCCGAAATCGTACTGGAGTTCACCGTTACGTTTGCCTGGTCGACATCGATGCCTCCGCCATAGTTCGCTTGATTTCCGGAGATGGTGGTATTTGTGATGGTCGCATTCCCGCTGCTGCCGTAGATTCCTCCACCGCTCGGGGCAGTATTTCCGGAAATGGTGCTGTTGGTCAGCGTCAGCGGGCCAGTGGTGTAGATGGCGCCGCCACCATCCCATGAAGAGTTTTTGACAAAGTTGCTCGTTGCGATGACCGCGGTTCCATTGTTTTGGATAGCGCCGCCGTAGAGGCCGCCATAGTTACTCGTGAAATTGCTGTTCGCAACGGTGAGCATGCCGCCGTTGAAGATGCCGCCCCCGTTGCCATAATTCGACGCCTGATTGTTCGCGACCGTGCAGTCATTCAGCGTGAGCGTGCCGTTGTCGTTGATACCGCCGCCGTATCCGCCGTGATTGCCATTGACGATGGCCAGTCCGGTGAGTGTCGCCGTGGCCGAGTTGATGCTGAAGACCTCGTACTGATTGTTGCCGCTGATGGTCACGCGATTGTTGAGCGTCGCGCCCGAACCGGTGAAGGGGCCAGCGATGGTGACGTTGTTAGGCAGGTTGAGTACATCGTTGGTCAGTGTTATGGTGTTCTGCGCAGTTGTGTTTGAAGCGCTGAAGACAGTGCCGTCGAAGCTGATGTTAGCCGAGCCAAGTTCGCCGGCAAGGAGCAGCGCATCGCGCAAGCTGCACGCGCCATCTGTTCCGGTACCCGCGTTCGCTTGCACGGTGCAATTGGAAGCCGTGCCCGCATCGTCGGCAGCCGTCGTCACGACGAAATTCGGAATGCTGACAGTGATGTTTCCTGGGGTGACGCTCAAGTTGTCGACGGAGTCGGTTGCCGTAATGGTTTGCTGGCCTACAGTGTTCAGCGTGGCCGGGAACTCGTGCGCTCCCGCATCTGTTGCGGGATTGAACGTGTAGCTTGACGGCAGACCTGCCGCCTGGTCGGAACTCGTGAACGTTATGGTTCCCGCATAGGAAGTGTCCAGATTTCCCTGCGGATCGACCGCAGCGACGACGAAGGTAAACTGGAAGCCCGCAAAAACGAAGGAAGGCTGGCCATCCAACAGGAGCCGGGCCGCCACATCCGCAACCGAGATCGACGCAGACACGCTGCTGCCGCTCGATGCGCCAACAGTGGCCGTCGCCGACACCGACTGCGGGCCGAGCCCCGTCGCAGTGAGCGTGAAGCCATCCTGGCAATTGGCGCTCTTGCCGAGCGCGATGCCGGTGTGCGTGATGGTGCTGCTCGATGGCGAGTAAGTCACTGTGCCGGGGCAGGTGGTGCCCAGGCTGCCTAAAACCACCTGCAAGCCCGCGGGCAGGCTGATGGTCACGGTGCCATTCGAAATGGCCGCCGTGCTGCTGGGATTGGCCACAAGAACAAAGAACGAGATGTTTCCGCCCAGCGGCATTGAAACCGGCGAGTTGGCAAAATAGGGGGTGAGAGTGGGCACTATGACCGGCGCAATCGCAGTCCCTGTGACGGTAATGGATTGCGTGGCGCTGGAAGCGTTGAGCGTGTTGTCGGTGAGGGTGACGCTCTCGCTGAGGGCGCCGCTGGATGGAGCAACGGGCTCAAAGGCGATGGGCAGATCGCACTCCGCGCTTGCGGCCAGCGAGATGGAGCTATAGCAGGAGCTGGAATCGCCACCCGCCTCGGGGAAGTCCGCGCCGTAGGTCAGTCCAGTGAAGATCAGCGGCTGGTTGCCGTTGTTGAATACCTGCACGGTTTGCGTGCCATCGGTGGTGTCGGTTATGCCATCCGTGGTAGACGTGGCGAAGTTGACTGTGGGCGCGGTAGCCAGTGCGAACTGCTTCACTGTGCTGAGGCCAGTCCCTGCCACTCGCTGGCTGACGTAGAGGTTGCCGTTACCGTCCAGGGCGATTGCTCCTGCACGAGTCAGCCCGCTCTGCAGCAGGGTTACGCAACTGGAACTGGTGCAGCCGGGGGGAACGACGCTGACAGTGCCATTTTTGGAGTCGGACGCATAGACGTTCCCGCTCGCATCCACGGCGACGCCGGTTACCGAGCCAAACCCGCCGCCCATGGTGGTGACGCAACTGGAACTGCGGCAGCCTGCCGGAAGGACGACGATAGTACTGCTTTCGGTTGCGTAGTAGACGTTGCCGCTGGCATCTACTGTCGCCTGCACTGGAGTACCTGAGGTAAGCGAATCGTAGCCGCCGGTCAACGAGATGACGCATCCATCGTTACTGCAACCGACGGGAAGTTCCACCGCTCCGCCTTGCCGGTCGGAAAAGAGATTTCCCGCCCCGTCCACTGCGATCGTTGCTGCGCCGGTGAGTGCCACCAGACTCGTCACGCAACTCGGACTGCCGCACCCCGGGGGCATTACCTTCAGATCGGGGCTATCGGCAACGTACACATTTCCCGCTCCATCGAGCGCAACTCCCAAGGGGCCATTGAATCCGCCGCCGAGCGAAATCAAGCAACTGGAGTTGGAGCAGCCCAGGGGAATTTCATAAACGGCGATGTTATGAGGGTCCGCCACATAGACGTTTCCGCTGGCGTCGACCGCGGTTGCGTATGGCACGGTAAATCCGCCGCCCAGCGCGGTGACCGCAGTGCCGGTAGCGTTGAAGACCGCCTGCGGTCCAGTCGCGAGGCCGCTGACGAGCACGCTGGCCAGCACATTGCCCGAGCCATCCGTCAGCGTGATGCCGCTCATGCGCAGCCCTGGATGCAGAGGCGCAAAGGTGAAATTGACCGTGCAACTCTGGCCCACGGTGTAAGTCGTGGACGTTGAGCAAGTGCTCCCGCTCGCCAGTTGGAAGTCGAGATTGGCCGCGCCCTGGGTCAGCACGTTGAGTTTCGCTGGCTGGCCGGCCGTAGTGATCCACAGAGTCGCCGTCTGCACGGCGCTGGCCTGGCCCACGGGCGTACCGCCATAAACCGTGCCCGAGCTGTTGCCGCCTACCGGCAGTGCGCCCGGCAATCCGCCGACCGTGGTCGAGCCGTTGACCGTGCCCGCGTAGTTGAAGATAGGGGATGTGTCTGCCGTGCCAGCCGATGCATCGTTTCCTCCAGGTCCAGGCGTGGCTTGGAAGCCTGTGCCCGTCGCATTCTGCAGCACAACCGAACCGGCATTCACAAAGATTGCCGGTCCCGCCGCTGCGCCACCGCCTGCGCCACCGATATTGCCCGAGCCCGCTCCGCCCTGGACTCCTCCGACTGCCGGCGCGGAGCCCCCCGTATAGCCTCCTCCACCGCCAAATCCGCCATTGCCGGGAGCGTCGAAAAGCACACCCCCGCCTCCGCCTCCGAAGCCGCCATTGCCGGCGTCGCCGGCATGGCCGCCGCCTCCGCCGCCGCCAAAGCCCCCGTTCGGGCCCACGCCGGCTGGATTCGCCCCATAGCCAGCCCCGGGCTGCCCACCATCCCCAGCGCCTCCACCACCCGTTCCGCCGTTATCGTGGTTGGCGGGCCCGCTGACACCGCCGCCTCCGCCAACTCCGCCGGAGATCGCGGCCCCGCTTGCCCCGGAAAATCCCAGACCGCCGCCACCGGCTTGCGAAGAACCAACACTCAATCCACCTTGACCGCCGATGGCAGCGCAGCCGCTGAAGCTTGTGTTTTGGACCGTCGCGGCTGCCGTGGACTGGTTCACGAACAAGCATGCGCCGAAACCCGCGCCTCCGCCTCCGCTACTGCTATTGGCATTCCCGCCATTACCGCCCTGCGCCTTGGCATTCTGAATCACCAGGTTTTTCAGCGTCACGGCCACGTTATCTACGAAAAACACGCGATTTGTGCCGCCGTTTTGACTGTTTCCATCCAAAATGACCGCACCTTCTTCGCCGCCGTCGATGGTCAGGCTGAAGCTCGAGGGATTATTGATCTCAAAGATCGGAGGCAGCGGCCCGTTCAGCGTGATGGTGCAAGGCGAGGCCGTGGAGCATCCGCTGAACGTGATCGTGTTTGTGCCACCCGCCGTCATGGCCGCCAGCATCTCAAAGCGCAGGTCGCCGGACACGCCCGTCCCCAATCCGTCGCTGGGATTGGTGTAGGTGACATTGGCCGCCGTGTCGTCGAAGCGCGTTACCGAGAACGTGTTCTGAGCAAGAGCCGGCTCAATTGCCATGAGACCCAGGAGCGCGGCAATCAGCGCGGCTGGCAACGCGGTAAGGGATTGAATTTCCCTGATCGCACTCCTGGAGTCATTTCTGGACTGATTCTTCCTGGACTCATTCTTGACGGACACACGCAGCACGAAGGCAACAACGCGGCAAGCGGCAGCAAACATAACGAGACACTCCTCTAGATATTGGGGACGCACTCACGGGGGGAGAGAGTGGATGATATGAGGTGTAAGGGGGGCCGGGGGAAAAGGCAATGGAAGCGATCTAAAATCGACCTAAAATCGATCTGTCAGACTTAAGTATTTGATTTATAATAGTTAATGTTCATCCCCCTTTCACAGAATGGGTAGCCGATTTCGGCTTTATATACATGGTTATCGCGAAACAGGCGAAGAATAACGCCCCTCGGAGCTTCCGATTCGGGCCGTTCGAGTTCGAACCCTCCCAGCAGCAGCTTCGTGGACCTGCCGGCAACGTAACTCTGACCTCTACGCTGAATACGCTGCTGGCCCTATTTGTCAGCCGCCCCGGTTCGCTGATCACGCGCGACGAAATCGCCCAGGCCCTCTGGGAAGACGACTCCTCGATCGACGTGACCAATGGGATTAACACCGCCATCCGGCGGCTGCGTGTTCAGCTGGACAACGGCAACGGCGATTCCGGTTACATCGCGACCGTGGTCGGCGCTGGATACCGCTTTGAGGCCACGGTCTCCATCACTCCGGTCGAGGAGACCGAGCCGCTTGCCGCTTCGCCTGTGGTCGAATCGGAAGCGACTCCCGCAGTCAATCCTGTGCCGCATTCGAATCAGCGGAAGGTCATTGCGCTTGCGGCTGGCGCGCTATTGCTCCTCGCGCTCGGCATCGCAAGCTGGCGGCATTTTTTCCCGCAGCCCAAGCCGCTGGTTGTGGAAGGTGACCACTGGCCAGACGATATCCCCCGCGATATGACGCAGAGAACTTTCGACGAACCGGAGGACCTGCTCACCCTTCAGGCTCTATCACCGTCCGGAGCACGGCTGGCTTATGTCGATCATGCCGGGCTCTCGGTGCAATTGGTCGCCGACCGTTCGGAGCACCTGGTCGCGATTCCGCTGGGATTCACGATCGGCTCCGTTTCCTGGTTTCCAGATGAGAGCAGCCTTCTTGTCAGCGGAGTCGCGGCGCAGGGCGCAGGCTCGGAAGCCTGGAAGGTCTCGCTGAATGGCGATCCTCCGCGCAGATTGCTGCAGGATGTGTCCCTTTCCGCCGTTTCTCCGGACGGACTCCACATTGCTTTTAGTCGAGCAAGCCGTCCGGAACTTTGGGTTTCCGATGCCTCCGGACAGAACCAGCGGAAACTTGTAACCGCCGCTCCAGGGGATACCTTCGGTTGCCTGCTCTGGTCACCAAAAAGCGACAGAGTCGTCGTGGACCATTTCAGCGCCAAGACGCAATCCAGTGAAGCGGTGAACCTGGCCGACTCGCCGGAGAACCAACTCAAGACGAAGCGTGAATGGGTTTATGAGTCGTACGACGCAGCCACTGGAGCACTGACCGCGGCCAGCGAAGATCTTCAATTTGACTCCGCCGCTCTGCTCAGCGACGGCCGACTCATCTACCCCGTAAACCGCCTCAGCAAGCTCTCGAACATTGCCGTTCGGCAGACCGATCCACAAACAGGGGCCGCGGTTGGCCCGCAGAAGTTTCTCGCGGTTATCGACTGGTTTTGGAGTGTGGTCGTCGATGCGACCACCAATGTCACGGTTTCAACGGACGGCAGGCACCTGTCGGCCATCCTCTACCGCCCATCGACCGACGTCTTCACGGCCGACCTGAACTATGGTTCGACCGCATCGAAGCCGGCCCTGGAACATGTCACACGACTGACCGACCACACGGGCAGCAGCTATCCCTCCGCGTGGAGTCCTGACGGAAGTGAAGTTCTGTTTGACAATGGAGATCTCGGGCTTTCCGTGATTGCCGCCAAGAAGTTGAGCGGAGGCAAGGTTGATGTGCTGGCGCATATTGATCGCGACGCGATGGGACAATTTACGCCGGACGGAAAATGGATTCTGTTCATGCGCTTCAGCGGCGGTCGGGAGCGGCTTTTGTCTCTTGAACGCATGCCGGCTAAAGGCGGCAAACCGGAACAGGTTTTCGTTCCGGGCGAGATGACTGAATTCAGCTGCTCCAGGGCCAGCACGGGAATCTGCGTGATTCGTGAAGCGATTGAAAACAAGGCGCTGGTTTATTACCTGCTCGATCCGTTGCAGGGGCGCGGACCCGAACTGGCCCGGACACCCATGGAGCCGCATGTGCTGGGCGACTGGTCGGTCTCCGCAGACGGAAGAACAGTTGCGATGGCCGACCACGATCCGGATCACCCCGGAATCCAACTCATCCCTTTAGCCGACCACGGTCTCACCCAGAGTTCGCCGACGCCGCAACCCGTGACGACCAATATTTCCGTGAATGGATTCGGGCGCATTATGGGAGCCAATTGGTCTGCGGATGGCAAGGGATTCTTCGTTGAAGCTGCAACCGGCTCCGCCTACTCCCTGCTGTATGTCGACATCAAGGGACACACGATCTTTCTATATCAGAACGACGATCCCATCTGGGCGGTTCCCTCCCGAGACGGAAAGAAGATTGCCTTCCCCAAACGCACGATGAATCGCAATGTGTGGCTGCGCTCGACCGCAGATGACATTCTCAGGTGAAAACCACTTTCATCCCCCGCAACAGCTTCGCAAGTGAATTGGTTTTCCCGAGCGTACTAATGAATGATTAGTGCGATGCGAAAAGGATTGATCTATCTGGACGCCGCAGCGCACTGGACGCAGTAAGACACGTCCATAAGCTGATCAACACTGGACATGGAGAGATCGTAGACGCAGATCTTGCAGGGTATTTTGATACTCTTCCGCATTCTGAGCTTCTAAAGTCGGTAGCGCGCCGGGTCGTTGACGGCGCTATGCTCCATCTGATCAAGATGTGGCTGAAAGCACCGGTGGAAGAAACGGACGATCGTGGAAAGAAGCATCGGAGTACGCGCAATCGGGACGAAGATCGCGGGAGCCCACAGGGGTCTCCGATCAGCCCGCTGCTCAGTAATCTCTACATGCGCCGGTTCGTGCTCGGATGGAAGAAGTTGGGGCACGAAAAGCGTCTTGGAGCGTACATCGTCAACTATGCCGATGACCTGGTGATCTGTTGTCGGGGCAGAGCGGAAGAAGCTCTGGCCGCGATGCGGGTCATGATGACGAAGCTGAAGCTGACGGTGAATGAGACCAAGACGCGTGTCTCGAAACTGCCGGAAGAAAACTTCGACTTCTTGGGATATACGTTTGGCCACTGCTACTCGCCGAAGACTGGACACGCCTATCTGGGCACGGTTCCGGCCAAGAAGCGAGTGATCCGCATCTGTCAGGCGATCAGCGGCGAAACGGGACGCAATAGAACCCAACTGGACCATAAGACGGTAGTGACGAAGCTCAATCAAATGATGAACGGTTGGGCCAACTACTTCTGTCTCGGGCCGGTCAGCAAAGCCTACCGGGCGGTGGATCGACACACCTGTAAGCGGCTGCGGCAGTGGTTGTGCGCCAAACACAAAAAGGCAAGTCTCGTGAGCCGGAAATACTCGGACGCCTACCTGCACGATAGGTTTGGTTTGGTCCGGCTTGCGGAGCGGACGCGCAACTTTTCGTGGGCGAAACCGTGATGTTTCCTCCGGGAGCCGGATGCGTTAACTGCGCCTGTCCGGTTCGACGAGCGCGATGTGGAAACGGAGCATGGCTTGGATAGTGAGGCACCGGCAAACGAAAGAGCCGGAAACAGACAGGCCCAGCCTAAACCACCGCGCCACATCTCGACTCTACCTCAGTCAGACTGATCTTGGCTGGGAAGAAGAATCTCTGTCGCAATGCCGACCTATGTTGGCGGTTGAAACGCCAGTATCGGGTGAATGAATCGCGCGAAACAACCTGGACAAAATGGAGCGAGATCGGGGTCAGGTGGTATACGTATACCGGACGGAAGGTTCGAAGGAATTGGCTGCCAAAACCGAGGCGAGATTCTGTCTCTTTTGAATGCTGAAGCCAATTGAGCGGGCAGACTGGATAAGGATGAAAACGAGAATCGATCTTGCGCTTATGCTCTCACTCGCGCTCACTGTAGTGGGCACCACTTTGACGATGGCGCAACAGGCCGAGGCGAGACCGCGCATTCCTCCAGCCAGGCCACAAGGCCCATGCGACATTTACGCGGCTGCCGGCGACTCCTGCGTAGCCGCTCATAGCACTACACGCGCGCTTTACGCCTCCTATAGCGGCCCGCTCTATCAGGTTTTGCGGCAGTCGGACAGTAAGACCTTGGATATTGGTGTTGTCCAGCCGGTTGCCGCAGCCATTGCGGACGGAGGCGGATACGCCGACGCAGCCGCGCAGGACAGGTTCTGCGCCAACACATACTGCTGGATCACCACTATCTACGACCAATCTCCCAAGCACAACGATCTCACGCAGGCACCCCGTGGCGGATTCAGCGGCCCTGCCTTGGGCGGGTTCAACAACCTTCCTCTCGCTGACATGGCGCCGATCACAGTCATGGGACACAAGGTATACGGCGTCTTCATCGAGCCGGGCATGGGCCTGCGCCATAACGATGCGAAAGGCACCGCAGTCGACGACCAGTCGGAGGGAGAATACTGGGTAGTGAATGGCAAGCACTTCAATTCCGGTTGCTGCTTCGACTATGGCAACGCCGAGATCGACAGCCGCGACGATGACAACGGCACGATGGAGACCCTGTACTTCGGCAACGCCACTCCCTGGTATAGCGGGAATGGCGACGGTCCGTGGATCATGACGGATCAGGAGAACAATCTTGTCGGTTGCGTGAAAGAGGATGGTTCCAAAGGGTGTACAGATCTACCGAGCATTCCCTGGCGATTCGTGACCGCTATCGCCAAAGGAGAACCGCACCACTGGACTTCCATGGGTGGCGATGCGCAAAAGGGCGCTCTTTCGGTCATGTTCGATGGACCGCGCGTGAATCCTACCTATGATCCGATGCGCAAGCAGGGGGCTATTCTGCTGGGCAACGGCGGCGACAACAGTGACGGTTCGCAAGGGACTTTCTATGAAGGGGCGCTGACAGCCGCCGGCACATTTCCATCGAACGCAACCGACCAGCTTGTGCAGGCCAACATCGTGGCTGCAAGGTACGGTGTGGCTCCGCTCACTGTGGCGCCTGGGGCGGCAGCGGCAGCGCCGTCCGGGCTGCAGACGTTTACTCCGGGTTCCTCGCAGGACACTACTGTGACGTTTACGAACATCACGGCGGCGCCCGTGGCTGGTGTTAAGTTGAGTCTTTCTGTGCCCACCGAACAGTGGACCGCTGTCGTGTCCGGTAGCTCCGAAACGTCAAAGACTTTCGCTGAACCAATCGCGCCTGGTGAGAGCGTGAGCGCTACTTTCAAAGTCACCTCCGGGCCAATATCATTCAACGGCGATCTCGTCGCCGACGCGTCCTGGACGAACGCGACCCGCCGCAGGGAGCAAGTCGAGACAGCGGCCGAAAAGGTGCGGAATGCAGAGCCGATCAAGATCAACGAATATCGCGTTCGTTCCGGTGCCCCTGCCAACCCGACAAACTCATTTATCGAGCTCTACAATGCGGGCTCCCGAAGCGTCGATATCTCGAATTGGACCTTGACCGAGCACCCTGCCCACCAAGCTATCTTCTCAGCGGTCCAGATCCCTGCGGGAACGAACCTTGCGGCCGGCGGATTCTACTTACTCGGCCTCGCCGACTCCGGGCTCGCGGTCCCCGCGCGCGCGGGCGACAGCATCCTCCATGTGAGGAGCACGGATGGAATGTCGGTTGGCGATACGATCAGCATCGGCGACGGCTCGAGCGTGGAAACCCGCAAAATCACAAGCCTTGGAGCCGCTGCAAGCAACCATACAACGCTGTGGCAACCGCTTCCTGAAGGTCCGGTGATCACGATCCATGCGGGCTCGACCAATGTGCCTGTGGAGAGCGTGTCCGGCTTCGTTGTTGGCCAGAAGATCGCGCTCGGGTACGGCACGACCTACCCCGTCGCCGCAAATACTGTGGAGCAGTACGAGATAGCCAAGGTGACGGCGGTCGGCAAGCCGGGCACACAAGCCTATCTCGCGACGGACGCGCATGCCGGAGCGAGCAACATCAAAGTAACAGCCGACTCCAATATTTCTGTCGGTGACAATATCAGGTTGGATATCGACAGTGTCGGACATGGAATCGAAACCGTGACCGTGGCGCATGTCGGCACAGCGGCGCGTCAGACAAACCTCTCCGCCCCTGCGAACGCGGGCTCGATCCGGGTTAACGTCCGCCGAGTAGAGGGTTTTGCGGTAGGTGACAAGATTACGGTCGGCACGCCGGCGAGCCAAGAAGCTGTTACGATCACCTCCGTTGGTAGCCAGGGGCCGGACGGCGCCACGCTCGACTTTACGCCAGGCCTCGCTAAGTCCCATGTGACGAGTGAGTGGGTCGTGTCTCCGGGTACGGGCCTTGATTTGGCCGCACCTCTAAAGTTCAACCATGCGGCCAACCTGCCGTTCAGCGATCGCGGAACCGGGATCAGCTTCCAGCCGGCGACAGCTTTTGATCATTCGAGCAACGAGCCAGTCCAGGCACTCGGCACCGGTATTACGCTCGACAGGCCACTCACCAACGACCACGCGATTCAAGCAGTTGTACGCGACGACGCCGCCAAGACTGCGGGCTATCAAGGAACGCCGACACCGAATCAGTGGTTCGGGGGACCGGAGTTGACCACCAACTCCCCGATATTTGGCCGGATGATCACTGTCGAAGAGGGCAGCATGGTGCTAAGGGACGGCTCGGGAGTCGTTGCCGACAGCCTCAACTACGGCAGCCTTGTCGACCCCTGGGCCGCCGAAGGTTATCAAGCCGCTTCAGGAGCAGAGCAGAGCGGTTGCTACGCTCCGGCACCGAACTCAATGTTACAGTTATGGTCAATCGTCGCTAGCCCTATTGCCATCAATACGAGTGCAGGAAGATTCCCCGACGGCGTTGATACCGACAGCAATTGCAACGACCTCCTGGCGCAGGCCGCTGCCGCTCTGTCGACTGCTTCGCCCGCGGGCGCAACGAACATCAAGGTCTCCAGCGTGGAAGGCTTCAGTGCTGGCCAGACGATCCTTATCGATTCGGGTGCGAACCTCGAGGATGCCATCATCGCTACAGTTGGCTCCGCGGGCGCCACTACGGTGCGCACTGCTACTGGCACGGGAGCAACTGTCCTTCTCGCCGCCGACTTGACCGGTTTTAGTAAAGGCCAAACCATCACTATCGACAGCGGCGCTAACTCCGAGACGGCGGTTGTTTCCTCGATCAGGGGTTTCGGCGCCGCCAGACTCACGGTCGCTGCTCCACTGGCTCGCGCGCATGCGGTTGGCGTGCAGATTTCCGGCAGCGGTATCAACCTCACCGCTGCATTGACCCGGGCACATGCCAGTGGAGCGCAGGTCTCTAACGACGTTCCAACGCCTGGCGCGCCCAACCAATATCGCAGGGCCAACCATTGAGAGGTCTACGAAACTGGATTGATCGTCGTAACTTGGGCTATCCCAACGACGCTACGAATGCGGATAGGGAAACCGAGGGCTAAATGCCCGGCGCAATGCGAAAGAATCCAATCCGGGGCATAGCGATCACTCGATATGCGCTCGATTACTTCAAAGCGTAGCTGTATCTCATCCTCTGCACAAAGGCTGGATCAGAATACTTATGGCAATTGATAACAGGAACGCCGATTATGACGGTGACAATCCCGATCACCACTCGTTGATTCCAGTCGCAATGCCGACTTAAAGATACTAGGAGGTCTCACGTCGTCGGGTATACCCAAATGAACAGCCCTTAAGGCAGCCATGCATTGGACTCACCGGGCTTCCACCATCTACAAAGATTCAGAACTAGGAGTACCTTGATGTTCTCGCGTCGGTTCATCCCGTCCCTATTCGGATTTCTTGCCGTCCTCGTTGCTGCTCATCCCTTAAAAGCACTCGACTCACTGGGTGACGTTCATTTTCCTACTTCGTGCAAGTCATCAACCCAGCAGCAATTCGATTCAGGCGTAGCATTGTTGCACTCCTTTGAATTCAGGGAAGCTGAAGCCGCCTTCCGCAATGTTGAGAAGGAAGACACAAAATGCGTAATAGCAGCGTGGGGCGTGGCGCTCTCGACCACCGAAAGGGAGGGTGCGAATGCACCGCCAAAGGACCTATCTAGAGGATGGGCGGAGCTGCAGCCTTGGCTCGCGGTGAAGTCGGGCACCGAACGAGAGCAGATGTATGTTGACGCTGTTCGAGCGATGTATGTGGGTTACGCCAACGTGCCGGGTTCGAAGCGTTGGCAGAACTACCTCACCCGTATGGGCCAACTCCGTGAAAAGTACCCCGATGACATCAATGCAAGCCTTTTCTATGGGCTTGGTCTGACGTGGACAGCAGGACCAGGAGAAAAGGGGTTACAACAACGAAGGCAGGCGCTGGCAATCTTTCTGCCGATCTTCCAAAGGTACCCAAACAACCCAGGGGCTGCTCATTACATTATCCACGCTGCTGATACCGCCGAGCTTTCGTCAGAAGCTCTTCCGGCAGCACGGAAATATGCGGCGATCGCTCCTGATTCTCCACACGCTCTCCACATGCCATCTCACATCTTCAATAGGCTTGGCTTGTGGAAGGATTCCATTGAGACTAATGAGGCTTCAGCTCGGGTCGCGGCAGAGTGGATGAAAGCAGGTCACGCAGGGAGCTTCGACGAGTTTCACGCTCTCAACAACGTCGAATATGCCTCACTTCAGCTAGGTGAGGACCAGAAAGCTAAAGCAGTAGTGGATCGAATCACCGCCTTGGCTCAGAAGGAGACAGATCCTTGGCTTCCCGTAGATGCCAGGATCTACTACGACCTTGAGACACACAACTGGCAGGATGCCGTGCAGATCGAACCGCCTACATCATCAGCCTTCGAAGAAAACTTCGATGCCTACTGGATCGAGACGATAGGCGCGGCACATTCCGGCGACACGAAGAAGGCCAGAGCCGCTTTAGCTAAGTATCGCGATTCGGAAACGGCCTGGAATAAGGACCACGGTTGGGGTGACATCTTGGGTGTTGGTCTCGCTGAAGCTGAAGCTTGGACTCTCTTCTCGGAAGGGAAACGTGAGGAGGCCGTTGCCAAATTGCGAAGTATGGCCCGGTTTGAACGAGATCATCCTATGTATTATGCTGACATTCTTCCCCGCCCCACAGGAGAGATGTTGGGCGATATGCTCTTGCAAATGAACAGACCAGCGGACGCCTTGGCCGCTTACAGAGCAGCGTTGCAGCTTGCTCCGAATCGCTTTGACTCTCTCGTAGGCGCAAGCCGGGCTGCTGAGCTAGCTGGACAGCCTTCCCTGTCAAGAGAATATGCCCTGAAAATCAAGAACGAGAATGGTTTGCTCGCGCCTAGACCTTAGCTGGACCGCATTAGTCCTCAAAAACGTTAGGTTCCTATCGGGACTGCCCGCAGCAATTGGCTGATCAGTCGGGATGCTTTCTCCGGGGAGTTTTCGATAGGGGCGTTTGAACTAACTCGCTGTCGGGAGGGACGCTGCGGCATGGACTTTTCCGGGGCGTTATTGTCTGTGTAAGGGTTGGGTCACAGGAGGTTTACCGTGACCCATCTTCGTCAGCGGATGCTGGATGAACTCCAGCGGCGCAACTATTCTCAGAGCACTGCTCGTTGCTACATTCACGCGGTGGAGGATTTCGCGAAGTACCTCCATCGTTCGCCTGAACGGCTTGGCCCGGAACATATTCGCCAGTACCAGGCGTACCTGTTCCGCGAGCGCAAGCTCTCTGCCGGAACCATCGAAGGCCGCACTGCGGCGCTGCGTTTTCTGTTCGTCAAGACGCTGCGCCGGCCGTATCTTCCCGATCACATTCCGTTCCCCAAGCGACAGCGTCGACTGCCGACCATACTGGACCAGCAAGAAGTGGCGCGGCTGATTGACTCCGCCGGGAACCTGATGCATCGCACCATGCTGATGATGCTGTATGCAACCGGCCTGCGCCGGGCCGAAATGTGCCGCCACAAGGTCTCCGATATCGACAGCAAGCGGATGGTCATTCATATGCGCCAGGGCAAGGGTGGCCGCGACCGCGACGTGTTGCTGACTCCGAAGTTGCTCGAGACTCTTCGCGAGTACTGGCGCTGGATGAAGCCCAAGACCTATCTGTTCCCAGGCACGGTGAAGGGCTAACGCGCTGACGTGCCCATTACAGAGAAGATCGTCTGGCAAGCTGTGAACGAGGCCGCCAAGCGTGCCGGCATTACCAAGCACGTATCTCCTCACAGCTTGAGACATTGTTTCGCGACGCACATGCTGGAAGCGGGCGCCGACCTGCGCACCATCCTCAGTAAATGTGTATGTCGCCCGAGCCTGTTTGCGCATGGACCGTGGGACCGCCGCCATTCAGATTTCCGGTAATGTGATTGCGATCGAGAGACCCTTTCACCAGCATCTCGTGATCTGTAGTCAGCGAGCCCGAGCCAGTGGACGCATCGAGCGTGAGTGGCGCGTTGCCGGGCCAGAGGTCGATGTTGCCCGAACCGGTCTGCAGGGTCCAGAGTGCGGATGGAGTGCCCGTTGCCTTAATATCTCCCGAACCGGTTTCAGCGCGGAAGCCGCCGTGAATGTCCTTGATCTCGATGTTGCCTGAGCCGGTCTCGGCTTTAACATCCCCCTGGCCGGTCTGCTCCGCGGTAATATTTCCGGAGCCGGTCTTCACCAGAAACGGCCCTTGCAGTCCGCTCGCACGAATATCTCCCGAGCCAGTCTCAAGCTTTGCATTCTGTCCGACGCCCTCGTCGACGATATCGCCGGAACCCGACATCGCACCCAGAAGAATTCCTGCGGGAGCTTCAATTTCGTAGTCGATGCTAATCCCGTGCCAGTGCTCGTCGTGCGGACCGACGCGAATCATATTGCCGCTTTGCTGGATAGGAGGGTTCGCGGCGATCGCCCTCGCTTCTCCTTCTCTGGCATCGCGGTTCGTATGAATCTGGCCATGAATGCGGATCTGCGTTGCGGAACCATGGGTGAGACGGATATTTCCTGAACCGGTAGAGACCATCAACTGCGTCTCCCCACTCACGGAGAGTGTGCGATCGAAAGACAGGGAGCCATCCGATTCCGCGACAGCGGCGGGCGCAGGAGCGAGGGCCGCAATTCGGAACAAGGACGGAACAGGCGGAGCGGCAGCAATCTCAGGCAACGCTGCCCCCTGCGATTCGGGCTCCGGAGCAGGCGCCGGGCTCGGCAGTGCTGTCATCGGCTTACCTTCCACAGAAAAATCACTCACTTGCTGATTTTCAGCAATTTGTTGTCCGGCGAGGTCGGAGGCTTCGGGCTGCGGTGCTGGTGACAGCACGGTCAGACTGGCAGCGGATGCAAGCAAAGCTTTCTTTGCGGAGTGAGCGACGGGTGCAGCCTCGACGCGCACTATTGCTGCTGCGGCGAACAGCGCCAGGGGAACAAGCACGACGGCGACGAGCGCGCGACGACCGTCTGCGAAGGACTGGTGGAACGCGTGGTCGTTGAGGAAACGCTCGATGCGGCGGGCAAGACTGCCGGGACGTGCGATGGCAACTCCGATTGCAGTGGAGCGAGGCATGGCTGCGAATTCAAGAAGAATCTGTGCGTACGAGGTTCGGCTTTGAGCCGCCTCGATTCCGGCACGATCGCTGATGGCCTCGGCGAGGTCGGCCAATTCGCGTTTCAGCCACCAGCCCAGTGGGCTGATCCAGACGAGCGCAGCATAGAGGCCGGCGAGCAGTTGAATGTAGAAGTCGCCTTGACGAATGTGCGAGCGCTCGTGAGCAAGCACAATGCGCAGTTTCTCCGCGTCCCAACCCTCATAGTCCACCGGCAACAGAATCGCCGAACCGATGGTGACCGGCGAATAAATCTTTGTGCTGGCGCGAAGACGGAGCGAGGCACGGAAGCCTGACACCGTGCGCGCGGGAATCGCTGTGGCCCTTGACCAGAGCCGCAGTGTTGCTGCCAGACCAAGCACGAGGCGGAAGACGAGAAGCGCAGCGACACCGAGATAGAGTCCCAACGCGAAGCCGGAGAGAGTGAGCCGTATGAGATTGGGCCTGGACGAAGATTGACTTGCTATGAGACTCACGCCGTACCGAGCGGGCGCGACCGCCGTCTGTTTCTGCCGGGCGCGCGCAGTACCCGGTTGAGTTTCTTTGGCATGGGGATTCTGCGCTGGGCCCGACACGGACACAGAAGGCTTTTCTGCCCATGGGCTGCCGACTTGGGGAATCTCCTCAGCGATGGGCCCAGATCTAGAACCAGAACCGCCATGAGCTTGAATCTTCGCCTGCAACTCTTCCAGGAGAGTCATCGGATGAGCAGGCAGCATAATGTTCGCACCTGCGGGCAGAACTTGCCACCGCGCAGTAATCGGTCGCAACAGCGGCATCGCAAAAGCCGCAACCAGCACGAAGATCCAGGCGGACTTTTGTGCCACAACATTTCGTACTCGGAAGGCGTGCAGACCAATCGCCACGACCAGTCCGAAGAGAAGTGAACGGAGGGTTGCTTCGATGAGGAGAGAAATCATTGAACCTCCTTTTTTCCTGTTGAAGCCTCTTTTTGCCGAGCGGTGATGCGCTCGGCGAGGCGTTGGAGTTCCGCGCGGTCAAGCACCTTTGAATCGACCATCCCGACGAGCAGCGCTTCGACGGATCCCTCGCAGAACCAGTCCAAGATGCGTTTGACGGCCCGTCCCGCTACGCGTTGTCGGGATTGAACAGGACGGTAGACAAATGCACGATCGTCGATGCTGTGCGCCAGATAGCCTTTTTCCTCGAGTCGGCGCAACACCGTTCGGACTGTGGAATCTTTGAGTGGCCGATCCAGCTCTTCGCGGACCTGGTCGGCGGTGACAGAGCCGAGGCGCCAGACAATGAGCAGAATGCCCCGTTCCAGTTCTCCCAACTCGGCCGGATCGTGACTCACCTTTGCGCTACCGCTCATAATGTTACCGAATGTAACACATAAGCCTGGTGGGTGCGCAAGAGGATTTTCCATTCAGACGACGGCCCATTGCAATCCGGAGCGGGCGGTTGGCGTCCAGCAGGAACACAGTTGTTGTCGCGAGTGGTTTGTTTGAATGCTAAGTCAGCGAGGAGCACGAGGTGTTGCAAAAGGCTGAACTCAGCTGTGAGGCTGATTCAGAGAACAACCTCGGAGGCTCCTCTCAGACTTACATTCCAACAGGTCTGCTTTTCTGCAGCATGAGTTTCCCCTGCTCCCTCCGACTGAAGAAGGGTTTGCGTTATGGGGTGGGCTGTTGCTTTGCGGGTGCGCTGGGATAGGCCTTTTCGACTTCGTCTTTCAGCCTTCGAAGGAGCAGGACGTTTGGGCCGTTCAGGCCGCGTTCCTGCTCGCTGCGCCAGATTGGGCCTTTGAGTTTTCCGTCGGATTGGATTGTGTAGACCCATAATTGATCCTTTTCCTGGGTCAGGCCAGCGGGGGAGCCCGTGTTCGTTCCGCCTTGCGAGGCGTCGGAAGGATCCTGAATGGGCGAATGGTCAACCGGGAGGTGCAGACTTCCCGGGGCTCCAGAGTTGGGCTGGTCTCGCACTACCCGGCCTTTGTAGACGACCAGAATCAGGTCGGCATCACGGCGGGAGCGGCTGAGGGTGTAACGACCCCAATCCTGAATGCCGTCCTGGACGTCGAGGATGGCATTGCGGTCGTCGGGATCGAGCCAGATATCGGTAATGTCGTGGGCGTCGCGGGCTTCTACGAAGACGGTTTGAGCGGTCTCGAAAGCTTCGGGAACGGATGGCTTCTTTGGCTTGGCGGTTGCTGGGGCTGATCCGGTGATGGCCAGCAGAAGTACGAAGGCCGGTAGATTACGCCTCATGCTGTACCTCATTGTGAAGGGTCGTTTGACACAGAGGAAGGGCCATGAACCTTCGCTTAACGATGATATTCCGTCTGCGCGGCAATGAGCTCAGATCGAAAATGCCAAAAGAGAAAGGTCCAACTGAGACGCAGAAGTCTTCCCACTACATCCATGTAAGTTGAGTTGGGCCTTCGGCCCGACCGTAAAATTCCCAGGCCAGATAACAAGATGGAAAGTGTGGTTGCGCAGATCGGCAGCGCCGCAGCTCTCGACTTAGATCGCGGCTTTGATTCGAACGCCGAATCGCTTCAGAACCGTTCAATTCCCACATGAGCGCATTCTTCGTTTGCGAGTACTGCAATCGAAGATCCCGCATCTTTGCTTTTTGTTGCTTATCCGAAACCGTAGCGCATAAAAGCTTGGCGAACGCAAAGGCGCGAGAATGGTCGAATTTTCACGGCGAGCAAGACCTGCGCGCTCAGCTGGCACTTCAATGGCCGAATAGAGACCGTTGTTGCGGCTCGTCGGCTGTCAGGGTTGCAATTTGGATTTGAGTGAAGAAAGAGACGTATGTGTGAGCCATTTTCAACGAATGAGCAACGGCCCCGCACAATAGCTTGAGCTAAGTGTGCCATCGAATAGATTCAGGTTGCAAGAAAAAATGCCTCGCAGGCTGCGACATTCCCGGTTGTTATCCTAGGAGATCGATCCTGCGCTGCCGGATCATGAACTTCGCTCAAACGCGAAGTTGCGGAACCTGATCGAAGCGCTACAAGTGAATCCATTCCCCGCGAATGAGTGCAAGCGAGCCCACTGCGACGAAGAGCCATAGAAGGATTCCCTGAAGGAACGGGCGAACGCCGACCTCGCGGAGAGTCTTCATGGAGAGTCCGGTTCCAATCAGGTAAAGCGTGACGGTCAGGCCGATGCTCCCAAGATGCTTGAGCGCCGGATAGACGGACTGGAAAAAGTGGACATAGGTATTGAGAACAGCCGCGAGACAAAAGAAGAGAATGAACCAGGGCCATTGAATGCGCGCCTTGCTCTTGTTTGCCATAGCGGTTCCGACGGAAAGCGGTACGATCCAGAGCGCGCGGGCTAACTTGACGGTGGTGCCAACGGTAAGAGCCACAGCTCCGTACTTTGCTGTCGCGCCGACGACGGAACTTATGTCGTGAATGGCGAGCGCCGACCAAAGGCCAAACTGCGTCTGCGTCATGTGCAGCACTGTCCCGATTTCCGGAAATGTCAGCAAGGCAACTGAGTTCAACACAAATACGGTTCCAAGTGAGACGGCAATTTCTTCCTGGCTCGCATTGGTGATCGGCGCGATTGCGGCAATGGCGCTGCCGCCACAGATAGCGGTGCCGGCCGAGATGAGATATGAGATCCTTTGCTTGACTTGCAAGAGTCTTCCCAGCCCCCAACCCAGGAGCAAGGCGATGCTGATGCTGCCTGCTGTATAGATGAACCCTGAGCGTCCGGCTTGCATGACTTGCTGCAAATCCATGCCAAACCCAAGGCCGACCACGGATGCCTGCAGGAGGAGTTTGGAGAGTTTCTTCGCCTCTACATGGAATGGATGAAGAAATGAGAATCCGTAGATCAGACCCCCGGCCAGCGCCACCGGTGGGGACACAAGACCGCTGGCAGCGAGGATCAATCCAATGAAGAATATATTTTTGGACACACAATAAGTGTCGCTGTGGCATACGTCCGTGTCCAAGCAGAAGTACTCATTGCACATCAGTGCATCTTATGGACCCTGTCGATTACGGCGGTCCGGACCTATGCTCTTTGCACGCCTGCGCGTGCGATGAGAAACTTGCGGAATTGATGAGCCAAGCTTTGTGGCTCAGGACTCTCTATATGCACGCGGCCATGAACTCTCGCTTGATCCGGATTCCTTCAATTTCAACGATCTTTAGGTTTGTGTCGAGTCTCAGATCTTTCGCAATCGCCCATCGAGAGACGAAACCGACTCCCAGTCCGGCTTCAACGGCAGATTTGATGGCCTCGGTTGAATCTAATTCCATCACAATCCGCATCACATTGCGCCTGATACCTTGCCGTTCAAGCGCAATTTCAATCACTCTGCGCGTACCGGGACCGCGTTCCCGCATGAGCAGCGGGGAAGAGCATAAATCGGACACGGAGACAGAAGCGCGCTCTGCCCATTCATGCGCAGTAGACGCGATAAGGACCAACTCGTCTTCGAGAAATGGCTCGCTCTTAACTTTGTGGCTTCGCGCCGGACCCTCGATGAAGCCCAACTCGATCTTCTGCTTTTCTACAGCATCGACAATGTGCTCGGTGTTGCCACTGATCAGTGTCGGATGAACGCGAGGATTCTCCTTGCAGAACTCGCCCAGAAGACGCGGCAGGACATACTGCGCGATGGTCGTGGAAGCCCCCAGGTCAAATTGCCCTGCGTGGTCGCCGGTGAGGGCTACGATATCGTGCTCAACCCGAACGAAAAGCGAATTAACCTGCTTCGCGTACGGAGGAGTACCTTGCCAGCCGGCGTAAGCGCGATCTGCGCCCCAGTGCGATCAAACACCTGAACGCCGAGTTCCTCCTCAAGCGCCTTGATCTGGAGGCTCACCGCAGGTTGAGTGAGGTACAGTTCTTCGGCGGCTTTGCGGAAGCTGAGCTGCTCCGCAACCGCCCGGAAGACCATGACGCGGAAGTTTTCGAGACTCGCCATTCAAGAATTAGAACACCGGCGCGCGGTCATCGATGCAAGAGGAGTTGAAGGCACTGGCCAGAATCGGCGGGGGCTATCAACTGTGCGGCACGGGTGCTTCGGCGATGGCTAAGTCGATCTCGATCTCAGGCGGCGCGAGGAGCGTGTTGTGAACCAGGCAGTGGTGCACGGAACGCATGAGGCCTTCCTTCTGGTCTTCCGTAAGGGGGAGGGGGCAGGCAACACGCACCCGGAAGTTGCCGAGCCTGGCAGGTTGTTTCAGCTTGTCGGCGGTCACGGAGACCTCCACACCCCGGTCGTCGAGGTTGCGGGTCTTGAGATATTGCACCGCGTAAAAAGCTGCGCAGGAACCCAAGGACGCGAGAAGGAGTTCAGGGGGTGTCATTCCACTGTCTTCGCCCCCATTCTCTGCCGGCTGGTCGCAGATAATTGAATGCGATCGCGAATGAATGGCGAACTTAACCTGGTCGAGATGCGTAATCTTTACTTCCATTGTGTTTCTCCTCTTCATTGGAAGGAAGACACAGAAGGAGCGATTCGTTACAAGACGGCGGATATTTATTTTGCGGCCGGCAGAACCAACATGCGCAGGTACTCCCGTGTGAGGATGGCGCGCAATCGAGGGGCGATTGCTGAGTCACAGCGAATGTCCAGGGTGCGGCAGCGGTCGATGGCGGCGCGCAAGTCGCGTAGAAATGCGACGCACGATGGGCATGCCTCGATATGTCCCCTCATCTGATCGCAGGTAAGAGGTTCAACCCTGCCGTCCAGATATTCAGAGAGGTTGGCAAACAAATCGCGGCATTCATCGGGGCGTCGCCCACCCGTGGATCGCCAACCTTTGTGTTTCTTCGCGAAGGATTGGGAGTTAGACAAAGCCTCGGGAGCGCCACTAAGGAGCCGATTCATCTCCCTACGTACACTTAGGCGCGCCCGATGAAGACGAATTCGCACCGTTGCCTGCTGCAATTCGAGAACTTGCGCAACCTGCTGGGTTGTAAGTTCCTCCATATCGTGGAGCACCAGAACGATGCGCAAGGCGGCCGGGATGCGAAGGATCGCCAGATGCAGCAGATGGTGCTGCTCGGCGTCTAGAAGATTGCCTTCAGGTCCCTCCGCGGCATCCTGCAGCAGCCGCCCAAGTTCCTCATCGCCAGGCATCAGCTCGTCGAGCGAGAGCATATTTGCCGGAGCGTGGGCAGGTTTGCGGCGCATGCGCCAGCAGCGGTTTCTGGTGACGGTGTAGAGCCAGACGGCCAGTTGCTGCGGATCATGTATCTTGGCCAGGTGCTCAAGAGAACGGGAGAGCACCTCCTGCATCGTGTCTTCCGCATCTTCCGGATGCCCGCAGACTTTCATGCTGAAGGAATAAACGGTACTCTGAAGTAACCCGATCGCCTCTTCAACAGCTTCAGGAGTGTTGAGGCGCAACAAATCTGTTGCTCGTATTAGTTCAGGCCGCATCGCATGGGGACAGCGAGATCAATACCAGTATATTCCCGCGTTTGTATGCGGTAGCCGATTCTGCTGAAGGTTCGCAGGCAAACCGCGCAAAGCATACCGAAATAAACTCACTGCACACAGGAATGCGCAGTGCCGCTCGCTTTTAGCGCGGCCTCAATCATTTCCAGGCAGATAGGGGATACCTTCTTCAGCCAATCTCGTTCCTCGTCGCTTGCAGGTTTTGAGTCAGCCGCCAGCCATGCGCGCAACAACGCCAATGCCAGCCCCATCTCGGCGCCAGGACGGCATTCTTCCAAACGAAACATCTGCCGGTATACCTCATCCTTGATCCGCTCGCCGCGAATATGCCGCAGCCGAGCGGGCCGGGGAACACCCTTTCGAACCGTCATTGCACTTTCTCCGCTTGAACGAGCCAGGAGTATCTGCCAACTTCGGCTGAACCAAGCTTCTCGAAACCGGAGTGCCCCGTCTCTCTCAGGGCATCCGATAGTGCGATGCGATGCTCCAGAGGCGGACCGTGAATGGGCTCGACATCCGGACGCCAATCGAGGATAGCAATTCGCCCATTTCTCTTGAGAACTCGCTGAGCTTCCAATAACACGGCAACTCGATCGTCGATTTCATGCCATAGATTTGCGAGAAAGAAAAGATCGCAGCTGGATGCAGGCAAGCCGGTTTGTCCCGCTTCGGCGTGAATCAGTTCGATGTTGCTAAAATTCGCTTTCTTTAACTTTCGTTCAATCCAGGCGAGCATTTCGGCTTGTGCATCGACGGCGTAGATCTTGCCTTGCGCGCCAACCGCGCTCGACAGCGGCAATGAAAAATAGCCCGTGCCTGCGCCCACGTCGGCGATGTTGTCGCCGACGCGCACCGCCAGAGCGCCAATCACTTCCGCAGGGGGAAGCCAAACCAGGCGCTCGGGATTGTCAAGCCGCTCGGCCTGGGATGCGGGGAAACGTTTGCCGTGCATCGTGGCCTCAACTCCTGAGACTGCAGTTGGCGTCCTTCAAACCAGCGGCGCGCAGCATGAGCATGGCCGGACACCAGTTAGTAAAAGCCGATTGCAGCAGATTAAGTCCCACAAAAACCGTCAGCCACAACCAATAGATGGACACAAAATGCGCGAGCAACAGCGATATCAGGACCATTGCGCCTCCCATAAGGCGCACACCGCGTTCGACTGTCATAGGGAATCTCCTTGTTCGGATTCAGGTTGGCCTGCAGGCCCGGCTTGGCGTCCGGAGTGAACCATGTAATAAAGCACTGGAATCGTGGGCCAGGAAAGAAACGTCGATGCCACTGCTCCCGCTATCAGCGATAAGGCAAGCCCTTGAAAGATTGGGTCGGTAAGAATCACACTTGCGCCTACCACAACCGCTGCCGCCGTCAGCAGCATGGGACGGAAGCGGGTCGCGCCCGCATCAATGACCGCTTCGGCGAGCGGCATGCCTTCGCGGATCCTGAGTTCGATGAAGTCAACCAGGATGATCGAATTCCGGACAATGATGCCGGCTCCCGCGATGAACCCGATCATTGAAGTTGCAGTGAAGAACGCGCCCATCATCGCATGTGCCGGCATAATGCCCACCAGGGTGAGTGGAATCGGGGCCATGATGATCAGAGGCACAACGAAGGATCGGAACCAGCCCACCACGAGCACATAGATCAATACCAGCACCGCGGCGAACGCCAGACCCATGTCGCGAAAAACCTCGATGGTGATGTGCCACTCGCCGTCCCACTTCATCGAATAGTGATCTGTGGACTCCGGCATCGACGCGTTATAGCGGGTCAACGTGTATCCGGCCGGGAGCGTAAGGTGGTCGAGTTCCTTGTTCATCCTGAGGATTGCGTAGACCGGGCTTTCAATCGCTCCCGCAACGTCACCCGTGACATACACCACGCGGTGCAGATTCTTGTGGTAGATGCTGGGCTGAATGGTTGTGTGTTCGACGATCACCAACTCACGCAAAGACACCATGCCGCCGTCGGCACCAGGCAGGCGAATATTGCCAAGCGCTTGTTCGGACGAACGATCTGGACGGGCAAGCTCGACGATTGCCGGCACAGGCTCCCGTGCTGTTTGATCATGCATGAGGCCTACCTGGGTTCCCGAAATGACGAGCGCCAAGGCATGGGCTACGTCGGAGACCGCTATGCCATGCTGCGCCGCCTTCACCTCATCTACTCGGATCACCAGCCTCGGTTGCGGGTCTTCGACATACCAGTCCGTATCCACAACCCCTGGCGTGTGTTGGAAGATCGACTTGATCTGCTGCGCCACCCGAGTCTGGCCGTCGAGGTCCGGCCCGTAGACCTCTGCAACCAACGTCTGAATCACTGGCGGTCCCGGCGGCACTTCGCTGACTTGGATTCGCGCGCCATACGCGTTGCCAATGGCGTCCAGCAATGGACGAAGCCGCTTGGCGATCGCATGACTCTGCTCGCTGCGCTGTTTTGCCGGCAGCAGGTTCACCTGAATGTCGGCCTGATTCGGCTGACGGCGCATGTAGTAGTGGCGCACCAGTCCGTTGAAGTTATACGGGCCAGACGTTCCCGTGTAAGTCTGGTAGTTCAGAACGTCCGGTTGCCGCGAGAGCTCGTCGCCAAGCAACTGCGCAACACGCGCGGTCTGTTCCAGCGGCGTGCCGTCGGGCATATTGATGACCACCTGCAGTTCGCTTTTGTTATCGAACGGCAGCATCTTCACTTTCACCAAGCCCATCGGCACCAGGGCCACAGCGACCAAAAGCAATACCGCGACACCAATGAAAAACAGAATGCGATTGCGCGGAGACCGGATCAGCGGCGTCATGATGCGGCGATAAAGCCTTGTCCGCCAGTTCTCAGTTTCCGACTCCCGCAGTTTGGCTCCCTGAAGATGCTTACCTAACAGGCGAAGCGCAGCCCATGGCGAAACCACAAATGCGACCATCAGCGAGAAGAGCATTGCAGCCGAAGCGCCCACGGGTATGGGCCGCATGTACGGACCCATCAATCCGCGGACGAAGGCCATCGGCAGTACCGCGGCGATCACGGCAAATGTGGCAAGAATTGTTGGGTTGCCCACCTCGGCCACAGCCTCGACAGCGACATCGCTCATCGGCCGGCCGTGATTCTCCGGCAGCCGGAAGTGCCGCACCATATTCTCGACGACGACGATGGCGTCGTCCACGAGAATGCCGATTGAAAAAATCAAAGCAAAGAGCGTGACCCGGTTGATGGTGTAACCCAGGAAGTAAAACACCGACATGGTCAGTGCCAGGGTGACCGGAATGGCCAGCAGCACAACACCCGACTCACGCCACCCCAGAAACAGCGCGACGAGAAGAGTCACAGACAATGTCGCCAGCAAAAGATGCTCAAGCAATTCGTCCGACTTGGCCTTCGCCGTCTCGCCATAATTTCGTGTCGTTGTGACGGTCACGTCGTTAGGAATGGTGACGCCCTGCATTTCATGGACGCGCTTGAGCACAGCATTCGAGATGTCGGTCGCGTTGGTCCCTTTGCGCTTGGCTACGGTGATGGTCACGGCCGGATACTGGCGCGCACCCGATTGCGTGCTCGCGCCCGCGTTCGCCGTGCCATAGACCACATAATTTGCCGGGTCTGCGGCGCCATCGACGATCTTGCCGGCTACGTCCCGCAGATACACAGGATGCCCGCGGACCACGCCAACCACGACTGCTTCCAGATCCTCGCGACGGGTGAATAGATTGCCGGCATCGACGCGAACTTCCTGGTTGTTCTCGGAGAAGCTCCCGGCCTGCACGCTGGCATTTGCAGCTTGCAGATGCCCGACGATAGCCATGGGCGATAGCCCGTAGGCACTCAGTTTTTCCGTGCTCAGGATAACGCGCATGGCGCGCGGAAGGCCGCCGATGATGGTCGTCTCCGATACATCGCCGATCTGCGCGATGTCGTGTTGCATCTCGTCTGCAATGGCGCGCAACTGGTAGCCGTTGTAGTGTTCGCCCCACAGCGTCATGGCCAGGATTGGAACATCGTCGATCGAGCGAGCTTTGATCAGGGGCTGCGAAACTCCAGGCGGCATGCGATCGAAGTTTGAGTAGAGCTTGCTGTAGACCTTGATCACTGCATCTTCCTGCGGCGTACCGACAAGGAAGCGCACGATCACCAGGCTCTGACCCGGCGCCGACGTCGAGTACACATACTCGACGCCCGATATTTGGTGGACCAAGTTCTCGATGGGCAGCGTAACCCGTTCTTCCACCTCGGCCGGCGATGCGCCCGGCATGGCGGTCGCGATGTCCAACATGGGAACAAGAATCTGCGGCTCTTCCTCACGGGGAATGATAGCGACCGCGAAGATTCCGATTCCCAGCGATGCGGCAATGAAGAGGAGCGTCAGCTTGGAGTTGATAAATGCGTGTGCAAGTCGTCCGGCAATTCCAAGGTCTTGCTTCATCGCCGGGCTCCCGTGCCGCTCTCGATGCGCTTCCCGGCGAGGTCTCGGTCGGAAGGCATATCGACGAGCTTCTCTCCGGTGGAAACACCCGACAGGACTTCGACGAGATCGCCCTGCGCCGTGCCCAGAGTGATGTAGCGAAGTTGCGCGATGCCTTGGCCGTCGAGAACATAGGCACAGTTGAGCGAGCCGCGTGCGACGACAGCGGAGCGCGGAATAACGACCGCCTGCCTCGCGCCATTGGCAAACTCGGCTGTTCCATAGATGCCCGCGCGCGTCTGGCTTGAGGAGGGCAGGTCGATCTTGACGAGAAAGCCGTGACTCGATGGATCGGCCGCTGGAACAATTTCGGCAATTGTCCCCGCTAGATTCGCGGATGCCCGGCTATCGATTGAGACTTGTACTTTCATCCCTTTGTGAATCGCGCCGATCATCGACTCGTCTACCGTGACTTGAAGCTGCAAGGCGGCGGCCTGATCGATCTGGAGCAGAGGCACACCCGGCGCGGCCATGGTCCCCGGATCGGCCATACGTGCCGTAACCACACCGGCGAATGGAGCAACAAGGTGCGTATACCCGAGCATGGTGCGCGCGCCGCTCTCCTGGGCGCGCGCCGCGTCTGTCTGCGCACGCACCGCTTCAACACCCGCAGCCGCTGCTTCGGCCCGCCGGGACACTTCATCCATCTCTTGAGGGCTTACGCTCTTTTCGGACTCCAGCTGCTTGTACCGGTTCAACGTGCTCGCTGCCAGGGCGGCGTTCGTCTGCGCGGCGGCTTGCGCATTCTCGGCCGCCTTCACTCCCGCCTGAGCCTGCTCCACCTGGGCGCGCAGCGCCGCGCTATCCAGAACTACCAGAGTCTGTCCGGCACGCACGACGTCTCCCTCGTGCACCAGCACCTGCTGGATGCGGCCCATCACCTGCGCCGAAACGACCGCGGTTTCTCTTGAGTGAACAGTGCCCGTAGATCGAACGATCACAGGCAACTGTTGTTGCTGGCTTTCAACAACCCGCGCCTGGATGGTCTGCACGGCCCCTGGCGTTGCGGCAGATTCGCCGCCATGGCAGCCGGCAATCATCGCAGCGGATGCGGCAAGCAGACTTGCCCACGAGACATTCTTCATTGAAGTTCCTCCGCAGCGTCGGGAGTCAGAGCCCCGGTTGCATATAAAAGTTCGCTATAGGCCATGGCATTTCCGTACACGGCATGCCAGTAATTGGATTGGCTCTGGCGCTCCGCATCCTCGGCTCGCAACAGATCGGTGATGGTGGCAAGACCTGCGTCATAGCGGTTCTTCAGGATGCGAAGACTCTCGGCGGCTTGGTCCATTGCGGTCCGCGCCGTCTCCAACTGCAATACCGCTGTTTGCCGATGTACGTGCGCCTGGTTTACCTCGAACCGCAGATGCTGCTCGGTGGCGGCCATCTGCGCGTCGATCTTCTGTTTGGCCGCGCTTTCCCGCGCCAGTTGCGCGCGCTTGCCAATAGGCAGAATATCCACGCTGATCTGGACGCCGGCCACCCAGTTGTTACCGCCCGAGCCCGCGAACGATGTGCGGTCTTCTTCCCAGTTGCCATAAGCGCTCACGCGCGGGCCGAAGTCGGACTTCGCCGCTCCCACCGCGGAGGCTTGCGCCGATTGCGCCTTTCCCAGCGCCATCAGATCGGGACGCGTCTTCGTGGCTGTCGCTATCTCTTCTTCAAGCGCGCCCGCCGGAAACGTGTGCGGCTCAATCGGCTTCACCACGGTTGCCTTCAACTCCGGTGCGCCCATCGCCTCGCGCAACGCCGCCCACGCCAGTTCCAGATCGCCTTGGGACGCAATCAACTCTTCTTTGCGCGCCGCTACATTGACCTGGGCCGACATCCTGTCCGACTCGACGGCAAGACCGGCCTTCACATGCTCGTCCACTGAGGCCAGCAACGCTGCGGTCGTCTCCTGCTCATGCTGGGCTACAGCAATCTCCCGCTGCGCGTAAAGAACTTGCTGGTAAGCACCGACAACGCGGAAGACGATCTGCTGGTCCACAGCCCTGACTGATAAGGTCGCGCTCTCCTTAAAGAGATCGGCGCGGTGAATCTCCTTCTGCGTCTTGAACGAATCGAATGCCTGCCACTGTCCCGAGAAACGCGTGGAGAAATTGCCAATCGGCTGAGGGAAGTTCAGTGCGTTCAGCGCAAAATCTGCCTGCGTGAACTGCCTCTGCCGCAGCCGTGTTCCAAACGCATATACCGGATCGTTGCCACGCGAGATGTCTTCCGTAAAGCCAATCTGCGGCAAGAGCATGGTGCGGGCCTGGCTGGCCGCCGATTTCGCATCCATACTGCCGGCGCGCGTAATCTCTACCTCGGGGTTTTGCCCCAGGGCCGATTGGATAGCTTGCTGCAGCGTCAGAGGTTCCTGTGCACCGGCGGCCAATCTCCCCATTGAGAACAGGAGAAAAAGGCCCAGAGATCTATAAAGGCGTGAACTCATTGGGTCAGATGTCCTTGGGTAGTGCTTTCATAGGAATAAAGTCACGGAATGGGCGATCCGTTACAAAGCGCGTCAGATTAATTTCTTTAGTCTGAAATCAGGCCTGTTCCGGCACGCGTCCCAGAGCGGAATTCGAAACGATTGACGGCGAGACGCACTGACTTACTTGTTCACAAATGCGCGTTCTGTCGTGAATCCCGTGCAAGCCAGCCCCCCCAAGGGCAGCTTTTAATGGAGTTTGTGTTTGGCGCGATTCGGATCCTGGTCTTGTCACTCGCTGGCGCAGCGATTTAGAGATTTGTGATACGACGCACTTCCTCGGCCATTTTCTTCTCGTAGAGTAGATTCGCGCGCGGGCCTGCCTAAGAGTTCGTGACTCGAGGGGAGACAACAGAGTGTGGGAGTCTTCAACATGACCATTCTTGCCGAAAGCCATGATGTAACCGAATCCGACCCCTCGATTGGTCCTCTGACTCAAGCTGCATTGCATGGAATCACCCGAGCCCTCGCCTCCGTGGGGCGGGCGTTCGTTTGCCTCGATCCCTCGTTTCACATCGTCCATGTATCGCACCTTCTCGACGAACTGCTCGGGCCCGGTACGTCCGACAACCTGCGCGGCCGTCCGGTCGATGAACTGCTCGGCAATGAGCTGTTTGGTCCGTGCGGTCCACTTCGCCAGTCGCTGCTGAATGGACAAATGCGCGAAGGCTGGCGCGCCACGCTCCGGTTCGGGAGTTCGCCCGCGCGCCTGGTTTCGATAACCGCGGCTCCCATGCTGCGCGAAGGATCCGAAATCTGCGACCCCCGCGTCATGTACCTGGTTCTGCTCCGCCCGGCGGAGGAAGAAGAAGCATGCCCCGATGCTCCAGCATTTTGCTCGGGCACAGTTGCCTGCTCACCGGCTATGCAACGCATTTTTCGGCTGGTGGAGACGCTGCAGCAAAGCGAAGCTACTGTACTGATCACCGGGGAAAGCGGCACCGGCAAGGAAGTGGTTGCGCGTGCCATTCACCAGCGCTCGGTGCGTGGCGGCGGTCCATTCATTGCGGTAAACTGCGGCGCCCTGCCGGGGGAATTGCTGGAGGCAGAACTGTTTGGGCATGTACGCGGTGCTTTTACCGGCGCCGTGCGCGATCGTGTTGGGCGATTTGAGCTCGCCTCGCGAGGCACTCTCTTCCTGGACGAAATAGGCGATATGCCTCCGCAATTACAGGTGAAACTGCTGCGAGTCTTGCAGGAACGCCAATACGAGCGGGTGGGCGAGAGTGCGCCGCGAACCACCGACGCGCGCATTATCGCGGCAAGCAATGTGGACTTGCGCGGCGCCCTGCGCGAGGGACGCATGCGCGAGGATCTTTACTACCGATTGTGCGTCGTACCCATTGAGGTGCCTCCATTGCGCGAGCGTCGTGAAGACATTCCGCAGCTCACGCTGAGCCTGCTTAAGCGCATCAGCGGTCAACAGGGACGGGTGCACAGGATTTCCCCGCAAGTGATGCGAGCCCTGCTGGATTACTCCTGGCCCGGCAACGTCCGCGAATTGGCGAACGCGGTTGAATATGCGGTCGCAGTGTCTCGGATGGAGACCATCCTGTCCGAAGACCTGCCGGACGAGATCCGCCACTGCTCTCAGAACGGCGATGCGTCCCGTGCGGCTTATTCTGAGGTTTCTGGCGCGACCACCGACGAAGCTGCGCAGGCGGACGGATCGCGGCTAGAAGGTCAGGCGTTAAAGCTAGCTCTCGAAAGGCACCACTGGCGAAGAGAGGATACAGCGAAGTCGCTTGGTCTGAGCCGTTCGACCTTATGGCGCAAGATGCGTGAACTGCATCTGCCCCAATAGCGCTAACGGGCTGCAACGTTTCGTTTCAAGATGGCACATAACGTTGCGCCGCTATGTTGCACGATGAAAACCGTGCCTCCCTAACTTACACATTTTGAGGGCCCAGCGTTTGGTCTCCAGCGTGCGTGTGTCTCCTTGTCGACTCCGCTCCAGCCGCAGTTTTAATCTGCGGCACTCCGAGGATGGACTCGCAGGATGCCATAAGAATGAAAACGTACAATCTCTGGAACTGGTCAGCTTCGCGCCTCCTGGCAGCGGCAGCGCTTTCGCTGTTCTGCACGCCTGTACTCTTCGCGACCGATGGACATTTTCTGCACGGCGCCGGGCCCGTGAATGAGGCCATGGGCGGAGCCGATACCGGCATCTGCCTCGACGCGACCGGCTCCATTGCCTGGAACCCCGCGTGCTCGGTAGAGTTCTCCGGCCGCCGATTTGAGATTCACGGCACGCTGTTTGAGCCATGGCGGTCGCTGTCGAGTACTGTGGACGCGAATGCCTTTGGTCCGGGAATGCCTGGCGCTACACTCAGCGGCACAACAGTAAGCAGCCGCGATATGTCGATTATGCCGGGCTTTGCGTTCGTCTACCATCGGTTGGGAAGCCCCACAGCGTATCACGCGGCAATGCTCGCGGTGAGCGGTTTCGGCGTGGATTACGCCGGAAACACGGATTTTTCCAATCCAATCCTCACGTCTCAAGCGCCCAGCGGTTTCGGGTTTGGCCGCATCCGGTCCAACTATATGCTGGTTACCGTTCCTGTCGGCTTCTCGCGGGAACTGACTGAGCGGCTCTCGGCGGGCGTCTCAGTGGTTCCGGCGCTGTCGATGCTGCAAGTAATCCCAGCGCCCTTCAGCGCTCCTGTGACGGGTGGCAGCACGATGCCCTATTACCTCTCCGCCGGCAACCAGGCTCCCGCTTTCGGTGCGGGCTTTAACGCCGGGGTGCACTACTCCTTCAGAGCAGTGGCTGTCGGGATCTCCTATCACTCTCCTATCTGGTTTCAGCAATTCAACTGGAATCGCAAGGACCTGAGCGGGGTCTCGCATTCGATGAATTTCAAAATGAATCTGCCGGAGGTGGTGTCGGTTGGTACCGGAGTGGCCGTCACCAAGCGCACGCGTATCGGTGTCGACGCGCGGTGGTTCGACTATGCCAATACCGCCGGCTTCAGCAAAGTCGGCTACAACGCCGACGGGTCGGTCGCCGGGTTCGGCTGGCGCAACATCTGGGCAGTTGGCGGCGGGGTGCAGCAAAAGGTGGCCACGTCCACAAAGGTGATGGTGGGCTATAACTACTCCGGCAATCCAGTGCCCGCGCAATACACATTCTTCAACACGCCTGCGCCGGCGATCGTGCAGCATCACGTTTCCGGCGGCATCGAGCAAACCTTCCACAAGGTGGACGCGATTCTAACCTACTATCACGCCTTTGAGAATTCGATTACCGGGCCATGGATTTCCGGGCAGGGCGCGATTCCGGGCACCAGCGTCACCAGCAAGATGCGAGAAAACTCGCTCACTATCGGCTTTGCGAAGAGCTTTTAGTGCGCCATGGAAGAAGCTGTGAAGCGGGTCCGCAGGCTGCGGAGATGCCGTTCTCTAGTTCCTCCGGGGCCGAGGCGTGGTTTCTCTCGATTCGGTCAACCTCGATCGTCGTCACGAACTTCCGTGATGCTTGTCACGGAACCGCACTTCGCGGCGATCTACGCTTATCCCGTATTTACGAAATTACGCAAATGCGTAGAAAGCACCGCGAGGGGAGAGACCGGGATGAGTCACGCCATGAGAGAAGCATCGTGCGAACTGCTGGGCGACTTCTTTGCCACCTTGGGGCACGCCACGCGCATGCGTATCTTCTGCGCGCTGCAGCACGAGGCGAAGACGGTCACGGAGATCGCCAGCGAGGCGGGCGTATCCATCACCAACGCCTCGCAGCATCTGCGCATGATGCGCGACCGTGGCGCGGTGATCGCCGAGAAGCGCGCACAGAATGTCCATTACAGGATCGCCGATCCGCGTTTTATCGAAGCCGCAATGCTCATACGCGAGGCGCTGTCTCAACGATTCCGCGAGAACGCGGCGCAGGCATCGGCCAGGGCGCCATGGCGGAAGACGGCAAAGGTTCTTCAACCCGCGTAACCGTCCCATTCACGGTCACGCAGATTATTCAGGAGTCATTTCATGAGCGAAGCAGTGGCAACAATCACAGCCGACAAAGTGATCGACGCGCGGGGAACCGCATGCCCCGGTCCTCTACTCGAAGCAAAAAAGAGTATGGGCCAGGTGAAGGTTGGCCAGGTTATCGAGGTCAAGTCGAACGACAAGGGATCGCGGAAGGATATCGCCGCATGGTCCGCGAAGATGGGCCACGAGTTTCTAGGCATCATCGAAGCCGAAGGGCATGATCGAATTATGGTGCGCCGCAAGAAGTAGACCCTTCACGAAAGGCGAACAAGAACGCGCTAGCTCATTCAGGCTAGCTGGAATTCCATCGCCCTGCGCGGGGTAATGGCAGTTTGAGGTGCAGAATGAGCGAGCCGTTCGTTCCAAAGATCCTGGTTTTGGCAACGGAGAAATGCGCCTATCCGGGAGCTGACGCCGTCGGCAAGGCGCACCAGGAGTATCCCTCCAATGTGTACATCGTGCGTGTACTTTCGCCGGTACTCTTTCCCGAAGATTTCTATCTGCGCACCTACAGCCGGGGAATTGACGGAATCCTGATAGCCGCGTGCGGATCCGATTGCCCGTATCACGGCGCCTATGACCGCGTGGCTGCGCGCATCGATCGACTGACATCGCGCATGGGCGCCGGAGGACTGGGCATAGAGCGCATCCGCCTGACGGCCATCTGCACGGTGTGCATCAAGGCTTTCCTGAAGGAGATCGCGCTGATGAGCGACCATCTTCAACGGCTTGGCCCGGTGGATCGGAAGCTTGCCGAACAGCTTCGGCGCGAGTCGCTGGAGCGGCTTCAGGCTTCGGCCCGTTTTCCGCGCCTCGCTCCGGTGATGCAGGGAGGGCTGCGATGAATACGCAGATCCTCTCGAACTATTCCCCGGATGCGCTCATCGTTGGCGGCGGCATCGCCGGCCTGCAGTCGGCTCTCGATCTTGCGGACCAGGGGCTGAGGGTTCTTGTTGTGGAGCGCAACGCAAGCATCGGCGGCCACATGATCGGCCTCAGCAAGGTCTATCCGACGCTGGACTGCGCGAGTTGCATCACGACCCCCAAGATGTCGGCGGCAGCGCATCACGCAAATATTCAGATCCTCACCAACACTGAGGTCGAAGGAATCGAATCAGTGGACGGAGTGCATCGCGTCCGGCTGTTGCAAAAGCCTACCTACGTGAACTTCGACAAGTGCATCGGGTGCAGGCTTTGCGAATACGCCTGCGACACCGAATACCCCGATCCCTTCGAAGAAGGATTGGGCACGGTGCGCGCCATTGCCATTTCCTTCACAAATGCTATTCCGCAAAAAGCGGTGCTCGATGCCGAGCATTGCGGTACTTGCGGGACTTGCGCGCGCGTCTGTCCTACGGGCGCCATTGAATTCGATCAACAACCGCGTAGCCTGACGATTCGTACCGATGCGGTGATCGTCGCATCCGGCTTTCAGTTGAACGCCATGACCGTAAAGCCGCAATACAACGCGCAACATAGCAGGAACATCATTTCTCCGCTGATGCTGGAGCGGCTTCTGGCTCCACATGGCCCCTATGGGCGAGTGCTTCGGCCCTCCGATGGCAAGATTCCATCATCAGTCGCCTTCGTGCAGTGCGCAGGTTCACGAGATGAATCGATTGGCGTGCCCTACTGTTCGCGGGTTTGCTGCATGTATTCGATCAAACAGGCCATGCTTCTGTCCGGCTCCCTTCCGCTGGCTGACATCACGATCTACTACATGGACATTCGCGCCTTCGGCAAAGGCTACGAGCAGTTCTTCCAGAATGCAAAGGCAATGGGCATCAGCTTTGTGCGCGGCAAGGTGGCGCGTATCAATCCCGTAGACAGTGGGGATCTTTCAGTGCATGTCGAAAGCACGGAAGATGCTGAGAATCCGCTCCAGGAACATCGACACGACCTGGTGGTTTTGGCGCAGGGGATGGTTCCGGGATGGAAGCCAACTGGCTCGACGCAGGTTGCATGCGCAAGCGATGGCTTTGTGGCGACGCCTGTGCTGACTGCGCCCACGCTGACCACAGCGCCCGGGATTTTTGTTGCGGGCACGGCGGCAGGCCCGAAAGACATTGTCGACACCATCGCAGAGGCGGGCGCGGCAGCCATGCAGGCGAGCCAGTACCTTTTTCAAAAGCAGGCTAAACAGAACCGATCCGAGGCCCTCGTCGGATGAAAGCGCAGTCGAGCAACGGTTCTGAAGAGGGCATGTGATGAGCGATAAGCACGAACGCGAAGACCCCAGCGAGGTTGAGCAAGTGGAACTGGAATGCGATGAGCCTGGGCGCGACGAAGAGGTGCATGTTCAGCTGCAGATCGAGGCTGGGCAGCAGCGAGCGGAACTCGCGCATGCGCACCCAGAGGATACATCGTTGCCAAGGATCGGCGTCTACATTTGCCGCTGCGGCGGGAACATTTCCGACGTGGTGGATGTGGAGCATGTGGCAGGGACTGCGCGCATGATTCCAGGAGTCGCTATCGCAAAGGTCCACACCTTTGTGTGTTCCGATCCTGGCCAGCAAACGATCAGCAACGACATTCTGCAGGAGAATCTTGACCGCGTGGTCGTCGCTTCGTGCTCGCCATTTTTACATGAGACGACCTTCCGCGGGGCTGTCTCGCGCGGCGGCATGAATCCGTACCTCTATGAGCACGTCAACATTCGCGAGCAGGCTTCCTGGGCGCATAAGCACGATCCGGCTGGCGCAACATCGAAATCCATTCGCATGATTGCCGCGGCAGTCGGCAAGTTGCGCCATGCTGTGCCTCTCGAACAGATCAAGCTGCCGAACCACCGTCGCGCGCTGGTGATCGGCGGAGGCGTCGCGGGTACGAAGGCGGCCGCCGATCTTGCCGGGCGCGGAATCAAGGTGCTTCTTGTCGAGGCCTCCGAAAAGCTTGGGGGCCACCTGAATGAACGGGGCCCGGTCTATCCCAGCGAACACGCCACGGAGGAACTGGTTGCCGAACTGAAGCGCGTAGTGAGTCAGAACGTCAACATCGAAATAATGCTAAGCAGCAAGGTAACTGCTGTGAGCGGATTCATTGGGAACTTCAAAGTAACGGTTGAATCTGTGCGGTCAGCCGAGGCCGCCACGCCTAAGTCAGAGGCGGTCGTCGGCGCCATCATTATGGCGACAGGATTCCGTCCCTATGTACCTCAGGATGGAGAATTCCTTTACCGCACCGAACCGTGTGTTGTAACGACGCCGGAGTGCATCCAACTGCTGCGATCCGTAAGCCCGGATGCAAAGCGGCTCACCTATCGCGCCCAGCCGATCCGCAACATCGCATTTCTGCATTGTGTTGGCAGCCGGCAACTGGACGGCGTCCACGAACCTGGGCCGAATGGCAGACTCAACACCTACTGCTCGCGCACGTGCTGCACGACGATCCTGCAACAGGCTCTCGCCGTGCGCAAGCGGTTTCCGCAAGTCGGCGTCTTTGACTTCAACCAGGACATCCGCACCTATGGACGCGGTGAAGAGAACTACTACACCGAGGCGAGTAAGGCGGGTGTCACTTTTTTCCGCTACAACGCAGAGGAACCTCCCAAGGTAGAACCCACTCCGCCAAATCGAGCCGGGGAGGGAGCGCTCTCCGTTACCGTGAAAGACGCATTGACATGGGGCGAAGAACTCAAGGTCGGCGTGGACATGGTTGTGCTTGGAACCGGAATGATGCCGGGACAGATTGATGACCTGATCGAGCAGATAAAACTGTCGACTGGGGACGACGGATTCCTGCAGGAAGTTCATCCCAAGTTGCGGCCCGTTGAGGTCGCTGTAAACGGAGTTCTGCTGGCCGGTACGGCGCAAGGTCCAATGAACATCCAGGAAACACTGGCTGCGGCCGGTGCGGCTGCCGTAAAGGCTGCGGCAATGTTTGCCACGGAAGAGGTCGAGTTGAATCCATATGTCGCACAGGTGGATCTCTCGCTTTGTTGCGGTGAAGCAAAGTGCGTGACGCAGTGCGACTACGAGGGCGCTCTCAGGATTGTGCAGATGGAAATAGGCGATGCGATGGCGGAACGCGCAGAGGTAAACGCAGGACTGTGCGTCGGCTGTGGAGCGTGCGTCGCCGTCTGTCCTCATCGCGCCATCGATCTCAATGGCTGGCGGATCGACCAGTTCGAGGCCATGGTGGACGGTTTGGCCGCAGACATTCCCAGTCACGAATGCTCTGCCGATCTGGTCACCATCGCGTAGAGCACTCGCGGCAATGGAGAGGGGACGAACATGGCGATGAAACCACTGACGACGGAGCAAAAGCAGGCGCTAGCTACACTCCGCGCGAGTCTTGGCGGCGTGAGCGAAGAAAAGCGACAAGCCCAGAAGCATTTACTGGGCGCGCGCAAGGCAATCTTGAAGATGCTTGAGACTCAACCCGCCACTATCCCGCAAATTGCGGAGGCACTGCACATGCCAAGCGATGAAGCGCTCTGGCATGTGACCGGAATGCGCAAGTACGGCAAGGTTGCAGAAGCCGGTGAAGACGGCGACTATCTGCTTTACGCACCGGTCGCCTATGAGGAAAAGCCGGCGGCTGGCCACTAGCATCTGGAGAGGTATTTGTATGGCACGCATTGTGGATGTCAACCTGTTGCGGAAAATCAAAATGCATGGAGCGGGCAAGACCCTCGAGGTGAGCGCCTGCTTCAATTGCGGCAACTGTACCGCGGTTTGCCCTCTGGCGCAGGACTCGACGGGTTTTCCCCGGCGCATGATCCGCATGGCCCAGGTGGGCATGGAGAAGGAACTGCTGTCGAGCGAAGATTTGTGGCGCTGCTACGCCTGCGGAGAGTGCACGCAAACCTGCCCGCGCAAAGCCGACCCGGCTGAGTTTATGGCGGCAGCGCGCAGCTATGCAATTTCGCGCTATGACTTCACAGGCCTTGCCACACTGGCAAACCGTTCAGTTATCGGCAACCTGCTGGTCTTCGCTATCTTCTCCACAGTCTTCAGCCTGCTCTTGATAAGCAAGGAGGCAGCAGGCGGATCCAACCTGCCGCTCTTCGACTTTCTTCCCGGCGCATGGATTCACGATATCGGAATCGTTCTTTTCGGAGTTGTCGGGCTCAGCGCATTCATTGGAGTGGCTTCGATGATCATGCGTTTCTGGATCCAGCGCCGCAGCGAAGGCGTTGTGTTCAGTTTCGCGGCCTTGCCTGGAGCAGTCTTCTCCGCTCTCTCTGACGCCTTGCTTCATCGCCGCTTCCGCGAATGCGACAGCGAGCCGCTCGACTCAATCCCCACAACACAGCCCTGGTACCTGCGCCCATGGGTTGTGCACGCCACAGTCATGGGTGGGTTTCTTGCCATGCTGCTGGCCACCACGCTCGACTTCCTGCTCAAGCCAATCGGCTCTCCGGTTCCTCCCTGGTATCCAATGCGCATTCTCGGCGCACTTGGAGGCGTGGTCTGTCTCTACGGACTTGCCATTGTCCTGTTTCGCCGCGCGCAAGGAAAGGAAACGCCCTATACCAAAAGCAGTTTTGCCGACTGGTTCTTTTCTGTCCTCCTCGCCGCGACGGTACTCACTGGCCTGTTCTGCGAAGCGATCGTTTATTTGCCCTACCCCGCAGCGGCAGGTCACGTGGTTTTCTTCGCGCACGTTGGGCTGGCCATGGACCTGGTTGCCATGTTGCCGCTCACAAAATTTGCGCATGTCCTCTATCGGACGCTGGCCCTTGTTCTCTTTGCCTGGCGTCATGCCCCTGTGAAAGTTGCCGCTGCAGTAGTTGGCGCGGATATCTAGCCGAACAACCGTTGTATGGAAAGGAATGCCCACAGTGACCACCGCAACGCAAGACCTCGAACTTCAGGACACCATCAAGCAGTTGACCGAACGAGTCGACGCCCTCGAAAAATCCGCAGGCAACGACCGGCTCTCGATCGGCGTGATGAGCGGCAATCTCGATACAACCATCGCCGCTTTCATCATTGCTCTCGGCGCCGTCGCCTATGACATCCAGGTGGATATGTTTTTCACCTTCTGGGCCACAGCGGCTCTGCGCGATCCTAAGAAGTCGCCGCGGAAAGGGTTCCTGGACAAGATGTTCGGTTGGATGTTGCCGCGCAGCTCTTATTCTCTTCCTCTTTCGAAGATGCAGATGGCCGGCGTCGGGCCGAAGATGATCCGTTCCGTGATGAAGGCACGCGGCGTCAAATCGCTCGAGCAATTGATGAAGGACGCAGCCGAGTTCGGTGTGCGGATCCATGTCTGCGAGATGTCGATGGGCGTGATGGGGCTGAAGGAAGAGGAGATGATCGACTACCCGGGCATCGACTACGTGGGAGTGGGCTCATTCATCCAGATGATCAGCGAATCGAAGCAGGTTGTGTTCCTGTAGCAAAGACGCCTGAGGAGGGCGGGTCCGAAAGGCAACAGGGGGAACAATCCAATTTGCGCCCTTCGAGTTCATTGCAAGCAATCTTCGGAAACCGGAGAATCTCACTGGTTTCGACAGGACGAACTGCTGATTCAGATAGGTCTCCTATCGCGGTTGCCGTCGTTCAAGACGATCCATAACGGGAGTCCACAGCCGCAGTAGCAGACAGAGGCACTCGTGGATCGCAGTAGGAGTTGACTCCCTCGCGCGGATTTGAGATGGATGGATTCATTCGTGATCGAAAGTTCACTAGCTGTCCACTGCTATTGAACTCCACGAAACCCTAACATTTCCGGGACAAAATCATGTCTGCGGAAATAATTCGGCTTCGCTTCGCGTTCACCGTCACCTTCCGCTATCTCTTTCCCCAACTAACGATGGGATTGGCGCTGCTGATTGTGGTTCTAAAACTGTCGCTCTGCGCACAGGGAGTGCCGACTGGGATCGCGCTTCTCAATTCTGGGGACGAATATTCGGAATGAACTTTGTCTTTGGCGTTGTCACCGGCATCCCCATGGAGTTTGAAGTCGGCACCAATTGGGCACGGTTTTCGCGGTTGTCTGGAGGGGTAATTGGTCAGCCTCTTGCCATGGAGGGAGTTTTCAGCTTCTTCGATGACGTGCCCGTTGTTTTGATCAACGGGTTCTACCTTTGCCGCAGTTCGGGGTCGAGATCGATGTCCACCTCACGCCATTTAAATCAGCCGCACCCTCGAGTTGAATCAGAATCTGTTTGACTCTGTCACAGAGATGACGTCCCTTGCGCGAATACACCACTGCATCGTGCATCCGGCGATTGTAATCGCTTGTCGGGAACTCCTTCGCGGCACTTCCCTAATGACGGGGTTGATTCTGGAGTCATCAAGTTCCGTCGAAGGATATCGAATGAATTTAGAGTCCCGATAGGGGATCGGTAAACCCCTCGCCTTTAGGCGACGGATTTGTAATTGTTTCGGCAGGCAGCCGGAAAGAGTTTCCGAGAATCTTTCCGAAGCTGGTCGGGCATTAAAGGCTAAGGAGCATAACAGCTGTAGGCCGGACTGAAATGTTTATGCATTCCAATCGGCCGCATGGCCGATCAATCCGGCTTTCAGCCGTAACCGAAGCCACCGCCTATTAGGCGGCGGAGCATTCACACCCGAAGTCTTGTCCAGAAGCGACCGGTCTCTTCTCACCCCTCCGGCTGCGGCGCTACGAGACACACCTGGACTTCAGCACTTCAGCGAGGCATGATCCGTCAGCATGGCTGGCATCTATTCCTAGCTGGCGCAGCTGCCACACGGGATGCACCATCAAAGACAATCTGGCCGACGAATCGATATTTGGAGCGTGGCCTACTAGGGATCTACTGGGCAAATTCCATGAGAACGAGGTTCTAGACGTTGGACTGCGCAGGACGGTGAATGCATTAGCGCTTACGATTCGTTCAGCAGTTCCTTGTGCACCAGCTCACAGAGCTTCATCGTCACCGGATTACTCATTCCGTAGTAGACGAATTGGCCTTCCTTGCGGCGCGTGATGACTCCCGCCGATGACAGCAGAGAAAGATGCTTTGAGATATTCGATTGCGTCGCGTCTGTTGCGGCCACAATCTCGCCGACCGTAAGAGGCCGTACATAGAGAGCTTGCACAATCTTCAGGCGCATGGGCTCACCAAGCAGGTGGAATTGTCCCGCCATCGGAAACAGACCCCTTTCGCGGGCACAGCTTGATCAAGCGCGCTGGTCCGGAGCACGGTAAGCGCGCTCGGAGCTGGCTGAAATCATCCGGTCTCGGACCAATTGGTGCATGCTTACCAGCGCATTCCTAAAGTGACTGGGATCAACTTCGTCCTTCCAAGGCCGTTCGTTTCTGTGATCGGGGGAGTATTGATCCAGGTATAGCGGGCTTCGGCAAAGAGCTTCATTCTGCCATCACCGTACACACCGCCCAGCCGACGCGAGTAGCCCATGCCGAAATTCATGCCCGCCTAGTTGGATGTGAACGAATTGGCAGTGACGTTCACCGGGTAACCGTAGAAGTCACAGCGCTGTTGGACGGTAAAGTTCGTCGATTTGTGATAGAACCCGCCCCCTCCAGTCACGTAAAAGCTATTCGTTTTCTTAAGAAACAGATTGAAGACTGGGCGAGGGATCGGGTTGTGCGCGGCGCAGATGAAGATGAACAGCCAGTCCACCTTCTCCAGCCCGCGCAGCTTCGCCTGGCGCAGTGGGCCAGTTTGTTTCAACCACCCAAAGCCATTTTCAATCAGCCGACGGCGGCTCAGGCTGATCCCATAGCCGGGTTGGCGAGTGGTTCTGCGGTCCACAGGTTGCTGCTGCGCCCCTTGTCGTTCTTCGTAACATGAGGTGTCACATTCAACTCCCGCGCGCCTGTGCGCAGGCAAACCCTTCGTTTCAGCATTCGTTTCCCGTGATAGATTCGCGACTTGACTGTTGCGACATTCACACCAAGCGAACTCGCTGCCTCAAAGTGCGAGAGACCATCAAGGGCGCACATCCGTATTGCGCTCTTACAGACAGAATTCAGCTCATCGATTTCGGAGAGCAGGATATTCTCCATCTCCTTTCGTTCGCAAACCTGCTCGGGATCTTGACCAAGGTCGGGAAGATCGAACACGATCGGATCGTCATCTCCATTTCGGACATACTCGAGCGGCAGGAAAACCCGACCCTTTCGCTTGCGCAGCCCCTCGCGTCCGGCGTTCAGCACAATTACCCCGAGCCAGGTGCCCATGTGAGACTCACCGCGGAACTCCGACAGGTGCTTAAATGCCTTCAAAAGGGCTTCCTGCACAATGTCCTCAGCTTCTTCCCGACTATTTGCAAAGCGGTTGGCCAGCCGCAACAGCTGCGGCCGACGCTGCTGTGCGACGAGCAAAAACACGGCAAGCTTGCCGTCCCAAACGTCTGGCCCTGATTCGGCATCCGCGGGAGGTATCGGGTCCAGCGTCTCCTCTAACCCGATGCCTTCGGGCAAAGCAGATTTATCGGTCATTTCTGGAACTTCGGTGCTAGAGTTCAGCAATTCCGAACCTCCGTTCATCTCGTGTTTCGGTAAGCCGCCCGATTATCGTAAGCAGAACCTCCGGGGCCGCGGTGGGCGCGACACGGTCATCGTACAAAGAATTATCAAGAATACCTTCTCCCCGATGAACCACAAGGATTCCGCAATGAGGCCACCTCCGGCGAATTAACCGGCAGGCAGCCTCAGTCTCGAACGCGGAGAGCGTGTTGTGAACGATCGCAAGCTGGATGGATTCCTGCGTTGGCATTCCCCACAACTCCCGATAATCAGTCGCAATCGTGAGATGGAAGCCTCGTCCATTCAGCAGCGCATCGTGAACAAGGTTGCTACGATCCATACGGCCGACAGAGAGGACTTGGATTGCCAAAGCCATCTGGGTATGTCTCCAGCCCGCAGCTACGAACCTATTCACGTTGGCAAAACTAGCAACGTCGCAGAGCTTGTTCATGCAACCTCCGCAAAGTGAAGATCGCCTTCCAGGACATGGAGAGGAGCTGAACCCTCCTTACAGGGAATTGTTTCAATCATGAAGATGCTGAGGTTTGAAGCGCCGCAGAGCGCAACAGTTCTGTCCGCGGGAAGCAGCTCCAATACATTGGACAATTCATTCGGCGTGACGGGCAACACGAACGCGGTAGGGACCGGAAATGGGACGAGCTGAGCGTCCGCTCTGAGATCGATTACGATCAGATCGCTGCACGTTGTGAGAACTGTCATGAACTCGTTGATTGAGATCCACTTCGTTATCCGGGTTTGTAGCCCGACAGGCTCAGGTGCGATCTCATTGGGGGCAGAAGGTTGAATAATGGATTGGATTCGTTTGTCGAGTTCGCGCCTTCGAGACCGCGTATTTAGCCATACCGCAAGCAACGGAGCTGCCAGCAGAACTGCGGGCAGGAACCATAGAGAGTACATAGTATTTTCCTCCACCGAGAAATCGCTTCGAAAAAGGTTGTTTCAGAGCACATGGCAAAAGCCTCTAATCAGACGCGATACCGAGCGCCAACTATGCCAGGTGGAAGCGATTGGGAGGGGGAGAGCGGAATGGAATCAGGAAATCGAAATATGCAACTAAGTGCCTACGTACGGGGTAATTACAGGGGACTGTTTGGCTGAGGAGGGGAAGCCGCAGAATGGGGACCGGGAACGCTTGTGGAGTAGGAACGAGATGCGATTTGGCGTTGAGACTGGAAGCTGCCGCCACAAAAGCGTCTCGCGGCTCGATCCACAATTTTGCAACAGGAACTCGCGACGAAGGGGCTGCGTGGCGATGATAGAGGGAAAGCTTGTAGCCAAAGCCCCACAGCGCGACCGCGATTGCCAGCCCGATAAGTCCGAAAGTACAGGGCCTGAGTATCAATCTCCATGAGGGGTTTCTGCCTGGCGTCTGCGCTCTCATGTCAAGAACGCTTTTCCTCCCAGCACTGGAGACGATCGTCAATGGACTTTGGGCCGACATTTCATCGAGCAGTTCCTTCTACCTGCGCTGCAAAACTTAATTCGTATAGACTCCGTTTCGGACGGAATGTTTCTGTGCGTCGAATTCATTGTTTCGGTATTTAGGATTCTGGAAGTGCTGCGAATGTTCGAAATCGCATGCACTGACCCGACAGTGAGAGTTGGTCCGCAGCGCGGGGCCGCGATCATGGTATGCACGGTGCGCCGCGGCAAGGCTTTTTTCAGAAACCGCTATTGTCTGGTGTGGCTGTACTCGTCAACACGGCCACCCTGAAAGAAACGATGATGATCCTGGCTCAACTCGTCGAACAGTTCCCTCTGCCTGCGTGCAAGATAACCCTCGCGATTATAGAGTTCGTTAAACCTGGACAAGTTGCTTACCGTGCAATCGATTTTTTATTGCTGACGATACGACTTTTCCGTACGGAATCCATCAACAATATTGAGAAGCTTCGAATTCCCGCATTGGCCTGATGCGGAATAGAGATTGATATGACGCCAGATCGTTCCCCAGACGCCTCCGCGATGGAGGCATTGAAAGAGATTGCGCTCAACCTGCGATGGTCATGGAACCATGCCGCGGACGATTTGTGGAGCCAGCTTGATCCCGAGTTGTGGGAACTCACGCGGAATCCGTGGGTCATGCTGCAAACCCTCTCACAGGAAAAGCTGAAGATCTTGAGCTCCGACCCCCGGTTTCGGGAAAGGCTCGATGAAGTTCTCAAACGAAGAAAGCGGCGCGAGCAGACGTCCAGCTGGTTCCAGAGACAATACAGCGAGCCGCCGTTCAAGTGCGTGGCATATTTCAGCATGGAGTACATGCTGAGCGATGCCCTGCCGATATATTCCGGCGGTCTGGGTAACGTGGCCGGGGATCAGCTTAAGGCCGCCAGCGATCTCGGCGTTCCAGTCGTGGGAGTTGGGCTTCTCTATCAAGTTGGTTATTTTCGCCAGCGCATCGATGCGGAGGGAAGGCAACAGGCGCTGTATCCGTTTAACGATCCCGGACAACTGCCCATCCGGCCGGTTCGCCAGGCAAACGGCGAATGGCTGCGCATTGCGCTCGAATTGCCGGGGTTCCGGCTTTGGGTCCGGGCTTGGGAAGTGGACGCGGGACGGGCAAAGCTGTACCTGCTCGACACCAACGATCCGGCAAACCTGCCTGAATACCGGGGCCTCACCAGCGAACTCTATGGCGGCGGCCCGGAGCTGCGAATCAATCAGGAAGAAGTGTTGGGAATCGGTGGGTGGCGTTTGCTGCGCGCGCTGGGAATTCGGCCCGAAGTCTGCCATCTCAATGAAGGCCACGCGGCCTTCGCGGTCCTGGAGAGAGCTCGGGACTACATGGAGGATGCGCAGGTGTCATTCGATGCCGCGCTCGCCATCACCCGCGCCGGCAACCTCTTCACAACGCACACTCCGATAGAGGCAGGCTTTGACCGGTTTGCTCCGGCGTTGATGGAACAGAATTTCCGCCACTACGCGCAGAATGTACTACACATTCCCATGCCGAGCCTCTTGGCGCTTGGCCGGCAAAATCCGGAAGACGCATCGGAGCCGTTCAGCATGGCGCTGCTCGCATTGCGCGGCAGTGGCGCAGTGAACGGCGTAAGCCGATTGCATGGAAAGGTCAGCCGCCACCTCTTTCAAAACATTTTCCCTCGGTGGCCCGAGGCGGAAGTACCAATCAGCCACGTCACGAATGGCGTTCATGTGCCTATCTGGGACTCGGAAGCAGCCGATGAGTTGTGGACTGAAGCATGCGGGAAACAGCGCTGGGACAGCGACCTGAAGAAGATCGAGGACGATATGCGCCGTGTTCCGGATGCGCGCCTCTGGCAGATGCGCGCCGCATCCCGAAAATCACTCATTGAGTTCATCCGTGGGCGCCTGACTCGTCAGATTGCTGGGCACGGTGCATCGGCCGAGGAGATTGGCGAAGTAGAGCAAATTTTCGATCCAGACACGCTCACTCTAGGATTTGCGCGCCGCTTTGCCGCCTACAAACGGCCCAATCTGTTGCTGCACAATCCTGATCGCCTGCTGGCTATTCTTACGAATAAAACGCGACCGGTGCAGCTTGTGATGGCGGGCAAGGCACACCCGCAAGATGGCCAGGGTCAGAATATGATCCGGCAGTGGATCGAGTTTATCCGCCACACGGCGGCCCGATCCCAGGTGGTCTTCCTGGCTGACTATGACATGCGCATGACCGAGCACCTGGTGCAGGGCGTGGACGTTTGGCTCAATACGCCGCGGCGCCCCTGGGAGGCGTGCGGCACCAGCGGCATGAAGGTGCTGGTGAACGGAGGCCTCAATCTTTCCGAACTCGATGGCTGGTGGGCGGAGGCCTACACACCCGACGTGGGATGGGCCCTTGGCGACGGGCGTGAGCACGGCGACGATCCCGCGTGGGACGCCGCCGAAGCAGAGCAGCTCTACGCGCTGCTGGAACAACAGGTGATTCCGGAGTTCTACAACCGGGATGAGGCTGGAATGCCGCTCGCTTGGATCCATCGCATGCGCGAGAGCATTGCCCGCCTAACGCCGGCATTTTCCGCGACGCGATGTGTGCGGGAGTACACCGAAAGACACTATGTTCCGCTGGCGGCCACTTACCTGCGGCGGAGCGCAGATGGACACGCGACATCCGAGAGCCTGTTGCATTGGCGCAGCCACCTTTCCGATCACTGGTCCAAGTTGCGGTTCGGCTCGGTGGATGTAGTGACTGAGGAAGCAGAGCATCGCTTTCAGGCGCAGGTCTATCTCGACGGAATGGACCCGGATGCTATCCAAGTCGAACTGTACGCCGATCCACTCGGCGATGGCGAGCCGGTCCGCCATATCATGGTTCTGGGAGAGCCCCTGGTTGGTGAAAATGCCTGGCGCTACTCGGCAGCTGTCCCTGCAAACCGTCCAGCGAGCGACTTCACGCCCAGAATCATTCCCTGTCACCCGGAGGCGAGTGTTCCGCTGGAGGCTGCGCAAATCCTCTGGTACGGGTGACGAGGCATGGCAACAGGAGCCCGCACTCGGGAGCGATCTCTGCGCCTTGGTCTTACCCGGCACATGGGAATTAGGCGCCAATAATCCTGAACCCAGCGGGTGTAGAGTCCCGCGACGATAGGGCACGCAATGAGTTCTTCACCGCATCGTTCAATCCAGCATTCCATAGGCATATTCGCAGTTTCAGTTTTGCTTGTGATTGTCACGAGCAGGCTGCAGGCTGCTCAACAGCCCGGCCCCCCTCCTCCGATGCAAGCCCCGGTGCCGGCCGCACCGCTGCCACCCGGGCAGCTGCAACAGTTGGTTGCTCCGATCGCTTTGTACCCGGATTCGCTGGTTGCCCAGATTCTCGCGGCGGCAACCTATCCGACGCAGATCGTCGAGGCGGAGCGCTTTCTGCAGCAGAATCCCGGCATGACGGGGACGGCGCTGGCGTCGGCGGTAGACCAGCAGGACTGGGATCCGAGCGTGAAAGCTTTGACCGCGTTTCCTTCGGTGCTCGCGGATATGAATCGGAACCTGTCCTGGACCTCGGAACTCGGCGATGCAAATTACAACCAGTCGGCGGACGTGATGAACGCGATCCAGTTCATGCGGCAAAAGGCACAACAAGCCGGGAATCTAAACAGCAATCCGCAAGAAGCGGTGAACGACGTGGACGGGAATGTGGAGATTGCTCCGGCGAATCCGGAGGTGGTTTACGTTCCGGAGTACGACCCGGAATCCGTCTACGGCTATCCCGTTGGGCTGTGGCCGGGAATCGATCCGTGGTGGGGTGTCGGTGGACCTTACATGTCGTTTGGCCTCGGCATCGGCGTCGGCCCGTTCTTTGGATTTGGCTGGGGCTGGAACCACTGGGGATGCGGGTGGGGGGCGCGGCGGAGGATTGATGTTTGGCGGCGGCCGGTATTTTTCCCACAGCAGTGCATTTTATGACCGCAATTCATTTATGCACGGGAATTACCGCGGATTTGACGGGCGCGGTGGACGCGGATTCTTTGGCGGTGGGGACCGCGGAGGTAGGGCCATCGGCGGAGGAGATCGCGGGAGGGCATTTAACGGAGGGAACCAAAGAAGCCTGCGCGGGTTTGGCGGGCGCGGAACATCCGGTACCCGGTCCGGAGCTTTCGGCGGATTCAGCCACGGTGGCGATGCCCGCGGCTTCTCGTCTCGCGGGATGTCCAGCATGCGTGGCGGATTTGGCGGCGGTGGCGGCATGCACGGCGGCGGTGGCATGCACGGTGGCGGTGGGCACCGCTGAAATGCTTCATCGTCAATAACAGGTCGACCAGATCCGCTCACGAAAATCAGAGGAGATAGCGATGGCTCGGTTTGAGAAACACAGAGAAGACTCTAAAGGGAACAGTGCTCGTTGGTTGGCCGCTTTCTCGGCTATGGCGATCGGCGCATGGATGATGCCGCTCGTGGCCCCGGCGCAATCGACGTCATCGCATGCGGTGGCTCGAACACATGGATCGGTAACGCAAAGCGCGCCGGAAAAAGGGCAACAGACCTTCCCCTCCGCACAAGAGGCGAGCCAGGCGCTGTTTGCGGCCCTGCAAAAGGATGACCTTTCGTCGCTCTTGAAGGTATTGGGACCGGACGCAACGGAAATCTTGTCTTCGGGAGATGAAACCGAAGACAAAGAAGACAGGGTGCAGTTCGTTGAGAAATATAAACAGATGCATCGCCTGCTCACTGAGCCGAATGGTTTGACTACGCTTTTTGTCGGCGCTGAGAACTGGCCGACGCCTATTCCGTTGGCGCACAAGGATAACGTCTGGTACTTCGATACGGCAGACGGGAAAAAAGAGATTCTGTTTCGCCGTATTGGACAGAACGAATTGACGGTGATCCAGGTTTGCGCCGAATTAGTAGCTGCAGAGAAGGAATACTACGCGCAACTGCGCGACGGCGACACGGAGAAGCAGTACGCGCAGAAGATATTGAGCAGGCAGGGCAAGCACAACGGGCTGTACTGGGAGGTTACACAGAGCGAATCCGAGAGTCCGCTGGGACCCTTTGTGGCAGCCGCCGAGCAGGAAGGGTATACGGAAGACTCGTCGCAAAAGCGACAGCCGTTTCACGGCTATTATTTTCGAGTATTGAAAGAGCAGGGACCCAAAGCTTCGGGAGGCGCAATGGATTATGTAATCGACGGCAAAATGACACGCGGCTTCGCCTTCTTGGCCTACCCGGCAGAGTACCGGTCATCGGGTGTGATGACATTTATCGTCGGCCAGGACGGTGTTGTCTATCAAAAGAACCTTGGCTCAAGAACCGAAGAAATCGCCAAGGCTCTCAGGCAGTATGATCCGGACCCAACTTGGCGGAAAGCGGAATGAGTGACCTATCACAGAATTGAGACTTTGTTCGACTACTACTTCGTTATCTTACCCACGATGATAAGCCTGAGCGGGGGCAAGCATATCTAAGCCAGATTTGTGTTGCCTGGTTCGCACGACTTCAACTAACTTAACTCTCTTCCGCTCCACCTTGACGAGTTAGGCTTGAAATACGGGCCCGGTCCATTCTGCGCCGCGGCCGATGGAGGATGCATGAGGTGGCAAATCCTGCTCATTGGACTCGTGGTCGGGGCATTCTCCGGCGTGGTGGGCATTGGTGGCGGTATCTTATTTGTTCCGGCGCTCGTCTGGCTGCTGGGGATGAACCAATACAAGGCACAGGGCACCTCGCTGGGCGCATTGCTCGCACCGGTCGGGATTCTAGCTTTCCTCGAGTACTACCGGAACGGCCAGGCGGACCTCCGCGTAGCTTTGCTGCTGGCCCTGGGTTTCATTGTGGGTGGATACTTTGGCGCGGTCGTCGCGATTGATATTCCGGAGCTGTGGCTACGCCGCATCTTTGCCGTAACTCTCGTTGCCATTGGTGGACGGATGTTCTTCTTCAAGTAATGGGATGGCGCACGATGCTGAGTCCAGCAGAAACGCGGTGCCTGATAAATGGGTCGTTAGAACAGGGCATTACGCTTCAGCGATGATTTGAAAGGCTCCTGAAGTTCCTTCTCCAGGCTCAGATGCTAGATCCTGTGAATGCCCAATACGAGAAGCTGTCGCCAGCCGCGCTGCAGGTGGAATTTGGAGCTGAGCGTAGACCGGCCATCCTTCTGTGATGACGAGCACATCAGGGAACCGCGGCGGCGGCGCAATTCTAATGAAGTCCTGACTCGCAGGGAAACACTCAAATGGAGATGCAGCTTTGAAAATCAAATTCACTCAGCGATCGATGACGACTGCAGCAGCTTCTCTTGTATTCGTACTTCTTACTCCCTGTTCCCAAATGCACGCGCAGTATGCCGGCACGTCGATCTCGTCCGGAAGCACGCTCACCATTCCTGTGGCTCAGGTCATCCAGCCGGAGGCCCTGCTCCATTTGTTGCAGGGTACCGAGGCGGAGAAACCGCTGATGCTGCAAGTCGGCTCACACATGATGTATGCCGAAGGCCACATCCCCGGATCGGAGTACGCGGGGCAAGGTTCTCAGCCAGCCGGACTCGTGCAATTGCAGAATCGGGTGAACTCACTCTCGCGCAAGAAAGCGATTGTTCTTTATTGCGGCTGCTGTCCGTGGAATCGCTGCCCAAATCTTGGTCCAGCATTTGTGAAATTGCACGAGATGGGCTTTACCAATTTGAAAGTTCTCTATCTGGCCGACAATTTCGGCACGGATTGGGCCAACAAGGGATATCCGGTTGAACAAGGGCGCTAACCTGGACCAGAGGCACGAAGCACTTGATCCTTCGAAGACCATGAGGATTCCGCGCCGCGCGTCTCGCCGCTCAGCCCCGATGAAACTCCTGTTGTGCTTGTCGCTCGCCGCGAGCGCGGCACAGACGTCGATCGCGGCGAGTCACCTGCTTCACAAGGCCGCCCCCGAGTTCGTTCGTACTGACCTGAAAAACAAGAGACTGGATCTTCGTGCCTACCACGGCAAGGTCGTGCTCCTGAACTTCTGGGCAACCTGGTGCGCACCATGCCAACTTGAGATGCCGCGCTTCGCTGCCTGGCAAAGTCAATACGGCGCTCGCGGTTTCCAGATCATCGGTATCTCGATGGACGACGATCCTTCAGTGGCGCGCAGTCTGGTCAGGAAACTGAAGTTGAATTATCCGGTGGCAATGGGTGATGAAACGCTGGGCCAATTGTACGGCGGAGTTATGGGGCTTCCACTGACGTTCCTGATCGACAGGCATGGAAAAGTCGAAGGTCAATTTCAAGGCGAGGTCAACGTGGACTCGATCGAGAAAAAGTTCAAGCCGCTTCTCAACCCTTGAGTTGGAAATCGCAATTCAAGCACAAGCCTCAGAGGCTTCGTGCGATCAAAAACACGCCCCAGGCATGGGCTCTTTCATCGCCGTCTTTCGATGTGAGACTGGCCTCTGTCAATATCTTTCTCTTCTCGATACTGATCACCCACCCATTTACAAATAAAGTATCTTCAACGGGGACCTTTTTACGGAAACGGATCCTCAAATTTCCATCTGTCAAAGCGCACTCCGCCGTCCTTTAAGCTGGCTGCCATCGGAAGGCTGCGAGGGTTGATATCGCTTGCGCCGGTCTCTCTCCCAGTCAGCGCCATCAGGCCCCGGTTTCGCGCGCAAACTCGATCATTGCCTTTCCCAGACCCTCCAGAAGATCGGCCCATTCGCGCAAGTGCACATGGCCAGACCGGGTCAACGAATAGTTGCGTCTGGCCGGGCCATCCCCCGCATCCCAGGTCGACGAAACATGGCCGTTAACTTCCAGAGTCCTAAGCGTGCGGTAGAGGGCTGCGCCTTCGATAGTGGCATCTGTCAGAGCATACTTTGGCAGACATTCGGCAATCTCATAGCCGTACGATTTTTTCTTCTCTTTGAGAATCCGCAGCACTACGGGCTCGATAAACCGGGAGACGTTTCCCATCGCACAAGTGCAGGGATGCCCCTTGCCGGGTTGTTTACAACGCCTATTCCTGCTCTCTTGCAAAATTCTCGGTTTGACCGCCTTGGGGCTGAGACTCGCTGGCATGTGAATGGCGACCTTCCCTTGTCCAAACAGTTCGGTTCCTTGATTAGGTGTATATTACATCTATCCACCCGATTGCAAGTTGGCGATGTGAGGCGGACTTTACTGTGGTCTATTGAAACGAGGGGTTGATGAGCAAAATAGGTGTAATGATGTCAGCGGATCGGGCCGATGCGCACATGTCTTCGCATTTTGGTAAAGCTGAGTGGATCATGGTGGCGAATCCGGACAACTCGGACCTTGAGTTTGTGAAGAATGAAGGATTGAACGGTAGGAGTGCCGTCGAAATTGCAATTCCCCATGGTTTCACGGACGTCATTTTCACTGAGATTGGAAATGGCGCCTTTGGGCACTTACGGACTGCGGGCATCCGCGGCTGGGTTGCTCCCGAACATACCTCGGGACAGCAGGCGCTGAGGATGTTTACGCAGTCAGAGCTGGAAGCGGCGAGTGCGTCTACGAAGCCGGGCGAAGGCCATGGCTGCTGCTGCGCGAGTCGGACTGGCTCCGAAGCTGCAACCTGCTGCCGCGGTTGACCCTCCAGATCCGAGAAGCACAACGGCGCCCTCGCACCTCAATTGCGTAGGGTGCTCTGGCTGCTTGGGAGGCCACCCTTGAGCGTGGACTTCGGTGAACGAACTTTCGCGGTTTGGCTTGCGGCGGGGGGGGCGATCCGTTTGGCCACGAATGAAACAAGAGAGGCGGCGATGAAGACGATGCGGTACCTGATAGTATTGCTTGCGCTGGCGGGCATGGTGGTTTTCATACTTGCCCTGCGCGTGCATTACTCCACCGAGACCGAACCCTGCTCGATCAACGAAAAATGGGATTGCGGTGTAGTGAACCACAGTCCATTTGCCGAGATCGCGCACGTACCTGTGGCAGCGATCGGCATTGCGGGCTATCTGCTGCTGGCCGGGTTGGCGCTCGCACGCCGGCGAATCTTGGTTGTCACTGCGTCCATCGCAGGCCTGGGATTTGCGCTTTATCTAACCCACATAGAAAAAGACGTACTCATGGTGTGGTGCCTGTACTGCGTGATCTCGCAAGGGATCATCGCTCTGACAATGCTACTCGCACTGGCGTCTGTGGTGGCGGATCGGATCGGGCGAAAGCACGGATCGGTCAGGTCGTAAATCCACGTTAATAGGCTGGGAATTCATCGCTCGACTGATGAAAGATCTGCCTCGATCTTCCGATGGATGCGAAATACACCTAATCCCCGATAGGGTTGTATTTCCCCGGATTGGAGCACATAGGGTGCGCCAGAGTTGGCACGAACGATTTGCCGAAACTCCCGATGCCCTGAAGAGCAATCAGCTCAAGCAAACACTAGTGCCGGTGCTGGATCTTGAGATTGGCGCGGACGAATTCCTCGTCATTGCCGGGCCTTGAGACGATGCAATGTATTCCTCAAAAATGGAGAAGTCACCCTTGTCGCGCACATCCGGATTGTTGACCACTCTTGTTGCCTTGACGCTATCTGCTCCGTATGCAGCGCGGGCGCAGGCAACCCCGCAATCCGAGCCGGCAACCGGGATGCAACAATCCCAAGACGGCATGGCCAATGCGGGCCCTCACAAGGCTGAGTTTGACAGCGAGCACCGTCCCATCACTGCAGGCGGCTTTGTGAAAACCGGCCCCGTCATTTTTCAGGATGTCGCCCAGGCAGCGGGTCTAACCGGCTGGCATCACACCGCCGGCACGCCCGCCAAACGCCTCATCCTGGAGGCAAAAGGCCCAGGCGTTTGTCTCCTGGACTACGACAATGACGGATGGCTGGACATCTATCTCGTGAACGGCTCGACTTACAATGCCCTCGAAGGCAAGGAAGCGCCGCCACAGGCGGCTCTTTTTCACAATAATCACGACGGAACGTTCACCAATGTGACGAAGACTGCCGGTGTCGCCAACGACCGCTGGGGATACGGGTGCGCAGTCGGCGATTATGACAACGACGGCTGGCCAGACATCTATGTAACCAACAACGGCAACAACCGTCTGTACCGCAACAACCACAATGGCACGTTCACCGATGTCGCGGAAAAGGCCCTCGTTACCGTGGGAACATGGTCAACCGGCGCAACCTTCGGCGACTACGACGGCGACGGCAGGTTGGACCTGTTTGTCGACGGCTATGCGAAGATCGACTTGGCTAATCCTCCGATTGCCGGGACCAAGGCGGTCGGCTATGCCGCCTGCCAGTTTCGCGGCGCGCCGGTAATGTGCGGCCCGCGTGGGCTTCCGGGCGAGCATGATCACCTCTTTCACAACCATGGGGATGGAACATTCACAGACGTAAGCAAGAAGCTGGGTGTCGACGACCCCGCCGGATTCTTCGGCCTTGCTTCTTTGTTTGTGGACGTGAACAACGATGGCAAGGTGGATCTTCTGGTCGCCAACGATACCTCGCCAAACTATCTCTATATGAACAAGGGAGACGGCACTTTCGAAGATCAAAGCTACCTGAGCGGGTACGCGCTCAACAAGGATGGCCGCGAGATCGCCAACATGGGCATCGCCGCGGGAGACTATGAGAACAACGGCCATCTTTCCATCGTGAATACTAGTTTTGGCGACGACTACGTTGTCCTTTTCCAGAACGACGGAACAGGGTCTTTCACGGATGTCAGCTATCAGGCTGGACTGGCGCAAGCTTCTATACCATTCGTTAAATTTGCCGATGGGTTTCTCGACTACGACAATGACGGCTGGTTGGATTTGCTGATTGTGAATGGCCATGTGTATCCAGAAGTGGATCAACACCCGGAGTGGGGTACCAGCTATGCCGAACGCCCGCTTCTCTACCATAACCTGAAAAACGGCAAGTTCGATGTAGTTCCGGCAGTGGAGGGAACCGGACTTGCGGTGGTTGCTGTCGGTCGGGGCGCCGCGTTTGGAGATATCTTCAACGACGGAAAGATCGACGTGGTCATCAACAACATGGACGGCGTCCCGACGTTACTTCGCAACGTGAATCCGGACCACCACCGATGGGTTGAGTTGCGCCTTGTTGGAGGTCCGAAGAGTCCACGCGATGCCGTCGGGGCAACTGTCTACCTCCAGGCGGACGGGATTCGTCAACGTGAAGACGTCCTCAGCGGCGGCAGCTATCTCTCCTCGAACGATATGCGGGTACACTTCGGGCTAGGTGATGCGACCGATGCCGGAACTGCCGAGATCCACTGGCCGTCCGGCGCGAAGGAGAAGGTGAAGCTGCCGGCGGTGGATCGCATTTATACCATTACAGAGGGAAGGGGTATCACTTCTGCGTTGTGCGGCGGCGAAGCGTGCCCCAAGGATACCGACAGAAAGACCTCAACCCCGTGACGGGCCCGATTCAAGAGCAAGACAAAAGCATTCTTCCGATTACGGTGAATCCTGGCGGAAAACACGGAAGATGATTACTCATCCTTGCCAATCCGTGAGCGAGGGCAATTGAACATGCACTACAGAGAGTCGGACTTGTCACGGAGACGATTGAATGGATAGCGGACTCGCTACGCGATCGGGAATGATCGTCCTGCTTTTAGTTCTTGCTTCTCTCTTGGCCTGTGCGCAGAAGACCACCTTGGATTCCAGCGCTGCAGCATCACATGGGGCAGACCTCTCGATTCACCAGACTCAGCTGATTCAGCCCGAGGCTCTTATTCGATTGCTGAAGGCGGCTGGCCCTAATAGACCTTTGGTTCTGCAAGTCGGTTCCCGTGTTCTTTACGCGGAGGCACATATCCCCGGTGCAGAATATACAGGGCCGGCAGGCCTGGAAGCCAGAGTGGAACCTCTCCCTCGAACGAGGTTCATCGTGCTCTATTGCGGATGCTGCACATTGAACCGATGCTGCAACGTTGCGCCTGCGTTCACCAAATTGCGGAACATGGGCTTCACCAACGTGAAGGTTCTCTATCTCGCCGACAACTTCGGAATCAGCTGGGTGAATCGGGGCTATCGGGTAGAGCGGGACCGCTGACCGACGGGAGTCTCTTTGACAAGGAAGTTGGTAAGCAACCCAGGTATGAGAACTTTCTTGCCTCGCAATGCTTCTAGGAACCCGCGAATCAAGCACTCGGTGACAGCTGGGAGAAAGACACCCTACGGATGTTCATCGACAGATACGGAATCAAGAGCAGCTCCCGCACGGGCAGCGAGACGTATACTGTCCCCGAGCCAGGGCAGCAATCTAGGAATCTCGTTATATCAATTGAATTGTCTGGACGGAAAAGCTCGTCGTTCCCGTTCGCGCAAGAGTCACCGTTGCGTGGTCTTCCGCCGATGTAAGATTGCTAATACCTTTCTCACTCAGGCGCAGTGATCCGCAACAGGAGTCCTGATGACCGCCGAACTGATTCACCGCCTGCACTTCGCCTTTACCATCACCTTCCACTATCTCTTTCCCCAACTCACCATGGGCCTCGCTCTGCTCATCGTGGTGCTCAAGTCAGTTGCTCTGAAAACCGGCAGCGAGAAGTGGGACCGTGCCGCCCGCTTCTGG
>Ga0182030_10000822_pt1 | contig 61156 bp, 64 predicted proteins | sample 812S3MmetaG_FD_121299 | JGI IMG/M metagenome (GOLD analysis project Ga0182030, IMG submission 121299) | Permafrost microbial communities from Stordalen Mire, Sweden - 812S3M metaG (Illumina Assembly) | ecosystem: Environmental > Terrestrial > Soil > Wetlands > Permafrost | place: Sweden... | reverse complement strand
GTGTCGCCCATGAAGATCTGGGCCGGCGGCGCGTTGAACCACAGGAAGCCGACGCCCGCGCCGATCAGCGCGCCGCATATCACCATCAGGTCGCCGGCGTAGGGGACGTGATTGAGCAGCAGGTAACGCGAATAGAGCACGTTGCCGGCGAAATAGGCGATCAGCCCGAGCGTCGCGGCGGCGATCATCACCGGCACGATCGCCAGTCCGTCGAGCCCGTCGGTGAGGTTGACCGCGTTGCCGAAGGCGACGATGACGAACGGGCCGAACAGCAGGAAGCCCCAGCCGAGGTCGACGACGTAGCCGTTGTAGAACGGCAGCGCCAGCGAGGTCGCGCCGACCGCGCCGACGCGCATCAACCCGTAGCAGGCGACAAAGGCGATCGCGAACTCCGCCGCCAGGCGCGCGCGCCCGGAGAAGCCGAGATGCGACTGCTTGGTCACCTTGAGATAGTCGTCGTAAAAGCCGATCGCCGCGAAGCCGGCGGTGACGAACAGCACGATCCAGACATAGGGGCTTTCGAGGCTCGCCCACAGCAGCGACGAGGCGAACAGGCCGAACAGGATCATCAGGCCGCCCATCGTCGGCGTGCCCTTCTTGGTCAGCAGGTGCGAAGCCGGCCCGTCGGCGCGGATCGGCTGGCCCCTGCCCTGTCTCAAGCGCAACGCCGAGATGATCATCGGCCCGAAGAAGAAGACGAGCAGCAGCCCGGTCGTCGCCGCGCCGAGGGTGCGGAAGGTCAGATAGCGGAAGAGGTTGAAGACGCCCGCGACGTGTGAAAGATCGGCCAGCCAGGTCAGCATCGAGATTTCCTAACGTCGCGTTTCGGCGGAAGAGAATCGTTCGCGTAGGGCCGCCACCACCGGCCCCATGCGACTGCCGTTCGATCCCTTGACCATGACGACGTCGCCGCCGCGCAAAGCGTCGACGAGTCGGGGAAGAATGTCGTTCGACCGCTCAGCCCAGGCGGCGCGCATCGCCGCCGGCGCGGCGTCATAGAGCGCACGGGTCAGCGGGCCGGCGCCGAACAGCAGGTCGACGCGATTGTGTGCGAGCGCCGGGGCGAGCGCCGCGTGCATATCCGCGCTGTCTGGGCCAAGCTCGAGCATGTCGCCGATCACCGCGATGCGCCGTCCGGCGGCGGCAGGTTCGACGGCGCCGAGCAGCGCCAGCGCGGCGCGCATCGAGGCGGGATTGGCGTTGTAGCTTTCGTCGATGACGGTGAACGGGCCGCTGGCGCTTGTGAGCGTGAGACGCGCGCCGCGCCCCTGCTGCGGCGCGAATCCGGCGAGCGCCACCGCCGCGCCGGCGACGTCGGCGCCCAGAGCGTCGCAGGCGAGCAGCACGCCGAGCGCGTTCTCGGCCATGTGCCGCCCCGGCGCGCCGAGGACGAAATCGAGTTCCCGCCCAAAGACGCGCGCGCGGACGCGCGAGCCGCCGTCGACCGCTGAGACCTCCACGAGTTGCGCGTCGCAGGCGGCGTCGGCGCCGAAGGTCGCGACCCGCGCGGCCCACGCCCGCGCCGCGGCGGCGAGCCGCTCGAACTGCGGCGCGTCGCGATTGAGCACGGCGACGCCGCCGGGCTCGAGCCCGGAGAAGATCTCGGCCTTGGCGTTGGCGATTCCTTCGAGCGAGCCGAGATGCTCGATGTGCACCGGCGCGATCGTCGTCACTAGCGCGACATGCGGCCGCGCCATGGCGACCAGCGGCGTGATCTCGCCGGCGTGGTTCATGCCGATCTCGATCACTGCGAAGACGGCGCCGGCGGGCAGGCGCGACAGCGTCAGCGGCACGCCCCAGTGATTGTTGTAGGAGGCCGCGGAAGCATGGGTCGGTCCGAAGCGACCGAGCGCGACCCTCAGCATTTCCTTGGCGCTGGTCTTGCCGACCGAGCCGGTGACGGCGACGACGCGGGCCTTCGCGCGCGCCCGGGCGGCGCGCCCAAGCCGCTCCATAGCAGCCAAAGTGTCGTCGACGGCAAAGGTCGGCTCGTGCGCGGCGAGGCCTGCGCCGCGCGACTTGGCGATGACCGCTGCGGCGGCCCCCGCTTCGAAGGCGCGCGCGAGGTAATCGTGGCCGTCGCTGGCTTCGCCCTTGATGGCGAAAAACAGGTCGCCGGGCGCAAGCGTGCGGGTGTCGATCGACACGCCGCCGACCGGCGCGGCGAGCTTCGCGCTCGGCGCCCCGAGCGCGCGCGTCAGTTCGGCCTCGGTCCACAGCGCGGTCATTCCGCCCCCTCGAGCGCCGCCCGCGCGGCTTCCGCGTCCGAGAACGGCAAGGTCCGATCGCCGACGATTTGGCCGGTTTCGTGGCCTTTCCCGGCAATCAACAACGCATCGCCGGGATTGAGCGCTTCGATCGCGGCGCGGATCGCCTCGCCGCGATCGGCGAACTCGCGCGCCCGCGGCGCGGCGGCGAGAATGGCGGCGCGGATCGCCCGCGGATTCTCGGAACGTGGATTGTCGTCAGTAACATAGACGAGATCGGCGGCACGGGTGGCGATCGCCCCCATCATCGGCCGTTTGCCGATGTCGCGTTCGCCGCCGCAGCCGAAGACGACGGCGAGCCGTCCCGAGACGAACGGCCTCAACGCCGCAAGCGCCTTCTCCAGCGCGTCGGGCTTGTGGGCGTAGTCGACGAAGACCGGCGCGCCGTCCTTGTCGCCGACCCGCTCGAGCCGTCCCGGCGCGCCTTCGAGCCGCTCCAGCGCGGCGAACACCGTCTCCGGATCGGTTCCCGTCGCCAGACATAAGCCGGCTGCGACCAAGGCGTTGGAGACCTGGAAGTCGCCGGGCAGCGGCAGCCTCAGCGGATGCGCGCGCCCGCTGTGCTCGACGACGATGCGCGACGAGAATCCGTCGCGCACGGCGTCGATCAGCCGCAACGCGCCGCCGCGCCGCCCGACCACGTAGAGCCACAGACCGCGCGCGCGCGCCGCTTCGATCGCGCGCGGCGCAACATCGCTGTCGGCGTCGATCACCGCCGGCGTTCCACTCGGGAGCAACTCGCGAAACAGGCGCAGCTTGGCGTCGAGATAGGCTTCCTTCGTCGCGTGATAATCGAGGTGGTCGCGCGACAGGTTGGTGAAGGCGCCGGCGGCGAGCCGCACCCCGTCGAGCCGCTTCTGATCGAGGCCGTGCGAGGAGGCTTCAAGCGCGAGATGGGTGACGCCGACGCCGGCAAGTTTGTCGAGCGTCTGGTGCAGCGCGACCGTATCGGGCGTCGTCAGCGAGCCGTAGACTTCGAGCGGGCGCGAGACGACGCCGAGCGTGCCGAGCGAAGCGGCTTCGCGACCGGCCGCCATCCAGATCTGCCGAGTGAAAGCGGCGACCGAAGTCTTGCCGCTGGTGCCGGTGACGGCGACGATGCAATCGGGCTGGCGCGGATAGAAGCGCGCCGCCGCCTTGGCGAGCGCCGCGCGCGCGTCGGCGACCTTGACGAAGGGCGCGCCGCCTGCCGGCGCGCGCTCGCCGACGATGATCGCCGCGCCCTTGGCGAGCGCGTCGGCGACAAAGGCGAGGCCGTCCTGTTTGGCCCCGGCGAGGGCGAAAAAGGCGTCGCCGGGCCGCACCTTGCGGCTGTCGGCGGTCAGCCCGCCGATCGGACGCTCGGCCACCGCCGCTTCGCTAGAGCCGAGGTCGAGAATTTCGTCAAGCCGCTTCACTCTTTGCCTATCCGGTCGGCGTCCCCGCCCAGCCCCAGGCGCGCGAGGATCGGGAACGGCTGGTCGGGGAAATGGTCGGCAGGCGGCACGCCCTCGAGCGGCTCGATCCGCGTGATCAGATTCCCGGTGGTGCGCCCAGCGTTGTGGGCGGCGGTGTGGTAGCCGCCATCCTCCGGCAGGCCTTGCGGCTCGTCGTACATCACGAGGTAAAGATACTTCGGCTTGTCGGACGGCGCGATGGCCATGAAGGTGGTGAAGACCTTGTCCTGCGAATAGCGGCCGTTGACGATCTTGTCGGCCGTGCCGGTCTTGCCGCCGACGTAATAGCCGGGAATGTTGGCGAAGCCGGCCGAGCCGTGCGTGGCGTTGGACCGCATCAGATAGCGCATCGACTCGGAGGTTTGCGGGCTGATGACGGGACGGCTGGCGGCGCGCGCGTCGGCTGCGCTACGCGGCAGGAATGTCGGCGTCATCATTTCGCCGCCGTTGACCAGCGCCGCCACCGCCATCATCGCCTGCAACGGCGCGACGTTGAGCCCCTGACCGAAGGCGATCGTCATCGTGTTGAGCTCGCCCCAGTGCTTGGGCACCAGCGGCTCGGCGCTCTCCGGCAACTCGGTGCGCAGCCGATCGAGCTGCCCCATCTTCCGCAGGAACGCCTGGTGACCCTCAACGCCCACCATCAGCGCCAGTCGTGCGGCGCCGATGTTGGAGGAATGGGTGAACACTTCAGGCACGGTCAAAACGCGATGGGTGGCGTGAAAATCGTGGATGGTGAAGTGTCCGTAGCGCAGGCTGTCGCGGGCGTCGATGCGCGAATTGAGCGTGACCTTGCCCGAGTCGAGCGCCATCGCCAGCGACAGCGCCTTGAAGGTCGAACCCATCTCGTAGACGCCGACGTTGAGGCGGTTGATCCGCGTTGGGTCCTTGATGAAGTCGGCGGGATCGTTCGGATCGAAATCCGGCAATGATTCCAATGCGATGACTTCGCCTGTGGTGACGTCCAGGATCGCCCCGGCGGCCGCCTTGGCCTTGAAACGCGCCAGGCCGGCGACGAGTTCGTCGCGCAAGGCGTGGGTCGCCTTGAGGTCGAGCGACAGCTTGACCGGTTTCAGCGCCGCGGGATCGAGAACGAAACCCGGAACGTGCGGATCGGTGAGGCTCTGCTGGTCGAGATACTTCTCCATGCCGGCGATGCCGATGTTGTCGGTGTCGACAAAGCCGATCACATGGGCGCCGATCGGGCCATTGGGATAGACGCGCTTGTTCTCCGGCAGGAAGCCGACGCCGGGCAGGCCGAGATGAAAGATTTCCTCCTGCTCCTTGGCGGTGACCTGGCGCTTGACCCAGACGAAGCCCTTCTTCGACCCGAGCCGCTCGCGCAGTTCCTTAGCGTCGACGTCGGGCAGGACGGCGGTGATCAGCTCGACCGCCTCGTCCTTGTCGATGATGCGGCGCGGCTCGGCGAAGACCGACATCGTCTTGACGTCGGTCGCCAGGATCTCGCCGTTGCGGTCGAGAAGATCGGGCCGCGCGCCCGAGACCGCCTGGTCGGCCGCCACCCTGAGGGTCTGCGGCGGATCGTGGGAGACGCCGAGCGAGACCAGTTTCACGCCAATGCCGACATAGGCGAGCGCCATCGCCAGGGCGATGAAGCGGATGCGGCCGGCGCTCTTGTCGAGACGAGCCGAAAACAGCCGGCGCGCAAGTCCGCCGAGGCGCGCGATGAGCCCGGCGCGCCTCGCCGCCGCTTGGTGGGCGGCGATCTCGTCGGCTTCGGGACCCGGCGTCTCGATCATGACCTACCTCACCGCCGGCGTTGCGCCGGTGACGCCGGCGCTCGGCGTCGCCGATTCGCCCAGCAGGCCGAGCGACTCGAGCTTGCGGCCAATCGAGTCGACCTTCGGGGCCTGGTCGGGTAAGTCGTCGGCCTTGACGATCTGGTTGAGCGCCAGCGGCTGCATGTCGAGCTGCGCGTCGGCGAGCGCCTGCAAGCGATCGGGGCGCGTCAGATGGGCGAATTCGGCGCGCAGCAGATTGATTGCGTCGCGCTCCCTGGCGATCTGGTGACGCGTTTTGACGATCTGCTCGGAGGCGTAGATCGTCTGGTACTTGACCGAATAGACGTATGCCGCCGAACCGATCAGCGCGGCGATGGCGAAGACGTGAAACAGGCGCCACATCAGCCCCTCCCCGGTCGCTGCGGCGGCCTTGTCAGCGCCTCGATGGCGACGTCGCGCCCCTGCGGCGGGACATCGGCGCGCTCGGCGAAGCGCAGCTTGGCCGAACGGGCGCGCGGATTGGCGGCGAGCTCCGCGGCGCCCGGCGTGACCGGCTGTCCCCCGGCGAGGCGGAAGGTCGCGGGCGGCGGCGCCGGCTCGCCCGGCAACAGGCGCGAAGCGGCGCGGCCCCGCCCGCCGCGCCGGGCGAAGAACTGCTTGACGATGCGATCCTCGAGCGAATGGAACGTAACGACCGCGAGCCGGCCGCCCGGCGAGAGAATCCGCTCGGCCGCTTCGAGGCCGCCGAGCAGTTGGCCGAGCTCGTCATTGACCACAATGCGCAACGCCTGGAAGGCGCGCGTCGCCGGATGGGTCGCTTCGCCCGGCCGCGCCGGCGCGACGCGGGCGATCATTTCGGCGAGTTGGAGCGTCGAGACATAGGGCGACGTCTTGCGGTCGGCGACGATCGCGCGGGCGATGCGGCGCGCGGCGCGCTCCTCGCCGAAGTAGAACAGGATATCGGCGATTGTCGCTTCGTCGTCCTCGCGCAGGACGTCAGCGGCGCTGCGGCCCCTGCCTTCCATGCGCATGTCGAGCGGCGCATCGCGACGCAGCGAGAAGCCGCGCTCGGCCTCGTCGAGCTGCATCGACGAGACGCCGACGTCGAGCGCGACGCCGTCGACGACGGCGAAGCCGCAGCCGCGGGCGATCGCGTCGAGCTCGGCGAAGCGGCCCTCGACCAGCGTCAGCCGGCCGGCGAATTCGGCGACGAGCGGCGCCCCGCCGGCGATCGCCGCGGGATCGCGGTCGATCGCAACGACGCGCGCGCCGGCTTCGAGCAGCGCGCGCGAATATCCGCCGGCGCCGAAGGTGCCGTCGACGGCGACGCCGCCGGGACGCGGCGCCAGCGCGCCGAAGGTCTCAGCGAGGAGCACGGGAATATGGCGGGCCGGTCCGCCGGCGGCGATCCTGTCTTCGCCGCGGCCCGCTGTCATGCGCCCGCCTCCTTCGCCTTGACGCCGAGTTCCGCCCGCAGCCGCCGCACCCGAGCCTTGGCCTCCTCGAGATGCGTGGCGAAGCGCGACGGCTCCCAGATCTGAAACTTGTGGCCCTGGCCGACGAGGGCTGCTTCGTCGGTCAGCGCCAAGGTGGCGCGCAGGCGATCGCCCAGGACGATGCGTCCCTCGGAATCGAGGCGCAGGATCTCGCTCGCGCCGAGCAGCGCCGTCGCCAGGTCTTCGCGCTCGCGCGAGTAAGGCGGTTTCGATTCGAGCAGCGCGTCGATTTCCTTGAGCAGCGCTTTGCCGCCGCAATCGAGCGCCGGCGCGTCGAGCGCGGGCTGAACGAACAGCCCGTCGAACCCGTCCTTGACCAGAACCGCCCGAAATGGCGCCGGAACCGAGATGCGCCCCTTGGCGTCGAAGCGGTTGACGAAGTGCGAGAGGAAGAGATCCATGGGCCCGCCCTCCCGCGAGGCCGAGTCCGGCCATAGCCGGGGCCGGCGCGCTCCAGCGCGCCGCCGACCGCGCGCAGCGGCCTTCATGCGGGATTTTATGGGCTATCATGGGCTGCTATGGGCGTCAACGAAACTCCGGCCGCGCCGACCGCAGGCGCGGCTGCGCCGTCCATTAGGGGTTGTTAGGGTTAAGACTCGGTTAGAAAATGGGTCCTTCGCGCGCCGCGGGCCGCGCCACCGCTGCGTAAGCCGACTCCGGTCTCGCTCCGGCGCGGGAGGAAACCAATGAACGCCGTCCCCGTCCCGCTCGCCGCCGCCCTCGTCTTCGTCGCGGCCACTGCCGCCGCCGAGGAGCGCGCACCCGTGGCCGCGGGCGCGCCGCCGACCGTCGCCGTCGTCGGCCAGGCGAGCGAGGACGCCAAGCCCGACGTCGCGACGATCAGCCTTTCAATAGAAGTCGAGAAGCCGACCGTCGCCGAAGCTTCCAACGAGAACGCGCGCCGCGCCGAGGCGGTGGTCGCTGGACTGAAGAGCGCCGGAATCGCGGCCCAGGACATCGCGACCGTCGGCCTGTCGCTCTACCCGGTATGGGACAGCCAGGGCCAGACGCGCGCCGTTTCCGCCTATCAGGCGATCAACCGCATCGCCGTGCGGGTGCAGCCGCTCGACAAGGCCGGCGCGCTGATCGCCCAAGCGGTGCAGAATGGCGCCGATTACCAGGGCCTCAGCTTCGACGTCGCCGACCGCGAGGCGCGCGAGGACGCGCTGCGCGCCAAAGCGGTCGAGAACGCGGCCCATCGCGCCGAGCTTTACGCGCACGGCGCGGCGATGAAGCTCGGGCCGTTGCAAGCGATCCGCGCCGACGCGACGCAGCCGGCGTTCCGACCGCTCATGGAGTTGGCGCGCGGCCCTGTGGGCGGCGGCGCGCCGAAGCCGCCGCCGATCGAGCCCGGGCTGATCACCCTGACCGAAACCGTCTCGGCGAGCTGGGCGCTGGCGCCTGAGTGAGGCGCGCGCGCTTCACCCGGCGGCGCGGAACGCCGCGTAGCCGGCGGCGCGCAACGCGCAGGCGGGACAATGGCCGCAGCCAAACCCCCATTCGTGGCGGCGGCTGCGATCGCCTTCGTAGCAGGTGTGAGTCACTTCGCGCACGATGTCGACCAGCGTTTCGCCGCCGAGATCGCGCGCAAGCCGCCACGTCGCCGCCTTGTCGATCCACATCAGCGGCGTCTCGACCACGAGCCGCGTCGCCATGCCGAGGTTGAGCGCGACCTGCATCGCCTTGATCGCGTCGTCGCGGCAGTCGGGATAGCCCGAATAGTCGGTCTCGCACATGCCGGCGACCAGCCGCCGGGCGCCGCGACGATAGGCGAGCGCCGCAGCGAAGGTGAGAAACACCAGATTGCGGCCGGGCACGAAGGTGTTGGGCAGGCCGTCGGCGCGTGCGGCGATGGCGACGTCGCGCGTCATTGCGCTGTCGGAAATTTCGGCGAGCGCGGCGAGGTCGAGGACATGGTCCTCGCCAAGCCTGCGCCGCCAATGCGGAAACGCCGCCGCGATCGCCGCGCGCAGCTTGGGGCGCGCTTCGAGTTCGACGCGGTTGCGCTGGCGATAGTCGAAGCCGACCGTCTCGACGCGCTCAAAACGGTCGAGCGCCCAGGCCAGACACGTCGTCGAATCCTGTCCGCCGGAGAACAGCACCAGCGCGCTTTGCTCGTCCATCGTTTTATCCCATTCACGCCGTTGGCGCTCTACGACCGGTAGCGAAGCGCGTCCAGTATCAGCGTGAAGGCGGGGCTAGGCTGACGACGGCTCGGATAATAGAGGCGATAGCCGGGGAACCGCGGGCACCAATCATCGAGAACTTGGACGAGCCGCCCCTCGGCGATGGGCTTCGTGCAAACGTCCTCCGGCAGGTAGGCCAGGCCGTAGCCGTCCAGCGCCGCGGCCAGGATCTGGGGGACGCCGTTGAAGGCGAGTTGTCCGTCGACGCGAACCCTGACCTCCTCGCCGTCTTTGGCGAACTCCCAAGCGTAGAAGCCGCCGTAAGTCAGCAGGCGCAGGTTGATGCAGGGGTAATGGGTCAGCTCCCGCGGCGTCACAGGTCGGGCAGGGGTCTCGAAACACAACGGCGCGGCGGCGACGATCATGCGGGCGTCGGGCGCTATGCGGACCGCGATCATGTCCTTCTCCACCTGCTCGCCGAGGCGCACGCCGGCGTCGAAACGCTCCGCAACGATATCGGTCAGGGCGGATTCCGCGTTCAGCTCGACCTTGATGTCGGGGTAGTCCTTGAGCAGCTTCGACAGGACAGGCCAGAGGATCGTATCGATCGCGTGCTGGCCCGCCGTGATCCGGAAGCTTCCCGCCGGCTTGTCCCGAAATTCGTTCAAGGCCGTGAGCACGGCCTCGATGTCGCTGATCGCCGGGCCGAGCGCGCCGAGCAGACGTTCGCCCGCTTCAGTGGCCGAGACGCTGCGGGTGGTGCGGGTCAGCAGACGCATGCCGAGCCTCGCCTCCAACCGCCGGACCGTATAACTCAGCGCTGACTGCGAAGTCCCTAGCCGAGCCGCCGCGCGCGTAAAGCTCCGTTCCTCGGCGACGGTGAGAAAGGCCGTCAGATCGCCTAGCTCCTCGCGCCGCATTGATGAATCTCCAATATGGCCGCTATCTCGATATAGCGTCTAATCGCGGCAATGCTTCTAGCCTATGTTTGGGTCGTCAAGGGCGTCTCCTGGAGGCTGAAAGGATTTCGACCATGGAAATCAAGCGAGGCGGCTCGCGGCCGTCCGGCAAAGGACCTTCGGACTGGTTCACCGGGACGGTTCGAATCGATCCCCTGTTCAGCGCCCCCGCCCCGGCCCGCGTCGGCGGGGCCTGCGTCACCTTCGAGCCAAGCGCACGGACCGCCTGGCACACCCATCCGCTCGGCCAGACGCTGATCGTCACCGCCGGCTTCGGTCTTGCGCAGCGGGAGGGCGGCCCGATCGAGCAAATCCGTCCCGGCGACGTCGTCTGGTTCGCGCCCGGCGAGAAGCACTGGCACGGCGCCTCGCCGACGACCGCCATGACCCATATCGCCATCCAGGAGTCTCTCGACGGCAAAGCGGTCGACTGGATGGAGCATGTCACGGATGCTCAGTACGCCGGCCGCGCCGAGCCGCACTCCGATCTGTGAAAGGGAAAAACAATGACGCTAGGCATCGAAAACAAAGTCGTCGTCATCACCGGCGCGAGTAGCGGGCTTGGCGAGGCTGCCGCCCGGCTTCTCGCCAAGAACGGCGCCAAGCTCGTGCTGGGCGCGCGGCGCATCGACCGGCTGCAGGCGCTGGCGAAGGAACTTTCGCTTGGGCCCGACGCCGTCGTCCAAACCGACGTGACCGTGCGCGATCAGGTCAAACGCCTAGTCGATCGCGCGGTGCAATCGCACGGCCGCATCGACGTGATCATCAACAACGCCGGCCTCATGCCGAGTTCGCGCCTCGAACGCCTTCACGTCGACGAGTGGGATCGCATGATCGACGTGAACATCAAGGGCGTGCTCTACGGCGTCGCCGCCGCCCTGCCCCACATGATCGCTCAGAAGAGCGGCCACATCATCAACGTGTCCTCGGTCGCCGGCCACAAGGTCGGCCCCGGCGGGGCGGTTTACGCCGCGACCAAACACGCGGTCCGCGCACTCTCCGAAGGGCTGAGGCAGGAGGTGAAGCCCTACAACATCCGCACCACCATCATCTCGCCGGGCGCGGTCGCAACCGAGTTGACCCACACCGTCACCGATCCGGTGGTCGCCGAGGGGATGCGCAAGACCTACGAGAACGCGATTCCCGCCGACTCCTTCGCCCGTGCGGTCGTCTTCGCCATGAGCCAGCCGGAGAACGTCGACATCAACGAGATCCTCTTCAGGCCAACCGCACAGGTCTACTGAGGAACACCTACGCCTGTCGGCGACGTTTGACCGCCTCCTGCAAACTGGTCGACGAGCGGAGGCCCGGATCAAGCGTCGGATTCTTTCCCCTCGGCGTCGCCGACACCGTCCGCTCGCCGCGCCTGGACAATCGCGCCCAGGTGGGGAAGGCTGGCGGCGCAAGCGCGCGACCTTGGTCGCCGCTTCGCCGGGAGCCGGCCATGGATCTCGCAGCCTTTCGCGCTTCGCTCGCCGTCGCCGCGCCGCCTGAGGGCCTGGGTCAGGCGCTGCAGGCGCTGTGGTGGGAGGCCAAGGGCGACTGGGACCGTGCGCATGAGTTGGCGCAGGCCGACGAGGGCGGCGCCGGCGATTGGGTTCATGCCTATCTCCACCGCAAAGAGGGCGACGCCGGCAACGCCGGCTACTGGTACCGCCGCGCCAGCAAGCCGGCGAGCCGCGCGCCGCTCGTCGAGGAATGGGCGACGATCGCCGCCGCATTGCTGGCGCGAAAGGGCTGAGCGGACGTCGCGTCCTCGACCTCGACGCCGTCCGACTCGCGCTTTCTCGGCTTTGCGCGCGACGGCGCCTTGCCCATATGGAATGGGACGGAGGCCGGAGACGCGCATGAGTTGGAACCCTTCTCTCGAACCGAGATGCCCCGACGCCGTCGGCGCCGACGCGATCGAGACCCTGATCGTGCCGCGCGCCCGCGACATCGGCAATTTCGAGGTGCGGCGGGCCCTGCCCGCGCCGAAGCGGCAGATGGTCGGGCCGTTCATCTTCTTCGACCAGGCGGGCCCGGCCGAATTCGTCACCGGGCAGGGCGTCGACGTACGGCCGCATCCCCACATCGGCCTGGCGACCGTGACCTACCTCTATCGCGGCGAATTCCAGCACCGCGACAGCCTCGGCTCAAACCAGATCATTCGTCCGGGCGCGCTGAACTGGATGGTCGCCGGACGCGGCGTCACCCATTCCGAGCGCACCAGCGCCGAGACGCGCCGCGGCCCGCACAGCTTGTTTGGCGTTCAGACCTGGGTCGCCTTACCCGAGGCGCAGGAGGACGCCGCGCCGAGCTTCGAACACCACGCCAAGGCGGCGCTGCCGACGCTCGAAGCCGACGGCGCGCGGCTGAGGGTGATCCTCGGAAACGCCTATGGCGAGCGCGCGCCCGCCAGCGTGTTCTCGGACACGTTCTATGTCGACGCCGTGCTCGACGCAGGCGCGCGCCTGCCCCTGCCGGACGATCACGAGGACCGCGGGCTCTACATCGTCGAAGGCGCGGCGACGGTCGCCGGCCAGACGTTCGAAGCGGGCCGCATGCTGGTCTTCCGTCCCGGCGATCCGATCACGATCGGCGCGGGCGAAGCTGGCGCGCGCCTGCTGCTGCTCGGCGGCGCGACGCTCGGCGGCCCGCGCTACATCTGGTGGAACTTCGTCGCCTCCAGCCGCGAGCGGATCGAGGCGGCCAAAGAGGAATGGCGCAAGGCCGATTGGGGCAAAGGCCTGTTCGACCTTCCGCCCGACGATCGCGACGAATTCATCCCGGCGCCCTGATCCGGCTCTCCTTCCCGTCATTGCAATGACGGCGGATAGCGTGGCCACCTCGCGACTTTGCGCGACATCGGGCCGCACCGCGGCCTTCACGCGGCGGCCTATTCTGGCGACGTCGGCAACGCATCAGAGGAACGCAAAAGTCGTGAAATTGGCGCTGAGACTCGCCGGCGCACTCGCGCTGCTCGGCGGCGTCGCCTTCGTCGTCGTCGGCTGTCTTATCTATTTCCGCTTGCCCAGCGGTCCTGACGCCGATGCGCTCTTCGACGCGCTCGACGCGATTGCGGTCGGCGCGTTCGGCGCGCTCATCGGCGCCGGCCTGATCGTCTACGCCGGCCAGGCGTCGAAACGCGACGCCTGAGCCGAGGCTAGAAGGCAAAACGTCGCGGCCTCTCCCCTCAATTGAGGAAGAGAGGCCGCGCCTCCCTCAAGCGAACTTGGGGTCGAGCTCGCCGCTCGCGTAACGCTTGGCCATCTCGGAGAGCGAAAGGACCTTCTTGATCTTCGGCGCCTGTCCAGCCGTGCCGAACTGCTCGAAGCGCAGCTTGCAGATCTTGATCATCGCGTCTTCGGCCGGCTTCAGGTACTTGCGCGGGTCGAACTCTTCCGGATGCTCCTGGAACACGCGGCGGATCTGGCCGGTGATCGCCATGCGGTTGTCGGTGTCGATGTTGACCTTACGCACGCCGTGCTTGATGCCGCGCTGGATCTCTTCGATCGGCACGCCGTAGGTCTGCGGCATCTTGCCGCCGAACTTGTTGATGATGTCCTGCAAATCCTGCGGCACCGACGACGAGCCGTGCATGACGAGGTGGGTGTTCGGCAGCTTCTTGTTGATTTGCTCGATCACGGTCATCGCGAGGATGTCGCCGGTCGGCTTGCGCGAAAACTTGTAGGCGCCGTGCGAGGTGCCCATCGCGATGGCGAGCGCGTCGACCTTGGTCTCGCGCACGAACTTCACCGCTTCGTCTGGGTTGGTGAGCAGCTGGTCGTGGCTGAGCTTGCCTTCGGCGCCGTGGCCATCCTCTTTGTCGCCCGTGCCGGTCTCCAGCGAGCCGAGCACGCCGAGTTCTCCCTCGACCGACACCCCGCCGAGATGGGCGATGTCGGCGACCGTCTTGGTGACGCCGACATTATAGGCCCAGTCGGCCGGCGTTTTGCCGTCGGACTTGAGCGAGCCGTCCATCATCACCGAGGTGAAGTTGGCCTGGATCGCCGTGACGCACGTCGCCGGGCCGTTGCCGTGGTCGAGGTGCACGCAGATCGGAACCTGCGGATACATTTCGGTCAGCGCGTCCATCATATGCCGGAGCATGATGTCGTTGGCGTAAGAGCGCGCGCCGCGCGAGGCTTGGATGATGACCGGCGCTTCGAGGGCGTTCGCCGCCTCGCCGATCGCCAGCGCCTGCTCCATGTTGTTGATGTTGAATGCCGGCACGCCGTAGCCGTGTTCGGCGGCGTGATCCAGCAATTGACGAAGTGTGATACGGGACATTTGTGCTTCCTTCCAGACCTTATTTCGCGCGCAAAGCTTCGACGCCAGGCAGCGCTTTGCCTTCCATCCACTCGAGGAAGGCGCCGCCGGCGGTCGAGACGTAGGTGAATTGATCGGCGACGCCCGCCGCGTTGAGCGCCGCCACCGTGTCGCCGCCACCCGCAACGGACTTAAGCTTGTTGTCGATGGTCAAGAAAGCGGCGGTCATGGCGATCTGCATCGTCGCCGCGTCGAACGGCGGCGTCTCGAAGGCGCCAAATGGACCGTTCCACACCAGGGTCTTCGCGCTCTTGAGGGCGTCCTCGACGGCGAGGATCGACTTCGGCCCGATATCGAGGATCATTTCGTCGTCGCCAACGTGATCGACGTCGACGAAGCGCGCCGGCGCGTGCGCCTTGAGCTCCTTGGCGACATTGGCGTCGACCGGCAGCAGAATCTTGCAGTTCGCCGCCTTGGCGGCGGCGAGGATTTCCCGCGCCGTGCCGGCGAGATCCTTCTCACACAGCGACGCGCCGACCGCCTTGCCCTGGGCAAACAGGAACGTGTTGGCCATGCCGCCGCCGATGATCAGGATGTCGACCTTCTTGACCAGATTGCCGAGCAGCTCGAGCTTGCCGGAGACCTTCGCGCCACCGACGACTGCCGCCAGCGGGCGGATCGGCGAGCTCAGCGCCAGCGTCAGCGCGTCGAGCTCCTTCTGCATCGCCCGGCCGGCGTAGGCCGGCATGTGGTGGGCGAGGCCCTCGGTGGAGGCATGGGCGCGATGGGCGGCGGAGAAGGCGTCGTTGACGTAGATGTCGCCCAGCTTGGTGAGCTCAGCGACGAACTCCGGCTCGTTCTTTTCTTCCGCCTTGTAGAAGCGGGTGTTCTCGAGGCAGAGAATGTCGCCGTTCTTCATCGCCGCAATCGCCTTGGCGGCCGGTTCGCCGATGCAATCGGAGGCGAAGGCGACCGGCCGTTTGACCACACCCGCCACCGCCGCGGCGACGGGCTTGAGGGTGAACGCCGGATCAGGCTTGCCCTTGGGACGGCCCAGATGGGCCATAAGAATGACTTTGCCGCCCTTGTCGGCGATCTCGAGAATCGTCGGCGCGACGCGCTCGATGCGGGTGAGATCGGTCACCCGCCCGTTTTCAATAGGAACGTTGAGGTCGACGCGTAACAGGACGCGCTTTCCTTTGACGTCGGCGGAATCGAGAGTGCGGAAGGCGGACATCGCCAAGCTCCATGGCTAAGCGGCGCGACAAAAGCCACTGTTGACGTCGACGGAGCCGGCGAAGCCGCCGGCTCCGCACTATTGGTTAGATCAGCTTGGCGAGCGCGACGGCGGTGTCGCCCATGCGGTTCGAGAAGCCCCACTCGTTGTCGTACCACGACAGAATGCGCACGAACGTGCCCTCGATCACCTTGGTTTGGTCCATATGGAAGACCGACGAGCGGCTGTCATGGTTGAAGTCGATGGAGACATTGGGACGTTCGGTGTAGCCGAGGATGCCCTTGAGCGGGCCGTCCGCCGCCGCCTTGATCGCGGCGTTGATCTCTTCCTTGGACGTGGCGCGCTTGGCGACGAACTTGAGGTCGACGACCGAGACGTTCGGCGTCGGCACGCGGATCGCCGAACCGTCGAGCTTGCCCTTGAGCTCGGGCAGAACCAGACCGACCGCCTTGGCGGCGCCGGTCGTGGTCGGGATCATCGACAACGCCGCGGCGCGAGCCCGGTAAAGGTCCTTGTGCAGCGTGTCGAGCGTCGGCTGATCGCCGGTGTAGGAGTGGATCGTCGTCATGAAGCCGTGGTCGACGCCGATCGCGTCGTTGAGCACCTTCACCACCGGCGCCAGACAGTTGGTCGTGCACGAGGCGTTGGAGATGACGAGATGATCCTTCGTCAGCTTGCTGTGATTGACGCCATAGACGACCGTGAGGTCGGCGCCTTCCGACGGCGCGGAGATGATCACGCGCTTGGCGCCGGCGGTCAGGTGCATCGCGGCCTTGTCGCGCGTGGTGAAGATGCCGGTGCACTCCATCGCGATGTCGACGCCGAGCGCCTTGTGCGGCAGCTGGGTCGGATCCTTGATCGCCGTCACTTTGATCTTGTGGCCGTTGACGACGAGCGAGTCGCCGTCGACGCCCACTTCGTGGGGGAAGCGGCCGTGCACGCTGTCGTAGCGCAGCAGATGGGCGTTGGTCTCGACCGGGCCGAGATCGTTGATCGACACCACGTCAATGTCTTTGCGGCCGGACTCGGCGATGGCGCGCAGCACCAGTCGCCCGATGCGTCCGAACCCGTTGATCGCAACCTTTACCGCCATCTTGTTACCTCCAGTTGGTCTCAGGGCCCTCGACACACGCCGGGGCGAAGCGCAAACAGCGCGCCTTTTCGACGATCCTCAGTCTAAAGTCTAGTGCGCACAGCGCTTTCTCAGCGTCCTCGCACGCCCGACCTCGCCGCTCTCAAAGAGCGGCGAGGGCGTCGATTAGCAGCGAGTCGGCGCCCGCGGATTGATCCAAATCCAGAAACGCGTGTCTTTTTGCCGCATTTCTCGTCAGGCGCCGAGCCGAGCGAGCGCCGCTTCAGCCACTTTCGCGGCAGTTATGCCAAAGAGCTCGTAAAGTTGTTTGTACGGCCCGCTGGCGCCGAATGTCGTCATGCCGACGAATGGACCGTCGCCGATCAGCGCGTCCCACCCCTGCCGCACCGCCGCCTCGACGCCGACTTTGACCCGCGCGTCGCCGATCACCTGCTTGCGGTAACTCTCGCTCTGCTCGAAGAACCGGTCAAAGCACGGCGCCGAGACGACGCGCGCGGCGACGTCCTTTTCGGCCAGCAGCTTCTGGGCGGCGATCGCGATCGACACCTCCGAACCCGAGGCGAAGATCGACACCGCCGCCTTCTCCGGCGCCGCAGCGATTTCGTATGCGCCGAGCGCGCAGAGGTTCTCCGCGACATGAACCTTGCGCAGGGCCGGCAGGTTCTGTCGCGTCAACGCAAGGATCGAGGGCGAGCGCGACGCCGCCAGCGCCGCCTGCCAGCATTCGACGGTCTCGACCGCGTCGGCCGGCCGCCACAGCAGCAGGTTCGGGATCGCGCGCAGCGCGGCAAGATGCTCGACAGGCTGATGCGTTGGCCCGTCTTCGCCCAGGCCGATCGAATCGTGGGTGAAGACATGGACGACATGCGCCCCCATCAGCGCCGCCAGGCGCAGCGACGGCCGGGCGTAGTCGGTGAAGACCAAGAAGGTCGCGCCCGACGGGATGAAGCCGCCGTGTAGCGCCATGCCGTTGCAAGCCGCCGCCATGCCATGCTCGCGGATGCCCCAATGGACGTAGCGGCCGGACATGTCGCCAGCGGAAATCTCGGGCGTCGCCGGCACTTTGGTGTTGTTGGAGCCGGTGAGATCGGCCGAGCCGGTGATGAGCTCCGGAATGGCGGGTGCAAGGACTTTGAGCGCAGCCTCGCCCGACTTGCGCGTCGCCATCTCCGGCGCGTCGGCGGCGAGTTGGCGCTTGTAGGCGTCGACCGCTGCATCGAAAGCGGGCGGCAGATCGCCGCGTATACGTCGCTCGAACTCGGCGCGCCGCTCCGGCGGGAGCGCGGCCAGCGCCCGACGCCAGCGGGCGCGCTTGCCCTTGCCGCGCGCGCCGACGTCGCGCCAGGCGGCGAGCACGTCGTCGGGCACGACGAACGGGTCATAGGGCCACTTCAGCGCGGCGCGCGCGCCGGCGATCTCGGCCGCGCCGGGCGCCTCGCCGTGGGCTTTGTTGGTGCCGGCCTTGGTGGGGAGACCGAAGCCGATCGTCGTGCGGCAGGCGATCAGCGTCGGCTTGTCAGCTCGCTTAGCGGCCTTGATCGCCTTGAGAATCGCCTGCGGGTCGTGGCCGTCGATGCGCAGCGACCGCCAGCCGGCGGCGCGGAAGCGCACGAGCTGGTCAACCGAGTCGGAGAGCGAGGTCTTGCCGTCGATCGATATGCCGTTGTCGTCGTAAAGCACGATCAGCTTGGCGAGCCTGAGATGGCCGGCGATGGCGATCGCTTCCTGGCTGACGCCCTCCATCAGGTCGCCGTCCGAGGCGAGCACGTAGGTGTGGTGGTCGACCACTTCGCCGAATTCGGCCGCCAGCATCCGCTCGCCGAGCGCCATGCCGACCGCCGTCGCGAGCCCCTGGCCCAGCGGACCGGTCGTCGTCTCGACCCCGAGCGTATGGCCGTATTCCGGGTGGCCGGGGGTCTTGGAGCCGACCTGGCGGAACGCCTGCAGGTCGGCGATCGTCAGGCCGTCGCGGCCGCCAACGCCGGTCAAATAGAGCAAGGAATAGAGCAGCATCGAGCCGTGGCCGGCCGACAGTACGAAGCGGTCGCGGTCGGGCCATTTCGGGTCGGCGGCGTCGAACTTGAGGACGTCGCGGAACAGCACCGTGGCGAAGTCCGCCGCGCCCATGGGCAGGCCGGGATGACCGCTTTTGGCCTTCTCGACCGCGTCGACCGACAGGAAGCGGATCGCGTTCGCCATCGCGTCGTGAGAGACCTGAGCCGTCATGCTTTCTCCGAGGAAAAGGCGCGGCGCGTCGGCCGCGCTTCATTGCGCCGCGTTGATAGGCGTGGCTGCATTCTCCTGTCAATTGCAGCATTGACGCGTTGACGCGCGCTTCATGCGTCGCGTAAACGTTGGGCTCTAAGGGATGGAGTCCAATGGCCCTCGGTCCTTTCGAGCCGTCGTTGAAGCGGATGCGGGCGGCGGTCGATCTGCTTGAGGCGGCGGTCGAGCGTCGCGTGCGGCGCGACGCCAAGCGCGGCGACTCCGATGAGGAGCTGGCGCTGATGCAGGACGATCGCGACCAGCTCGCGGTCGAGCTCGACAGCGCGCTCAGCCGCAATCGCGCCCTGGAGGCGGCCAATTCCGAAGCGGCCAAGACCCTGGCGCACGCCACCGCTGCGCTCGAAGCGGTGATCGAGCGCATGCTCGCCGCCGACGGCGACTAGCGCGTTTTCGAAAGGCGGGCGGCGATGGCGCAAGTGGCGGTCACGATCGGCGGACGCACCTACCGCCTGGCGTGCAATGAGGGCGAAGAAGAGCATTTGGAGTCGCTGGCGCGCTTGGTCGACAGCAAATTCGATACGATTCACAAGTCTTTCGGTGAGATCGGCGACCAGCGGCTGATTGTCATGGCGGCCCTCACGATCGCCGATGAGCTCACCGAGGCGCGCGCCCAGATCGCCACTCTCGAGGCGGAAGCGGGGCGCGGCGCCGATCGCGAGCGGGCCGGCCGGCATGACGCCGAAATCCAGGCCGTCGCCGTCGCCCAGGCGTTTGGCGACCTCAGCCAGCGGATCGAGAAGCTCGCCGCGGCGCTGAGCGGCGCCGCGACGACCTGAGCGCTAAGGCTGTGGCGAAATCACGCCAAAATAGATCTGCGGCGGCGCCTTGACCCCAGGCAGGGTCGGCCGGACGAAAGCCGTCAGGTCGAGAACCTCGATCGGCGCGCCGTCGATCGTCGCCTTCAAGTCTGGCCCGGCGGCGACCACTAGCGCGCCGCGCCGCTTGAGATCGGCGACGTCGAGCCAAGGCGCGTTGTGCGTGTCGCCCCCGTCTAGCGCCCGCACCCGGTAAGGAAGATCGAAAACGATCGACCCCGCCGCCTGGAAGCCGATCTTGCCGTCGTAGCTGACGAGGTAGGGGATAGGGCCGCCGCCGTGGCCCGCCCAATAGCGCTCGGCGAGCGCCGCGAGCGCCGGACCGTCCATTTCAGGATAGGCGCCGGTGCTAAGCGGCGCCTGCAGGCGCCAGGCTTCACGCTCGCCGACATAGCCGACGACGACGACGACGGCCCAGGCTGCGAAGACGAACCAGACGCGGCGTGGCAGGACCTGGAGGCCCGCCCGCGCCGCCGCATGGCCCCACCAGGCGGCGAAGCCGACCGTGACCGGCGTCAGCCAATGATAGAAGACGCGCACGCCGAACGGCGCGGCGAGAATGATGAGCACGACCGGGCCAACGACGGCGAAATGCAGAAAGAGGTCGAGCCGGGTGCGCGTCGCCGGCGCGATCATCGCCCGGATCGCCGCCTTGAGCCGCTCGCCTCCGCATGCCAACCAGGCGATCAGGGCCATCGGCGCATTGGCGAGCGCCGCGTCGATAACGAACGCCGCCATCCAGCCGATGCGCTCGCCCGCGCCCGAATGCGTCGTGTGGGTCGCCCACTTGAGGGTCGTGGCGCCGTGGCGCGCGACGTCGATCGCCTGCGGCGCGACGATCGCGACGGCGATCGCCGCCGCCAGCCACGGACCCGGCCCGGCAAGCCGCTTGCGCCATTCGGGCGTCAGAAGGAAAGCCACACCGAGCGGAGCGACGAGGTGAAGGATCGCGTATTTCGCCCACAGACTGAAGCCGACCGCCGCGCCGAACAGCGCCCAGCTCGCCAGCGATCCGCCCTCGAAGGCGTTCCACGCCGTCCACAGGACGAGCGCCCAGAACGGCATCACGCCGATGTTGTGGTTGAACTTGAGCGGCCAGTAGGTCGCGTAGGGCGAGCCGAGGCCCGCCAGCAAAGCGACGAGGCTCGCGGCCGATCCATCGACGCGACGGATGAACAGCGAGACCAGCGCGAACGCGCAGCAACCGAAGGCGACCGCGATTGCAAACAGAACAAGGTAGCGCCACGGTCCGGTTGTCGAGGCGACGCCGCTGAGCCACGACGACAGCGGCGGGTGGCGCAAATAGGAGAGCCGCCATTCCGGGCCGTCGACCACCCCTTCGGCGACGTCGGCGTCGATCGACCCTTCGAACAGCGCGCCCAGCGCTGTCCAAGCGCAGATCTGCACGGCGACTAGCGCGACAGGCGCCCAACGCGCGGGCGGCGCGGCCTCGCTGCGCAGCGAGACCGGCGGAGATATGGCGCGTTCGGTCACAGGCGGCTCACCATGCTGGCGGCGCGCCCGCGCCGCTTGCGGCGACCGTTTGAGGCCGGTCGCCGTTTGGACCGGGGCATAAAGGCGTCCATGCCGCGGGGCAAGGCAGGCGCCCTCTCCGGCCGCCTTTTCCGTGCTTGACGCCCTCATCGCCCAAGATGCTAGAGTTTGGCGGATCCCGCCAGCCGCCAAAGGAGCGCCGCATGCGCAAGCCCCTCTCATTGCTTTTTGCTTTCGCCGCAGTGATCGCCGCTTCGACGGCCTTCGCCGCCGACAAGGACGGCGTGACGATCGGCATGGCGCTCGAACCGCCGACGCTCGATCCAACCACCGGCGCGGCCGCTGCGATCGGCGAGATCACCCACTACAACATCTTCGAAGGGCTGGTTAAGCTCGACGACAATTTCAATGTTACGCCGCTCCTCGCCGAGAAATGGGCATTCTCACCCGACCTCAAGACGCTGACTTTCACGCTGCGCCAAGGGGTCAAGTTCCAGGACGACGAGCCTTTCAGCTCCAAGGACGTCAAATTCGCGTTCGAGCGCGCCGCCGGCAAGGACTCGACCAACAAGGAGAAAGCGTTCTTCGCCTCGATCCAGTCGATCGACGCCAGCGACCCGGCGACGATTACGCTGACGTTCAAGGACCCGAGCTTCCAGGCGCTCTATCACCTCGGCCTCAACACCGCCGTGATCGTCGACGAAAAGAGCGCCGCGACCGACGCGACCGCTCCGGTCGGCACCGGCCCCTACAAGTTCGTCTCCTGGAATAAGGGCGCCTCGGCGACTCTGGAGAAGTGGGACGGGTTCCGCGACGCGGCCAAGATCGCGATCAAGCACGTCACCTTCAAATTCATCAGCGACCCATCGGCCGAAATGGCGGCGCTGCTCGCCGGCGACATCGACGCCTTCCCGCGCTTCCAAGGACTGCAGAACGTCGCCCAGTTCCAGGCTGATCCGCGCTTCCAGGTACTCACTGGCGGCACCGACGGCAAGACGATCCTCGCCATCAACAACAAGAAGAAGCCGTTCGACGACCTGCGCGTGCGTCAGGCGCTCGCCTATGCGATCGACCGCAAGGCGATCATCGACGGCGCTCAGAATGGTCTGGCGACGCCGATCGGCAGCCACCTCGTCCCCAACGACCCCGGCTACGTCGACTTGACCGGCGCCTATCCGCACGACCCCGAGAAGGCCAAGGCGCTGCTCAAGGAAGCGGGCGTGACGACGCCGCTGCAGGTGACGCTGACGCTGCCGCCGCCAGACTATGCCCGCAAGAGCGGCGAGATCATCGCGGCCGAGCTCGCCGAAGTCGGCGTCCAGGCCAAGATCGAGGAAGTTGAATGGGCGCAGTGGCTGTCAAACGTTTACAAGGGCCACAACTTCGATCTGACGATCATCAGCCACGTCGAGCCGCTCGACATCGGCATCTACGCCAATCCCGACTACTACTTCCAGTATGATAGCCAGGCGTTCCGCGACATCTTCGCCCGCATCCAGGCGGCGCCGGATCTCGACGCTTTCAAGACAGCGATTGGCGACGCACAGCGACAGATCGTCAAGGACTGCGTCAACGGATTCCTCTTCCAACTCCCCGACGTGACGATCGCCGACGCGCATTTGCAGGGCCTGTGGAAAAACGCGCCGATCTTCGCCAACGACGTCGGCGCGATGTCGTGGAAGCAGTAGAGATCGCGGCCGCACCCGATCCGGGCGGGGGCGGCGCGGCCTTGAGAGGTGAAACAGGTTCATAGATGCAACCGTTCCGGATGAGCGCGACCGCGCTGCTCGAGGCTTACAAGAGCGGCGCGTTGTCGCCGCTCGAGGCGATGCGCAGCGTGCTCGATAGGGTCGCGCGCTTCGAGCCGCATATCTCGGCGACCTATCTCCTCTCGCCTGAGCGCGCGCTCGCAGAAGCGAACGCGTCGGAAGAGCGCTGGCGACGCGGCCAGCCGATCGGTCCGCTCGACGGCGTGCCGGCGACGATCAAGGACAACATCGCCACCAAGGGCGAGCCGATTCCCGTCGGCACGGCGGCGAGCGACATGGCGCCCGCCGCCGCCGACGCGCCGCCGGCGGCGCGCTTGCGCGAAGCTGGCGCGATCCTGTTCGCCAAGACGACGATGCCTGACTACGGCATGCTGTCGTCCGGCCTGTCGAGCTTCCACAAGCTCGCGCGCAATCCATGGAACGTCGCGCGCAACCCCGGCGGCTCGTCGGCCGGCGGCGCCGCCGCCGCCGCGGCGAGTTATGGGCCGCTGCACGTCGGCACCGACATCGGCGGCTCGATTCGCCTGCCGGCCGGCTGGTGCGGCCTCATCGGCCTCAAGCCGAGCGGCGGCCGCGTCCCGATCGATCCGTCCTATTACGGCCGCGCCGCCGGGCCACTGACGCGCACGGTCGAAGACGCGGCGCTGATGATGGCGACGCTGACCAAGCCCGACGCGCGCGACTATTCGAGCCTGCCGCCGCAGACGCTCGACTGGCGGGTCAAGCCGCTCGATTGGCGCGGCCGCAAGGTCGGGTTGCTTGTCGAGGCGGGCTGCGGCGACAAGCCGACGCCGACGGTCAGGCGCGAAATCGAGCGCGCGGCGCGCGACATCGCTGCGGCGGGCGCCGTCATCGAGCCACTCGCGCCGTTCCTGACCCAGGACATGCTCGACGGCCTCGACCGCTTCTGGCGCGTGCGCTCGCTGATCGACCTTACCGCGCTGCCGATCGAGAAGCGCGCCAAAGTGCTGCCGTTCATCCGCGCCTGGGCGGAGGCGGCGACTGGCCTCGACGGCGAGACCGTGTTTCGCGGCTTCAATCAGATGCGGGAAATGGCCAAGGCGACGGTCGCCGCGACCCTCCCCTACGACTTCGTGATTTCGCCGACTTCGCCCGACGTAACCTACCCCGCCGAATGGGCGATGCCGAGCAACGACCCCTACAACGCCATGGCCCACATCGGCTTCACCGTCGCCTACAACATGTCGGAGCAGCCGGCGGCGACGGTCAATTGCGGCTATGACCGTGACGGCCTGCCGATCGGACTGCAAATCGTCGGCCGCCGCTTCGACGACCTCGGCGTGCTGAGCGCGGCGATGGCGTTCGAGGAAATGCGCGCCGGCGAAGCGCGCCCGTGGCCCGAGCCGCCCAATCAAAACTGAGAGGAAACGCGATGTTCGACTACTCAAAGATGTTCGATCTTTCCGGGCGCCGCGCGCTGGTGATCGGCGGGGCGAGCGGGATCGGCCAGGCGAGCGCGCTCGGCCTTGCCGCTCACGGCGCGGAGGTCGTCGTCGCCGACGTCAACGTCGCGCTCGCCGAGGAGACAGTCCACGAAATCAACAAGGGCGGCGGCAAGGGCGCAGCGATGAAGATCGACATGCGAGACAAAGCGATCATCGAGGCGGTGGCGCAAAGCCTCGGCGCGCTCGATGCGCTGGTCGTCACGCCGTCGATCAATGTGCGCAAACCGCTGCTCGATCTCACCGACGACGAATTCGACCGCGTCGTCGACCTCAACCTCAAGGGCGTGTTCCGCGTCCTTCGCGCGTTCGCCCCGCCAATGGCGGCGCGCGGCAGGGGCTCGATCGTCGCCTTCTCGAGCGTACGCGCCCAGGTCGTCGAGCCCGGCCAGGGGGTCTACGCTGCGACCAAGGCCGGCACCTTGCAAATGATCCGCGCGCTCGCCGCCGAGCTCGGGACTTCAGGCGTGCGGCTCAACGCCGTGGCGCCGGGCGTGGTCGAGACGCCGCTGACCAAGCAGATCATCGAGAACGAGGCCTGGTATCGCGCCTACGCCGACAAATCGATGCTGAAGCGCTGGGCGAGCCCGGCCGAGATGGCCGGCGCGGTGGTGTTCCTCTGCTCCGACGCGAGCTCTTACGTCACCGGCTCGTACCTGCTGGTCGATGGCGGCTGGACGGCGGCTGACGGCCGCTTCACCCCGCCGCTGCCGAAGCGCGCCGGCTGAGAGGCGTCAGAGCGCGAAGCCGCCGTCGACGATGTGAGCCTGGCCGGTGGTGAAGGCGCTTTCGTCCGAAGCGAGATAGACGGCGAGCGCCGCCACCTCCTCGGGTTTGCCGATCCGGCCCATCGGCTGGCGATCGATGAACGCCTTGCGCACATCCGCGACGCTCTGCCCTGATTGGGCGGCGAGCGTCGCGATGCGCTGGTCGAGCGACGGGCTCTCGACCGTCGCCGGGCAGATCGCGTTGCAGCGGATTCCGCGGCGAATGAAATCGGCCGCGACGGCCTTGGTCAAGCCGATCACCGCCGCCTTCGAGGCGCCGTAGAGATAGCGGTTGGGAATGCCGCGCACCGAGGAAGCGGCCGAGGCGACGTTGACAATCGAGCCGCCGCCTTTCTCCAGCATGCCTGGCAGGAAGGCGCGGATGGTTCGGTGCATCGACTTCACGTTGAGGTCGAAGGAAAAGTCCCAATCCCCTTCGGTGCAATCCAGGATCGTCCCGTGATGGACGAAGCCGGCGCAGTTGAACAAAACGTCGATCGGACCGATCTCGCGCGCCAGCGCGGCGACCGCCTCGCTCGAGCGCACGTCGAGTTGGCGCGTCGCGCCGGCGAGCCCCTTGAGCCCGTCGAGATTGAGATCGGTGGCGACGATCTTCGCCCCTTCGGCGGCGAACGCCTCGGCGGCAGCGCGGCCGATGCCCGCCGCCGCCGCGGTCAGCAACGCAACCTTTCCTTCGAGCCTGCCGGCCATGGTCCTGCTCCGCTCCCTCAATGTCGCCGAGCGCCTTACAGTCGGTCTCGCGTCCAACCGATCAACACATCGGCGCGCGGCGCGCAAGAGCCGGCGCTCTTTTGACCCCGCCTCGCGCCGCGCCTATTTCTGCGCCCGCCGCTTCTGGCCCGCGAGTCGGATCCGATGACCTATCCGAGCATCCTCGACACCCACCTCCACCTCATCGACCGCAGCGTCCTCGCCTATCCCTGGCTCGCCGACGTTCCGGCGCTGAACCACGACTTCCGGCTCGAACGCTATCAGGCGGAAGCGTTTCGCTGCGGCATCGGATCGGCGCTGCACATGGAAGTCGACGTCGCCGAAAATCAGATCGAGGCCGAGTCGGAACAGGTGAAGCGCCTCGCGGCCCGGCCAAAGAGCCCGCTGATCGGCGCGATCAGCTCATGCCGACCCGAGCGCGCGGACTTTCCTGCCTTTCTCGAGCGCCAGCTCGCCAATCCGCTGGTCAAGGGCTTCCGCCGCGTGCTGCATGTCGTCCCCGACGGCGTGAGTCTGTCGCCGCTCTTCCGCGTCAACGTCGCGCGGCTCTCGGGGACCGGACGTCCGTTCGACCTCTGCGTCCGCTCCGACCAGATCGACAAAGCGATTGCGCTCGTCGACCTCTGCCCTGACGTGCAGTTCGTCCTTGACCATTGCGGCGCGCCGAAGATCAAAGAGCGCGAGGAGCACCTGTGGCGCGAGCGGATCGTCGAGATCGCGCGTCGACCGAACGTTGCGGTGAAGATTTCCGGCGTCGTCGCCTACGCCGACGCGGAAAGCTGGACGCTCGATGACATTCGCCCCTACGTCGAGCACGCGATCGCCAGCTTCGGTTGGGACCGCGTCGTCTGGGGCAGCGACTGGCCGGTATGCACGCAGACCGCCTCGCTGTCGATCTGGGTCGCGGCGACTCACGCCATCGTCAAGGGCAGCAGCCTCGACGAACAGACGCGACTGTTCCGCGGCAACGCGACGCGGATCTGGCGGCTCGCCGCGTGATCGCGGCCGGCTTTACCGACCTCGATGTCGCCGCTAGCTTCGGCTCGGACCTCTGAATCGCCGGGACGAAGCCGATGAAGCCCCAACCGCCGCGCGCATTCGAAACGCCGGTCGACCTCGACGCGATGGTCGGCAAGGCGCGCGAGGCGAGCGTGTTCCTCAAGGCGCTGGCGCAGGAATCGCGGCTGTTGATCCTGTGCGCGCTCGCCGGCGGCGAGAAATCGGTCGGCGAGCTGGAGGCGTTCCTGTCGCAGCGGCAGTCGACCGTGTCGCAGCAATTGGCGCGGCTCAGGCTCGAGAATCTGGTGGCCGCCCGGCGCGACGGCGCGACCGTCCACTATCGCCTGGCGAACGAAGAAATCCGAACGATGCTGGCGGCGGTCCACGAGATGTTTTGCGCGCCCAAGGACGGCGCGGGCCCGTGACCGCACGCCGCCCCGGCCGCAATCAGTCGGTCGTCACCGTCTTCAGCTTGTCGATACCGAGCATCTTCAACGCTGCCGACTCGTAGAAGGGCTCGCTCGCGCCTTTGCGCATCTTGCGCAGGAAATACTTCTCGAAACCCAGCTTGGCCGCGTGCACCCACCGGCCCGACGACGACCAGTTGACGTTGCGCGGCGGGATTTGCGGCTGGGCGACGAAGGCGACGCCGGAATCGCCGAAGTCGGCGAGGCAGACGGCATTCCAGGTCCCCTGGTGGGTCGGCTTCTCGCCGCGCAGCATCTGGCCGATGTTGAGCGCGGTCGCGGTGACCATCGACTCGATCATGAAGCCCGTCTTCGGCACGCCGCATGGCACCGGCGTCGGTCCGACCGGCGCAATCGCGACGCACACGCCGACGCCGAAGACATTCGGATATTTCGGGTTCTGCTGGTGCTTGTCGACGACGACGAAGCCGCGCGGATTGACGAGGCCGTCGATCCCGCGCAGCGGCGCGATGCCGCGGAAGGCGGGCAGCATCATCGAATAGGCGAACGGCAACTCGCGCGTCGCCTTGACCGAGCCGTCGTCGGCGACTTCCTCGATCGTCATCTTGCCCGGCTCGACCTTTTTCACCCGCGCGCTGGTGATCCACTTGATGTGGTGCTCGCGCATTTCGCTCTCGAGCAGGCCCTTGGTGTCGCCGACGCCATCGAGACCGAGATGGCCGATATACGGCTCGGCGGTGACAAAGGTCATCGGCACGCGGTCGCGAATGCGGCGACGCCTGAGTTCGGTCTCGAGGATGAAGGTGAACTCGTAGGCGGGGCCGAAGCACGAGGCGCCCTGCACCGCGCCGGTGACGATCGGGCCGGGATTCTTGCAGAACTCCTCGAAGCTGACGCCGGCCTTCAACGCATGGTCGATGTGGCAGATCGACGAGGTGTTGGCGTCGGGACCGAGGCCCTCGATCTCGTCAAAGGCGAGCTCGGGACCGGTAGCGATGACGAGGTAGTCGTAACGGATCGCCGAACCGTCGGCGAGCTCCAGGCGGTTCTCGTTGGGAAACACCTTGACCACCGGCACCGGCTTGAAGGTGATCCCGCGCTTGGCCAGCGTCGGGGCGAGGTCGACCTCGACCGCCTGGCGAGAACGCCAACCGACCGCGACCCACGGGTTCGACGGGACGAAATGATAGATCGGGTCCTTGGTGACGACCGTCAGCTTGTCCTGCGGCCGCATCTGGTCCTTCATTTCGTAGGCCATGACGGCGCCGCCAAGTCCGGCGCCCATGATGACGATTTCAGCCACCTTTCCCTCTCCTGCGTTTCCCCGTCTCGCGCGGCCATGGTCGGCCTGCTGCATATATTAGAATATCATGTTATTCTAATTTGTCTAGGGTCGCCCTGTGCGTCTTTCGGCGTGGGCGGCGGCCCGGCGGCGGTCGCGGCGCCGGCGCCCTTCCCCGCCCCGGCGCATTCCGCTAGCGTCGCCGCCGGCGCACGACGCCCGGAAACGCAATCGATTCCCTTGGCAACCGAACCGCATCCTTTCGCGCGATTCATCGCCGTTCTCGGTCGCGGCAAGTCGCTGACGCGCGCCCTGACGCTCGCCGAGGCCGAAGAAGCGATGGCGATGATCCTCGCCGGCGGCGCGCGACCCGAGCAGATCGGCGCCTTCCTGATGCTGCTCAGGGTCAAGGAGGAGACCGGCGACGAGATCGCTGGTTTCGTGCGCGCTGTCCGCGCGACCCTGTCCAAGCCGGCGATCCGCGCCGACCTCGACTGGCCGAGCTACGCCGGCAAGCGCCGGCGCCTGCCGTGGTTCCTGCTCGCGGCGCTGACGCTCGCCGACGCCGGCTGGCGCGTCGCGATGCACGGGCTCGAAGGCCACACCGCCGGGCGCCTTTACACACGCGAGGCGATCGCCCGCCTCGGCCTGCCGATCGCCGCCGACCTCGACGAAGCCGCCGCCCATCTCGAAGCGCGCAATTTCGTCTATCTGCCGCTCGACGCCTTCTGCCCGCGGCTCGCCGAGCTATTCGCCTTGCGCACGATCCTCGGCCTGCGCTCGCCGGTCCACACGCTGGCGCGGCTCGTCAATCCATTTGGCGCGCCGGCTTCGATCCAGTCGGTGTTCCATCCCGGCTACATGGCGATCCACCGCGACGCCGCGCTCAGGCTCGACGAAGCGCGCATGACGGTGTTCCGCGGCGAAGGCGGCGAAGCGGAGCGGCGGCCCAACAAGCCGTGCGAAACACTCACCGTCGCCGACGGCGCAGCCGGCGAAACGCGCTGGCCGCCGCTGCTCGATGACCCACACGCAATTCCCGATGAAAACCTCGATCTCGACCGCCTCGCGGCGCTGTGGCGTGGCGAGACACAGGACGAATACGCGACCGCGGCGATCATCGGCACCGTCGCGATCGCGCTGGCGACGCTCGGCGTCGAGCGCGATCCCGCCGCTGCCGGGGCGCGGGCCAAGGCGCTGTGGCGCGCGCGCAATCGCGCCCGCCTCGCCGATGCGGCCTGAGCCGATGCGCGACTCCATGAGGCGCTGATGAGCGAAGACGGTCCCGATCCCGCGGCCGCGGCGACGACGCCCTACCTGCCGATGTTCCTGCGCGCCTGCGGTCAGAAAGCGGCGGTCGTCGGCGGCGGTCTTGTCGCGGCGCGCCGCGTCGAAACGCTGGCGCGCGCCGGCGCGCTCGTCTCGATCTACGCGCCGCGGCTCGACGAGGAGGAGTTCGCGCCGCTCAGCGAGCGCTTCGCCTTCACCCATGTCGCGCGCGAGCCGGCGCACGCCGATCTCGCCGGCTGCCTCGTCTGCTATATCGCGACCGGCGATCCCGCCGCCGACGAACGGCTCCACGCCGCGCTCGCCGGCGCCGGCCCGCCGATCAACGTCGCCGACCGCTCCGATCTCAGCGATTTCATTTCACCCTCGATCCTCGACCGCGCGCCGCTCGTCGTCGCGGTCTCAACCGGCGGCGCTTCGCCGCTTCTTGGGCGAATGCTGCGCGCTCGGCTGGAAACGCTGATCCCCGCCGCCTACGGCCGGCTCGCCGCCTTCGCCGGCCGCATGCGCGCGCAGGTCAACAGCAAGCTGCGCTCGCCGGTCGCGCGGCGGCGCTTCTGGGAGCGCGTCCTCGACGGGCCGATCGCCGAGCTGGCGCTCGCCCGCAACGAACCGGCCGCCGAGGCCGCACTCGTCGAGGCTCTCGATCGCGCTACGGAAAGCGGCGAAGGCCCGTGGCTCGGCGAGGTCTATCTCGTCGGCGCCGGTCCGGGCGATGCCGACCTGTTGACCTTCCGCGCGCTCAGACTGATGCAGAAGGCCGACGTCGTGCTCTACGACCGGCTGGTCGATCCGAGCATCGTCGATCTCGCGCGGCGCGAGGCCGAGCGCATCTATGTCGGCAAGCGCCGCGCCGACCACGCGCTGCCACAGGAAGAGATCAGCGATCTGCTGGTCAGGCTCGCGCGCGAGGGCAAGCGGGTGCTGCGGCTCAAAGGCGGCGACCCGTTCATCTTCGGCCGCGGCGGCGAAGAGATCGAAAAGCTCGCCGAACACGGCATCCCGTTCCAGGTCTGTCCCGGCGTCACCGCCGCGACCGCCTGCGCCGCCTATGCCGGCATCCCGCTGACCCATCGCGACCACGCCCAGGCTTGCGTCTTCGTCACCGGTCATGGCCGCGACGGCCCGCTCGATCTCGACTGGGAAACGCTGATCAAGCCCAACCAGACCGTCGCGATCTACATGGGTCTCGACCGTGTTGAAGAGCTGATGCAGGCCTTCGTCGCCCGCGGCGGCGACCCCGCCCTGCCCGCGGCGATCATCGACAACGGCGCGCGCGTGAACCAGCGCGTCGTCGTCGGGACGCTCGCCGACCTCGCCGCCAAGGCGCGCGCGGCGAACCTGCGTGGCCCAACGATCGTCATCGTCGGCACAGTCGTGTCGCTGCGCGAGAAGCTGAACTGGTACGCGCCGGAGGGCGCGACTCAGCGGCCGCGCGATTTGCCGCCCGCCGGGGGCGCGCAATAGATGCCGTGCAGCGTCTCGAGCACCGCCGCAGCCGCGCCGCCGGCCAAGCGATAATAGATCGTCTGCGTTCGCGGCGCGTCTCGACCAACTTCGAGCGCCTGAGCACCGCCAGATGCTGCGACAGCGCCGACTGGCTGAGGCCGACGATGCGTTGCAGCTCGCCGACCGAACGCTCGCCGTGCACGAGATTGCACAGCACCAGCAGCCGCGCCTTGCCGCTCATCGCGCGCAACAACGCCGCTGCGGCTTCGGCGTGAGCGCCGAGTTCGGTCGGATCAATCGCCAAGCGCGCTCCGCCGGGCGCGACCTGCGCCTTAGCTGCGACGCGCTTGTCCATGATCGCTCCCGTGCGAGACCGCGGCGCAGCCGCGGCGGGCGCGCTTTTCGCGCCTGGGTCCTCATTACACGCAAACGAGCGCCGCCAAAAGCCGACCCAAGGATTTCGTCGGCCTGCGCAGGTCGATCAGACCGCTTGCAGCGCGCGCGACAGTCGCTCAGCGACTTCTTCGGCGACCGCCGAGAGCGCCGGGTTGCCGACCCGCTGCATCGCCGCGCGCGGATCGATCGCCGCCAGTTCCGCGCCCCCTTCCGCCCTCTCCTGCACGATGACGTTGCACGGCAACATCACGCCGATCTTGTCGTCGGCGGAAAGCGCCTTGTGCGCCAGCGGAGGATTGCAGGCGCCGAGAATGCGATACTTGCGGAAGTCGACGCCGAGCTTCTGCTTCAGCGTCGCGGCGATGTCGATGTCGGTCAACACGCCGAAGCCCTCGGCCTTGAGCGCCGCGATCGTCTTGGCGACCGCCGCCTCGAAATCCAGCGCGACCGAACGCGAGAGATAGTAGTTCATCACTGACCTCCTTTGCGCGGCCCGCGCGTCAGCGAAACGCCTGACCGGGCCGCACGCCGACGCACCGCAGCGCAATCGCCAGCGGGCAGAAGCCGGTGAACGAGGCCTGCAGCAGATTGAGCCCGACGAAAGCTGTCAGCAGCAGCCAATAGAGGCTGAGCCACAGCGAAAGCCCCAAGCTAAACAGAACCACCGTCCCCGCGAACGCCATCACCGCCTTGTCGATCGTCATCGCTTCGCCTCTCCTTGTTCTTTGGCTTTCGTTTCGACGCCGCATTCGGGCGCGCAATAGAGCTGGTAGAGCAGGTCGATCAGCTTCCTGACGCGCTCGCTCTCCAGCGAATAGTAGATCGTCTGCGACTCGCGCCGAGTCGCGACGATGCGGTCGGCGCGCAGCCGCGCGAGATGCTGCGACAGCGCCGATTGGCTCAGTCCGATCGCCTCGCCCAGATCCGACACAGAACGTTCGCCGCGCGACAGTTCACACAGGATCGTCAGCCGGCGGCGATTGGCGACCGCCTTGAGCAGGCCCTCCGCCGCGCCCGCCTGACTTTCCAGCGCCTCTAAATTCATGCTTGCTAAATTAGAATATCCGAATATATGTGTCAAGCCTCGCTGGAGGGGAGCCCATGCGCCGCCTGTTGCTGATCGCCGCCATCGCCTTGCCTCAGGCCGCTTTTGCGGCGGATCGAATCGTCGTCCATGCGGTCGAGGTCCAGGATCAGAAGGCGGTCGTCGCCACCGTCGAGCCCGTCCATCAGCTCGTCGCCCGTGCGCGGCTCGGCGGCACGATCGTCTCGCTCAAGGCAAAAGAGGGCGAACGCGCCGAGGCCGGCGCGGAACTCGCGACCGTCGCCGACCCCAAGCTCGTGCTGCAGATGCAGGCGCTCGACGCCCGCATTGAATCGCAGCAGGCGCAGGTCGACAAGGCCAAGACGGATCTCGACCGCGTTGACGAATTGCTGCGCAAGGGCGTCAGCGCGCAGGTCCAGGTCGACGCCGCCCGCACCGCCTACGATGTCGCTGAACGCAATCTCAACGCGATGCGCGGCGACCGCAGCGTCATCGCCCAGCAGATGAGCGAGGGCGCTGTGCTCGCGCCCGGCGCCGGCCGCATTCTCTCGGTACCGGTTTCAGAAGGGCGCGTCGTCATGCCCGGCGAAACCGTGGCCACCCTCGCCGAGGATCGCTACATCCTGCGCCTGCAACTGCCTGAACGCCATGCGCAGTTCATGCGCGCCGGCGACAAGGTGCAAATCGGCTCACGCGGCCTCACCGAGTTGACGGACGAAACCCGGCGCGAAGGCCGCGTGACGACCGTGTACCCCGAGATTCAGGGCGGCCGCGTCATCGCCGACGTCGAAGTGCTCGGCCTCGGTGACTATTTCGTCGGCGAACGCACGCTGGCCTGGGTCTCGGCCGGGGCGCGGCGCGTCATTATCGTGCCCGCCGCCTTCGTCTTCCGCCGCGCCGGGGTCAACTACGTCAAGACCGCGGACGGGTCCGAGGTCGTCGTCCAGCCCGGCGAGCGCCACGGCGACGCGATCGAGATTCTCGCCGGCCTCGCCGACGGCGACGCGCTGGTCGCGCCATGAAGCTCGGCATCTCTGGCGCGCTGACCCGCGTCTTCATCAATTCGCCGCTGACGCCGCTGCTGCTGCTGGCGGCGCTCGCCGCCGGCGCCCTCGCCCTCGTTTCGCTGCCGCGCGAGGAAGAGCCGCAGATCAGCGTGCCGATGGTCGACATCATGGTGACGACCAACGGCTACAAGGCCGCAGATGCGGTCGAGCTCGTCACCCGACCGCTCGAGGACATCGTCAAGGGCATCGACGGCGTCGAGCACGTCTATTCGCAGACCCAGGACGATAAGGTCGTCGTCACCGCGCGCTTCCTGGTCGGGACCGACGAAGACGTCGCGCTCCTGCGCATCCACGAGAAGATCCGCGCCAACATCGTCGCGCTGCCCAAGGGAATCCCCGAGCCGGTGATTGTCGGTCGCGGCGTCAACGACGTCGCCATCGTCGACCTGACGCTGTCGGCGGACCCCGCCCACGCCGGCCAATGGACCGATAACGGCCTCTATCAGGTCGCCGACGAGCTGCAGCACGAACTCGCCAAAGTCGACAACGTCGGCGGAACCTACATCGTCGGCGGCAGCCGCAACCAGATCCGCGTCGAGCCCGACCCCGAGCGGCTCGCGCTCTACGGCGTCACGCTCAACCAGCTGGTCGACAAGCTCGCCAACGCCAACCGCTCGTTCGTCGTCGGCGCGCTGCGCGAGGACGGCCGCTCGCTGCCCGTCGTCGTCGGCCAGACCTTGCAGGGCGTGCCCGACATCGGCTTGCTGCTGCTGACCACGCGCGACGGCCGACCCGTCTACGTCAAGGACGTCGCCAATGTCGTGGTCGGCGCCGCCGAGCCGGATCATCGCGCTTGGACGATGACCAAGCTCGACAACGGCGATCTTCAGCGCAGACCAGCCGTCACGCTCGCGATCGCCAAGCGAAAAGGCGCCAATGCTGTCGCGGTGGCCGACGACGCGCTGCATCGCCTCGAGATCGTCAAGGGCCGCATCATTCCGCCAGGTCTCGAAGTCACGGTCACGCGCAACTACGGCGCGACCGCGACCGAGAAGGCCAACGAATTGCTGTTCCATCTCGGCCTCGCCACGCTGTCGATTGTCGCCCTGATCGCCTTCGCCATCGGCTGGCGCGAAGGCGTGGTGGTGTTCATCGTCATCCCCACCACCATCCTAATGACGATGTTCGCCTCGTGGCTGATGGGCTACACGATCAACCGCGTCAGCCTGTTCGCACTGATCTTTTCGATCGGCATTCTCGTCGACGACGCGATCGTGGTGGTCGAGAACATCGCCCGGCATTGGTCGATGCGCGGCGAGCGCGGCTTGGTCGAGACTGCGGTCGAGGCCGTCGCCGAAGTCGGCAATCCGACCGTCATCGCGACCTTGACGATCGTCGCCGCGCTGCTGCCGATGATGTTCGTCAGCGGCATGATGGGCCCCTACATGAGCCCGATCCCGGCCAACGCCTCGATCGCGATGCTGTTCTCGTTCGGCGTCGCGGTCACAGTCACGCCGTGGCTGCTACTGCACATCGCCGGCCGTCACGCCGGCAAGATCGAACACAGCGAGGGCCATGCGCACGACATCGGCGCGCTCGGCCGGCTCTATTCGAGGGTCGCCACTCCCCTCTTGCGCGGCCGACGCCGCTCGCAAGTCTTCCTGCTGGCTGTCGGCCTCGCGACCGTCGCTGCCTGCGCGCTGTTCGCCACCGAGAACGTGCGAGTCAAGCTACTGCCGTTCGACAACAAGTCGGAAATCCAGGTCGTGCTCGACCTGCCGCAAGGAACGGCGCTGGAGGAGACCGACCGCGCGCTGATGGCCGCCGCCGAGCGGCTCAAGAACCTCCCGGAGCTGACCTCGATCCAAGCCTACGTCGGCGCGGCGGCGCCGTTCAACTTCAACGGCCTGGTGCGCCATTACTACCTGCGCGACGAACCGCAGCAGGGCGATCTCGCCGTTAATCTGGTCGACAAAGGGATGCGCAGGCGCGCGAGCCACGCCATCGCCCTCGACATTCGGCGCCGCCTCGCCGACCTGCCGCTGCCCGCCGGCACGGCCCTCAAAGTGGTCGAGGTCCCGCCCGGTCCGCCGGTGCTCGCCACGGTGCTCGCCGAGATCTATGGCCCCGACGCGGCGAGCCGTCGCACGATCGCGGCGAAAGTGCGAAAGGCCTTCGCGGCGGTCGACTTCGTCGTCGACGTCGACGACAGTTTTCCCAAGCCGGCCGAACGCCTGCGCATCTCGATCGATCAGGAGGCGCTCGAGTTTCACGGCGTCGAGGAACAGGCGGTCTACGACACCATCGCCGGCTTGCTCGGCGGCGCGCCGATCGGCTTTTCGCAGCGCGGCGACGGACTCAAGCCGATCGACATCTCCGTCGCCCTACCCCTCTCGGCGCGCACGCCCGACGAGCGCATCCTGTCGACCCCGCTGCCGGCGGGCGGCACAGTTCGCCAAGGCGCCAACGTCGAGCTCGGCGACGTCGTCAGGCTGACGCGCGAGCCCGCCTCCTATCCGATCTTCCGCCACAACGGACGCTTCGCCGAGATGGTGACGGCCGATGTCGCCGGCCGCTTCGAGGCGCCGATCTACGCCATGCTGGCGATCGAAGGCGAAATGGCGAGGCAGGACTGGGGCAAGGACGGCGCGCCGGCGATCCGCTATCACGGCCAACCGGAAAACGACGCCGCGCCGACCCTGCTGTGGGATGGCGAATGGGAGGTCACTTATGTGACCTTCCGCGACATGGGCGCGGCGTTCATGGTGGCGATCCTCGGCATTTATCTGCTGGTCGTCGCGCAATTCGGTTCATTCAAGCTGCCGCTGGTGATCCTGACGCCGGTGCCGCTGACGCTGATCGGCATCTTGCTCGGCCATTGGTGGCTCGGCGCCGCATTCACCGCGACCTCGATGATTGGCTTCATCGCGCTCGCCGGCATCATTGTGCGCAACTCGATCCTGCTGGTCGACTTTATTCGTCGCCGGCGCGCCGAAGGCGCCGAGCTGCGCGCAGCGCTGATCGACGCTGGCGCGGCGCGGGTCAAGCCGATCGTGCTCACCGCTGCGGCGGCGATGATCGGCTCGGCCTTCATCCTCGCCGACCCGATCTTCCAGGGCCTGGCGATTTCGCTGGTGTTCGGACTCGCGTCGTCGACCGCGCTGACCCTGCTGGTCATTCCGGCGATCTACGTCTGGCTGCGCGACGACGAGCGCCCCGCCCCGACCTCTTCGTGACTCGAAAGCAAAGGAGTAACCCCATGGGCAAGACCGATTGGCCGGAGACGGCGCAGGAGCTCAGCGCCGAACTCAAGAATTTGCGCGCCGGCGCGAGCGACGTGATGAAGGCGTTTTCAACGATCGCCCAGGCCGCGCTCACCCCCAGGGCGCTCGACGTCAAGACCAAGGAGCTCATCGCTCTGGCGATCGCCGTGGCGACCCGCTGCGACGATTGCGTCGCATTCCACACCAAGGCGGCGGTCGAACAGGGCGCGACGCGCGACGAAGTCCTCGAAACCCTCGGCATGGCGATCTACATGGGGGCTGGACCTTCCGCCATGTACGCGAGCCACGCCCTCGGCGCCTTCACCCAGTTCGAGGCGGCCAAAGCCGCTTCGGCCAACCGTGGATGACCTGCGATGATCTTCTCCAGTCTATTCGGCAAGTCCGATCCGAACGCGTCGCCGCGCGACGTCGGCCATGACGAGTTGCAGAAGGCGGTCAGCGAGGGCGGCGTGACCGTCGTCGACGTGCGCGAGCCGCACGAATTCGCCGGCGGCCATATCCCAGGCGCGATCAATTTGCCGTTATCGCGATTCAAACCCGATCAGATTCCGGCCGGCAAGCCGCCGGTGCTGATCTGCCAGGCGGGCGCGCGCTCGGGCGCGGCGTTGCGCCAGGCGCACGCCGCCGGCGCGACCCACGTCCGACACTATCCAGGCGGCATGAATGGCTGGCGGGCGCGCGGCGGCGCCGTCACGGCCTGACGCGGATCGTTGCGGCTCGCCTCAGGGTGCGGTCCGCAGCGACAGCGACGCAACGCCGGCGGCGAGCGCGACGCCCGATTGCACCTCGACCGAAAGCGGCTGGAGGGTGAACGAGCGATCGAAGCCGCCGACCAGCGCGTTGGCGCCGACCCCCGCCCCCACCGCCACCGACGCGTCGGCGCCGACATAGTCGCCGGCGAGCGCGCCGCGCCGCGCCCCGGCGGTCGGCGCGAACACCGCCCAGGCAAGCACGCCGCGGCTGGTCGCGCCGAGATCGAGGCCGAACTTGCGGATCGTGCCGTAATACCACTCGCGATAGCCGTGGGCGGAACTGAAGAAGCAGCGCATCTCTTTCGAAGAAGTGATGATCAGGCCGAGCCCGCTGGAAACGTTGCAACGCAACGCGCCGATCTTCACCGCGGCTTCGGCAGGGAACGGCGCCGCTAGCGCCGGAAGGACAACGGCGGCGATCGCGATCGTCATGCTGCGAAATCTCATATGGCGCTCCTCTCGCGCGATGGCGCGCGCTTCCGTCACGAGAAGGCGCCGCCGATTAGGCGCGACCTTAGCGGCGTCGAAAACATCGCGCCATCGCGCCTTGGGCCAACGCGATTCTATCATGGGCGGAGCGGGCCCATCATGACAAACCGCCGCTTCGCGCCTAAGTAGGCGGCTGGGCTCGCTCTGACCGCCAGCCGCCTTTCAAATATCGCCGGCGTTCGACTGGCCCCGTCGGGAGGCGAACATGCGCGGTTATTCGAGGCTTTTCGGTGCGACGCTGGTCTCGCTCGCCTTCGCGTCGCCGGCGGCCGGCGGCCTGTCCGGCGCTGGCCCCTCCGGCGGCGGCGGCGGTTCGTCGGGCGCCAATAGCGGGCCGATTCCGCACTCGCGCGGCCTTTCCGGTCAGGGAGCTGGAATCGTATCGCCCTCGACCTTGGGCGAACCAAATTCCGATCCCCCAGCGCCGCATCCCGGCGCGACGCCGTCTCCCGCGCCCCCAAGCTTGGCCGGTCACGGCTCCAACGTTGATTGCTGGGCGCGCCCCGACTTCTGCAAGGGCCAATAAGGCGGCCGCGATCAATCCTGCGCGACTGCCTCTCGCTGTCGCCCCATGCGGAACACATATTCTACGCGAACGTTCGCGTCACGACGTAGCGGCGCGCGCCTTCGGCGGCGGACCAGACGTCAGGCTTTTCGCCGCCAACGAGCGCCGCGTCCTTTGAGGAGGAGGCTTCCATGCGCACATTGGCGAAAATCTTCGCTCTCTCGCTCGCCACGACGATGCTCGTCGCGCCCGCCTACGCGGGGCCGATGGGAGGCGGGGGTGGCGCAGGCGGAGGCGCTGGCGTAGGCGGAGGCGGCGGCGCAATCCTGCCGGGCGGCGGGGGCGGCCCACCGGCCGGCGGGGGCGGCGCACCGACCGGCGGCGGCGTGGTCCCGGGCCTTGGCGGTCACGTTTCGGGCGGCGTCTTTACGCCGCGCTCGCAGGCGACCCCCAACGGCGGCTTCGTGCAGCAGAGGTTGTCGGGCGGATGGGTCGGCGGCAAGCCCTCTGGCGGCGACGTCTGGCGGCGTCATCACCCGTGGCCCGGCGGCCCGGTTTTCGTGCCCACCGGCCCGTATTATTCCTACGGCGACGATTATGATTACGACGAAACCGACGTGAGCCACTGCTGGGTCTACCGCAAGGCCTACAACAGTCGTCACCAGTTCGTCGGCTGGACGCACGTGAACGAATGCGCCGGCTAATAGCGCCGCCGCAAGCAGGCGCGCTCAGCTCGCGTTGCGGCCCTCGCCGCCGGGCGGACGCGCCAGCGCGATGAGCGACTCGACGACGGCGTAATCCTGGTAGCCGCATCGCGCCAGCGGTTGCGCCGCAGCCGTGTCGAAGCGCCCGTCGCGGATCAGCGCGTCGTCGATATGGAAGCCGACGACCTCGCCGAGCACGAGATAGGAGTCGATCGCTTCGCCGGCCGAGTCCTTCAAAGGCACGACGCCGATGACCTTGCACTCCAGCGCAGCGTGCGCCTCGGCGACCCGCGGCGCCTTGACCAGCCGACACGGCGCCATCGCTAGGCCGGCGTGGACAAATTCGCTGTCGCCGCGCGGCAGCGGCGCCGAAGTTAAGTTCATCGCCTGCATCAGATCGCGGCTCGCCAGATTGGCGACGAACTCGCCGCTGTCGCGCGCGAACGAGGCTGAATCTTTGCAGCCCTCGCTGGAAAAGCCGACGATCGGCGGAGCCGAATTGAAGGCGTTGAAGAAGCTGTAGGGGGCGAGATTGACCCGCCCGTCGGGGGCGCGGGTCGAGATCCAACCGATCGGCCGGGGCGCGACGATCGCCTTGAACGGGTCGCGCGGCAGCAGCGCCTTGTCGCGCAGCGCGGTCTCGTAAAACATGAGCGCCTCCCTCTAGGGCGCGAACGTGGTTACGATTTCCGCCAGCGGCGGTCGCGGCCGGTCCTGCGGTTCGACCTTCGGTCGGCCAATGTGGATGAAGCCGGCGATCCGTTCATGGTCAGAAAGCCCGATCGCCGTCGCGAAGCGCCGGTCGTAGGCGCACCATTCGGTCAACCAGGTCGTCGCATAGCCGAGCGCACTAGCGGCGACGGTCAGATTCATGCAAACCGCGCCGGCCGACAAGACCTGCTCCCACTCGGGAATCTTGACGTGTGGGGCGGCGCGCGAAACGACGGCGACGACCAGCGGCGCCAGCGTAAAGCGCGCGAGTTCGGCCGATCGCGCCGTTTCGGCGAGACCGCGATCGTCGGCGAGCTTGATCTGCAGGGCGATCCGCCCCACCCGTTCGCGCGCCTCGCCTTGGAACACGATGAAGCGCCACGGTGCGAGCTTGCCGTGGTCGGGAACCCGCGAGGCGACGGTCAGCAGCGTTTCGACCTCAGCTGCGCTCGGACCCGGCTCAGTCAGGTTGGCGGGAGCGAGCGACCGCCGGCGCTGAAGAAGGCGAATCGTCTCGTTCATGGCTGCTCAGGCTCCGCAATTGCCGCCCCGTTCGGGCGAAGCCATCCATGGCGGCATTTTCGCCGCGCGTAAACCGCCCTCGATCCGCCTCATTGTCGCGCCACCAGCCAGGGCGCGCGACGAAGATTGGCCGGCGTCGAGGATTGACCGGCATCGAGGATCGCGGCAAGGCAATCGACCATGTTTCGCTTGACGTTTCTCCTGGCGCTGGGGCTGGCGGTCAGCGCCGGCGCGCCCGCCGCTGCCCAGACGGCCGGGACGCTGGATGGCGGCCTCGGCACGCTGCGCCTTTCGGCGAGCCTTTCCGGCGCGACGACGCCCCTGACCGGCGGGCTGCACTGGCGGCTCTTCTCGGCCCGCGCCGAGCCGGACGGCTCGCGGCCACTGATCGTCGAATCGAACGACGCCCAGCCGACGCTGACCGCTCCGCCGGGCGACTACGTCGTCCACGTCTCGCTCGGCCTCGCCAGCGCCGCCCGGCGTCTGACCCTTGGCGCCGAAGTGCGCAGCGAACGGCTGACCCTCGCCGCCGGGGCTTTGCGCATCACCGGCACGCTCAGCGGTCCGGGCCCGAGCGGCGGTTCGCCGATCGACCCGTCTAAGCTGTCGATCGCTCTCTACGTGCCCGATCGCAACAATCCCGAGGCCAAGCTCGTCTATTCCAAGGCGCGCGCCGGCGACATCATCGGGCTGCCGGAAGGCGCCTACCATATCGTCTCGACCTTCCTCGACACGGTCGGGATCGGATCGGTCGGCGTCAGCAAGGCGGCGGGGGGCGCCAGCGCGCCGACGCCGACCAATTCGATCGTCGCCGCCGACATCAAGGTCGCCGCCGGCAAGCTGGTCGACGTGACGCTACGCCACCGTTGCGCGACGGTGACGATCAAGCTCGTCAATGCACCCGGCGGCGAAGCGCTCGCCAACAGTAATTTCACGGTGCTGACGCCGGGCGGCGACCTCATCCGCGACCTGATCGGCGCCTTCCCTTCGCTGGTGCTCGGAGAGGGCGAATACGTCGTCATCGCTCGCCACGAATCGAAGACCTACCAAGCGACGTTCGAGGTGCAATCGGGTATGGACCGCGACGTCGAAGTTGTTGCACAAGAGGGCGCGAAACCAGAGGCCGCCAAGCCCGAAAGCGCCCCGCCCGAGAGCGCCAAGCCCGAAGGCGCCAGTCAGGATTGATGATTCATGCAGACGTTCTTCGTCCAGATCAAATGCGCGCTGGGACGGACCTACGAAGTGGCCAGCGCCCTCGCCGAGGCCGAGATCGCCTCGGAAATCTACTCGACCGCGGGCGACTTCGACATCCTCGCCAAGTTCTACGTCGAACAGGACGTCGATATCGGCCATTTTGTCGGCCATCGCGTGCAGGTCATCCCGGGCATCGTCGACACGCGGACGATCATCACCTTTAAAGCGTTCTGACCGGCGCCGCCCCATGACCGCCGCTCCCGCCATGCGCCTCTCCGTCTTCCTCGCCCTTCTCGTCGCCTCGGTCGCCAGCGCCGCCGCGGCGGCCGAAGACGGGGCGTTCCTCTTCGACGCCCTGCGCGAGCGTCCCTACCGCGCCGCCTGGGACAGGCTGATGAAAGAAGTGCAGCCGACGCCCGACTGGCTGATGCAGTTCAACCGCAATTACGACGGCGTCAGCGGCGCGCTGAAGGCGGTCGACGTCGGCGGCAAACCTTACCGCGAAGCCTTCGTCTGCAAGCCGCAGGATTGCGGCGACCGCAAGTTCGAGGTCATGTTCGACGCCGACGCGACCCATGCCTATGGCGCGCTCGGCGGCCGCAACGACCCGCCCGCCTTTTACGGCGCGCCGCCGCCCGAGGTGCAGGACGCACTGGCCAAGGGATTCCAGGGATAGGCGCTAGCCCGGCAGCGCGTCGCGATAGACGCGCGCCTCGCCTTCGGCGTCGACGATTCGCCAGCTTCCGTCGTCGGACTCGGCCGCGTAGCTCGGCCCGATCGGCGTCTTGCCGTGCGCGTCGGGCCGATCGAGCACGTAGGTCGGCGTGGCGAGTCCCGACAGGCGCTGACGCAATTCGCGCATCAGCGCCTGACCGCGGGCGACGGAAACGCGGAAGTGCGCCGTGCCCGGCGCGAGATCAGGGTGGTGCAGGTAATAGGGCTTCACCCGCGCCTCGACGAAGGCGCGCATCAGCGCTTCCAACGTGTCGGCGTCGTCGTTGACGCCCTTCAGCAGCACGCTCTGGCTGACCAGAGTCGCGCCGGCGTCGATCAGCCGCCGGCAGGCGGCGCGCGCTTCGTCCGTCAGCTCGCGCGGATGGTTGGCGTGCAGCGCGACGTACACCGTCTTGCCGTGGCCGTGGCACAGCGCACGGGCCATCGCCTTGGTCGCGCGCTCCGGCGCCGCGACCGGCAGGCGGGTGTGCCAGCGCAGCACCTTGAGATGCGGGATCGCCGCCAACGCCTGGGTCGTCTCGGCGAGACGGCGCGGCGACAGGACGAGCGGATCGCCGCCGGTCAGCACCGCCTCCCAGATCTGCGGACGCGCCCGCACATAGGCGAGCGCGGCGGCGAATTCCTCCGCGCTCAGCGCTTGCGCGCCGGGGCCGATCATTTCGCGGCGGAAGCAGAAGCGGCAATAGACCGCGCAGACCGCTGCGAGCTTGATCAACACGCGGTCGCGATAGCGGTGGACCAGTCCATGAAGCGGGCTTCTCAGCGCGTCGCCAATCGGGTCGACGACCTCGGCTGGGTGGCGGATGAGTTCGCGCGCGTCGGGCAGGTACTGGCGGGCGATCGGATCGTCGGATTCGCCTGGCGCGATCAGACGCGCCACAGCCGGCGTCAGCGCGATCGCGTAGCGCGCCGCGACCGCGGCCGCCTCGTTGCGGCGTTCGGGCGCGATCAGCCCGGCGGCGACCAGATCTTCGGCGGTCTTCAAGGCGCGATGGGGCCGGCGGGCGTTCATCGCGGCTGTTTAGGCGCGCGCGCCGCCGAAGGAAAGCGGCGTCGAAACGCGCCGCCCGGATCTCACGTCGCGACGCCCCGCTCGCCGCCCTTAACCGACCCTTCAAGGCTTCCTGGCGCGCCTGCTTCTTGGTCGATCCGCGTCGCCAATCGCGCCTCGAGCGCCGCGCAGCGCGCCGTCGCGGCGCGCAACGCGGCCTCGCTTTCAGCGAACGCCCGGCCCTGCTCGGCGAGTCGATCGCGGTCTTCGAGCGCGGCGGCGTGGCGGGCGGCGAGGTCGCGATGCGCCTCCTCGAGGGCGGCGAGTTTCGCGGTCGTCTCTTCCAGCCGGCCGTTGCAGGCCTCGAACTCGAGCACGAGCTCCGATACCGGCGACAGGAAGCTCTGAAACAGGCCTCTGAGCCGCTCGAGGTGATCGAGCGAGCGGCCGATGTCCTCGCATTGCGCCTTCAGCGCCGCGCTGCGGGCGCCGACTTGCGGCATGACGCTTTCGTGTCCAATCAGCCGCGCCTCCCGCGCGCCCTGTGGGCGGTCGCCCTGCTCGACCAACGCCACCACCTGATCCCAGAAGGTCCGCATGCCCCGCTCCCGCCTCGCGCGCCCCGCGCAAAGCCGTTGGGACGCCGGCCCTCCCCCGCCGCCGGACGCCCGACCGCGCCCAGCTAATCTCTGCAACCTATACGTGTCAATTAGGAGTGGAACAATCCACCCGCGAATACGCCAAACCACGGGCGCACACCGGATTTTCGCCCCCACCGCACAGACGAGAGGATGTTTAGGAACGCCAGGGCGCGACTCGCGGCCATTGCGACGATTCGCGCTTCGCGCGTTGGTGCGGACGGCGGGGGTCGAACCCGCACAGCCAAGCGGCCGAAGGATTTTAAGTCCTTTGCGTCTACCAGTTCCGCCACGTCCGCGCCGGACGTGTTGTTTCACATCCGCGGCTGAAATTGAACCCGACGGCTCAGCCGACGGCGTCCTTGGCGATCGGCGGCTGGAAGGCGAGACCCATATCCCAGGGGAAGTAGATCCAGGTGTCCTGCGACACTTCGGTGATGAAGGTGTCGACCAGCGGCCGGCCGAGCGGCTTGGCGTAGACGGTGGCGAAATGGGCCTTCGGCAGCATTTCGCGCACGACCTTGGCGGTTGCGCCGGTGTCGACGAGATCGTCGAGCAGCAGGACGCGCGCGCCGCCTGACTTGGCGACGTCGGCGCCGATCGACTTGAGCACTTTGACGCCGCCCTGGTCCTTGTAATTGTGGTAGGAGGCGACGCACACCGTCTCGATCACCCTGAGTTCGAGTTCGCGCGCCACGATCGCCGCCGGGACCAGGCCGCCGCGCGTCACCGCCACGATCGCCTCGAACGGGCCCGCCGCCGACAGGCGCCAGGCGAGCGCGCGCGCGTCGCGGTGGAATTGGTCCCACGAGACCGGAAATGCCTTTTCGCGACCGTCAGCCATGGCGTTTGTCCTCGTTCCGCTTGCCGCGCCCTGATTAGCAAGCGGCGCGCCGGCGCGCGAGGCGCGGAGGCCGCCGTCAACAGCTTTGCCGCCCCGCCCCGCCCTCAGACCGACCTGACGGAAGCGCGGATCTCGGCCAGCATCGCCTCGACCGCCGCCTGCGTCGCCGCGACCTTGGCCGGATCGCGGCCGCGCACGACGATCTGGTTGCGGAACGAGCCGTCGGCGTAGGAGGGATAGGAGCCGATGATCGTTTCGCCATGGGCCGCGGCGATGGCGCCGAGCGCTTCGGCGTAGCGCCCCTCCGGAATCGCGCCGGCGTCGATCGTCTGGACGGTCATCTTCGTCCCCGTCTCGATCGTCTTGGCCGCCGTATCGAGCATCGCCTGCATCACCGCCGGCACGCCGGCCATGACGATGACGTTGCCGATGCGAAAGCCCGGCGGCGGCGAAACCGGATTGTCGACCAGCTCCGCCCCGACCGGCATGCGCGCCATGCGGCGGCGCGCGGCGTTGAGTTCCTCGGTCTTATAGCGCGCCCGCATCAGCGCGAGCGCGCGCGGGTCCTCGTCGATCGGCGCGCCGAACGCCTTGGCGACCGCGTCGGCGGTAATGTCGTCATGGGTCGGACCGATGCCGCCGGTGGTGAAGACGTAGTCGTAGCGCACGCGCAGCGCGTTGAGCGCCGCGACGATCTCCGCCTCGACGTCGGGGACGACGCGCGCCTCGCGCAGATCGACGCCGGCGTTGGCGAGGTATTCGGCGATATAGCCGATGTTGCGGTCCTTGGTGCGGCCGGACAGGATCTCGTCGCCGATGACGAGAACGGCCGCGGTGACGATCTTCTCGCTCATGCTGGCGTCTCCTCATCCGCAAGCTCGTAGGCGACGTTCTCTCCGGTGCGCAGGATTTCGCGGTAGCCGAGCCCGCGCAGCCGCTGCTCGAGCTGCGCCCCGACTCTGAGCAACGCGAACTCCATGACGATGAGCCGCGGCCACAGAGCGCGCGGCGCAGCACTCAGAAACGGATCGAGCACCAGATCCTCCGCGCCTTCGACGTCGAGTTTGATCGCATCGATCTTCGCGTAGCCTTCTTCGCGCGCCAAGGTCAGCAGCGTCTTCGCGCGCACCGGGATCTGCTCGACGCGCGCCTCGGCGCTGACGATCCGGACCGAAGACTCGCCCTGATTGTGGGTGTTGACGAACAGCGTCACCTCGCCGTCGACGTCGGCCAAGGCGCAAGACACCGCTTTGACGTTGGCGAAGCCGCTCTGGCCGATGTTGTAGGCGAGCCGCTCGAACAAGGCCGGCAACGGCTCGACGGCGAGGATGCGCGCGCGGGGGCCGCCGATCGCGGCGATCGCCAACGCGTAGCCGCCGACGCTGGCGCCGACATCGAGAAAGACGAAGTCGCCCTTCAGCCGCTCGGCGAGAAACGCCCGCTCGCGCGGATCGAAATATTGCGGCGTGAACAACAGCCGCTTCTCGGCGTTGTTGTTGTGAGGGTAGAGGCGCATGCGCGCGCCGAGCGAGACGACGTCGACCGGCCGGCCGCGCAGGCCCCGCATCGCCAGGCCGCGCACCAGGAAGGCGATGCGCTTGCCCAGCCAGCTCGTCGAGCACCGGCGCGTCGCGGCAAGCGTCAGCTTGAGCAGTCCCGACGGCGCATAGGCGCCGAAGGGCGCGGATTCGACGAGATTGTCCCGGGACATCGACGCTCGCTTCAGCACGACGCCGGCGGTCTAGCACGGGCGGCGCGGCGCCCGCCAGCCTCGCGCCAAAATCAGCCCGGCGAGCGCCGAGCCCGCCTCCGCCGCGGCTTGTATTGCCTTGTGACGAAGGCGTATTAGATGAACGACAGTCTGGGGCGCGTCGCCCGCCCCCCTGCCGAGGATCGTTCATGACCTTCATCGATTCCGCTCAGTCGCACAGCCGACGCAGCGGCCACATCAAGCTGCACGGCCCGGAGGGCTTCGCCGGCATGGGCAAGGCTGGCCGCCTGACCGCCGAGGCGCTCGACCGGCTCGCCGAGCGGGTCAATCCCGGCGTGACGACCAACGCGCTCGACAGGTTCATCTACGAGTTCGCGCGCGACCACGGCGCCTATCCGGCCCCCCTGCTCTATCGCGGCTTCCGCAAGTCGATCTGCACCTCGATCAACCACGTCGTCTGCCACGGCATCCCGGACGACAAGCCGCTGCGCGACGGCGACATCCTCAATATCGACGTGACGCTGATCGTCGACGGCTGGCACGGCGACGCGAGCCGCATGTACGTGGCGGGCGAGGCGCCGCGCCGCGCGATGCGGCTGATCGACGTCACCTACGAGTGCCTGCGGCGCGGCATCGCCGCGGTCAAGCCGGGAGCGACGGTCGGCGACATCGGCTATGCGATCCAGAGCTACGCCGAGAGCGAGCGCTGCTCGGTGGTGCGCGACTTCTGCGGCCATGGCCTCGGCCAGTTGTTCCACGACGAGCCGAACATCCTGCACGTCGGCAAGCGCGGCGAAGGCGCGCCGTTGCGCCCGGGCATGTTCTTCACCATCGAGCCGATGATCAACATCGGCGGCTTCGGGGTGAAGGTTCTCGCCGACGGCTGGACGGCGGTGACGCGCGACCGCTCGCTGTCGGCGCAATTCGAGCACACGATCGGCGTGACCGAGACGGGAGCGGAAATCTTCACCGCCTCGCCGGCCGGCCTTGAGCATCCGCCTTACGCGCGATGAACGGGCGACCGGCCACCGACGGGCCTGCCCACTACCACGGCCACCGCGCGCGTCTGCGCGAGCGCCTGTTGCAGGCGGGGTCCGAAGCGGTCGCCGACTACGAGCTCATCGAGCTGGTGCTGTTTCGCGCCATCCCGCGCCGCGACGTCAAACCGCTCGCCAAGACGCTGATCGCTCGCTTCGGCTCCTTCGCCGAAGCGATCGCCGCCGAGCCGGCGCGGCTCGCCGAGGTCGAGGGCATGAGCCAGGGCGCCATCGCCGAATTCAAGATCGTCGAGGCGGGCGCGAAGCGCTTCGCCAAGGGCGTCGCGCGCAAGCGGCTGCCGGTCGGCTCGTTCAGCGCCGTCATCGACTATTGCCGCACGGCCATGGCGTTCGACGCGCGCGAGGAGTTCCGCGTGCTGTTTCTCGATCGCAAGAACGGACTGATCGCCGACGAGAGTCAGGGCGTCGGCACGGTCGACCAGACTCCGGTCTATCCGCGCGAAGTCGTGCGCCGCGCCCTTGAATTGTCGGCGACTGCGGTCATCCTCGTTCACAATCACCCGTCCGGCGACCCGACGCCGTCGACCCAGGACGTCAAGATGACGCTCGACATCATCGCCGTCGCCCAGCCGCTTGGCGTGGCCGTCCACGATCACATCATCGTCGGCCGCGACGGCCACGCGAGCTTGAAGGGCCTGCGGCTGATCTGACGGACGCGAGCGGCGTTCAGTGCAGCGCGAACTGCGCCCTGACCGTACGGATCTCGGCCGGGCCCACCAGCCGGACACGGGCGACGCGGACCGAATGAAGCGGACCGTCGAGCGACATGTTCCAGAAATCGAGGAACTTGTGCAGCGCCGGGAATTCCGGCGCCAAGTCGTAGTCCTGCCAAACGTAAGTCTGCAACAGCGACAGGTGATCGGGCAGCCGATAGAGAATTTCGGCGGTGGTCAGGCAGAACCCCTGCAGCTGGCGAACGAAGTCCTCGGAAACGCGTGACGCCATAGCGCGGCCCTCCGGGCTGCGGCGGAACGACTCGACCGTGGCTGCGGCTCGCGCGTCCGCCGATTCCTCATTGCGCACGCGAAAGCTTAACCGAGGCTTTCGCATCGCACTTTCGGAAGCGCAAGTTCCATGCCGGAATCGCCGCCGCTGATGCGGCGTCGAAAGGCGCGAATTGCCTACGAAAGCGGCGCCAAACGATCCAATTTTGGTCGCCGCCGCGGCGACGCGCGCCCCCGCAGGCAGCCTGTCCGCGACGCCGCGGCGGCGGAACGCTCGCCGGAACGGCGCGCTTTCCGCGGCAGCGGCCGAGTGAACCTCATCGCCGACGGCGAAAATTCACGCCTTGGCCGACGTCCACGCTTCGCCGATCCGCTCCGATAGCCTCGCCGACGCCCGTTCGCCGGCGCGGCGCAAGTTCGTTCGAAAAGTCCCGACTCGCCTCGCCGATTCTTGTTCGGGCCGGCCGGGGACAACGCCATTTTCGTTGGAAATTGCGCCCCTCCGCCCGACTGACCCGCAGCGAACGGCGCCGCAACGGCCGAAGGCGCCGACGGCCGCGAGGGCGGCGGCGGCCCTCAAAGGGGTTGAGGATCAAAACAAATCCGGCGATTGCCGCGCGCGCGCGCGCCCGCTAATGTCGTCGGGGGGAACTGTTGCGCGCGGCGGCGCGCAACCCAGGGCGACGGGCGGCCAACCACCACTGGTCGGACGGTGAGCAATGGCGCGGTTCCTGCATCGATAAGGTGAACTTCAGGGGGCGCGTCGCAGTATGGACAATTTCCTGCAGCAGCTCATCAACGGGCTGACGCTCGGATCGATTTACGGCCTGATCGCCATCGGCTACACGATGGTCTACGGCATCATCGGCATGATCAATTTCGCCCACGGCGACGTGTTCATGCTCTCCGCCTTCATCGCGCTCCTCATCTTCCTGGTCCTGTCGCAGGTTGTCGGCGTCGCCTCGCTGCCGGTCGCCTTCGTCATCGTGCTGATCGGCGGCATGGTGCTGACCTCGGTGTGGAACTGGACGATCGAACGAATCGCCTACCGCCCGCTGCGCGGTTCGTTTCGTCTCGCGCCGCTGATCTCGGCGATCGGCATGTCGACATTCCTGTCGAACTTCGTTCAGGTGGTCCAAGGCCCGCGCAACAAGCCGGTGCCGCCGATGTTCACCAACTTCATCAACGTCGGCGGCGCCAGCCATCAGATCGTGCTGCAATACCGCCAGATCGTCATCATGGTCGTCACCGGGATCCTGCTGGTCGGCTTCTGGTGGCTGGTGCAGAAGACGGCGCTGGGGCGGGCGCAACGCGCCTGCGAACAAGACAGCAAAATGGCCTCGCTGATGGGCATCGACGTCGACCGCACCATCTCCATCACCTTCGTCATCGGCGCGTCGCTCGCCGCGGTCGCCGGCACGCTTTACATGATGTATTACGGTGTGGTGAATTTCGCCGACGGCTTCCTTCCCGGCGTCAAGGCGTTCACCGCTGCGGTGCTCGGCGGCATCGGGTCGCTGCCCGGCGCGGTCCTCGGCGGGCTGACGATCGGCCTGATCGAAGTCTTCTGGGCAGCTTACTTCTCGTCCGACTACAAGGACGTCGCCGCGTTCTCGATCCTGGCGATCACCCTCATCTTCATGCCTTCGGGCCTGCTCGGCCGTCCTGAGATCGAGAAGGTTTGACGATGACCGCCGTCGCCATGACCACCGAGACCGTGGGCGTCTCTGCGCGCCTCAAAGATGCGGCGGCCGCGGCCGTCCTCGTCGTTTTGCTGTGCATGCCGATTGTGTTCCTGCACGCCGACGCCGACATGGACGGCGTGCTCCACCCGATCCCGCGGCCGTGGCCAGTGGCGATCCTCGCCTTCCTGGCGTTTTTCGGCCGCCTCGCGGCGTTGAATTTCGCCGAAGGTCGAAAACAGGAACGCGTCGTCAAATCGACCGAAGCGGTCGGCTGGCGCGCCACGATCGCCAAACGCCTGCCCGGGGTCGGCCTCGCCGCGCTGTTCCTCTATCCGCTGTTGTTGCTGCTGATCCTCGGCTCCGGCCGCTCGCTAAAATGGGTCGACAGCTACGGCATCCAGATCCTCATCTATGTGATGCTGGGCTGGGGCCTCAACATCGTGGTCGGGCTCGCCGGCCTGCTCGATCTCGGTTACGTCGCCTTCTATGCGGTCGGCGCCTATTCCTACGCGCTGCTGGCGACGACCTTTGGCCTTTCGTTCTGGATCTGCCTGCCGCTCGCCGGCGTTCTCGCGGCGCTGTGGGGCGTCATGCTCGGCTTTCCCGTGCTGCGTCTGCGCGGCGACTACCTGGCGATCGTCACCCTCGCCTTCGGCGAGATCATCCGCACCATTCTCGTCAACTGGGTCGCCTTCACCGGCGGCGGCGCCGGCATCGCCTCAATCCCGAAGATCACCTTCTTCGGCCTGCGCTTCGCCGACACGCCGAGCAGCTTCGACAAATTCTTCCACATGGATTACTCGCCGCTGCACGGCAAGATGTTCCTCTACTACGTGATCTTGTGCCTGGCGCTGATCACCAACCTGGTGTCGATCCGCCTGCGCCGATTGCCGATCGGTCGCGCCTGGGAGGCGCTGCGCGAGGACGAGATCGCGTGTCGTTCGTTGGGGGTTAACACTACCAACACCAAACTCACCGCCTTCGCGCTCGGCGCCTTCTTCGCCGGACTCGCCGGCTCCTTCTTCGCTGTGCGGCAGGGCTTCATCAGCCCGGAGAGCTTCACCTTCAACGAATCGGCGACCATCCTCGCCATCGTCGTCCTCGGCGGCATGGGCTCGCAGATCGGCGTCGCCTTGGCCGCGGTGTTCCTGATCGGCGGCTTCGAGATGCTGCGCGAGCTCGACTTCCTGCGCGCGGTGATGTCGGATGGCACCGGCGTGATCGTGATCTGCGTTGGTGTATTCATCTTCGGCGTCGTGCGTCAGCGCCGCCTCGCCGCCCAGATCGCGCTGGCGTTGATCGTCGCGTTGCTGGCGCTGCGCGTCTTCCAGTTGCTTCCGCCCACGCTCGTCGCGCCGTTCGGTATGCCCGGCTTTGATCCGGCCCAGTATCGCGGCCTGCTGTTCGGCCTGGCGATGGTGGTGATGATGGTGGTCAGGCCGCGCGGCTTCGTCTCGACCCGCTCGCCGTCGATCTTCCTCAAGGAGCGAAAAGCTGTGTCCGGCGATCTGGTCAAAGAGGGGCACGGCTGATGCGGTGGCAGTCCAATCCCCTGCTGGTCGTCGAACATCTCACCATGCGTTTCGGCGGCCTGGTCGCCGTCAACGACCTCACGTTCCAAGTCGGCCGCGGCGACATCACCGCGCTGATCGGCCCCAACGGCGCGGGCAAGACGACGGTGTTCAATTGCGTCACCGGCTTCTACAAACCGACGGAAGGACGCTTGGCGCTTGCTCGTCTCGGCGCCGCCTCGGCGGCGCAGGTCGACGCGCTGACGCGATCGGCCAGAAAGCACGCGATCAGCGAAGGATCCGAAATCTTCCTGCTCGAGCGCATGCCGGGCAACGAAATCGCCTGGCGGGCGAAGGTCGCTCGCACTTTCCAGAACATCCGCCTCTTCCAGGGCATGACGGCGCTCGAGAACCTCATCGTCGCCCATCACAATTCGCTGATGCTGGCGAGCGGCTTCACGATCCTGGGGCTGTTCGGCGCGCCGAGCTACCGCGCCGCCGAGACCGCGGCGGTCGAGCGGGCCAAGTACTGGCTCGACAAGATCGGCCTGCTGGACCGCGCCGACGATCCGGCCGGCGAGCTGCCCTACGGCGCGCAGCGGCGACTCGAGATCGCCCGCGCGATGTGCACCGATCCGGTGCTGCTCTGTCTCGACGAGCCCGCCGCCGGCCTCAACCCGCGCGAGTCGCTCGAGCTGAACCAGCTGCTGCATTCGATCCGCGAGGAGCACAACACTTCGATCCTGCTGATCGAGCACGACATGTCGGTGGTCATGCAGATTTCCGACCACATCGTCGTGCTCGACTACGGCATCAAGATCGCCGACGGCACGCCGGAGGAGGTGCGCACCGATCCGAAGGTCATTGCCGCCTACCTCGGCGTCGCCGACGACGACGAACTCGCCAGCGCGGAAGCGGAGATCGGCGGATGAGCCAGGCCACTGTCAGCCATGACGCGCCGCGCGTCGGCCCTGCGCCTAAGACGCTGCTGTCGATCCGCGGCGTTGAGACCTTCTACGGCAAGATCCAGGCGCTCAGGGGCGTCGACATCGACGTCGGCGAAGGCGAGATCGTCACTCTGATCGGCGCCAACGGCGCCGGCAAGTCGACGATGATGATGACCATCTTCGGCAAACCTCGTGCGCGGCGCGGCTCGATCATCTTCGACGGCCAGGACATCACCAACATGCCGACGCACAAGATCGCGCGCATGTCGATCGCCCAGTCGCCCGAAGGCCGCCGCATCTTTCCGCGCATGACGGTGTTCGAGAACCTGCAGATGGGCGCCTCGGTCGACAATTTCGCTCATTTCGAAGACGACCTTGAGCAGGTCTTCACCATGTTCCCGCGGCTCAAGGAACGCAGCCAACAACGCGGCGGCACCTTGTCCGGCGGCGAGCAGCAGATGCTGGCGATCGCGCGCGCGCTGATGGGTCGTCCGCGCCTGCTGCTGCTCGATGAGCCCTCGCTCGGCCTGGCGCCGCTGATCGTCAAACAGATCTTCAACGCCATCGCCGAACTCAACCGTGACCAGCGGATCACGGTGTTTCTGGTCGAGCAGAACGCGTTCCATGCGCTCAAGCTCGCGCATCGCGGCTACGTGATGGTCAACGGCGTGATCACTATGCAGGGCACCGGCCAGGAACTGTTGGCGCGGCCGGAAGTGCGCGCCGCTTATCTCGAGGGGGGCCATTGATGGCCGGCTTTCTGTGGGTCGACAGCGACTTCGGCCTCCTTGCATTCATCATCCTCAGCGCCCTCGGCGCCGCCGCCGCCTTCGCCACCGGACGGGCGCTGGCGAGCGGCTGGAGCCCGCGGTGGCGCATCGTTCCGGCGGCGGTCGCCCTCGCCGCCGCCGTGCAGTTCCTGCACTTCGCGTTGTTCCAGGAGGATCTGCTGTCGCTCCACTACTACCTCGTCACGTTGGCGCTGCTGCTGCTCGCGGCCTGGGTCGGTTATGCGAGGATGCGGGCTCGGCAGATGGCGACGCAATATTCCTGGGCCTTCGAACGGGTCGGCCTGATCTGGCGGGCGCGCTGACCTCGTTCGGCGCGGCGGGCGAGAAATCGCCCGAAAGCGCCCGGTGAGCAGGTGACACCCGCCGAAAAACACGCTTTGATCCTGCCTAAGGTGGGATCGTTTCCGCCTCGGGGGCGCTGTCTGCGCCCCAAACACAGGGAGCGTAGTATGAAGAAATACTGGTTGACGGGTCTCGTGCTCGCCGCCGGCCTGGGCATGGCCAGCGCGGCGGACGCGCAGATCAAGTTCGGCGTCGCCGGGCCGATCACCGGCCCGAACGCCTCGTTCGGCGCGCAGCTGACCAATGGCGTCGGTCAGGCGGTTGAGGACTTCAACAAGGCGGGCGGCATTCTCGGTCAGAAGATCGAGCTCGAGCAGGGCGACGACGTTTCCGATCCCAAGCAAGGCGTCTCGGTCGCCAACAAGTTCGTCGGCGACGGCGTCCACTTCGTCGTCGGCCACTTCAACTCCGGCGTGACCATCCCGGCTTCCGAAGTCTATGCCGACAACGACGTCCTCTTCGTCACCCCCTCGGCCACCAACCCCAAGGTCACCGATCGCAAGCTGTGGGACGCCTTCCGCACCTGCGGCCGCGACGACCAGCAGGGCAAGCTGTGGGCCGATCTCGCGCTCGGCGATCTCAAGGACAAGAAGATCGCCATCGTCCACGACAAGACCCCCTACGGCCAGGGCCTCGCCGACGCCGCGCGCGGCTTCATGAACGCCGGCGGCAAGAAAGAAGTCCTCTACGAAGGCGTCAACGTCGGCGAGAAGGACTATTCGGCGATCGTCTCCAAGATCAAGGCCGCGGGCGCCGACTACCTGATGTGGGGCGGCCTGCACACCGAAGGCGGCCTGATCGTGCGTCAGATGCGCGACCAGGGCATGAAGACGATCATGATCTCCGGCGACGGCATCACCGACAACGAGTTCGCCTCGATCGGCGGCCCCGGCGTCGAGGGCACGCTGATGTCGTTCGGCCCCGAGCCGCGCAACAACCCGAACGCCAAGGAAGTCATCGCCGAGTTCAAGGCCAGGGGCTACGATCCGCAGGGCTACACGCTCTACAGCTACGCCGCCATGCAGATCATGAAGGAAGCCGCCGAGGCGACCAAGTCGCTCGATCCCAAGAAGATGGCGGAGTTCATGCACTCCGGCAAGCCGTTCCACACCGTGCTCGGCGACATCTCCTACGACAAGAAGGGCGACCGCACCAACGTCGACTATGTCTGGTACGTCTGGGAAAAGGGCGCCGACGGCAAGATCACCTATCACCAGCAGATGTAATCGGGCCGACAGGCGCGGCCGGAGCGGTTCCGGCCGTCTGGAGCTTCGAGACGATCAGGCCCGCCGGCTTTGGCGGGCCTTTTCACATTCAAGGGGAGCCGCATGGCCCTGGAGCTGCGCCCGAACTGCTGATATTGCGACTGCGATCCGCCGCCGGCCTCGCCGCCTGCGCGGATTGGCGCCTACGAATGCACGTTTTGGGCGGAGACGCGGCTGCACAACGTGTGCCCGAATTGCGGCGGCGGCTTCTCAGCCCGCCCGATCCGCCCGGCGCGGGAATGGCGGCCGGGACTCTCGCTGGAGCGGCGGCCGGCGTCGACGCAGCGCAGGCGACTTGCCTATAGCGCCGAGGAGATCGCAGAGTTCGCCCGTTTGATCCAGAACATTCCCCCGCGGACACGTTGAGCATTACAGTGGCGCCGCACCGCCTGTCGGTTTAATGAGAAGGTCAACCGCCCTTCGTTGCTTGGTCTAACGGCTAGGTGGCGATGTCAAACGGTTCCTCGTAATGACCTCTTAACGCAGGCGCGGCCCGCTCTCATGAAGGAGCGGACCCCACAAGGAGACGCTCATGTCGGCTAAGGATATCGTGATCGCCAGCGCCAAGCGCACTGCGGTCGGATCGTTCAACGGAAAATTCGCCAATATCGCTGCGCACGATCTCGCCGCGACCGCCATCACCTCGGCGCTCGCCGCCGCCAATGTGGCCGCAGCCGACGTCGACGAGGTGATCCTCGGTCAGATCCTCGCCGCGGGCCAGGGCGGAAATCCGGCGCGTCAGGCGGCGATGAAGGCCGGCATTCCGCAGGAGAAGACGGCTTTCGCGATCAACCAGCTTTGCGGCAGCGGCCTGCGCTCCGTTGCGCTCGGCCTGCAGCAGATCGCCAACGGCGACGCCAACATCATCGTGGCGGGCGGCATGGAGTCGATGTCGCAGGCGCAGCACGCCGCGTATCTGCGCAACGGCGTGAAGATGGGCGACTTCAAATTCGTCGACACCATGCTGAAGGACGCCCTGATTGACGCCTTCCACGGCTATCACATGGGCAACACGGCGGAGAACGTCGCCGTCAAGTACCAGATCAGCCGCGAGGAGCAGGATCGCTTCGCTACGGGATCGCAGAACAAGGCGGAAGCCGCGCAGAAGGCCGGCAAGTTCAAGGAAGAGATCGCGCCCTACACGATCTCGTCCAAGAAGGGCGACGAGATCGTCGCCGACGACGAGTTCATCCGGCCTGGGACGACTTACGAGTCGCTGGCCAAGCTGCGCGCGGCGTTCGCCAAGGACGGCTCGGTGACGCCCGGCAACGCGTCGGGCATCAACGACGGCGCGGCGGCGATTGTGCTGATGACGGCCGAGGAAGCCGAGAAGCGCGGCATCACGCCGTTGGCGCGCATCGTCTCCTGGGCGACCGCCGGCGTCGATCCCGCCATTATGGGCACCGGCCCGATTCCCGCCTCGCGCAAGGCGCTCGCCAAGGCGGGCTGGACCGTCAAGGATCTCGACCTGGTCGAGGCCAACGAGGCGTTTGCGGCGCAGGCGCTGGCGGTCAACAAGGACCTCGGCTGGAATCCCGACATCGTCAACGTCAATGGCGGCGCGATCGCCATCGGCCATCCCGTCGGCGCCTCGGGCGCACGCATCCTGACGACGCTGCTGCACGAGATGGGCCGCCGCAAGGCGCACAAGGGTCTTGCGACGCTGTGCATCGGCGGCGGCATGGGCATCGCGCTGACGGTCGAGCGCTGACCGCAAAGCAAACCGGGGTCGGGAGCCAAGACTCCCGCCCCTTGTGGGACGCGAAACCTTCCAGGGGAGTATGATATGAGCAGGGTTGCAGTTGTCACCGGCGGCACGCGCGGCATTGGCGCGGCGATTTCGAAGGCGTTGCTGGCGGCGGGCTACAAGGTGGCCGCCACCTATGCCGGCAACGACGAAGCGGCGTCGAAGTTCAATGCCGAGACCGGCGTCAACGTCTACAAGTGGGACGTGAGCGATTATAACGCCTGCGCAGCGGGACTGGCCAAAGTCGAGGCGGACCTCGGCCCCGTGGATGTGCTGGTCAACAACGCCGGCATCACCCGGGACGGCTTCTTCCACAAGATGACGCCGGAGCAGTGGAGCGCGGTCATCAACACGAACCTCGGCTCCGTGTTCAACATGACGCGTCCCGTGTGGGAAGGCATGCGCGCCCGCAAGTTCGGGCGGGTGATCTGCATCTCCTCGCTCAACGGCCAGAAGGGGCAGGCGGGGCAGGTCAATTATTCCGCGGCGAAGGCCGGCGAGATCGGCTTCGTCAAGGCGCTGGCGCAGGAGGGCGCGCGGGCCGGCGTCACCGTCAACGCCATCGCCCCCGGCTATATCGCGACCGAGATGGTGAAGGCGATCAGCCCCGAAGTGCTGGCCAAGAACATCCTGCCGCTGATCCCGGTCGGACGTCTCGGCGAGCCCGAGGAGATCGGCCGCGCGGTGGTGTTCCTCGCCTCCGACGAGGCGGGCTTCGTTACCGGCTCGACGCTGAGCGTCAACGGCGGGCAGTATCTGGCCTGACGTTGAGTGTCGCGGATCGTCATGGCCGGGCTTTGTCCCGGCCATCCACGTCGAGCCTCGCGCGAATGTTGAAGCGTCGTCAGCGCCGTTGCAGCTTACACTGACGCCAATTCACGACGGGCGCCGTGGCTCGACGACGTGGATGCCCGGGACAAGCCCGGGCACGACGGAGAGCGCGGCTGTCAATTGCCGCAGGCCCTTAGTTGGCGCCTATCCTGACACGCCCGGGCGACGGCGGCGCATCTAAATCACCTCCGCCTCCGCCGCCGTCTTGACCGCTCCGCGCAGCGGCCGCTCCTCCATCGCGACGAAGAAGCCGAGACAGACAGCCATCGACAGCGCCATCAGCGCGAAGGCCATGCGAAACGCCGCCGCCGCCGTGGCCGCGTCGGCGCCTGAGCCCGCGCCGGGCTCGCCGAGGCCGTAGGCGAATATCACCGCGCCGAACGCCGCCACGCCCAGCGCGCTGCCGAGGCTGCGCACGAAGGCGAGCGTCGCCGTCGCCGCGCCCATGTCGCGGGGATCGACGGCGTTCTGCACGGAGACGGTGAGCGTCGGAAACAGCGCGCCGAGGCCGAGGCCGTAGACCAGGATCACAGCTTCCGCCGTCCAGAAATTCAGCCGGTAGACGAGCGCGGAAAGCGCCAACAGGCCGAGAACCGCCACTGGCAGGCCGACATAGCCCATCCTCTTGTAACGCTTGAGTTTCGGCAGATTGAGGCCGGTCAGGTTGGACCCGAGGGTGCTCGCCCCGAGCAGGATGATCAGCCCGAGGCCTGACGCGGTCGGGTCGAGTTTCAGCACGGTCTCGAAATAGATCGGCAGGTAGACCGTCGCGGAAATGTAGACGAGCATGCCGAAGAACATCGCCAGCGTCGCCTTGTCGACGACGCGATTGGCGAAGATCGCCGGCGGGATCAGCGGCTCCGGCGCGCGCCGCAAATGCCAGACGAAGGCCGCCCCCAACGCCAGCGCCGCCGCGCCGAGCCCGAGCACCTGAGCCGAGCCCCAGGGAAGCAGGCCGCCGCCGAGCGTCAGCATGAGGTTGAGCGCGACCGTCGCGCCGATCACCAGGGCGCCCCCGAGCCAGTCGAGCCGGTGCTGACGCCGCTCCTGCGGGAGATGGCGTAAGAGCCGGTCGCAGACGGCGTAGGCGAGCGCGCCAAGCGGCAGGTTGAGCCAGAAAATGACGGTCCACGACAGATATTGCGCGAAAAAGCCGCCGAGCGCCGGCCCGGCGATGCTCGACGTCGCCCAGACCGTCGAGATGTAGACGGTGTAGCGCGCGCGCTCGCGCGGGGCGGCGATGTCGGCGACCACGGTCTGCGCCAGCGCGATGAGGCCGCCGCCGCCGATTCCCTGCAGCGCGCGGGCGAGGATCAGCGCGTCCATGTTGGGCGAAAGCGCGCAGGCGACGGAGCCGAGCAGGAACAGGGCGAGCGCCGAGAGCAGGACCGGGCGCCGGCCGTGGATGTCGCTGAGCTTGCCGTAGAGCGGCGTCACCGCGGTCGAGGTGAGGAAATAGGCCGAGACGATCCACGGCAGGAACGCCGCGCCGCCGAGCTTGGCGCCGATGGTCGGCAGGGCCGGGGCGACGATGGTGGAATCGAGCGTCGCCAGGAACATCGCCAGCATGACGCCGATGACGATCTTGCGCTTGGCGGCGGGGCTGAGTTCGCGTTGGGCGATCGACAACGCTTGGCGCTTTCTCTTTGCAGCGGGCGGGAGCGGCGCGAAAATGGGCAAGCGGCGCGTCCGGCGCAAGCGAAACCCTGCGCCGCGCCGGCAAAGTTTTGTGACGGCGAGGATCGCGGCTAACGCGCCAGCAGCGCCTCCATCGCCGACAGCTCCGGCGCCGCCGCGTCGCGCATCTTGCGCTCGGCTTCGCGATAGGCGCCGAGGATCGCATGCCCCGAGGCGGTCAGCGCCGCGCCGCCGCCTTTCGGCCCGCCGGGCTGGGCGCGCACCAGCGGCTCCGCGAACTGCCGGTTCAATTCGTCGATCAGCAGCCAGGCGCGGCGATAGGACATTTTGTGCGCGCGGCCGGCCGCCGAGATCGAGCCGGTCTCGGCTATCGCCTCCAACAGCGCCACCTTGCCGGGGCCAAGGCGCCGTTCGGGCGTAAAATCGAACCGGATCGTCAGTCTCGTCGGCATTGCGCGGCGTCCTCCCCGTCTGCTTCTAGGCGCGCTCGCCCGTCGCGCGCAAATGGCGGGCGATTGCGCTACACTATGCAAAAGGGCGAGGGCGCGCGTCATGGAGCGTTGGGCGATACCTCTGGCGTGGCTGGTCTGGGCGGCGGTCTGGATCGCTCTTGCCCGGCGCGTGAAGCCGGTCGCCGAGCGCATCGACCGCAACGGGGAGCTTGCGCATTATGCGCCTTTGATTCTCGCCGCGCTCATCGACATTCTGCCGCTTTCCGTCTTTCCCCTCGACGCCCGTTTCGTTTCCTTCCATCCGTGGCTGCCGCATCTGGGCCTGCTGCTGGTCGTCGTCGGCCTTGGCTATGCGATCTGGGCGCGGTTGACTATCGCCGGCAATTGGAGTTCGGACGTAACCCTCAAACACGGTCACGAACTGGTGGTCGCCGGCCCCTACGCCTGGACGCGCCACCCCATCTATACGGGCCTGCTCGCCGCCTTTTTTGGCGTAGCGCTGGCGATGGGCGAGTGGCGCGGGCTCATCGCGCTTGGCCTGGCCTTCCTCGCGTTTCGCCGCAAGATCGCGCTCGAGGAGGCGCTGATGCGGCGCGAATTCGGCGAGGCCTACCGGGCTTACATGATGCGCGTGAAGGCGCTGATCCCGTGGGTGTATTAGCGCACCAGCGTCAGCCGCTTCGCCGCGCGGGTGACGCCGGTGTAGAGCCAGCGCGCGCGGTGTTCGCGGAACGCGTAGGACTCGTCGAACAGCACGACGTCGTCCCATTGCGAGCCCTGCGACTTGTGCACCGTCAGCGCGTAGCCGAAATCGAATTCGTCGGAGAAGCGACGGATCGGGTAGGGCAGGTTCGCCTCCGTTCCCTCGAAGAAGGCGCGATGAACGGCGACCGATAGCGGCTCGCGCTCCGGGTCCTCCTCCGGGCGCAGCGTCATCCGGGCGTGGTCTTTGACCAGGCCGACGGATTTGACGACCCGCCACAAGCCGCCGTTCAGCAGGCCCCTTTCGTGATTGTTGCGCAGGCACACGAGTTTCTCG